>Ga0315274_10003959_pt1 | contig 21889 bp, 35 predicted proteins | sample YL17G02_20_MG_FD_203700 | JGI IMG/M metagenome (GOLD analysis project Ga0315274, IMG submission 203700) | Sediment microbial communities from Yellowstone Lake, YNP, Wyoming, USA - YL17G02_20 | ecosystem: Environmental > Aquatic > Freshwater > Lake > Sediment | place: USA: Wyoming | collected...
CGTTGATCAGGGGGTCATGGTCAAAGTCAGGGAAAAAGGGAAGGTTGGCTACGTGCCGCTGTGCGACGTGGAGTCTGGACTTGGTGTCACCGGCTCAGATCATTTTTTCCCGTGATGGGCGTGGGGAACTGCATTTCGGCGCGGTGGATGTGAGTCTGGACTGGCGGGTGGATGCCACGGGAAGCCGGGTGGACTTCTCATTTGAAGGATTTGACGAGGGGGACGAGGTATCCGGCAGAGGCTGGGCTGAGCTAGGCGGCGGGAAGTTGACCGGCAGAATAGCCTTCCATCTGGGGGAAGAATCCGGGTTCGTGGCACGAAAAGCAGGCAAAGCCTGACGCTGAAGGCCAGGTGCGAAGCCAGTTAAGGTGCTGGCCGCATCCGCGAGTCAGTTCTTTCCGCAATGAGCCTTCACGCCGTATGCTGCGCCGCAGCCATGAAATCGCCCCGTGCCCAGCGCATGGTCGGCAAGATCGCCCTCGTCACGGGCGCGGCCTCCGGCATCGGCAAGGCAACTGCCCAGCGCTTGGCGTTGGAAGGGGCGCGGGTGGCGCTGGCGGACTTGAATGAGCCGGAGGCAGCCAGCGTGGCAGATGCGATCCAGGTTGCCGGTGGCGAAGCGGTGGCGGTTCCTCTTGACGTGACCTTGGAAGCCGATTGGGAGAAGGCAATGGCGCGCATCCTGAAGGAGTGGGGCCGTCTGGACATCTGCGTCAACTGCGCGGGCATCGCCTTCGCCAAACCGATCGTCGAGCTTGCCTTGCCCGATTGGCACCGGGTGATGACTACCAACCTCGACGGGGTCTTTCTGGGAACCAAGCACGCTCTGCGGGTCATGCGGGACCGGGGTGGCGGGTGCATCATCAATATCGCTTCGGCGGCGGGCATGAAGCCGGTATCAGGCAACGCCGCCTATGGCACCAGCAAGGCCGCCATCCGGTTCTTCACCCGCGTCGCCGCGCTCGAAGGCGCACCGCACCACATCCGGGTCAACTCGATCTCGCCCGGTGCCGTAGCGACGCCGATGTGGGAATCCACGGACATGTGGCCCAAGGAGGTCGCGGAAGCAGGCGGGCGGGATGCAGCGCTGAAGGCGTTAGTGGCTGAGCGAGGGTTTGCCGAACCGGAAGAAATCGCTTCGGCGGTGCTGTTCCTGGCCAGCGACGAAGCGCGGCAGGTGACCGGTGCGGACTTGGCGGTGGACGCGGGCTTTGCCATAACCTGACCGGGCTGAGGCTCAGTTGCCGGTCCCGCAGATCATCCTTCATTGGTCACATCGTCCACCGCGCCGCCAATCACCGGCTGGTCGAGCCGCCAAGCTTTCCTGGAGCCCCTGCCCCTCGCGGTCATGTCACCGGCGATGGTTGTTGATGATGACGACCTGGGAGCGATGTTCCCCAGCTTTCGGTTTTCGGAAGTTAATTACCAGGTCGCGCTTCGTAACTTTGTCGGCGCTGATTTGATTGTGGGTCTTCTTCGCCGGTGTGGAAGAAGATTACCAGGTCTGCGTGAAGCACCTGGAGCGCGGGTCAGAATAACGCCATTCCGGGCGTCACTTTCAGGGGCCTGACGCGGACGGCTGCGAAGCCTATTGATCCCGGCCTCGATCTGCGGTTCAGGCGCGGAGATTTGCGATTGGTGGTTTCACCGGAATGGTAGGCTTCAACCGCCGTTGAAAGCTGCCAATCCATTGAAAGTCTTGCTTGCTGCTCTTTCAGCAAGGGTGTAGTTTTCAGCGCCAGTTGAAACTGATCACCGCAATGAAAGAAATCGCATTGATGGATCGAGCCAGGGAAGCACTGCTAAAGTGCCTCCAGGGAGTGCCGTTCTTGCGGATCGAAGCCCAAAAGGCGTCCAAGGGTGCTAACGGCAGGTCGGATTTGCGCCTCCAGGTCAAAACGCCCGGAGGCAAGAGCACGCTGGTCGTCGAAGTGCGGAAGGTGGGACAGCCCCGCGTCATACGGGAAGCGACGAACCAGTTGCTGCGGTTCAAGACTGACCTCCCCGGTGCTTACGGCGTGGTCATGGCCCCCTACATCTCGCCCGAGGCAGCCGAGATCTGCCTCAAGGAAGGTTTCGGCTTCGCCGACCTCGCTGGGAACTGCCTGCTCAGCTTCGACCAGGTGTTCGTCTCGAAAGAGGGCAAAGAGAACCCGTTCGCCAGGAAGCGCGACCTGCGCTCGCTCTATTCGCCCAAGGCCGAGCGGGTGCTCCGGGTGCTGCTGTCCGCGCCAGGGCGGTGGAGGAAGGTGCAGTCGCTGGCCAAGGAGGCAGGCGTCAGCCTCGGCCAGAGCTTCAATGTCAAGAAGCTGCTGGTAGATCGAGAATGGATGGAGACCGGCAACGATGGTTTCCGGCTCACGGCCCCGGATAAGCTGCTTGCGGAATGGGAGGAGAACTACGACTTTCGCCGGAGCACCGTCCGGGAGTTCTACACACTCCGCCCCATCGCGGACTTTGAGCGTCTGCTGGCCGAAGCGTGCGCGAAGGACAAATCGGCCTACGCGCTGGCCGGGTTCTCCAGCGCGGCCCGGTATGCGCCAATGGTGCGTTACCAAAGGGCGATGGCCTACGTGGTAGGCAACCTCGACGGTCTGGCCGAGCGCCTTGAACTGAAGCCGGTCACGAGCGGGGCCAACGTCAACCTGATTGCTCCCTACGACGACGGCGTGCTTTACGGCGCGGAACCCAAGGGTGATGCCAGGGTCACGTCGCCGGTGCAGACCTACCTCGACCTGCGCCAGATCAAGGGCCGGGGCGAGGAGGCGGCGGATTTCCTCAAACAACAAGTCATTCAACCGTCATGGCCGGAGAACCTCTAGGCTACTTCGTCCTGCACAACTACCCAGGCGGTGTGGAGGCGGTCGTGGAGGCGTTCAAGCCCCATCTCAAGCTGGCACTGGTCAAAGAGGGCTTGAAGAAGATCGCGGGGAAATTCGCCACGCTGGATTACGTCGGGCCGAAGGACGTAGCCGAGTTCGACGAAGCGCTGGATGAGGAGGAGCGCACCATCCGTCAGCGGGACGCTTTCGAGAAAGTAAACTTTTTACTGCAACAACTGGGCATCGCATGAATCAGAAACTCAAAGACGTGTTCAAGGGCAAGGTCGTCAACAAGGCCCTGACCATCAATACCGGCGTGGACGAGTTCCCGCGCTATGTCGTCGAATACCTGATCGACAACTATTGTTCCGAGGAGACGTTCCATGCCGACATGGAGAAGGTGGTGCGGCGGTTGAAGGAGAATTTCGTTCACGGTGCCGAGGCCGAGAAGATCCGCCATTACATCCGCGAGAACCGGAACCACTCGATCATCGCCAGCCTGGAGGCCCGGCTGGTCGAGACGGAGGACAAATACTGGGGGGCGATTTCGGCCATCAACGAAAATTTCGTCAACATTTCCGAGAGCATCGTGAACCAGATCGAATTGGCCCCGAGGGAGACGGGCAAAACCTACTTGTATCGGAACATCAGCTACTACGCCCATGTGCTCTCGGGCGGCAAGGCGACCCCGGCGCAACTTTTCATCAACCTGAACACCGGGAAGATCGGGGAGGTCGGAACACGGGACGCGGTGGTCTTCGATGAGATCGCCAACACAGATTTCACCGATCCGAAGACTCGCGGCCTCCGGCAAGATCATCAGCCCGAGTCTGCCGGACAGCCAGCGCGTCCAGCGCATCACCCTGCCGGACAAGCCTGCCGTGGGCGAAGTCCTCGGCCTGGCCGTCTGCGGCGACCACGGGGCGATCCTGCGGTTCGAGATGCAGGCGACCAAAGGATCGGGTCGGATCGTTCCCCTGGGTTCGATCCAGAAGGTCATGCGGGAGAGCATCGAAGCCGCCGCCCAGTATGTGAAGGCCAAGCACGAGGAGTTGGGAATCACGGCAGAATGGCGACAAAGCTTCGACGCGGCCATCCTGGCGACCTTCATGGGCGTCCCGAAGGAAGGCCCATCGGCGGGGATCGCCCTGGTAGTCGGGATCATCTCGGCGTTGAAGGGCCTACCGGTGCGTAACGACCTGGCCATGACCGGGGAGATCACAATCCTGGGCAAAGTGCTCCCGGTCGGTGGGATTCAGCAAAAACTGCGTGCCGCCGTCGAGGCCGGGGTGAAAGAGGTCATCATCCCCACCGACAATCTCGCTGAAGCCCAGGCACTCCCCGCTGCGATTACCCAGAAGCTCAAGATCACCACCGTTCAGGCCGTCGATGAGGCCATCAGGGCGGCGTTGATTGTTTCCAAACCATGAACGTTGCCCGACGACGAACAGAAGCGCAGGCCGGGTTGGCTTTTCAGTGAAGGGTGATGGTCATGTCTGACGATCACTCGTGCAAATCGAGAATCGAGAGGGTGGCGTTGCCGGAGAGCAGCGTTGAGGCGGAGATCTTCTGCGTCGATGCGATTGCCGATTTGTTACTGGCTACCACGTCGTGCCCGTTGTGCTTTCTGCATTGGTGGAAGGAGCTGAAACGTGTCAACCATGGCAAGTCCAATAGCAGGGATGCACAACGGCGAGTTGCAGATCTTCAAGAATCCTATCGTTCTGGTCAGACTTTGTTTGCTGAGCAGCTCGTTGCGCTCGTCGCGTGGTGATCGTTGACGACGTGTATTCAAGCGGAAAGACCATAAGCGCAGTCGCCAGCCTTCTCAGGGAACGCGGCCTCGACGAGAACGCGAGAATCACTGTGGCGGTTCCCCTTCGTCTATTGCACAAATCAAGCCGAGACCTTCTGAGAAGCGCCGATCTTCAGAAGTTGATACCCAACGAGCATGGGCACCAAGGCAGTGGTGACGCTCGCGTCGGGGCGGAGTGTAGGCTGGCACTTCGGCCTCGGCGATGCAGAACGGACAAAGTCCCTCCGGCGCGATGCGTGGGCTGGTCGTGGGCGATCGGGTCAAGCGCGGTATTCCCTGACTGAGGATGTGCCCACGGGGACGCCCGCTGGAGCAGTTGGCTGGATCACCAGCCTCGCCAGCAGCCCGGAGAACCTTTGTTGGTGAATCCCGTTCATCCAGTCGTAGGGCATGAAGACCGCCCCCAGCGCGGTGAGTGTCATGGCCCCCGACACCCGGAGCAGCCAGACCAGGATGCGTTCTGGGGCTTTCATGTCGGCAGAGTAGTTCCATCCAGCGGGCTGGCAAGTTCAGGGTGCGGCGGAGCGTTCGTCGCCGACTCACGACTTTCCGCCATCGCGTAGCGCGGCCCAGCGCCGGACTTTTCCCCTTTCTGGGCACGAGCCTCGACGTTACGGTGGGCGAAGTCACATGCGCCGCTGGACCCAGAAACTCGTGGTTGTTCTGGCGACCGGCTACATCCTCTTCTTCTATTCGGAGCGCGTGTTCTGGTCGTTTCTGCGACCAGGGGACAAGCTCACCGATCTGCTGCTCGGCTGGCTCGTGTACAGTCTGCTCGCGTGGGTGTTCCTGCTGCTGGTCCGGCAATGCCGGATCGCAGCGTTCCCGGCGCTCTTCTTGGCGGGTGCGGTGTTTGGCTGGCTGGCCGAGGGCGTGGTGGTGGACACCCTCTATGGGAATCTCACCAACCCGTTTCCGGCGTCGATCTCCTTCACCGGCCTTGCCTGGCACGCGCTCATCAGTGTCGGAACCGGTTGGTACTGGCAGGCGAAGGTCTTGACTGCGGGAAACCCCGCCAAGATCGCGCCGTTCTCTGTCGCCGTGGGACTGGGATGGGGGCTGTGGGCCGGGTGGTGGCCAGCCGAGCTGGGCAAAGCCAATACATCGCTGGCTGGCTTTGCCGGGCACACGGTGGCCTGCTTCGTTCCCCTTCTCTCCGCCTGGGTCGTCTTGGGGTTGGCGCGAGCGGATTGGTTCCGCCCGGCGAAGCTGGAGATGCCGGTGCTGCTGGGCCTGGTCGCGCTGTTTTTCGTCGGCGTCCGCATCCCGGCCACGCCTCGCTCAGCGCTGATTCTGCCGCCCCTGCTCCTGCTATGTGCCTACGGTCTGCGGCGGAATCAGAGTCATGAACAGCGGCCTGACCTGCTGGAGGCCATCGTCGGCCACATCCGACCCCGTTCCTGCCTGCCGCTCCTTCTCATGCCCGTCACCGCCATCGCTGTTTACGCACCGGTTGCGGCGTGGGGCCTGACGCTGCCCACCAACTGGGTGCTGTACATCATCACGATGCCGCTGGGCTTCTTCTGCCTGGTTCGCAGCCTTTGGGTTCTCCATCGTTTGAAACGCTGACGGCGGGTAATCCTCCACGAAGATGTCGTTCACGATAACCAGAAACCTTGACCGGCTTCCGAGCTATCCAATGCTCTGTAAGCTGGCTGAGCAAAATCACGTCCGCGTCACCGGTAACGAGCGCACCGGATCATTCTCCTGTCGTGGCGTGGAGGGTGATTACGAATTCGGTGAAGATGGCATACACGGCAGATTCGCCAGTCACGGGGTTGCGGGGGAATTCTCTTTCGAGATCGGCAAGGCCACTGTCACCGTAATCGAAAAGCCGTTTTGGCTGCCAGAAATGCTATTGAAACAAAAGATCACGGAAGGGCTGGACACACTCTGGAACGAACTGGCTTAGGTCAATCCGCTACCTTTTCGGCTTCGCTGCCCCAAGCAGGGAGCGTATCCTCCCCGACGGATTTACCGAAGGCCCATTTCGACCATGAAATCATCCGTCCACTCCGTTGCCACGATCACTCGCAAGGGATTCGCTCCTGTCCTGGCTTTCTTCGCGATCGCTTCCGCAGCCGTTCAAGCCTGCACCATCTGTGTCCTCACCGATGCCCAGCAGACTTTGTTCTGCAACAACGAGGATTGGTCGAACCCGAAGACGCGGATTTGGTTCGTCCCCAGCTCCCGGCAGCATGGCTGCGTTTACGTCGGTTTCGACAACGGATGGGGCCAGGGAGGCATGAACACGCAAGGCTTGGCGTTCGATTGGGTGGCCGGATTCAAGGAGAAGTGGGACCGGGACCGAAAACTGAAGACCGTGTCGGGCAATCCCGCCGAACGGATGCTCGAAACCTGCGCGTCGGTCGAGGAGGCCATCGCCTTTTTCCAGAGCCATTGGGAACCCAGCTTCTCCTACGCGAAGATACTGGTCGCCGACCGCACCGGGGCCTCGGTGATTATTGGCGCGAAGGATGGACAGTTGCAGGTCGAGAAGATGAGGCAATCCCGCGCTTTCGGCTACCGGGGCGGACTCGCGAACGAGATGCTGGTCCAGGATTCCCGACCGGCGCTGGCCAATGCCGCCAAGATTCTGAAAGCGGCGGTGCAAGAGGGACAGTACGCCACCAAGTATTCCAACGTCTTTGACCTGAAGTCGGGCGAGATTTACCTGTTCCGGTTTCCAGACCAGGCGGAGCCGATCAAACTCAACCTGGCTGAGGAGCTGAAAAAGGGAGGCCACTTCTACGACGTTCCCAGGATCAGCGAGCAGTTGACGCAACCGCTCCATCTGCTCAGGCAGATGAATGGCAAGTGATGGTTGAGGTACGCTGCCGCCGTCGCCCAGCACAGCAGGCCAGCCCAACGCCGGACATCAGCCCGGAAGGGCTTTCGGCAAACGGCTTGGGCGAAGGCTGTGACTTCACCGGCATCATGGCGGGCAGTTCATCACTGGAGCACGGCCTCCGGTCGCCGATGTTTCAGATGCTTTTGCCAACGGAGAATGCTTTGGCAAGGAAGGTGCCGATCCCGTAGTAGGCTTGGGTGTCGGGTGTAAACACCAGCGGCCTGACCTTCTTGATGTCCGCCGTTCCGTCGCTGGCCAACACCGCCTCATCCACCTTCACATCCACGACTTCGCCGACAAACTGGGTGTGCAATCCCAGTTCAATTGTGTGCGCCAGCCTGCATTCGACAACCATCGGAAACTCTTTCACGTAAGGGGCATCCACCAGGTCGCTCCGCACGGGCGTCAGCTTGGCGGCGGCGAACTTGTCCACGTCCCTGCCAGAGACCATTCCGAAATGATCCACGGCCTGGACGTGCGCCTCGGACGGGATGCTGATCGTGAAAGCTTTCCGTGCGACGATGTTGCTGTAGGTGTAGGTCGCCTTGCGCAACGACACCGCCACACACGGCGGTCGGGAGCAGCAGATGCCGCCCCACGCGGCGGTCATCACATTGGGCTTGCCCTGGGGGTCATACGTTCCCACCACGAACACGGGGGCCGGATACACGAGTGTCTTGGCTCCAAGCGACTTTTTCATAGGCGGGTGAGATTCTACAACAACGTCGAAAGGTGTCCAGGCTCGTAAGCTTAGCTCGCAGGCTTGGATCGGTCATGTAGATTGTCGCTACGCCCAATCTCTTCCGCTACCGGGTTTCCACTTCAGCGGGCGTGAAGCTCACCGGCTGCGGCAGATCGTCGAACTTGACCTTGACCACGCGCCAGCCAAGTTCCTGCCCTTCGTAAACAACCCTGCCCACCTTGCCGCCGTGCTCCTTGACCTGCGGCTTGATCTTCACCGTTTGCCCGATGCCGAGCGGTTTATACTTCATCGTAAGACCCCAACCATGCCAGCGCAGCCGCCTCGCAGGCAAGGTGAGTTTCTCTGTCCGTACGAATGCCGCGACTAACGCCGCAGGTGAGCGAGCGCCACCCTAACCAGCCCGGAAAAACTGTTCGTTCCTCTGGGTGTTCAGGAAGCCCTCGCGATCAAGACGATGGCAGGGAAATGCCGACCGCAAGGCAGAGTGACCATCGCCAGGCTCAGGAGCATTGCCCGGCCTCGAACTGTCAGAGTGAGCCTTGTCTCCAAAGGAGTAATACCGGACGCCCTGCAATCATTTGACTATGCGTATCGAGTCCAGTTTGCTCTTGGCTTGCCCGATTAGCCCCTGAAACTGGACCAACTGATCCCGTGAGAGTTGAACAACGGTTTTTTTACTCAGGCGACCGGAGCGCAGGGCAAACCCGATGGTCCCCGTGCGTTGGCTACTGAACGCAGCAAGTCGCAAGCCGCCTCTGGTTGTGTAAGTTGCATCAAAACTCGGCCAGGGCGTCACTGTCCCATCGACTCTGCTGAGGTAGTCGATGGCCTTTAGAAGCGAATCCATCTCGTCATAGTCGATAATCGTCGTGTCCTGTTGCTGACCGCCTACGGTGACCCCGACTGCAATGCCGTACTCCTTGCGGCCCGTGCCGGTGTCTGTGACCTCTTTGCAGCTCACCGACACAACTCCCGCTTTGGCGGAGAGTCCTCCGATTTGAGCGGTGCCCTGGATAATGACCGTCCCCGTGTTGGTCGCTAACGCCTCCAGCTTGGTTGCGGGCACTGCTGGAAGAAGATTGGCATCTTGAGCGCCAGATGGCGCTGTCTGAAGCAACCAACCAATCGCCGCAATGAGGACAACGCTGAATTTACACATAATTACTCTCCTGCAAGTGCCGGATTCTGGAAGCTCCACATCACAGCGACGACGCAACCCGCCAAGCTGAACAAACAGACAACTCCCTCAAAGGCGAGCATCCTTAATGTTTGCGACTGATCCATAGGTGATGAAGAGGCTTAACCTCTGAACGCGCCGAAACGCATACTCAAATCGCCTTCAGCCTCTTGCCGCCCGCCTTCTTGATCTTGGCTCACCGGGCCTTGATCGCCGCTGACAGCCTGGCCCGTCCCGCCGCTGACATCTTGTGTTTCCTGGAAGGCTTGACCGTCGCCGGTTTTGGTCTTGCCGCTCTCGTGGCCGTGCCCATCGGACTGAATCTGCCGTTCTCCCTCTTGAACCTCGGATTCTTCCCGTACAGCAAGTTGTCCAGCATCCTCACCGGCTTCTCCGATTTCGACCGGAATCCCAACTTCTGAATCGCCGCCAGAATTTCCGGCTTGGTCATCGGATTGCCGGTCGTCACTTGGACGACGGCGGCCCGCATCGAGATCGGACTCCTTCTTTTCCGGGGGATTGGGGCAACAGGCATGGGTGTGACCGTTGCCGCAGAAGGCGCTTGGCCCAGGGCATGGTTGATCTGCTGCAAGCGGCCTTCGAGTTGACTCTTCTCGTGGAGCAGGGCTTTGCGTGCGGAAACGTATTGTTGAACGATGTCGGTCTTCATGGCGACCGATTCTGCGCCAGCGGGTTTGAAATGACAAGCCACAGCGGGCGGGATCAGGTTCCAGCCTCGTCAGCACGGGGAACGCTTCCAAAAGTGCCGAGCCACGATCCGCCCGACGGCTGGCTCGTTCTGGGGAACCACGCCGAAACCAACCAGTCGTGCCCCCTCCAATCTAACTCGCCCCGCGGTGAACAACGACCGTCGGCGGAACTCCCCGAATGATAGAGGTCTTTGACGGACATAAGTTGACGTGACTGGAATTGCAGGTATCAATCACTCATGCAAATCCAGAGTCTGAGAGTTTTCTGCGATTTAGTTGAGACCAAGAGCTTCACCAAGACCGCGTCCCTTAACCACGTCACCCAATCGGCGGTCAGCCAACAACTCAGTTCCTTGGAGCGGCAGTTCAAGTCGATCCTCATTGAGCGGAGGAGGAAGCAGTTTCAAGTCACCTGCGAGGGCCAGGCGCTGTACGAGACCAGTAAGGAGGTCATCCATACCTACGAGTCCCTGCTCAACAAGCTACAGGAGATCAAGGGCATCATCTCCGGCCCGATCCGCGTAGCGACCATTTACAGCGTTGGACTGCACTACTTGCCGCCCTACCTGAAGCAGTTTCTCAAGACTTATCCCGCGGTGAACGTGCATGTGGAGTATCGCCGTGCGAACCGCGTGTACGAAGACGTGCTCAGCAACGTGGTGGACATCGGTTTGGTCGCCTGCCCGACTCGTCATCCCAGGCTGGAGACGGTGCCGCTGCGCAAAGACAAGCTGGTGCTGATCTGTGCCCCGCAGCATACCTTGGCCGCCTCCAAGCGCGCTCCGCTGCGAGCCATTGCCGGGCAAAGATTCGTCGGCTTTGAGAAGGACATTCCTACGCGGAGGGGGATCGACAGGATTCTTCAGCAACATGGGGTTCGAGCTGAATACGTAATGGAATTCGATAACATCGAGACGGTCAAACGGGCGGTCGAGATCGACGCGGGGATTTCCATTGTTCCCCAAGGCACCGTCGTCCAGGAGGTCAGCAACCAGACGCTGGCTACTGTGGACATCCAAGATGGCCAGTTCTATCGGCCTGTGGCGGCGATCTACAGGCGGGACAAAATTCTGTCGCCAGCCATGAAGCGGTTCTTGAACATGCTCAAGGGTTGAATGGCCAACGCCGACAGCCTGGCACGTCCCGCCGCTGAGACCTTGCGTTTCTTCGTGGGCATGACCGCCTTCGCTGTCCGTTTTGCTCCTGCCGCTCCGGCCCCGCCGCTCATCGGGCTGAACCTGCCGTCCTCGTTCTTGAACCTTGGCTTTCTGCCGTAGAGCAACGTGCTCAGCGAACTCATCGGGTTCTTCGATGCCGATCGGAATCCCAGCTTCTGAATTGCCTCCACTATCTCCGGCTTGTTCATCGGATGCCCGCTCGTCACTTGGACGACGGCAGCCCGCATGGAGATCGGACTCCTCCTTCTCCGGGGGATTCTGGCAACGGGTTTGGACGTGACCGTTTCCGCAGACGGCGCTTCGCCCAGGGCTTGGTTGATCTGCTGCAAGCGGGCCTCAATTTGAGTTTTCTCGTCGAGCAGTGCGTTGCGCGCGGAAACGTATTGCTGGATGCTGTCGGTCTTCATGGAGACCGATTCTGCGCCAGCGGGTGCGAAATGACAAGCCACAGCGGGCCGGATCAGGTTCCAGCCTCCTCAGCACGGTCTGAATCTCACTCGTCGGCATACCGCGCCTTCAACATTGCCGAGAACCGGGCCGCCTTCTGCTTCCTGCGTTTCCTGGCACTGGGCTTTTCAAAGCGCCGATGCAGGCGGACCTGCTGCAAGGTTTGTTCGCGGTCCAGTTTTTTCTTGAGCCGCCGCAGGGCCTTCTCGACCGGCTCTCCTTTTTTGAGTTTAATTTCAGACATATCCAATCGTCAGTTTGTAGCGCAGCAGATTGTGGCAAGGCGCTTTGGCCTCTTTGGCTCTGGTGCGGAAACCTTGGCGCCGGATTTCGCCCTCCGCGATGTTGCGCCGCCCGGTTACTGCCTTTGTCACTGCTTCGCTCAAATCAAAGTCGCCACCCACACATATCGAGGCCACCGCGTTGGTCAGGCGCTGGACCGCCTTGTTAGGCGGCGGCATGGGTCTCATGTTGCGCTGCACATTTTGAGTTTACAGTTTCCGGTGGGGGATCAAAGTTCGTTCTTGTCTTTTAATTCCCAAATCTCCACTCGAATCTGATGTCGTCGCTCCACCCAATTGATGATCGACGCCGGTGTGGGAGCTTGAGCCAGCAGGACTGAACCAGGATCGCCGATCAGATGTCCGGGCGTGAGACTGCTTCCGGGTCAGAGCATCGGGACCTTCTCTGGAACGGCTTTGAAGAAGCGGCCCAGGTCACGGTCCGTATTGGGGACGGCGGGCTTGAGCACCGTCCAGTCGTTGAGTTGAGAAATCCGGGCGGTGTTGGGCTCGATCTAGCGCCAGACCTCAGCATGGCCGTCGGCAAAACTGACCACTCCCGCGTTGTTGTGGCGCGTTGCCGGGAAGCTGATCCAGGTCCAGAGGGGGGCGTCGAAAAGCGTGAGATGGTTGGGCGCGTTGATACCGAATGCGCTCTGCTGAATGCTCTTCTCGTTCTCGTCGATGAACACCACCGCGTGGGTCGGTCCCGGATTCTGAATCTGCCCCAACTTGTGCCAACAATTCTGGTATTCGAGGTCCGTCGGGTCAGGCCGGTAGTTCATATACATGCTCATCGAGACGCTCCGGGTGCGGGGCAGCTTGCCCTGGTCGCGCACGACCCTCTGTTCCGTGAGGCCGCTTCATCGAATGCGGGTGGTTTCATCTGACTACCGAGGAGCCTAAGCCGCCAACGGCAGAGGTCAATAGTGCGTCCCGGCGCACACCGCCTTCAGAATTGCAGTCGTGCCAACTCGACATGGTTGCCCAGTTCCAGCCAGCCGACTGCGGCTCGCAGATGATGACTGTACGGTGGTTCCAGCCGTTTCACGGCCTGAGTCTGCCACGGGTCTGTGGAGAAACAAAGCAATCCGGTTGCGAGGCGCGGTTCGTCGCCGACTCACGACTTTCCCCAACGCTCAGCGCAGCCCAGCGCCGGACTTTCCCCTTTCTGGTAACGACTCTCGACGTTACGGTGGGCAGTCACATGCGCCGATGGACACAGAAGCTCGTGGTTGTTCTGGCGACCGCCTCGCTCGGCGCTCATCCTGCCTCCGCTACTCCTTATCGGATTGACGACATGGACGCGGGCGGGCGGTGCCCTTCGCTCCACCAGCCAGCCCGGCAGCGCGCAGCGATGTTGTGGCGGCACGCTACGCTGTTGACTGGACGGCATGACTTCGTAAGCTGCGCCATGTGAACCAGACTTCGCCCCTCAACAATCTCCCTCCCCTCCTGCCCGTCACTGACTTCAAAGACCGCCGTGCCGGACTGCTCGTCTTCGGCATCCTCGAAATCCTGCTGGGTGTGCTTTGTGTGCTGCTGGTCGGGTTCATGGTGCTGGGCCAGGTGATGGTTTCGCAGACTACCGGAGCTGCTCTCGGCAACCGGATGATGCTTCCAGGTATGCTCTTCTATGTCGGGCTCGCCGCGGTCTTTGTCTGGCTCGGCATTGGCTCGATCCGATGCCGCCGCTGGGCGCGGGCGCTTCTGCTGATCCTCGCCTGGAGTTGGTTGTGTGTCGGCGTGATCACCGTGCCGTTCATGGGCTTTCTCATGCCTCGCATCCTCGCCGCTTCCTCCCCCAACGGCCAGGGCTTGCCGCCGGGCGCGCTGGTGGTGGTCATCGTGTTCCAACTCGTCTTCATGACACTGTTCCTGGTGGTGGTGCCGGGAGTGCTGGTGTTTTTCTACCAGAGCCGCCATGTGAAGGCCACCTGCGAGGCACGTGATCCCGTGCGCCGCTGGACCGATGCCTGCCCGCTGCCCGTGCTGGCGGTTGCGTGCGGGTTGTGGCTGGGTTCGGTCATGATGCTGGGCTTCCCGCTCGCCTACGGTGGCGTGATGCCGTTCTTTGGCACCATCGTTTCAGGTCTGCCGGGGACACTGCTGGCGATGGGCTTGGCGGGTCTTGGGTTCTGGCTCGGTCGCATGTGGTATCAACTCAAGGACGCCGGATGGTGGGCGCTCCTGGCCGCCATGATTGTTCTGGGCATTTCCAACTTCATCACCTTCTCGCACCTGGACCTCATGGAGCTGTATGGGAAGATGGGCTTCCCGGAGGCGCAGCTTGACCTGATCCGCAGGCAGGGATGGATTTCGAGCCGGTTCATGGTGTGGAACTCCGTGTTATGGTTCGTGCCGATACTGGGCTACCTGCTTTGGGTCAAACGCTTCTTCCGTCCGGGGCCGCAGGCCCGGTGCGGCGGTGGGCTTCGATGATCTGAGCATCGGCATTGCGCCGCCATTCAATGGACTTGAAGACCGGCAAGATTCGGAAGCTCAAATCGGACGCCGGGAGAGAATCTCGCCGGTAACCCAGCCCGTCAGGGTCTCCATGCTTCGCACTTTTTCCGCCTTCCTGATGATTGTGGCGCTTGCGCTGGCCGCGTGCGCCAGAGCGGAGCCGTTGCTGGTGTGCGGCGCGGATGAAGTGTTTCTGCTTGAGACATCCACGGCGAAGAGGGGGACGCTCAAAAAGCTCTGGACCTGGCGCGCCAAGGAACACCGTGAACTGCCGGAGGCCCTGCGCGGCAGCTTCGACACTACGGACGACTGCAAGCCGGTCGAGGACGGCTCCAAGGTGTTGATCTGCTCTTCAGGTGGCGGCTGTGCGCTGGTGGAGCGGCCTTCCGGGCGCGTACTCTGGCAGGCCAGGGTGCCGAACGCGCATTCACTGGAACTGCTGCCCCGTGGGCGGGTTGTGGCAGCGAGTTCAGAGGATGCTGGGGGCAACCGCCTGATCCTGTTCGATCTAACGCGCTCCGATCAGCCAATTGGTGAGACGCCGCTTCCCTCCGCTCATGGCGTGGTGTGGGACGAAAAAGGGCAGCGTCTCTGGGCCTTGGGCTTCGAGGAATTGCGGTGCTACAAGCTCAACGGCTGGGAGGGCGAGAAACCCTCCCTTGCTCTTGTGACCAGTTATCCCCTTCCCGACAAGGGAGGGCACGACCTGCAACCTGTCCCGGAGTCCGCCGACCTTGTGCTCACCACGGGTCGTCACGTCTATCTGTTTGATCGGGACGAACTCAAGCTGCGTTTGCATCCCAAGCTGGGCAGCAGAGCGGACGTGAAATGCGTGAGCGTCCATCCCATGAGTGGGCAGACGGCATTCATCCAAGCCGGTGACGAAGGCTGGTGGAGCAACGCGCTGGGCTTTATCTCCCCCGCCGACGAGATCAAACTGCCGGGCGAGCGCCTGTACAAAGCCCGCTGGTCGCCCTAGCCAACAGAAGGGGACGGTTTGAGCACGGGGGATTCCCGACGGACAGAGAGGCCGGGGTAACCGGGAAGCCAACTACCGCCGCCCGCCCGGCGATTGTCCACGCGGTCTTGGGCTCGATCCAGCGCCAGACCTGCCGGAGGTCCGCCGTTCCGTCGCTGGCCAACACCGCCTCATCCACCTTCACATCCACGACTTCGCCGACAAACTGGGTGTGCAATCCCAGTTCAATCGTGTGTACCAGCCTGCATTCGACGACCATCGGAAACTCTTTCACGTAAGGGGCATCCACCAGGTCGCTCCGCACCGGCGTCAGCTTGGCGGCGGCGAACTTGTCCACGTCCCTGCCCGATACCAATCCGAAATGATCCACGGCCTGGACGTGCGCCTCGGACGGGATGCTGATCGTGAAGGCTTTCCGTGCGACGATGTTGCCGCAGGTGTAGGTCGCCTTGCGCAACGACACCGCCACACACGGCGGTCGGGAGCAGCAGATGCCGCCCCACGCGGCAGTCATCACGTTGGGCTTGCCCTGGGGGTCATACGTTCCCACCACGAACACGGGGGCCGGATACACGAGCGTCTTGGCTCCAAGCGATTTTTTCATAGGCGGGTGAGATTCTACAACAACCTCGAAAGCTGTCCAAGCTCATAGGCTTAGCTCGTGGGCTTGGATTGCCCCCCGCCATTACGGCGCACCGCCCACCACGTCACCAGACCGGCACCGGCGCACACCAGCGCCCCAACCGCGACCGTCCACGGCACACCGACGGCCTGTGACAGCAGGCCGGATTCGAGCCCCCCAATGGGCATCATGCCGCCAAACACCAGCGCCCAGATGCCCATCACCCGCCCGCGCATCTCATCCGACACGCTGGTCTGAATGAGCGTGTTCGTGGTCGAGAAGTAGAGCAGCATCCCCCATCCGCCCACCACCATGCACGCCAGCACGAGCGGATACGACCGCACGACCGCCAGCAGCAACAGCATGGCCGAGGTCGCCGCCGTCAGCAAACAGACTGCCCTGGGGCTTTGAGCACGGCTCTTGACTTCGACCTTTCGCAGATTAAGTGTTGGCTCTATGAATCCAGGTAGGAGCCTTGCCTGTGCATCACGCACGGCGTCAAGAGACAAATTCCTGTCGGGGTTCGACGAAAGGTTCATATTTGAAACGACTGTCCGTACCAGCGGTTGTGCTTTCACTGGTCGTGCCGTGCCTGCTGTTCGGACAGGCAAAGCCTCAACAAGCGGTAGCGGCCAAGAGCGCGACTGTGGAACAGGAATTGATCAAACTGGAGAACGGGTGGAACGATGCCGTAGTGAAGGGCGACGTGGCATTCCTTGATCGGATGCTTGCAGACGATCTCACAAACCGTCTGACCGGTAGCAAACAAAGCCCACTCTGAAGCAGGCTCAGGCGGAATCAGAGCCAGGAGCAGCGGCCTGACCTCCTGGAGGCCGTCGTCGGCCACATCCGACCCCGTTCCTGCCTGCCGCTGCTGCTCATGCCGCTGACGGCCATCATTGTTTACGCGCCGGTGCCGATCTGGGAACTCACCCTGCCGACCAATTGGGTGCTGTACCTCATCACGATGCCGTTGGGGTTCGTCTGCCTGGTTCGGAGCCTTTGGGTTCTCCATCGCTTGAAACGTTGACCGAGCCGAAATAAGTCCCGAAGCCCTTCAACGCATGACCATTCCCGAAATCCTCAAAGAGCTGGAGCCCTACACGGGCCGGTTCCCGAAGCAGGCGATGCGCGTCGCCGTCGAGCAGCGCGAGGCCATCACGCCGGAGTTGCTGCGAGTACTAGAGTCCGTCGCTGACGACCCCGCCAAATGGGCCGAGCGACAAGATTACATGCTCCACGTATTTGCGCTTTTCCTTGTGGCTCAGTTCCGTGAAAAGCGGGCCTACCCGCTCGCGGCTAGAATCTTCAGCGCCCCCGGAGAGTTGCCGTTCGACCTGTTTGGCGACACTGTGACCGAAGGGCTTAGCCAGATTCTTGGCTCGGTTTATGATGGCGACCCAACGCCGTTGGAGAAGCTGATTGAGAGCGAGGACGTGAACGAGTACGTCCGCAATGCCGCCATCGACGCCTTCTTGGTTCTGGAGCACTCCGGGCAGATGCCTCGTGAGCAGGTGGTCGGCTACTTTCAGCGGCTTTTTGGAGGCAGACTCCAGCGCACCCACTCGCACGCCTGGAACGGTCTGGTGAGCGCCGTTGGGGATATGCCCGCGCCGGAGTTGCTGGAGGATGTCCGACGGGCTTACGAGGACGGCTTGGTCGATCCCGGCTTTGCTTCTCTGGAGGGAATTGAACGTGATCTGCGGTCTCGCCCAGAGGGCCGCCGCGACAGGCACTATGTGATCACGGATGCCATAGCGGAAATGGAATGGTGGGTGTCTTTTCACCCGGAGGACTCCCGGCCCAAGCAGATTCCAAAGCCCCAAGCCCCCATTACGCCTCCCGTGCCCGCCAGCCAAGTCGTCCCGCAGACCGTTGTGCGGCAGGCAAAGATCGGTCGCAACGACCCATGCCCCTGCGGCAGCGGCGAGAAATACAAGAAGTGCTGCGGCAAGACCTGACGCCTTGACGTTGCGTGCCGCGCTTTGGGGCCTCGCCAGGGTAGCAAAGCTCGTTTACGGACTACTTCCGGCCTGGCCTGGCCCTTTCCTGAGCCTCTCGACGGACACAGCGGCCTGGATTTCAGCTCACACCCTGGAGTGCTTGGTCGGGTGGGATTGACAGGCTCGCACCGACGCACCCACTGGGTAACTTTGACGATTTTCAAGGGGTGCCACCCCTGTCCCATCATCGCGAGGTTCTCCCGGCACGACGACAATTCATCTTCGCACTGCTTCTGCCACGGCTCCACCTACTATAGCTCCGTAGTAACCCAGCGTGCTCACAACCCCGACAGCTTCTCCCGTTTCGCGATCAACCGTCTCGCCTCTCTGCTGTTTTTGAAAGCCTTCGTCGGACACACTAAAAGTCTGACATCCCACACAAGCGGTCAGAACGACTCCACAAAGTAGTCCACCAATCAGCCTGCGCTGAAGCTTTGATGTCAAAGTCGTAGTCATGCGCGTCGTATGCCTAACGCTCTGGATCAGCGACCCCGCGCCAGTGACGCCCGGCATGGCACCGAGCCGTTATCGCGGGGTTCGCTTCATCCGGCCCGTTAAGCGGCAGGGGTCTCATTTGATGATTCATCTGCAAGGTGAAACTCGAACGCCGTCTGAATGTCGTCACGGTGTGCAAAGCCGCGCAACCGCTTGGCCTCGGCCAACGCGGCGCTGCTGCTGTCACGCCATCCTCGCTTCATCATGAACTCGTTCCAAACCTCGACGTCCTCCTCGCTCGGTCGGCGACCGTGCTCAAAGCACCAGGCCAAAACCTCCTCGTCGGTGCCACCACCAAGCACACGCTCAACAAGGCTCTGGTAATCGACGGCCAGAAATCGCGTGCAGCGAGCGTCGAACCAAGTCCATACCTTCGCGCCCAGATTGTAACCCTCAGGAAGGCGACCGGCACCGTGCAGGCGAATCTTGTCGAGCATCCGTCCGAAATAGACGATGCCGCCCACCTTTTCGTACGAACTTCGTAAACCGGGAACTCTCATAACGTGACGCCTGCGCGATGCGACAATTAACAAGCAGAGGGAACCTACGCCCACTGGCTGGGCCTGGCACCCTCACGGAACAGGGTTCCGACTGCATCCAGGCCGGGGTTGATCGGGGTCGGCAGCGGCAGAGAGTCAAGGCCCCCATTTGCCGGGCAATCCCTGGCCCCCACCGGCTCAGACAAACTCGGAACTTGCAGTGTTGCAGGTTCCCAGCTTCATGAGCAGCTTCCGGCGCTCATCCACGAACGTATGCGACACACCACACAGGTCTGCCTGGTCGCGATGACAAGCAGGAGAATCAACACCGCCGCTCCGGCCAAACCAGCCAGGAGGAGCACGCAGAGGATCAGAAGCAGCTCCGTGCCGCCGAGTCCAATGACTGCAAGAATGTGAGATGACATTAGGTTCCTATTACTCTTTCGCTACGCTCATTTGCGCTGCCGACGCGACATGTTCCAGAAAGTGAGGGCAAAAAACAGCCCAACTTGAAGCAGCAAGTTGCCCAGCCAGCCGAGTCCCAATGCGTAACTCCCGACCAGCCAAAGCGCCACGCTGACCAACGCTAGCAGCCAGCCGGAAGCGTACTCCATTTCACCGACCCGATAGTAGAACACGGCGCAGCAAATAATCAGAAGGATGGCGGTATAGGGCATACTTGGTGCGGATTGTCAGCTTCCGGATGCCAGCAGTGAATTCACGCGCTGCAACTCGACTTTCAGGTTCATCCGGCAAAGTCCGAAGCGATGGGCGGTGCTGCGGCCAGTTAACTGGATTTATGGGCATCAAAGAGCTGTTTCACCGACGCTCGCATCAGGACAATGATAGTGAACACACCGAGCACCGTACCGAAGGGCATGAAAATGCACTCGATCCCCGCCATCACGAGGCAGAACAGGTAATGCTTCCGCTTCGCGAGAAAACGACCCGTGGTGATGACGAAGGCCGCGAAAACCCACCCAACGGTGATCAGGCAGGCAGCAAGAATGACAAAGAACCAGCCAAGGAAAGCTGGTGGTGGCTGTCCATTACCTGCCAGCTTCTCTGGGGCGAGGAGGAAGAAAAGACCGAGAACCAGGTGGAAAACCGGGAACAGCGCGAACAGAGCGGCGACCCCGCCGACGACATAGTGAAAGATCGAGAGCAACTTGAGCTGTTCCTCATCCTGCGTCATATCCTCACGTCTTTCCGTCAACGACCAAACTCAACCACGACTGCCAACGAAAGGCAATGCCGAAACCCCACCGCTACGCCTCAGCTCATGTACCACCCGCCGTTGACGTTGATGGTCTGGCCGGTGGATGCGCCCGCTCCACACCAATGCCGCAAACACGAAGGCCAGCAGCATCATCCCGGTCTGGGCGCAGGAAACCACAGTGCGCTTGGGATGCCGGTCGGCCACCGACCCGCCCCAGACGGAGAGCAGCAGCATGGGCAACGACCCGACGGCAGCCACCGTGCCGAGCAGAACCTTGGAGCCGGTCAACTGATACACCAGCCATCCTTGCGCGGTGCTGTGCATCCAGGAACCGGTGAGCGAGACGAGTTGACCGACGAAGAACAACCGGGAATTGCGATGCTTCAGCGCGGCGAACGTGTCGCGCCACGTCACGCCGCCTACGACCACGCGCCGGGGCTGAACCGTGACCTCTTGCGGGACACTGGCACCGTTCGTTTTTGTATATTGCGCCTCACGCCAGAAGTGAGCCACCGCTGCCGAGCCGGACGGTGGGGCGTGAACGGCACGTCTGAACTGCCGCCCAGCGTTGAGCGGAGAAGCCCCGTGGCGCTGCGCTGGAGGGCACTTGAGCGTCACTCGTAAACCTCATGCCTTTCCCACGGTGAACCAGTGGCTATCACTCCGACAAAGAAAGATGCTGCATTGCCAACCAGAGCAACCAATCCAGCGCGCAACCAAGTCACGCCACGGAACTCTTCCTGCTGAAAGGTGCCAAGACAAGCCAACAACTTGATGGCAGCGCCATCAACAGCCACGACCAGCGCCTCCAGCGCAGGCAACGGGATGCGTCGGAGTAGCGGGTAAAAGAGAAAGCAAAAGACGGCGAGGTTCGTCACAAAAAAGCCGCCGAAGATGCGCAAAGGGGCGAGGCCGCTGAACGTGAGCAGGAGCGCTACAACTCCAGCTTCAACCACGAATGCCCAGAAGGCCACGATGCCGAAAGCAATGAGTGAGCTGGGGTCAAGGATGACCGGATTCGCCCGGACGGTGAGCGGCAGTAGCAAACACAGCGCAATGGGAACGTAGCGGCGCATGGTGATGCAACTAACGTCCAAGCTCATAGACCGCCGCTGGCGAGCAGGGTTGAGCGTGAAGGGCGCGTCCGAATTGCGGCCCCGCACCGAGCGGAGAAGCGTAGCGGCGGTTCGCTCGCCCGATTTTGCCAGGCCGCTCGTGTCTCATATTCAGTCCAACATCTTTTGCATAATGTGAACATCCAACAGTGTGTCGAACTTGCGTCCGACCTCTTTGAGCGTGCCGACATGAACAAACCCTGCGCTCTCATTGAGATGAATGCTCTCGTCGTGCGATCGCAACCACTGCGCTCGCTCGTCCACGCTCTTCGGCCGGTGTCGAACGTCGCCGTCGTGGTCCGAATCGCCTCGTTGTAGATGTCGGCAATGGCTGGCGCATCGGCCAACTCGGCCCGGCGAATCGTGACTGATGAATTGGTGGCCATTGGGACGGCGCGTGGTCGCGCGGCCTAACGTCCTGGATGAGGTGCCGCCGCCTGAAAACTCATGCCCCCCACCTTGCCGACACGCTCTCGAAAACTGCGAAGCTGGCGGCGGTTAGCTCCATCCAGTCTGGTTCGGCTCC
>Ga0315274_10003961_pt1 | contig 21881 bp, 14 predicted proteins | sample YL17G02_20_MG_FD_203700 | JGI IMG/M metagenome (GOLD analysis project Ga0315274, IMG submission 203700) | Sediment microbial communities from Yellowstone Lake, YNP, Wyoming, USA - YL17G02_20 | ecosystem: Environmental > Aquatic > Freshwater > Lake > Sediment | place: USA: Wyoming | collected...
GCTTCCCATCGATAAAATAGTTTACGGACGTGGAGACGAAACCCATCCCCCGGCCGCCTCCCGGCGGGGGGCCTGCGGGCGCGGGTTTGGCTTGTGCGGCCGGCGCGGGCTTAGCTTGCGGGACGGCAGGAGCTTCTTTTGCCGGCGGCGTCTTGGCCGGGGGCTCCGGAGGCCCTGGCGGCCCGCCTCTCTGCCCCTGGCTTCTCTTTTGGGCCTCCTCGGAATAGACCTTGAAGAGTCGACGCGGGATCATCTGGGCGTATTCGCGCTCTTTGTCGGTCAAGGCAGCCTTGGCGGGCTTCACCTTTAAGACCGCGCAACGGTCGAGATAAACCGCCTCCAAGCGCTTGGTTGCCGTGTCGCGGTTTACCGTCAGGCTGGCGGTGAGAGCGCGCACATCCGATTCGACCTCGGGAAGCCGGGCCAGCGTCAGGACAGACTCCACGGCACCCTTGGCCCGGTTGAACGCCCCGACAACTTTATTCTGGGCGGCCCGGTGTTGCTCGTGGATTTTGGCCGGATCATTTTGAATGAGGCGGACGCTCTGGCGGGCGACTTCGGCGATCCATTTCTCGCCGTTGGCCGTCGCCTCCCAGGCCAGCGCCCGAGACTCGGCCGCGCCGGCGTTGGCCAGGTAGGCGAAGGCGGCCGCCGCCGTAACGCCCACCCGCTTGAGCTCCGTCGGATCGACCTCGACGATCCGGTCGGCGCTGCTGTGATAGAAATTGTCGGGCCAATAGTTGAACTGCATCGTCGGGATGCCGGCGGCGAGGAAGACCGAATGGTCGCTCCCCGAGGTGATGGCGGGCAAGGGGCAAAGCCGGTAATTGAACGGCGCGTTGGCGCCCTGGGTCGTCCGGATCTCGGCCTGGTCGACGAATAGAAGGAGGTTCGAGACGAGGTCGTTGAGATAGCTCGGCCGAGCGTCGGGCGTCATCTTCATCCGGAGATAGGAATCCGTCGTCTTGGGATTCGCTCCGGACATGTCGAAGTTGAGGGCGGCCAGGAGTTTATCCTGGAGATCCGGATGCTTGAACATGAAGGCCGACGTGCCGGAGATCTCGTTCCCCCACAAGAAATGAATCGTCCGGCGGAGCGGCGGGATGGACCCGTCCCGGATGAGCCGGGCTAGGGTCCGGCCGATTTCGAGAATCGTCCCGACGCCGGTGCAGTTGTCGTTGGCCCCCGGGGTAGCGATAGTCTCATAGGCATGGGCGACAAAAAGAAGCTCGCCGGCCCCCGGGTCCGTGCCCGGGATGACGGCGTGAATGACGTTCATCTTGCCGGGGTATCTCTTCGCCCGGACATGAGCCTTGACAACCACTTTCTGGCCGCGTTCCAGGTAGCCCCTCAGTTCAAGAAATTGACGGAGGGACAAGCTAAAGCCAAATCCGCCTTTCTCCGGAGGCGGAGTGACGCTCGACCAGCCGATTTGGTCAAGCGTGTATCCGGCGGCGTTTCCGCTGACACCGGGCGAGCCGGTACCGAGCGCGCCGGCGGCGCCGCGCTGGTTGACTCCGCTCAAGAATACGCTCCCGACGGAGCCGCTGCCAAGGACGACCTTGCCGGCGACATCCTTGCCGGCATAGTCCGCCTCTCGCCCTTGGCCAACATAGATGACATCGGCCTCGACGTCCGCACTAGCGCTCCCCGAAGCGAGCGACGAAGGCACTTGGCTCAAGCTGGCGATCTTCTTGCGGAGGGGCTCCACGAGCCACAAGTCGCCCTCTTCGGCGTCCCAGACGTCGCGCGAAGGAAAGAATTCGACCTCGACGTTCGATAGCCCTGCTTCTTTGGCCTGGTCGCGGATATAGAATGTCTCGAAATACCCGTTCTCGTACTCGGACGCCGGCCTGTTCCTGTTTCCCGAAATCATTTGAACATGGAGGAAGGCCTGTTCCCCGGAGAATTCGCCGATGATGGGGTCGCGGAGCGACGGCGGGACGAGGCATCGGTCGGGCGCGAGCTGGGCAACGAGAAATCCCGCGAACACGGCGGCGAGAATGATCGAGACGCTCGTTTTCCGATTGGAGACCGGTCGTGGGTTAGGTTTGGTCATGGATATACCTCCGGACGTCGTGAGCTTCTCGGAACCGCCTGAAGGGCGGCCGTAGATTTTCCCTGTCATCATATGAAGGGACCCAGGGATATGTCAATCCCGCGTTCAAGAAATTAAAGGGGATCGACAGTCAGCGCGGTCAGAGCAGACGTCGAAAATCACGAATATGCGTTTTTTTGCGATGTTTGACCCGATAAACGTTGGGGTCAAACCTACTCATTACACATAATTTTCTCGGGGAAGATGCGCAATGAGTAGGTTTGACCCCATTCTCCAGCTCCGGGAATGAGATTTTTGGCACGCCGATATCGTCCATTTTATATCCGTTGTTGGATTGCCTAAACCAGAGGAGAGTGATATCATGAGCACGGTAAGAACGGAGCCAAGAATGAAATTGAAGGTCATTTTGGAGCCCAGCGAGGAGGGAGGATATACGGCTATTGTGCCCGTACTTCCGGGCTGCATTAGTGAGGGAGATACAAAAGAAGAGGCCTTGGCCAATATTCGCGAGGCGATTGAGCTTTATTTAGAGCCGGTTGAGGATGATTTGAGTCTCTCCCCAGGTTCCGAACTCATTGAAATCACTCTGTGACTAAAGTCCCCAGCCTCGGATATCACCAATTCATCCATGCCCTGCGCAGGGATGGCTGGATTGTCGTCAGACAAAGAGGAAGCCACATCCGCCTTCAAAAGCGTACCGGAGCCGAACTATTAAAATTGACGGTTCCTACCCATCAGCCGATCAAGCGATCCACATTATCACATCTTCTCAAACAAGCCCATTTATCCGTGGATGATCTCATGAGGTTGATCTGAAATCGGAGAATGGTCGCGGTCAGATATATTAGGCCGCCTCGCTTTTTTGAATCTTACCGTATCTTCCTTTCAATCAATCGGCTAAGCCGATTTTTTTCAAAAGCGTTTTAAATCGGGGATCGGCCCGCCAGCGATCGAGAAGAGGAAAGACATTGATGAACATAATTCCCCAATGGTGGGCTTCGACGGCCTTGTCGGCCCAGAAGAATGCTTTGTCGAATTCGCCCAGACGCGCAAAGATCATCATTGTCGTCGAAGGATCCTGGGTTCCGAGAACATTCTCGAACTTGTGGTAAAATTCCGAGAGGCCTTCTTTCTTTCCTTGAAAAAACTGGACGCTATTCTTCACACCGAGGCATAAAAATCCCAGCTGAGCATCACGATAGGGCGGCCGGAGGCAAAGATCGAGCGCCTCTTGATACCTTTGAACAAAGCAAAGACTGTCGACGAGGTTTAAAAATACGGTAAGGTCATTAGGTCTTAATGTGAGGACTTGTTTAAGCCATACGATGGATTCCTCGTACCGACGGGCGTAATAGTAGGCCGCCCCCAAACTTTGGAGAAAGATGAAATTCGAGGGGTCTATATCAACGGCTTGTTTCGTCTCGACGATGGCCTCGTCATGCCGGCCGCGCATAGAGAGCAGTCGGCCATGCCATTGATGGGCCGTTGCATAGCCCGGATCCAGTTTTATGGCCTTGAGGAATTCCTTTTCGGCTCCCTTGAAATCGTACTCATGCTGAAGACTGATCAGGCCGAGCGAAGCATGGGCTTCGGCCAGCGAATCGTCCAGCCTTATCGCTTCCAGGGCAGCGTTTTTTGCGTCCAGCACTGTCTCCGGAGTCACGGGCATAAGGGTATAAACATCGGCCAACCCCGCGTAGGCCTGGGCATAATTCGGATCAAGCGCAATAGCCTTTTTGTAGAATTCGATGGCCGTCTGAAAGGCTTTATCTTCCCGCTGTGCCCAGAACGCTCTGCCCTGCCAATAGTATCGATAGGCTTCGATGTTTTTGGCGGGAGGTTTCTCCAAGGCTTTCCGGTCCTGGGGAGTCAGGCTGACTTGAAGCTCGCGGACGATCCGCTCCGCTATCCGGTTCTGGATATCGAAGTATCCCGTCATCTTGTCCTCAAAAGACCCCGGCCAGACGACGTTCCCCGTCGAAGCTTCATTTAAGAAAGCCTGCACCAGGACGTTATCTCCATCGACAGCGACCGTTCCCGTCAAAAGATGGGTGGCTTTGATCTCCTCGCCGATGGTTTTGAGATTTTTTGTCGTCCCCCTGTAGCGCTGGACTTCATAGGGGGATTTGACCTCGAGCTGACTGAGGCTCTTGAGTTTGCGGGCAATCGTCTCATCCATCCCCGCGCTAAGATCCGTGGAATTCTTAGCCGGACTGGAATCGGCAAAAGGAAGAACGGCAATTGAGATTTTAGGAGCGACGACTGCGGCGAGTTGACTCTTTTTGGGGGATATAAGCCGCCAAGCGACGATGACAGCGGCGGCGAGTCCGACGATGGCCAGGGCGGTAACGATCACTCTCTTCGGCTGGAACGAGACCGTGATCTGCTTCGAGGTCGATGTCTTCCGCGAAGGGAAGGCTTTTTCCGTTGTCGGCAGTCCCTGATTAATCTTGTTTAGGTCAACAAGCAAGTCTTCGGCGCTCTGATATCTCTTCTCCCGGTCCTTCTCGAGACACTTAAGGATCAGGCGGTTTAAGTCGTCGGGCAGCTGCGGGTTTAAATCTCGTGGGTTTCGCGGCACCTCCGTCTTCTGCTTCAAGGCGATGCTGACGAACGTCTCCCCTTCGAACGGCGGCTTGCCCGTCACCATTTCATAAAGAATGACACCAAGCGAATAGATGTCCGACCGGGAGTCCGCGTCCTTGCCCTCCATCTGCTCCGGCGACATATACTCAGGAGTTCCAATCACCACCCCCGCTCCCGTCACCCCTTTCACCTTCAGAGACCGGGCAATCCCAAAGTCCATGATCCGGACGTTCCCCTCCCGGTCGATCATGACGTTTTGCGGCTTGAGGTCGCGGTGAACGACGCCCAGGCGGTGTGCCTCTGCCAGCCCCTCGCAGACCTGCCTGGCGATGTAGATCGTCTTGCCGGCGCCCATCTGCCCCATCATCCGGAGCATGCTTTTGAGGTCCTCACCTGGAACGTATTCCATGGTGATGTAGTGTGTCCCCCTGTCGTCGCCCAGGTCGTACATCCTGCAGACGTTGCGGTGGCTGATCTTCCGGGCGAAGCGAAGCTCGTTGCCGAAGCGCTCGATCGCGTCCTCGTCCGAGGAGACCTCGGGCTTGAGGAGTTTCAGGGCGATTTTTTCTTTGGTCTTCGTTTCGAAGACCTTGTAGACTCTGCCCATCCCGCCTTTCCCCAGCTCCTCGATGACCTGGTAGCGGCCGGCTAATGTGGAGCCGGTTGTCAGCTCTTTGATAGAAGTTTTGAGTGTCTCTGTTTGGGAAACAGGGATTTCTTTAGAAGGAGAAAGGGGCGTCGCGCACTTCCCGCAATATATGGTGTCTTAAGGATTCTCAAACTGACACTTTGGACATTTGACGGCCATTGCTGACCCCTTCTATTTGGGATGGCTAAAGATTAGCAGGGAAAGGCGCTAGAGTCAACCAGGATGAGACTCGGACATCAACAATCCGAATCAAGAACGTAGACCACTCCTCCGTGTCGCAGCCGTGTAACAAAATGTGATTAAAAGCGCCCAGTTGTGATTAAGGCTAATAAAACCGAAAACGCGATTTTCCGCTGGACCAGAGGATTTCCGGGGGGGCCGGCAGAACCCGACTCTTTGGATTCGAAGTCCACCGCTCTATCCACTGAGCTACGGGCGCCAGGGCAAAGTAGCCTTTAGTAAAGCAAATTTTCAATCCGCCTAGAATGACAAAAATATTATCGATTCCAAAATATGGGCTTTGAAGATGGTGAATCTTTCCTTGAACCGGATTCTGTGGCACGCCGTAAAAGGAAGCGCCGCGCCATACTTCGAGAGGGCGGCATCCGGGGCGCAGGGAAAGAAGACGATCAAAGGCGGCCTAGCGCTTCTCGTAAGATTCTACGATCGACTGATAGACCAGCGCCCTGAATTTTCCATGAAGGTCGCTGTTGCCTGCAGGCAGCAGTTGTGTCATGAGGACGGCGACAAGCTGCTCGGCCGGATCGACCCAATAGGTCGTATGATAAGCGCCCCCCCAACCGAAGCCGCCGATAGACCCCGGCTGGCCGGAAAAGCCGAGCCGCTCCGTGATCCAAAATCCCAGCCCGAAACCTTGGCTGCCATAGAGTCCGCCGATATGGTTGACCGTCATAAGCTCCACGGACTTCGGGCTGAGGATGCGCGCGCCCTGGAGCTCCCCGCCGTTCTGGAGCATGAGGAGAAAACGGGCGTAATCCTCGGCGGTCGAGAGGAGCCCGGCACCGCCGGCATAGCAGACTCTGGGACCCCTGACGTAAAAATTGTCCCGGCCATCTTCCATGAGCTTGAGGCCGCCCTTCTCGTCCACGCCATAGACGGATGTGAAGCGGCCTATTTTATCTTCGGGAAGAAAAAAATGAGTATCCGCCATGCCCAGGGGTGAGGTGATTTTCTTGTCGAAGAATTCTGCCACAGTCATCCCGGAGACGCGCTCGACCAGGTAGCCGAGGATGTCCGTGTTGTAGCCGTAGACGAATTTCTCGCCGGGCTGGGCATCGAAGGGAAGCGTTGCTAGTTTCTTAATAATGTCGCCGATGGGCATGGGCTTATCAGCCAAGAACCAGCCGTGGATGCCGGCCGCCAGATATTCCTCTCTCGCGGGGCCGTCCCCATAGGAAATTCCCGCCGTATGGGTGAGGAGGTCACGGATAGTGATGGGCCGCCTGGCCGGGACCGTCGTATAGCCTTTGGCGTCCTTGTCCGCAGCCTGGACGGCAACGCGGGTGGCGGCGAACTCGGGGATATATCTTGAAACGGGGTCATCAAGAAGAAGACGGCCTTCCTCTTGCAGTATCATCACCGCCACACTCGTCACGGCTTTTGTCTGCGAAGCGATGCGAAAAATGGCGTTGGCGGGCATCGGGACACTTTTGGCTAGGTCGAGCTTGCCGAAGGGCTTGAAATATACGACCCGTCCTTTCCGGGCGACGAGCGCCACCATCCCCGCGACCTTTCCCTGGTCGGCATATTCCTGCATCACCCGGCTGAGCCGCTCGAGGCGATCCGCCGACAAACCGACGTCGGCTGGTTTTGCCGTAGGAAGGGATGCAGCCTGGAGGAGCGCAGCCGCGATGAACCAGACAGCCGCGGCCATGGCGGACTTGCGGAACGAGGATGATAGGGTGTTCCTAGGCATGGCGCGATTATCCTTTCTTTTTCATCCTAAGAAATTGAGAGTGGATGATAAGATATGATGCGAGGGAATGTCAAGGTGAGCTCAAAATAGCTTAGGGCGGGCGAAGACGGGGCGGCCAAGACGAGGAGCCCTAGCAAAGCCACAAAACCCAGGCAAATTTTGGAATGTTCATAAGATCTCCTTTTTCATCGTGAACTATATCGAATAGGGGCCGATCATAATATTTCGACCCAAATTTCTTATTCATCGATCCCGTCCATCGGCTGTATCCGTTAAAAAAGCCGGGTGGCTCTGATGATCGATCAAGATTTCGGCCCCCATCCTTCCGATGATCATTCATATTTCAGCGAATCCACCGGATTGGCCAAGGCCGCCCGGACCGCCTGGTAGCTCACCGTCAAGAAGGCGATGGCCAGGGCGGCTAAGCCGGAGACGGCAAAAGTCCACAAATTGATCTGAGTCCGGTAAGCGAATCCCCGCAGCCAGATGTTCATGGCGAAGTAGGCGATCGGCCAGGCGATCAGCGCGGCCAGGCCGACCAGTTTCAGGAATTCCTTGGCCAGAAGCCCGACAACCCCGCCGAGGGAGGCTCCGAGGACTTTGCGAATGCCGACCTCTTTTTTCCTCCGCTCGGCGATGTACGAGGCCAAGCCGAAAAGGCCCAGGCAGGCGATGGCGATCGCCAAGAGACTGAACGAGGAGAAAATTTTGTTCAGCCGCTCTTCCGACCGGTATTGGGCATCGAAAAGCTCATCGATGAAAAAGTAATCGAAGAGACTGCCGGGAGAGATCTTGGAGAAATCTCTTCCTTTGGCGATTTCCATTCCCATCGTCCGGACAAAATCCGCATCGGCGTTTACGACTCGGTATATCGCGCTCGTATCCCCCTCGAAGCCCTCGGGGACGACTGCGTTGGTGCTTTGACCCGCGCCCGGCACGAATGACGTCGCCGAGATTTCGAGGACGCCGGGGATTTCTTTGGGCCGGGATTTGATCGAATCCAGGGTCTTCAGGATTTTTTGGTCCGACGTGCGAATCCCGAGGACTTGCTCTTTTTGAAAGCCGATATCCTTGTTTTTCATATACCGGATCTGATCCCCGATGATCCAAGTCCCGGTGATCATGGCGATGGACAAGGCGAATTGGCCGACTACGAGAAGGCGGCGGAAACGGACGCTCCCCGATTTGGCCTCGGAGCCGCTCGGGCCTCCCTTCAAGGCCTTAACGGGCTGGAAAGCCGAAAGATAGATGGCGGGATAGCTGCCGGCGGCGAATCCGACGAACAGCGCCAAGCCGAAGAACATCGGAATGAGCCAGGCCAGTTCGCCGGCGCCGAGTCTCAATTCGATGCCGGAAATCGATTTGAAAAGGGGAAGAGCCAGTTGGACGAAAACCAGGCCCACTATCAGGGCCAGCAGACTGGTGCTCGTCGATTCCCCCAGGAACTGTCCGACGAGGTCGCGGCGGCAAGCCCCGACAACTTTTCTTATTCCGACTTCCCGGGCCCTCGGGCCCGACCCGGCCGTGGCCAGGTTCATGAAGTTGATGCAGGCGATGGCCAGGATGATGACGGCGATGGCCGCGAAAACATAGATTTAGAGAATATCGCCGTTGCCGCCGAATTCCCATCGCAATTTGGAACGGAGATGGATGGAGGTCAGCGGTTCAAGATGGAGCCGGACTGTTCCCTTGATGGCCTTTAATATCTTCCCCATCTTCTCTTCTTTCAGTTCGGGAAGCTTCGCCTCGAGCGGCTTCTGTGCCTCGGGGCGATTCAGACGGATATAGGTATAAGCGCTGATATCGTTGAACCAAGTGTCCCTTTAATTTGGTCGGCGGGCGAAAAAAGTCTCCATGGAATACGCGACATCGAATTTCAAATGGGAATTCGGGGGGATATTCCGGATGACGCCGGTGACCGCGAAATCGTATTGATTATCGAACTTGAGAAACTTTCCGATGGGGTCTTCCAGGCCGAAGTATTTTTTGGCGGTGCGCTCGGTCAGGACGACGGTATAGGGGCGCGCCAAGGCCGTCTTGGCGTCGCCGCGTAGCAGGGGAAAGGTGAACACATCGAACACGCCGGGGTCGGCGTAATGAAAATACCGCAATTATCATGCCAAGCATTCTCCCCTGAGGAAAAACACTCGTCCATCTGATTCCCGGAGGGAAGCCGGAAAACGAAGTGTGCGGATTCGGGACAGTCGATGTCCAAAAGCGAACGCCCGACTTCCATTCGTCACGTTCTTTCCCACACCCCTCCCCCCTCTACCCCCCGGGAAGTTGATATTTCATAGGGGGTGGAATAAAAACCTAACATCCGGAGGGGAGTATTGGGGGAAGGGTATTATTGGGTAAAAATGCTCACGCTCATCCTAGGTACCCTTTGTAGCCGGCCTTAGAGAGCCCAGCTGGGATTTTAGCCAGCTAGGCTATAATCTTCGCATCGCTCTTTAGCCTCGTGGACACCGCCTCAATAATCTAAGTCCTACTCCCAGCCCTCTGCCGCCAGGGCATCGTGCAGTTCATCCGGATGATGGCGGCACCGGGATTCAAGCCCGCTTGATTCCTCATGGGCCTTGTTATAAGGCCATCCTTGTGCCATGCGGTTGTGCTCATGCAGTTCGTGTAATAGGACATAGCCGCGTTCCGGCTCTTCAATAGCGTCGTCGATCCACACCTCATTTTCAGGTACGAACTCATAGACGTGGTCATGGCCGCCTTCGGTAAAGTCAATATCGAAAACACTGCGGACGAGGCGACCGTTAACAATCCATACGCTGACTCCGTTCTCCAGCTTTTTCCATAGCCGCTCGTGGACACCTTTAGCGTCAGGCAATTCTTCCCCGTGGTGCGTAAACCGGCTGACGTCTCCGGCACGCCGGCGCTCTTTGCGCTCCTCCCTATCGGCCTCAATCAGCGCCTTGTCATAGGGCACACCTTTGGCCATAAGCCGGTGTTCAACCAGCAGATGGTCGATGAAAAACCGAGTCTCGTCGTGGACAGCTTCGCGGTCAATCCAGAACTCATTCAATGGAATATAGGTAAAGGCGTAATGCTGGCCGAAATTGGTAAACTCCTCATCGATGTGACCGCGTATATAGCTGCCATCGACAATCCAGACCGTTATATCGCCTCGCTGGCCTACCTTCTTTATGTACGGCAGTTTGGCGGACGTTGACATGGTCGCCTTAAATTTATTATAGACGCCAAGATTAATCAAGAAAGCTTAACCGGCCTCTCCTCCAAATTGACTGGTTTCAAACCGGGTCGAGTCGAGCTTTTTTTTCAGGAAAATTCGGGTAAAATGTATTGGTATCTAGCTCGGAGGCGCAGACATCCGAGGCTCAATCAATTTTTCAGGAGGAGTGCCATGAGAAATGATCGTGTAGAGAATAAGACCCTTGATGCTTTGGCGGCCGCGGCGAAGTCCGAGATCGGCGGATTGCGGACGCACGTTCTCCGCCGGGCCGATGGCGCCCTCCCCTACGATTACATCGTGCCGAATGGCGTCTATGAAGAGTTGTGGGATTGGGACGCATTTTTCGTCGGACTCCACCTGATTTCTGAAAACGTGTCCGATGGGATCTACCTCAAGAATTGGTGTTTAAACTTCCTCCATCACACAGAGCCCGACGGGCAGACGCCGGGCGGAATCCGGCCCTGGGCCGGCCGCGACGCCCGGCTCTACCACATCAAGCCGCTCATGGGGCAGGCGGCCTATTACGCTTCCATAGCGCTCGGCGACTTTGACTGGCTCAAACCGGTCTGGGAAAAAATCCAATCGTGCGTCAACTTCCGCGAGCGCAAGATGAGCGATCCAGAAACCGGTCTCGTCAAATGGTGGGACAGCCTGGAGTCCGGCGCCGACAACAACCCGGCGCTTGTCCGCCGCTATCACAACAGTGTCGCCGGCGCCGACGTCAATGCCTTTCAGACACTCGACTATCGGGCTATGGCGCTCGTCGCGGAAAAAACCGGAATGCGCGAAGATGCCGCCTCTTTCCGCGACCGGGCCCGCTGCCTTAGCAAGGCGATCAACGATTTCCTTTGGGATCCCGACGATCTGACTTATTATAACTACGACACCGTCGAAAAAACGCGCCTCCGCTGCATCACCTACAGCAACCAGGTTCCGCTGTGGGCTCATCTAGCCTCGCCGGAACAGGCCCGGATGATGATCGAGCGCTATGTGCTCAATCCTCGGAAATTATGGTCGAATTACGGAATCAGGTCGCTCGCAGCGGATGAGTCTCTCTACAACAACAAAAATGTGATCAAGCCGTACTCCAATTGGCAGGGCCCGATCTGGCCGCACGCCAACTGGATGTTTATGCATGCGCTGCTTCATTACGGCTACCCCGATGCGGCTGTTGAAGTGGCGGAGCGGGTCACGCGGTTATGTCTCGACGATCTCGCCCGCAACGGGATGATGCACGAAAACTATCATGCCGAAACAGGCGCCCCGCTGGCCGCGCCCGACTTCATCAGCTGGAACCTGCTTGTCGCCCAGATGCTCGAGGAAGCCAGGTCAGGCGTCTTCAAGCCCGATCCAGGGCAATCGCTCTGGAGCGAGTAGAAACGCCGGGCCCCGGCCGATTGGTTAGAGGAATTTTCCGGCGGCTGAACGCATTGATTCCCGCAGATATGCCTGATATAATAAGGGCAAATTTGGGAGGGCCAATTATGTCGAAACAAAAAAGTCCCATGATCGCAGCTTTTTCATTGCTGCTGCTTTTGTCTCCTCTCCGGGCCGCCAGCCAGGCCGCTCAAGAGAGCGCCCAAGGAGAGCCGGCTAAAAAATCCAGCATAGGATTCGTCATCCTCCCCGTCGTGCTCTACATGCCCGAAACGAAATTGGGCGGGGGCGTGGGAGGCCTGATCACGTTTCGTCCCGCCAAAAGCGCTCCGACCGAACGCCCTTCCTCTCTGTATTTCTACGCCATCTACACCCAGCTGAAACAATTCTCGACGCAGTGGGAGCCGGAATTCTATTTCCAGAAAGAGAAATACCTCTTGAGATCCAAATTGGTTTTTGAAAAATATCCCGATAAATTCTGGGGGGTGGGCAGCGATACTCCCGATGAGGCAGAGGAAAACTACACGCCCCGGACGTTTTCCGTGGAAACGTCTTTTCAGACGAGGATCCTGGCCGAACAGAAGCTTTACGCGGGCATTCAGTATATTTTCGAAACCTACAAGATGCTCAAGACCGATCCGGGATTATCTCTGGACCGGGGGGTATGGCCGGGCAGCACGGGCTGGACGGCCTCCGGCCTGGGGTTCATCATCAATTGGGACACCCGGGATAATATCTTTACTCCGCGGCGAGGCAACTACTGGCAATTCAGCACCTTTTTCAACAAGAAATTCCTGGGCAGTGATTTCGACTATACTTCTCTGAAGCTCGACCTGCGAAAGTTTTTCCCGGTCACGGCAACTCACGTCCTGGCCTTCCAGGCTCTGTTCCAGTCGGCCACGGGCGAGGTGCCCTTCAAGTCGTATGCCAAGCTCGGCGGCGACAGCATCATGCGCGGCTACTACAGCGGCCGCTACCGGGATCGTTACCTGATGGCTTTTCAGGGCGAGTATCGCCTGCCCGTGTGGTGGCGATTCGGGCTGGCTGGATTCGCCGGGCTGGGGAATGTCGCCGACAAGCTTGGAAACCTCAACCCGGAGGAATTCAAATACTCCGTCGGGTTCGGGATCAGGTTCTTGGTCGTCCCCAAGGAAGGAACGAACTTGCGGCTCGACTTCGCTTGGGGCAAAGGAACGTCGGGCTTTTACTTTACGGCGCGCGAGTCTTTTTAGAGTGAAGCTGCTTATTCCCGTTTCTTGATGAAATTGAAAAGGCCTTCAGGCTGCCGATAAATACGTATTGCACACAAGAACCCAGCCGGAGGGGCTGCTCGAAAAAGCCGCTAAAGGACCCTGGAAAAATTCCCGCTGAAGAAAAGGGTGATTTTATTCTTGAAGTCGCTGCATCGACAAAAGATCGTGCAGGCGACGCCGATAAAGATTTCGCGAGCCACCTGGATCTTGATTTCTGGCTGGAAATAGCTGCGAGAGGAGATCTCGCGAGAGGCGGAAACTCCCATGACACGCTCATGGGCGCCGATCCAGAGGGGAAAAAGGCCTCTCTTGTTTTTGAAGGGGATGGGGACCTGGACGCCGGCCTGGGCATAATAGAAAACCGGCGCAAAGCTGCTCGTCTTTTCGTCCCCCGTCGGCGAATTCGTGGCGGGATCTTTATCCTTGAGGAGGACAGCCTCGAAACCGATGCCGATATCGAAAAATTTAAACAAAACGAGGCCGCCGCCGAGTCCAAAAACAAACCCAGAAGAGCTCGTTTTCAATTCGGCGGCACTCGCGTCTTTCAGAGAAGCGATTCCCAGGTCCATTAGGACGAAAGGCTTGAGCGGGCTGATTTTCTCTTCTTGATAAGGCTGATTCTCTTGCCCGGCAGGTCTGTTTTCCGGCCGGCCGACCAAGCTGAAAGTCGGAGGCAAGGGCTTGTCGGCCGCCGAGGCCATGACCACCACAGGGTAGAGAATAAACATGACAACGGCCAGAGACAGGATGAATGGTTTTTTACATTTCATGGATGAATCCTTTTTTCGGAATTAGCATTTTATTTTCGATCATTATTGGGCTGGCGTCTGGATGATCTCAAACCGGCAAGGCCGTCGGAGCGATGATTCCGGCAGCGCAATAAAGATCATGTCTCCTTCCTGGCTGCTCGGAGAAGGGCGACCGTTGACGGTTACGCAGACTTTGGCTCCCTTGCCTTTGGGCGCCAGCCGGACTCCCAGCCTCTGCGGATGGCTTCCTTCATAGGTTCCGATAACCTGATCAATCATCATTCGATACTGGAGGGTTCGGTCGCGCCACCTGAGCGTCTGCCCAAAGCCTCGTTTCCAGAACTCTTTCGTGACCGTGGGTGCGATAACGAGAGAACCGTCGAGTCGCAAATCGACTCCGAGCAAAAAACGCTGAACGATACGGATCAGGTTTGCCGGATACTCGCAGTATGTGTTGGGGCCGACCGGGATCACGCCGCCTTTGCCGTCGGGTTGGTACCTCTCACGCCAATAGTAGCCGTTGTTGCGGCCCGTTTCGCAGACTTTCCGGATTCCCTGCAAAAGACCCGGAGCATCTCCCATCCGCACTCTCGCCTGCGCGTCGAGATACCATACACGCCCCATCGCGGCTAAATCATGCCGGTCCGGGTGTGTAAATTCCCAGTCCTCGTAGGTTTCCGGTCGCGTGGAGATGCCCGTGGGCATCCCGCCGTAGTAGAAACGCATTTCGTCTTTAAGCTGTGGCCAAAGGATCGCCTGCTGATCAGGCGTCGCCACATCGAGCGCGATAGCCGTCCAATCCACATCCGTCAAGCCGTGGCTCGCGATCAGGCCGCGCTGTGGATGAAAATATTCCGCAAAGTGGTCCTTGACCCAGAAGCGGCTTATAAAATTCTGTCGGATTCGCTCAGCCAATTCCTCGTATCGCTTCACCGCCGTCTCATCTCCGACAAGGCGATTCAGCGCCGCCATCCGGCGGAAAGCGTCCACGGCATGGCATTGGGCGACGCCATCCGATTCGATTCTCGTCGGCCGTTCTATATAATAGCCTGCTCCTTTGACCGCTCCCCTATCGTCCGTCAATGAAGCGAGATAATCTGCCGCCAAATTGATCGAGGGAATTTGTGCGACGAGCCATTTTCTATCGAGCGTATTCCTAAAAATGACATCCGCATTTTGGATGTAGGTCGGGCTCGCGAGCGCCGCCAAAGGATTGCCGGGGACCCAGTGGGCATAGAGCCCGCCATTTGAAGCTACGGGGGCCAAATGAGTCCCGTCGCCAGCCTGCTTGCCAGCCAAGTTTGGCAGTATAGCTATCGGCAAAGAGCCATCTTTGCGCTGAAAGGTGCGGACATAATCCCAATTGGCCTTCACCACCTCGACTTGGCCGAGCCAAAGCAGCGCGTCGGTCATCTGATGTCCGTCCAGGGAGGGATAAGTGTAGCCGTAGCCGAATCCCTGGCCGTCCGCGCACACGGACCAATAGCCGAAGTAAATCTTCGGGTTGACTGCCGCCAACACATTCTGCACGGCCGCTCGTTCGTAGGTCTGTGCAATTTCTTGGTCGGGGATTTCTGGTAAAAAAAAGGACGACCGTTGTTGGCCGGCAAGGACCGCCGCTGCCAGCGCGAACAAAATTATGGAAAACTTGAGAATATGCGCCCTGCTCACCTGACGAAGTCCTTGAGGCAAATATATCGCCAGCCGGCGATCGAGTCAAGGCATTAAAAAAGCGAGAAGGCGAATAATTGCATCAGGCGTGGACATCTAAAAAGCTGAACAGGAAAAGGATCAGGCCGTTCGTCGGCCTTTCAAGTTGAAAACAAGCCCTGACTCTGATACGCTTATTCATTGGTTTTTAATTCATTTTCGCGTCTGTGATAATGGCCATGGATCGGCACTTTTTCTTCTAAGCCAGCGATAAAAATGTTACTTGACCCTTTTCGAAAAATCCGAGTTAAAGCCTCTGTGTTCGTTCTCCTGCTTCTTATCGCAACGACCCTCACGCTCTATATCGTCACAATCCGGATCATGAAAGAGCATATCCTGAACGAAGTCCTCAAACGGGCCGAGTCCATGAGCCGGAGCATCGCCGTCGTGGCAGGCTTTAGCTCTCTTTCTCAAGATATCATCGCTCCCGACACATTTGTTTTCCAGAACAAGGATTTGAATCCGGATATCGAGTCTGTCGCCATCGTCGGTCCCAATAATGAGATTTTCGTACATAGTGATATGAAAAAGGTCGGCACGACATTCGTCCCCTTGGGAGGAACGCCTATCAAAAGGGACACGGAAGGGACGCTTATCAAAGAAGTCCTGGGAAAAACGGGCCGTCTTTTTGAAATCACGAGCCCGATTGTCTTTATGAAAAAAAATCTCGGTTCCGTCGTTCTCGTTGTGAATAGCTCCATGCTCACCGGCGTTCAGAAGAAAGCTCAAAAGACCGTAGTCTGGATATTTGCCTCGATCCTTCTGGTCGGGATCACCGGCAGCCTCCTTCTTTCATCTTACTTGACCAGGCCTATTCAAGAACTCTCCTCGGGCGTTGAAGAACTCAAGGAAGGAAAAAGGAGCCATCCGCTTCGTGTCTATTCAAAGGACGAACTCGGGAGATTAACCGAGAGCTTTAACGAGATGACGGCCCTCATCACGGCCCAACGGGATCAATTGAACAAATATGCCGGCGATCTTGAAGAGGCCTATGTCTCCACGGTCCGGGTCCTCGCCGCCGCGATCGATGCCAGAGACGACTATACGCTCGGCCATTCGACACGAGTGGCCCAGATCTCAGTCCAAATGGGCAAAGAAATCGGGCTCGGCAGAAACGAGCTTGAAGAACTCGAAATCGCCTGCCTCTTCCATGACGTCGGCAAAATCAAGATTCCCGATTCCATCCTCCTCAAAAAAGGGAAGCTGGAGCCCGCGGAACGAAAGGAAATGATGCGCCACACGGAATATGGCACGGAAATTCTGAGCAAAGCCTCCTCCCTTGCCAAGTATATTCCTGCCGTCCGGCATCACCACGAATGGTACGACGGAACGGGCTATCCGGATGGATTGAGCGGTGATAAAATTCCCCTCCAAGCGGCGATCATGGCCGTGGCGGATGTCTTTGATGCAATGACTTCGGGCAGGCCCTACCGAGAAGCCCATACCGTCGAGGACACGGTCAGAGAAATGAGAGGACAATCAGGAATACAATTTCGTCCCGACCTCATGGATGCTTTCTTGAGGTCCTTGGAAAAACTAAGACTTGGAATTCACAACGGCGGTCGAGGAACGACATGAGGAACGGCTTTTCCCGGATCGCCTTTGTCTTGGGCTGGATTCTCTCCGGGATTCTCCTGACCTCATGTGCCCCTCCAAAAAAGGTGTCTTTCTACCCGCTCATTTATCGGTCCCAACAATATCTCCAGGCGGGAGACTTCCAGAAAGCCATCGACACCTGTCAGGCGACGCATGAGGCATATCCGGATGCACAGACTGTCCTGGACAACTACATCAAAACCCTCCGGGAGATCAAGGCTTCCGCCGATAGATCCTTTGAAACAAAGGATTTTGTTTCGGCCATACGGATTTATTCCCTTCTTTCCAGAAACTTTCCCCGTTTCCAAAAGTTCGAGAAGTCTCTTCCTTTCACCAAAGGATTCTTAGACGCGCAATTAAGGAATTCGAGAAACGGGATCAGCGAGCGACAAGCCCGTCAAGCCTTCGAAGCCGGCGATTCCGACAAAGCGATCGAGGTTTATAACACCCGCTATCTGGAAAATCCGATTGATTCGGATTGGATGGCCGGCTTCATCTCCATCCTTGAAGAAATCAAGCGCACCGGAGATGGAGCATTCTCAAAAGAGAATTTTGTCCCCGCCGGACGGGCTTATTCCAGCCTGCTCAAATATTTCAAATCATTCGAAAAATTTCGGGCCTCGCTCTCTTTCTCACAAAAATCTCTGGATGAGGGACTGAAAGTCTGCCGGACGGAACTCAATAAAAAAGCGCTGGAACAATACCGGAAAGAATATCTTGCTGAGGCCATCTCGATCTGGCAGGGCTTGTTGACATTCGACCCGGACAATATCGAGACGAAGAAGGCCATCGAAACGGCCACCATCCAGCTCAAAAAAATCAAGAAATAGGGACGACCTTTCCACCCTGATCTCTGTTACCGGATCGTTTAAATTCCTAAAAAAAGGCTACTTTTAGCGACAAAAAAAACCAGTTTTTCGATCCTAATCGCTTCTTTCTTATCGGACAGTGATCGGCCCATATTCCCCTTCCCTATTTTCATTATTCACAGCGCAGATGGCATACGTATAGAGTTTCTCCTTTTTGACTCTCCGGTGCCAGTATTGAAAGGTAGTGGCGCTCAGCTCGACCAATAGATACTTTTTTTCGTTTTCGATCTGATAGATTCTGTATTTCAAGATATTCACATTATCGGGATGAGCCTGCCAACTTAGAACATTGATGTATTCGGTCTGAGAAAGAGAACGGTTCACTTCCTTCTGTCCTCTAAAATTGAGGGGCGCATAGATCGTTCTGATAAAATTGGCCATTATGGAGACATCTACACGAATCACAAAAGTGATCGGATTCTCGGATCCTGAAACATCCCCACTCCAATGGGAGAATTGATAATAAGGATTGGGGACAGCGGAAATGGCCACTTCAGTTCCCGCGTCATAGATATACGAGCCGGGCGAAGGTGATGTGGATCCGCCAATGCCCGCCGCCAGGGTCAGTCTGTGCTGTTGGATAAAATGGGCTTTGACCGTTTTATCGGAATCCATCATGATGATTTCCGGATTTCTTGATCCCGATAGATCTCCGCTCCAGCCAATGAATCGAACCATCGGTTCGGGAATGGCCTTTACAGCGAGCTCTATCCCAGCGTCACAAAGATGCGTCCCGGGAAGCGGATCCGTGGTTCCTCCCCTCTCTGCGGCTAAATCTAACGCAAATTTTTGGCTGTGCGTGCCATAGAGGATGACGAGCCCATGATTATAATCCGCAATGACAACATCGTTTTTCCAATCGCTATTAATATCCGCTATGGCCAGCCCATGGGAATTATAGTGTGAGGCGTAGGGAATCGAATACAGTTCTTCCCCGCGCAGGGCTCCATCGTGATTTTGGAGATAAACACCGAGCGCGTTCCAACCGCCATGGGCAACGATTACATCCTGCCTCTGATCGCTGTTCACGGCTCCGATCGCGACCGGCTCAGGACAATCATAAGACTCATAGCTGATGGGACTGTTCAGAGTCCCTGCTAGATTCTGAATATAGACTCCAATGAAAGAATTGGGCCAATTTCCCCCGTAAGAGATAACGATATCGCTAAGGTCATCGCCATTGATATCGCCTACGGCTATTCCATGCAACCCCCATCCAAGGGCATACGCTTCCAAGCCGTAATATTCGGCAGGGTCGAAGCGGCCTCTCGCATTCTGATAGAGAACGCCAAAAACACGTGATGTGTCCCCTTGCCTGCCCATAACGATAATATCTGTTAGTCCATCATGATTTATATCCCCAACTTTTAAATCATTAAAGCCGTCTTGGATGACAGTATAAATGGCGGGAGCATCTAAAGTGCCGCTTCCATTTTGCAGAAAAACATTCACGTCGTATCCATTGGCTTGGCCGCCCCAAGCAATGGAGGCCACATCGGCCCGCCCATCATTATTAAAGTCACCGATCCGAACCTTGCGGGGGTCATTGGTTGTGCTGTAGGAAATCATAGGGTTAAGCGTTCCTTCCTCATTTTGAAGGAATACTCCGATTGAGTTATTGCTGCCCGTCACAACGATATCGCTACGGCCGTCATGATTCAAATCTCCGATATCAACGGACTGCCCGTCGCCGGCATCATATTTTTTTGGGGTCTCAAGTCCGCCGTAACCATTTTGCGAAAACACAAAAATCTTGTAGTCATTTTCAGGATCAAAATAAAATGATGTGGTCATCACGACATCCACCCGGCCATCCCCATTGACATCGCCCAGTGCCACGGCTTCCGGCCATGATCCTACAGGGATTGCGACATAGGGTTTGAATAGATCTGAGTTGTCCTGTTTAATGATCAGCCCGCCGTTTCTACTTTGGGCTTCCGGCTTGAAATTGTCCTGGATGCCTAAAATACTTATGCCGGCATTACTTTTTTTTAGCTTCAACCAGTGATCGCGCTCTTGTTTGAAATAGATGCTGCGGTCTTTATCAGGAGATTCTATGACTTGGCTATTATCAGGAATCGTGGATATGAACAGCAAAACCCCGACTCCAAGAGCAAGCGCCGTTTTCATTTCTTGCCTCCTCCAGGGACCGGGATCTTTCAACAACCGCTGTTAGCGCTAAAGGAACTCATCATTAGAATATTCAATGCGGGCTGTATCCTGAGTTCCCTTTCCGGCTAATGATAAAATCTATAACACTATTAGCAAGTTGAGTCAATGTCGCTCAATGGTTACGGCCTGTGTATCTCTTCCCTTGCCCATAATGGCGAAAATAGATTTGGCTCATAGGTGCCTAGGCCAAAGGGGCTAGTCGTTCGCTGATGGTCCAAAGACGCTGGGCCGCTTCCCGGTCATGGGTCGGCGGTGTGGTTTCCATTTCCTTCATTTTCTCGAAATATCTTCCCGTCGTCTTTTCCACGTCCGGGGACGAAGCCAGGTAAATTACGGTCTCCGCTCCCTTTTCCATCTTATTGGCGAACGTTTTCATCACGAACCGTGAAAACGGCGAAAAATCCCTTCCCAATCGTGTCGCCGTGAATCCGGGGCCAAGGCAATTCGCGGTGACCCCCGCTCCTTCCAGCCTGCGGTCAAGCTCGTATGTGAAATAGATATTGAGAAGCTTCGTCATCGCGTAGAATTTCATCGGTTTGTATCTCTTCTCTCCTTGAAGGTTGTCGAAGTCCAAGGCTGCCATCTTGTACATCCCCGAGCTGACATTGACGATCCTGGACGGAGCGCCCGCTCTAAGCTTATCCAAGAGCAGGTTCGTCAAGAGAAAAGGAGCGAGATGATTGACCGCTAACTGCATTTCCATTCCCTCTGCCGTCAGCTGCCTTGTCTTGGGCACGAGGCCGGCGTTATTGACAAGCACATGGAGCCTGTCATGCCCGCTTTTGTAAGCGGAGGCCAACGCCCGGATTTGCACTCGTGAGGAAAGATCGCACAGCATTAGCTCGACATTTTTTTGGCCGCTCAGCTGCATGAGCTCGGCCCTGGCCTTTTCGCCGCCTTCCCGATCCCGGCAAACCATCACGATTGTCGCCCCCATCTTCGCCAGCCCGACGGCCGTCGCCAGCCCTATTCCCGAATTGGCGCCGGTGATCATACAAATCCTTCCGTTCATGTTTTGATCGATCATCGTCATCGTCCTTCCCCGAAATATTCACGGGCCGGGGTTCAAGGGCTATTCAAACTTCTCGCGGCAAGGCTTCTCGCGCAGCCAATTTGGAGGTAGAACCCGCGTCGCCTTTCACCCTTCCAACCGGCACCGGGAAAACCCAGCCGCCCGGCCTCCCTTTCTCGGGCGCGGAATTTTCCCGAAGCCAATTTAAAATAAGTCCGCAAAAATTTCAAATATTGTATCTCTTCCATGTAAAAAACCTTCGCAGAGGCAAGAGCGTCACAGACTCCAAATTTCAAGACCCATACAAAATGGAAGAGAGCCCCATGTTTAAACAAGCTTGACCTCGCCCGCAACTTATAGATAAAATTCACTCATTCCTCATTAGGAGATCGCCTGCCATGAAAGAGCCTCTGGAATTATTCATCCCCGGACGCGTCTGCCTCTTCGGAGAGCACTCCGACTGGGCCGGCGAATACCGACGCCAGAATGCGAATATCGAAAAGGGTCACACCATCCTGACCGGAACAAACCAGGGCATTTTTGCCCGGGTCAAAAAGCACACGGACGCCCTTGTCATCCGCTCGACGATGCCCGACGGGCGCATTTTCGGCCCTCACACCATTCCCATGGACCTCAGCGCCTTGATCGAAGAAGCGGAAAACGGAGGCTTTTTCAGCTATGCCGCCGGCGTCGCCTATCAGATCCTCACCC
>Ga0315274_10003962_pt1 | contig 21879 bp, 20 predicted proteins | sample YL17G02_20_MG_FD_203700 | JGI IMG/M metagenome (GOLD analysis project Ga0315274, IMG submission 203700) | Sediment microbial communities from Yellowstone Lake, YNP, Wyoming, USA - YL17G02_20 | ecosystem: Environmental > Aquatic > Freshwater > Lake > Sediment | place: USA: Wyoming | collected...
AAGGTCTATTATTCAAAACCATTAATGGTTTTGAATAATAGACCTTGAATTTTATACCAACAAAGTTTTTTTCAAGGAAATTCTTGGTGCACATTTTATAATCTAAATCTCTACCTGTAAATATGAAAACATCACAAAATGTGTGTAGTTTTATAATTTTTTCTTTCATTTCTTCTGGAACAATGTCATTTCCAAGTAAATTGAAGAATTTTAAATTTTTTTCAATCTTGACATTGTTTGGAAAGAAGTTTTTTGATGTGATAGTCTTGTCTATGTCAACAAGTGCTGCACATCTTTTTTCAATAAATTTCTTCATAGATATTCAAGATTGTCTGGCTTTTGTTCATTGTTAAATCTAACAACAAATACCTTGTATTTTTTCTTCTGATTTTTTAATTCTTCAACTACCTTTGCAATGTATGAATCTTTTTCATCCCAAAACAAGAATGCATTTTCACATTCTTGCACAAATTTTTTGATATTTTCTTTTATTCCTTCCTTATTTTTGACAAGAGTCTGTGATTCAGTATCCAAATGAGTTACAACTGGATAGAATGTATTAATTTGACCACCACACTTTTTACAATATACATTTAGAAGTGTTGAAATTGTACCATTTCCATCAGAAACAAAGATTGAATTTTGACAGCATTCAGTTATTTTCTTGAAGAATATTTCCTTCTTGATTGTAACTTGTGAACCAATGACCAGGGTTTTCATAATTTTGATTGTTGCCTGTGAACCAATGACAAGATTTTTCATAATAAGATTAAAACGATGCAAAAAAATATAAATATTATCTGAAACTCCTTCTGTATCAATTTATTTGTTGTGACAAAAGATTTAATAACTCCTTGGAAAATACTGTAACTATGTCCTCTGAACAAATCAAACTTCTTGCCAACAAGATCCTTAAATATAAGAGAGCATACTATCTTGGCAATCCTCTTGTTTCTGATTTAGAATATGAAAAAATTGAGGATAAATTAAAGAAATTAGACCCAAAAAATCCTGTTCTTTCCATTGTTGGATATCAAGATTCAAAAGGTGATGTTAAACACATACCACCAATGCTTTCCATACAAAAATTGTTGACAGTTGATGACATTAAAAAATGGATTGGAAATCATGAATGTGTATGGGGATACAAGGTTGATGGTCTTTCAATCAAACTTGTTTATTTCAATGGTGAATTGATTCTTGGTGCAACAAGAGGAGATGGATTTGTTGGTCAGAATGTTACACACCACTGTGTAAACATAGTAAACATACCTAAATTAATTCCATACAAGGGAAAATTTGAAGTACGAGGAGAAGTTTACATACCAATTTCAAAATTTAATGAGATTGGTGAATTCAAATCTCCAAGAAATCTTGCAACAGGAACAATGCTTTCTGATGACCCACAAATTTCAAAAGACAGATGTGTACACTTCCTTGCTTGGGATCTCGTTTTACCAGACAAAAGAATCAGTTTCATTAAAGAAGGAGAAATTTTGAGATCATATGGATTTGATGTTGCTGATTCTGGTATTGTAAAGAAATCTGACATTGAAATGATTTATCAAAAAATTAACAATGAACGAGAGACCTTTGATTTTGAAATGGATGGTCTTGTCTTCAAATATAATTCTCCAATTGATCAGAAAGAAGCTGGTGAAAGTGAACATCATCCAAAATGGATTGTTGCACTTAAATTCCCCTCAAAAAGTGGTTTAACAACAATCAAAAAAATTGCTTGGCAAGTTGGAAAGAGTTCAAGAATAACACCAGTGGCAATCGTGAATCCAATAGATATTTCTGGTGCAACTATCAGTAGAATCACACTTAACAATGCGAGGTTTGTTGAATCAAACGACATTTCTGTTGGTGATCAAATCAAAATTGTTAGATCTGGTGATGTTATACCAAAGGTTATTGAAGTTATTAAATCTGATGCACATTATATCTTTCCACAATTTTGTCCAATTTGTAAACAACCAACAAAGTATGATGATGTAAATCTCTTTTGTATAAATGATAGATGTCCAATGAAAATTTATAAACGACTTGAGCTATTTGTTCAAGTTCTAAATATTGAACATCTTGGTTCAAAGTCTCTTTTAACAATTTTCAAGAATAAAAAAGCAAATTTCCCACACCAGATATTTTTGCTTGACAAGGGTTATTTGATACATGAGTTTGGTGTAAATGGTAAAAAGATCTATGATGAAATACAGAGTAAAAGAACAATAACATTTGTTACATTTTTAACATCTCTTGGAATTGATGGACTTTCAAAGCAAACTGCAAGTGTTATTGAAGATGCTGGTCTAACTGTTAATTTAGAAGTAAATGAACTTATACATCAAAATTTGCGTGGTTTGGAAAGAATTGGTGAAAAAAAGGCTGAACAAATAGCAAGTGGAATCTTGCAAAGAATGAAAATCATACAAGCACTCTTGAAACAGATCAAAATCAAAGGAAAGGAAATTGTCAAGCAAAATATATTGAAGGGAAAAACAATTTATATAACAGGAAGCATTCCTGGATACACCAAAGAAGATTTGAAGATTCTTGTTGAGAGCTTTGGTGGTGTTTGGAAAGGTTTAAGCAAATCACTTGAATTACTTGTGATAGGAAACAATCCAGGTGAAGTAAAGGTCACCAAAGCATCTGAATGGAAGATAAATATGATGTCTGCACAAAAATTTCTTGAAATAATAGAAAAAAATAGATAAATTTTAGATTCTATGTCACCGATGTCATATTCTCCATAGGGCAACGAAAATGCTTTCATGTTTTTTCACTCTCGTTCTTCAATTTTGAAATTCTTTGGTAAAATGTATTGAAAACCCTTGTAACCATTTTTTCTTGCCAATCTTTTTATTTCATCTCTTCTATCAATTATTGATAGATTTGACAGAAAATTTATGAGTAATATTACTTGTCTTTTGTTTAAACTATGTTCCTTTTTTAAATAGGCTATGCTTTCTTCAATTTCATTTGTAGAAACAACTGAAATATTTCCTTCCTCAACACTTGAAATTTCCCAAACATTCTTAATTTTCTTTTTAATTGATTGATATATTTCATTTCCTTTTTTCATTTCATTGGTTTCATACATATCTGTATTTTCAAGCAAATAAATCAGTGTATATATTTCTCCTCTGGTAAAGACATTTGTTTCATTAACAGAACTTGCACCAGAATTTTTTTCATCTCCGGTTGTTATTATTCTCATCAAATTCAATTTTTCGATTGTATCTGATTTCTTGATTTTTAGTTTTTTGTTTTGATTTGCAAGTTTGTCGATTCCTTCAAGTCGTTCCTGGAGTCTTTTCAATTCTTCTTCTATTTCACCAATTTCTTCATCATATTTTTTTTTCTCTATTTTATATTTTCCTGTTGATTCTTCTTTATTCATCCACCTCTTGTATAAAATGCTCATTTCTTTTTCTATATCAAAGATCCTACTTTCTAATTCATAAATTTTCTTTATAATTTCCTTTCTGGCTCCTAAATAATCCTTTGTTGACATTCTTTCACAAACTATCTTTATATATACTCAATTTGTATTTTCCCAAACCTGTGATGTAAAAAATTTCTCTTTCTCCTTTTTTTTCCTTTGTAATATATGTATTTGCTTTCAATTGTTCCAGATATTTCACAATATTTTTTTGTGACCATACTTTTACAATCTTGTATGTTTTTAATTTCTTTTTTATTTCTGAAAGAAGTATTCCACGTCTTTCATTCATCCCTATTGTCTTTAACAAATAATATTTTATCATGTCATCAATGATTGCTTCTGAAAGAGTGAATGGCTCTACATCAACATCACCAAATAGCATCTTTATTTTTTCTTTTTTATTTTCACTTCTTTTAAAGATTCTCTCTTTTTTACCTTCATGTGAAAGATAATATATTGTGTACCAGTTTGATGGTGGTCCCTTGTTATATGTATTGGTCAGCTTTGAGTACATCTCTGTAAATTTATTTCTTAAATCTCTTGAATCAAATCCAAACATAGAATCTTTTGATTCTTTTTTCATTATAATATCAACAATATTATATATAGAAACCCCCAAAATTCTATTTGTTAAAAAACATATTTCAATGTATTCAGTAATTGTTGGATTCTTTGGAAGAAATCCAGTGTCATATAAAAACTTTTCAAATGTGAATGAATGATTTCCATGTTTCATAACATAGTCTTTAAAGATTTCAAATGTCATTATTTTGTTCATATTAATAACCTTCAATGAATTTTATATCATTCAAATATTCTTTAAATGAAAGATTCATTCTTTCTTTTTACTATTATTTCTTCTCACTCTTCCAACCTTTCTCCAAACTGCTGCTGGAGTTATTTTCCCACCAGTCTTGATCATTGTTTTTTGCTCGGTTTTATGAATATCATTCAAGGCTCTGTTCATGATTTGGTCTCCATGTCTTTTTTCATCATTTGACATAGAGGCAAATGTTCTTGAAAGTCCTAGTTTACCTTCTTTTTCAAATATCTTTGAATACATCTTATATTTTTGTGATGTTTTATCTTCATTCTTTATATCAATTTCCAAATTTTCTTTATTGTATTCAAAATGTTTTATATGAGCTTCTGGTATCTCTTCTTTCAATGTCTTTTTAATATTAAAGGCGTGTCGTCTTTCATCAAGTGACATATTTTTAAACATTGTTGAAAGCAATTTTTTACCCATCTTTACAAGAATGAAAGAATATTCAAGATATTTTCTTGAATCTTCAATTTCATCAAAAAAATCTTCTCTCATACTTTTTTCTATTTCTGGGATTCTTGAAAATTCTTTACTTGGTTTTTTACTAAACGATTGAACATCTCTTATTGCTTCAATGTCTTCTTTTGAAAGTGTCATTCTGGAACCAGATTTTTTCATAAATTTCATTCCTATATATTTTCATATTTAGAATGGAAGATTTATACCACCAACAAAATTCATTACCATATATACCACATAGACAATTCCCACTATTCCAGCAATGATAACTGCGATTGTTATTCCAAGAATGACTCCTAATTTTATGTTTATTGAATGTAGTTCAGATTCAGCAGAATTTTTTATTCTTGATGGTCTTTTTGAAATGATGTTTCACCTCAAAATTTTTAATTTATACAAAAATGCATATCCTTCACAAATATCTGAAGATCTCAAAGTGATTATCCATGTTACATTTTTGTTTGATTCAATTGTAACAGTTCTTTTACTTTCATATTGGTCAACTGGTTTATTTTCTCGAATAAAACCTATGATTGGAAATGAAAATTCACGCAAATTTACATACATTATCAGATCTCCAAGCTGAATTCTTCTAAACTGATCTGAAACGTTTAAATAACTTGTTTTTTTATTAGTTCTATATATTCTTTTAAATACAACATATGATTTGTTTCCATAATTAAATGGAAGAATTGCTTTTATATCAGTACTCAATCTTGCTCCAAGTCTTCTATTAATTGTTTTTATAAATTCTGAAGTCTGATTTTTAGTCTTTGGATCATCTGAAATATCAGTTGGTGCGACTATCTCATTTGAAACTTTTTTTATTTTTCTTCCTAAATAATCTTCACCAATTTCTGTAATGTTATATGTGAATATCCCTCGTTTTTCACGTGTTATATATCCACGATCAATCATTCTCTTCAATAATTGTGTTAAAGACATTGAATCATATGGAGAACCCATTTTCACTGCCAATTGTCTTGAAATTTCACCAAGAGTTACTCCACCACGTTTTTTATTATTTTGAAGGAATTTGAGAATCAAATTCCTTGATTTATAAAGTTCAAGTTTGACATTTTCTGGTAAATACTTTGCAGCTCCTGCTTCTTCACCAAATCTCATTTTGTTCTTTATATCCATCTTTTCTCTATTTTGTGGTGAATTCATATTTTTATAGATTTGAATAAAATTTATAGAAGGAACTGGTGGATGATCAGAATTGGGAAACAATCTATCATGTGTATTTCTAATGTCAGTCCAATAAAAACTAAATCTTGCTGTTCTATTTCTAACTCTTGAAAGAGTGACTAATTCTTCATGTTTTTCTGCAAGTTTTTCAAGAACAGCGAGAGTTATAGCACACTTCATTGTATATTCTTCAATTGTGCTACTTTGTTTTAAAAAATCATTGTCAAGCAAAAATTCTTCAACATTGAATTGCCTTTTTGTTAGAGAATATTTGAGCAATGTCTCGTCAAGTCCCTTTGATAGTGGCAGACCTTGCATATTTATTCCCCTCCATTTCTTTTTCATATTAAAAGAAAGAATGACAAATCCATACAATTATTCAATTTATTTTAACCTGATTTTCAGATTTGCTTGACCAAGGAACAAAGTTATGTCTCGATTTGTGAACCCACCTTGCTTTGCATTTTCAATAAATTCTCCTTCATCAAAGATAAAGATTCCACGTGATGCGTCAATGCTTCTTCTTGGTGGAAACCTGCGGAAAAGATCAAATAATTCAGTCAACTTCTTTGTATCATCCAGTTGTGCTTCTACATCTTCAAATTCAAGTGGTTCCTTTGATTTACTTGATTTTGTTTTTGGTTTAGATTTAACTGAATTTTTCATTCTGCTGGTTGCATTCATTGTGTCAATCTTTTTCATAATTGAACTCACTATTGATTCGTCTGTCATCATTCCTGCATTTCTGATACCATATCTATATGCCAATTTGACAAGATAATTGTGAGTAATTCTCATCATTTTTCACCTTAAAAATTGAAAAACAATTATTCTGTTGCAAATTTAGTTGTATTTCCTCTTGATTTTAGATTTTTCATAGCTGTATATCGAATACCCTGATCAATGTCATTTGTTAACATCTTGAGAATTTCAATTGAGGTCTTTGGGTTGACTGCCACATTCCAACGAACTGAAATATGAATATCTTTGGAAAGTCTTTCAAGAATTTCTTTTGAAGAATTTTTGTGCTTTGCGACTTTCTCAAGAACTTCAACGTTCTTTGAAAGTGATATTTCTTTTAACATTACTTCTGTTAGATTCCTTTGTTTTAAGAGTTCACTTGTATCAGCACTTCTATTTCTTACAAGTATGTTCAAGGTTTCTACTGGAAGAGTTTTCAGGGAAAGCAATTGTTTATGAAGATTTGGAGCTGGAGCTCTTGCAATGATATTCAAAGCCTCAGGACCCATAATATCCTTGCAAGTTTCAAAGATAACAGTCATGGTTTGAATATTTCCTTCCTTCAATCGTTGTTCAATTTCAGCTTCCAGAGCAACTTCAGCCTTTTTATCACCATTCTTTGCAAGTTCTTTCAGAAGTGGAAATGCAAGATTGCTTGCAAGTGCACGTGAGTCATAATTGGCTTTATGTATCCATCCAAGCAAATTACTTGCATGGCACCACAATGCATCTTCTGGTGTCAATCTTTCCACATGACCACCACCTTCAAATTTTCTGGCATATGGCTTTTGCATCAATTCATCAATGCTGTTGATTCCTACTTCAACACTGAAAGTTTTTTCAGCCTCTTCTGGAGTCATCTGGGTAACTACAAACATGCATTGACGAAATTCTTTATTGGCAATGAAAATGACAGGTTTATCACCAACAAGTTTTATATCCATTATGTCTGTTATTTGATAAGATTTTGCTGTAAAATGCATCATATTTTTTCACATTTTAATGATGAAAAACTTTCAATATATTTTAAACAATTCATATGTTTTTAAATGTTTTCAGAATATTTGAAAAAACATTTTTTATTCATGAATATCAAAAATTGCCAAGTTGATTTCTTCAGGAAGTTTCATGATAAAATCCTTTAAATTTGTTTGAATTTGTTCAATTCAGTGTTTTTGGCTTCTTTTTCATTTCTGGTTTTTACATTTTCTTCTTCGCCAGATTTTATACCAAATGTTTCTCTGAATACAACAATACCAACAGAATTGTCATCACGCAAGTTTTTTCCTGGATCAACACCACCATATCCTTTTACTCCAAGCAAATGGTTGATTGGTTGCGATGCTTTTGTCGTATCACTGCTTTTTACTTCCTTCACAGTCTTATTTATTGCTTCGTTGATTTGTTTCTCAGTAAAATCAAAATGTGAACCAATCAGAATTGCATCATTCATGAGATCTTCAATTGATCTACCATACCATTTTTTGTCATTAAATGACTTTGCCAAGGCAATTGCATTCATGACTGTAGAGAGTCTTATAAAGTCCTTTTGTCCATCAACAAAAAATGATTGTGGTATGATATTTCTTGGCGTGAAGAATTTTACTTTGCTTGCATCTATCTTGTATATTGGTCTATTTTCTGCTATTTGAATGGCATAAGATTTAGAACCATAAGCATATATACCAGTGCCTTGCTGACCTGTGCCTCGTTCAGTAAAATGCTTTGAAAGTGTTTCTGTTACACGTGGCTTTCCAACACGAAAAAGAAAGTTTCCAACATTTTTTTCCTTTCTCGTCATAATATGTCTCCATTTATAAACTTCAGAAAAGGACCCTTATAAATCTTTTTAGAAGCAAAAATAACCAACAACTGTGTAAACATTTTTTGGTGGTATTTCAATCTTGAACCCAAAATTTTTGAGAGTTTTATAAACATCAACACCCCAACTTTCTATTGAAGGGAATGAAATTCCTGGTTTTTGGCATTTTTTTCGTTGTTCTTGAAGATATGCACAATCTCGACAGTGTGTGCAACCACCTCCCGCACCAAAAACTCGGTGATCCTTTCCTGAATTTAGAAGTTGATTGTGAAGGAAGACAATGTCATCATTAACAATTTTCTTTATGATTGCATAGACTTGTTTACCAGCATACATATCTGCAACTTTCACCAGCTTTGGAAAGTTCTTCTTGTGAATTTCACGTCTTTCTGAACAATCCATCTGAGCATAGACAAGATGATGATTTTTGAACTTTCCAAGAAGTTTCTGTGCAGTGTCATATCTTGGATTATTTGCACAATGCCAATTGCGTCTATACATACCACAATTTAAACATTTCAATTGAGAAAAAGGACTAAATGTGACCTTTAAAAAGTCAATTTTGATATGTTTTGATGTGATGTCATCAAACATATCATATTTAGGATTAAAAAAAGAACTGAGTGACATAATTGAATAAAGAATCAAAAAATTATAAGGTTTTTCTAATTGACTTAACCCAAAAAATCTCTAAATTGACCATCAAAAATCTCTACAATGACTTCTTGCAAGATTTCTCCATCTTTACCATATGATTCAAGAATGAGATTTCGATTTGATTCTTCACCCATTGCAATGTCATAGATGGCTGGCTCATCAAGAGAACCTTCAGATATATTATATTTGTCAATCAAATCTTTTCTCAGAACTTTTTTTACAGATTTTTTACCAATCAAACCAAGAATGATTTCTGCCGTCTTGAATTTTGATATCCATTCCTTTGGAATTACACTCTTTCTTTTGATTCTTAAATTTGGACTACCAGAATCTACAAGTGCCATCTTTGCGATCTTCACAACTAATGGATATGAACTCAATTTATTTGTTGGATTTTTCTTTTCAATCATAAATATCAAATATATATAAAAAAAGAGTTTATAAATGTTTTCAGAGAATTCAATCTTTCTTTTCTTCCTTCTTTTCAGGTTCAGGCTTTGAAACAGATGCTGCCCATATCATTCATCACATTTTTGATTCAACAAACACTAAAGTTAATATCCTGGTTTATTTAAATATTATCTCATTTCAATGCAATGAATAAAATGAAAATTGTAATAAAAATGTGAAAATTGAGATGAATGATAAAATACAATCAATTTCTTTTTACTGTCTTCTAATGGAATGTAATTCAACCTCAATTTTACCAAGTGTTTTGTTTACATCTTTTAACATTGTTGTCAAACATTTAGTATTTTCATCAATCGTCATCTGAATCACTTGTTTCTTCTATTTGTTTTTGTTCTTCACTGTCAAAAAATTGTTTTTCTTTTTTATCAATATAATAAATTCCTCTGTTATAATTCTCAAATTCCTGTAAAAAGATGAAATTATATGGATTCATTCTTGCAAAATTGTGTTCAGGACAAACATATTCTATTTTAAGACCTTTATTCAATGATTTTTCAAGGAGTATGAACTTCTTTCTAAGTTCCTTTGTTCTTATTTTGTAATTACCAGAGATATGATTGATGATTATTTTACTATTTGTAAATATAACTGTGTATTGAAGATCAAGTTTATATGTTTCAAGTATTTTGAGGATTATCTCATAATGTGCCAAGTGAAGATCATTACATTTTGATTTTTCCAATTTGATGGTGAAATCTTGGTTCTTGATATCTAACACAGTATAACTACAAAATATGTCATTCCCTTGATTGAAACAATCAATAAATATTTTTATGTAAACATCTCTGTAAAATAATCGATAGTAGTCACGTATGTCAAAGCAATGTCGACAGAGAGACTTGCCATCCCATTCAAATTTTCGTGTCTTTATTTCCTTATTACAACCACTACAGATAGACATTTTTTGGCTTCCAATTTCGATTTTAATTTATTCCAGGTAACTTTCTTTTACTTTCATATTTAGAATCCAATTATGAGTTTCTCTGACACTCGTATGAAATTTGTATAATTTTTACCGAACTTTTTGAGTGAATCTGGACAAAATTTTGTTCGTTTCAGTATTTCTTGATATTTTTCCAATATAAAACCAACATGAATGTTTTTTGTGGTTCTAAATACCTTCTCATATTGCACATCATCTTGATAAGTTACATCAAACAATGGTCTCACAATATTGACAAGATCAGTTGATTTCAAGAAGACTTTTATTACAAAGTATCCAAATTGATCATGAAATGCAACATTTGTTCCAGGAAGAAAAAATTCCTTTCTGATGATCAACCTCTTCTTTTCTAATTCAAGAATCTTTTTAATGTTTTCGTCAGTATTTTTTATTCCTATATATGGAAAAAAGTCATCAACAAAGAAAGAATATCTTGTTTCGGTGTCCATCTTCAAACCATGTAAAAGAATTGATTGATTGTCAACATATTTTTTGCAATCAATAAAGAAAAATGACATTTTTATCACTATTTTTCCATTGGTTCTTCTATTTCTTCTTGTACTTCATCAATTACCACAGATGGAAAGAGAACCGCAACAAATTTTTCTATCTTATTTATGAACAAGACTGGAAATTCTTCACCACTGAATCTTATTTCAACAAATTCACCTGGTATAAACATTCTGAGTTCATAGATATTTGAATCAAATACCAATCTTGTTTCATTTTTGATGGATGAACTTGTTGGTTCAATGATTTTTTTAACTCCTCGTTTGAGTTTAAGATCATCTGTTTTCTTTACATGTCTATAAAATTGTTCAGATTTTGAAAGAAGAAAAACATGATAGTTTGAACCAAGTTTTTTTGCATTTGTCATCAATTCTTTAAAATCTGTTTTTGAAAGAGTTATGAAATTATCATATTTGATGATCTCTGTGTCTGTTTCTGTATGCCTTTTAATGGTAATGACCTTTACACCAATGTTCAATCCATTTGAAATTCGTTTACTTTCAATGATTGTTTTGTTATAGGAATCACTCAAATCTGGTGTTACATAGCTCTCTCCTCGTTTGCTGTGCATATATATATCCTTTGTATCAAATTCAACAATCATTGTTTCAGATTTTTTTAATTCATTGACTTTCAAAATGAATTCAAGTATGTTTCCTACAGGTATTTGACCATCATTATCTGGTACTCTGATAATTGGGCACATAATTTCCATGTATCTTTTCATTTTATTTTTAGAACCAATTAATTTTATTTCATTTTTATTTTTATAACACATGATGATCATATAATCACAAGCCTTGAATATATTCAATTTTTCAACAAATATTTCATATTTAACTTCAAATGATACATTGTCAAAGAAAAGAATTTCAACTGGAGTCTCTTCTTCCTTTTTTTCTCCTTCAACCTCTTTTTTAACTAAATCATCTTCTTCAAGAGTGATTTCATCTTCTGCTGAAAGAGTTGTTTTTTCTGAATTTTCTTTTTCATTATTTGTGACAAATTCTTCTTTAACAACCATTGAATCAACATTTTCTTGCCCAAAATCACAAACAGCACAACTTCTTGTTCCAATAGAAATGTATTCTTCCTTTCCACAGGTCATACAAGTTGACAAGATATTATATTCTGCACTTTTGTATCCATTTTCATCCTTTATAAACTTGTTTGCTTCTTCTTCTGTTATACCAAGGATTTTTAGATGTGCTGTTCTTCCACTTGAGGTATTTTCAATTTTCTGTTCAATCTCTTCTGTAATCTCTGGTTTTTTCTCTTCTTTTACCAATTCCTTCTGTTCTTCATCACAATTTTTGCATGAAAAAGAATTTTGGTCAACCCATCTTTCTTTTCTACACAGATAGCATATATCCCAAAGTATGTATGGAAGTTCTGATTTTCCTCTCTTTTCTGGTGGAACTTTGAATTTATCCTTTGCTTTAACTTTTCCTGTAATCTTTGCTTTTTCACTCATTTTAATCTTCCTGTAACCAGCTGAGTTTATTTGCTAAATTTGCATCTATTTTTATTAATTTCTTTAAATGTTTTTCAAGTCTAAGTGAAAGACAATATAAAAGATTTGCTGTAATGAATGGATAGTAGTGATTAACAACACCATTGAAAAACCGATTCTTTTTGAATGTTGAAACAAAATAATTATTATTATTGAATGGTATTTGAGTTGAATTTATCCAAATGCTTGAATAGTGACCAGAAGTTTCATGCCAAGCAGGATCATCAGTATATTTTCCTTCTTTATTTTTCTTTATTTTCCATGTTTGTATTATTGGAATATTAAAATCTCTAAATGTAAGAGATGTTGATTCCATCTTTGTATTTCTCCAAAACCAATAATGGGGTGGTACACCCTGTTCCTTTGCAGTTTTAGGAATTTGCATTGTATTTCTTCTTATTACTTCATTACACCAGCCAAGCAAAGTCGAACCAGAGTCAAGTGTAAAACCTATTTGGTTTTTCCTCTCTTCTTCTATCACATCTTCAAGTGAAACCATAATTTCATTAAATTTTTTAATACTTGCAATTGCATCAACAGTGTTTTCCAGTGCTTTGTTTCCTTGTCCTCTAACAAATATTTCTTTGTAATGAATTCTTCCTTGTTTAACAAATGAACTAAATTTTGGTTGATTGTCTAATGATTTTATGCAATCCAATGTGCTCTTTTCTGTTCCAAGAATAAAAACTTCCTTAACAGGAAGGAAATATTTTGTTTCATATGCATGACACAATGTTTCAACAACAACCTTGTGATCAGCTGGAGCCAGATCCCAAGTGTTGATTTCATCTATGCAATCTTTTTCATTTGCTTGGGTTTGTGTCATTGTGAAAGTAGTTTTACCACTTCCTGTATTACCAACAATGCTTATGACACAACCATCTGTTGTGGCATAATCTGTTGTTGCTGTTGTGAAAAGATCCCTGAACTTTGTTGAAGTTTGAGGTGTTACATTTTCGGGTTTTGTGCCCATTTCTTCATCCAATTTTAACATTTCAGGAGAAGAAAATCGTCTTGATCCTTTTGGATTTGTAAAAGGATTTAATTGTTGTTTTTCAGACATGTAACATCAACATAAAAAGGAAAGTAGATATAAAAAAGGTTATGTAATGATTTTTTATATTTCATGTTCTTCTTTTAACTCAACAGTTTTTTCATTTGAATTTTCAGGTTCTTCTTCCAATACAATTCCTTCAACAGAATCAAGTTTTTTGAGGTCATCTTCTACTTCTTCTGAAGGTTCTGACTCTTCTTCAATTCTTGTGGTTTTGTTTTCTTCATGCTTAGTTGATTCAACATCCTCTTCTTTCATTTCCTTTATTTCACGAGGTAAAACTAAAAATTCAGGTATGATTGTCATTCCATTTGCATTGATAAATGGTGCATCCATAATAATTGCACCATCACTATCTGTTACAATTTTTTTGTCTGCATCAAGTTTTGCCTTTTGACCAACATTACCAATGATAAGGACACGACTTTTTTCTGCAAATTGTTTGTATTCTTCCTCACATTTGGAATTTACCCACACAAGAACGTTAACAAAACCAAGTTTTTCCTTTGCATCAAAGGTGAGTGTTTCATCATCAACAATCATACGATAATTTCCATTGTCAAGTTGCTCACCTTTTTCAACAACATCAGCCTCAACCACAAAGAAATTGTTGAACTTGTCCTTTGAAAGTTGGACTTCATCAAGCAATTTGTCAAGAGTTATGACAAAGTTATCCAATTTTCCTTCCTTGTATATTTGAAAGAAATCTGGTATTCCTTCCAATGGAGTTCCATCTTTGTGTAATGGTGAAATTATTTCACTTTTTGTTCCGTTGATTGTCTTTAAACCACTGTCCTGGTCTGTTGAATTATTATCATAAACCTTGAATTGAATTAGTTTATTTAATGGAAGATCCATCACACCAGGTTCACCAGCCCTTCCAAGAAAGGTCAATAAATACAGGTCTGGATCTCCTTCCTCAACAGATCCATATACTATATAATTGGAAGACCATGATTCCTTTTTCAATGCCTTTCCAAAGTTTGCAACCTTGACTCTTTCATTGTTTCTGAGAAACTTTTCACTGTAAAATTCACGATTTTCTCGTGGTATGTATGAACCACCTTCATCAAGGACTGGTGTTCTTTTTCCTTTATCATTTTCAATATACATGATGGACCCTTCATCAAGAGCCTTGTCAAGATCTTCCTTTGCACTTTGAAGAATTCCCACACGTCTCTTTTTCATCTTATCAAAGGTTCCTCTGTATGCAACAACTCTTCCTTGGAAGGTAGAAGCGAGTGAGACAATCTTTTTCTTGTTGTCAAGACGAAATGATCTCCAAGCACGACGAAATACATCCTTTAAACTTGCATTTGGATCTTCTTTCTTTTCCTTTTCAAGATATGTGATTTCAAAACTTGCATATATGATTTCAGTTTTAATTTCTTTATATTCTTCAATAACATTCTTCATCTTTTTAATTTCTGAGATGACATAAGCCTTCAACTCTTCTTCTTCCTTTGATACAGGTTTATTTTCCAGTGGTTTCTGAGGCTTTATTATTGGTTTTACAACAGGCTTTGCCACAGGCTTTGCTGAAGGTTTTTCAACTGGTTTTTGAACAGGCTTTACCACAGGCTTTGCAGCTGGCTTTGCAGCTGGCTTTGCCACTGGTTTTTGTGAAATCAAAGTCTTTGAAGATACATCATTCTGTTTTTTTACTTGTGATTTCACCTCTCCAACAGGTTTTTCTTCAATCTTTAGTTCTTCTTTTTTATCAACCATGTTTAACAACCTGAAAAAAATGATACAATTCAATTTACATTTACAATATTTTAAAGTTTTTCTAATCTTTTGTTCCAATACTTATATTTATTTTCATTATTCACATTTAGAAATAAAATTAATAAAATAGTCTGTATTTCTGATAAAAATTACAAGAACAAATTAATTATTTAAATAGAATGTAATCTAAATTAACACATTTTGGAATTTTAAACAATGAAGGTATTAGGTCGACAAGTGAGACAATTTTATTTTAGTATATTGCCTTGCCAGAAATTAACTATTCACCACAATTTAAAAATTGGTATAATTACTATTATATTGAATATATAATAAATTAATGTGGTCGAAATTATATAATTATGTTCATCCTTTTTGAGTTTGCCTGCCCAGGTGTGTGTGAATCCATGGTGGGATTGATTCCACTTTCAGAAAGTTGGCAAAATTAACTTTTTAATGCAATGTTAAGTCTCTTCTATTCTTTATATTGGTCTGAGAGAAAAAAGTGGGTCTCATGTCTGACCAATTCTTCGATTTCTCAGGGATCTTGTATTAAAAAGGAAATTCATTCAGATTTATTGAGGCTTTTTTAATATATAAATACATTGTGAAAGACCATCATTTTTTGTTTTTATTTCTGTAATTAACTGTAATTAAAATCTGAATGACCTTCAATGAGGGGCTGAACAATGTAATGTAAATTGAATGGGATTTATATATTTCCTTCATAAACATTGGAATAAAAAAATCAAAGGTCGATGGAATTCTAATTTTACCATTTTTATAAAAAAACAAATGAACAACAATTGCTAATGAGTTTCATTGATTCTATTATGAAAAAAATGACCAGAAAATGAATCACTCTTGTAACCCACATATTAAAATCTTAAAATTTCATGAATGTATTTAAAGATTTGAATTTTTATTTTTCTTATTGGTCAAATTTTTTTGTACAAATTATTAATTTGATATAAATGCATTGTAATGAAAATCAAACCAGATCTTTCATAGAAATCTAAATTGGGATATCTATTGTTCAATGTCTCTATTTTTATAATTGAGATATTTATGACTTTTCACTTGTTTTTCTTCAATTTCATTTCTTTTTTTCATTTCAAAAACTATTGATTTAACGATTTCAATGTTCTCATTAGTATTTTTTATCTTTAATTCAATGAAAATCTGATTCAATGTCCTGTTTTCATTAACATATTTTATCAAATATAATATTTGATTGTATAGAGACACTTCCAATTTTTTACCATCTATCTTCATATTTTCTATCATTGTTGTATATGTGTCAAATTTTTCAACATCATAATCTTTTGTGAACACTCTTTTCTTCTTGTTTTTTGAATGTAAAGAGGTATTGTATGATTTAATATTGACTTGTTTTTTGTCTATTAAATATCTGATGATTACATCAAATAATTCATATTTAAATTTCTTTTTTAATTCTGAAAGATCAATACCATTTTTATATAAATCTATTTCTCTTTTAATTTTGTTACTTTGTTCATTAAATTCATCTTTAATTTTCTTTTTATATTCATCAAGAAATGGTATTTTATATTTTTCATTCTTTTGATTTTCAATTGTTGAAATGACAAAATCTTTATCAGAACAAAGTCTATAAAATGTTTCATTGTCAATCAAGATATCAGTATTTAGAAATTTTATTATTTGTTCATTTGTCAATTTATATATGTTATGAATATTCTTGAATCCAAGGTCTATGTCACAAAACACAAAGATAATTGAAGATTTTGTGGGTCTAATTCTTCCCCATGATTGATTCATCTCATCTTCTCTTTGTGTTTTTAACATAACATCCTTATTGATTCCAGAAATAACACTTTGTCGTCTGATGTCTTTTGGATTTGGAAATGCACCACCAAATAAAACACAGATATCATAACCAATGTACGAATTTATTCCTCTTATTGCACCATAGTAATCAATAGAGATATCTGATTCTTGTATTGTTTTAGTGTCATCTTTTTGTTTTGATGATAGATGACAATATATTTTTTTATTTGGAAAGTCATTTTTTAATTTTTGAATTAATATTTCTTGAATCTTGTTTGATTTTCTACAAACAATTAAGATTCGTTTTTTTTCAAATCTTTCAACTATTCTTCGTGTTATACCATAGATTTCTTTGAAAATACTTGTATCTTCATATGTTTTCTTTTCTTTATCTCTCAAAATTAATTTATTTATACCATATTTATGTTCATTTGAATAAATCACTAAAAAATCATTATGTATTTCATATGAGTTGTCAATAAAGATCAATCGTTCCTTTGAAAAAATAGATTTATAAAAACTTGGATGTGTTGTCCCATCAAGAATCCAGAGTCTAACATCCTCTACATTTAGAATTGAAAGATCACAATAGTGTAATGTTAATTCATTGAAGAATCTTTTCTTTATTCTTCTTGGGTTGACATCTATTGAATATTTAAGAAACTCAACATCCTTTTTTTCCCTCATATTTTTATTGATGATCTTGCTCAATGTCAAAAGAAACCCAATATTTTTTGGTATGGATGTTGTCTTCACATTTATCATAATCATATTTCTAATTTTTTTTAACAATTCTTCAACAAATTCAACTATTTTGTCTTTAAGATTCATGTCATTACCTGAAATCAGATGAAAGAGGCTGTCTAAAACTCCTTGTTTCTTGATTTTTTCAATCTTCAATTCTTCATTATGACTGATCAATAAACACAGGTGATTTAGTATTCCAATAATAAATTGTCTTTCCATACATTCTGAAGCATTGTCATTTAAATATGAGAGAGCTCCTCCAAGATTTTTTTCTGTTATCCTTTCTGAAACAAAAATTGTTGAATATGGTAATTCATCTATTATTACATCAAGATAGTGACTCTTTTCAATTAAAAAATTTGCAATGTTACCAAGAAATGCATGAACACCCATCCAAGACTCTCCAGTTTTAAGAAGATAGTTTAGACGATACCAGAATTCACATTGTCTTGTTCCATCTTTACCAAATTTTTCTGGACATTCTTCACAGAAATAAGAAAGAGGTATTCTATATTCCTCTGATGATTTTATATATTCACCATGAATACAATAATTAGTTTTACCCTTGATTTCAAATAATTCATATTTTTTTTCCAATTCTTTGTTGTCAATGGTCTTTTTGAAAGTTTCAACAGTTTCTATTCCAAGTCTATGTGTTGGGGTCAAATAGATGTATTTGTGTACAATTTCATCATAAGCAAAATAAGAATTCATCAATTTAAGAGTAAGGAAAGATTTACCACCACCAAGCCTGGTTCCTACAACAATTACATCTCCAACATTGCTATTTAATATTTGTTGATGAAGTTTTTCATCAAGAGGTTTATTATAACGAGCCTTTTTTGTTTCACTGATCTTGATATCATCTATAGTTCCGAACAAGATTTAGACACTCTTATTTCTTTTTTAACAATTCACTACAATTATCTTTGAATGAAAGATAAATTCTACCAGCTAATGAAAGTATTGAAAGATCTGATTCCTTTGATGATGTATAGATTTGAGAGTATGTAAATACTTCTGCCTTGAAAGATGGATTCAATGCCAGAGTCAGAACATATTTACAAATCGAATCAACAAAGTCAAATTGATTGATACTATTGTTGATTGAAAGAGTTTGAAAGAGTCTAAATGCCTTCTTATATTCACCCACTATTGTTAATTTGAAAAATGTTTCAATTTCTTTTCTTTCAATCTTATCATTTTCCAATAAATCTATTGTTAATTTTTTATTCAAATCTTTTAATTCTCCGAGTCTTCCAATTGCAGATCTTAGATCACCTGAACGTTGCAAATATAATTCTTTTAAAAATCCTTCTTCATATTCAATTAATTCTGCTTTGCAAATTTCTTCAAGTCTTTGGATTGCTGGTTCTATTTTGATTTTTTTAAACATGCGAGGCGTGCATCTACTCTTTAATGGTTCAATAATTTCATTATAGTGATTACAAATAAGAATGAAGACAGCATTTTTAGCATTTTCAATCATTCTTCTCAATATATTTTGAGAATCTTTTGGCAACCCATCTGCTTCATCCATTATGATAATGTTAAATGGCATCTTTCCAGAAATTCTATCTGCAATTACCTTGATTTCTTCACGTATAAAATCAATTCCTCTATCATCGGACATGTTGTAACTAAATGTGTATTCACCAGCCTGATTTCCATATATTTCATTTGCCATTGCTAATGCCATTGTTGTTTTTCCAGTTCCTGGTGGTCCAGCAAACAACTGTGGACGAATTCTGACCTTTTTAAGTCTGTTGATAGCATTCTTATACATTTCTATTTGTTTTTGATCATCTGTTTTTGCTTTCATTTCATACAATTTCTTTATTTTCTTGATTGCATTGATTACAATGATGAGTTGTGCATTTATCTGTATCTTTATAGGTTCATTTCCAACAATATCTTTAATAAAATATGGTCTGAATTTTTCTTCAAATAGAATTTCTGGAATTTTAATCACCATTGAATGATTCAATAAAACCTCTGATCATACCATAGATCATTGGGGATCTTCTTTGAAGATCTGACAATCCTTCGCCAATGTGTGGAAAGAAGATGATCTTTCTTCCCATTTTCTTGAAGATTCTTATTTGAGTGAAAGATTTTCTAACAGCATCTATTTCATCTTTTCTGTCAGAAAAATATGAATCATCAGTATTAGATGGTTTCCTCTTTGTTGTTATACCAAAAGCCCTTCCTTCTTTAACAAATTGACGAGCAACTGCTGCTTGTCCACCAAAACCCCTGTGTTCAAGATTGTCACCAAAGATATAAATATATGTTTCAGGTGAATTCAAAATCATATCTTCTGTGATTAAATCAAACTCTTGTCTTTGCATTTTTCTTTCGCCATTTCACATTTGTTTTTTGATATTGAGAAACTCTTTCTGGTAAAATAACACTTGCTTCTTTGTATGAAATCTTTATACCATATGAAAGTAATTTCAACATTTTAAAATTACTGATATTGTGCACATTGTTTTTAATAAAGTTTAGTATAAAAATATTATGGTAAAAGGCATCATCTTCTGGTTTGTAAAAGACTGGTATGTTTGAAACAAGAAATGGTTCAAGATCAGTTTCATAACTTATTTTTTTGTCTTTTTCACTATTTCTAATGTATCCATGCTCAAGTGTTTTTTCTAAAAAATAGAACAATGAATTTCTATCATCTTGTGTATATATCATCTTTGTTAATTGACAAGTAGTCTTTATTGGATCTACAACAATGTTTTCTTTAAGATTGATGCCATTTTTTAGATATTCAATCAAATAATACATATCAAAATTGACTTCAACATACATACTCTTGATTTTTTCTTCAGATAAATTTAATTCAGCAAAATTTTTGTTAACAAAATTTATAATTGTTAGAAGTGGTATCTTTTTAATTTCAATGATCATGTCAAAGTATGGAAAATCATTCTTTTCATATTCATGAGCTATTATGATTATCTTATTTTTTGAATGTCTTTCTGAAATTATCTGTTTTAACTTTCTGATCTTTGTGGGGTGCAATCTCTCTTGATCAATGTTATCAAGAATATAAACAGTGTTTAGAGGATCATCTTCTTGTAGATTTGCTTCACCAATAAAATCTTTTGGGACCATAATAAGTTCATAAAAAATGTTAAGGACATTCAATGCTCTGTTCAATATCAGAGTCTTTCCAGAGTTTGGTTGCCCAACAATTAGCATGAATTTCATTTCTTTGCTTGTGAGAAATTTTTTTATCTTTTCATATTCATCAAAAAGACCACAAATATCATTTGAAACATCTTTATTTATTTCTATTAAATTTTTATTAAAGATTTTTTCCCATTCTATTTCTGGGAATTTCTTTTTTAACAATTTTTTTGTTTCTTCTTTTTCCTTTATATTAAATATCTCACAAACAATATCATATGAATTATTGAAATTTACAAGAAATTCCTTGATCTTTTCCAATGACATGGTTACCATATAATAGAATTTTTTATAAATTTAAATGTTATCTAAATTAAAAATAGATGATTTGTTTTCTTCCTTCAGTTACAAGATTGAATCTAAGAAAAAAATATGTTTTGTCAGATATGCTAATGAGTTTGAAGTTTGAACCATCATTCATATATATTGTACGTTCAAGATCTCCATTCATAATTCTTTTAATTTCATTGATATTTTTCTTTAAAACAATCAAAATACAATACAAAAATATTGGAAGAAAATCATTGTGTGTTGTATTTGAAATTTTCTTTTCTTTTAACAAGATTTTGAAATTTCTGACATATTCCATTTCTTTTATCATTTTGATAACATCATATATTCTGAAACTGTTTCCTTGTATCTTCATTTGATTAAACAATGTTGCAAGGTTTGTTAGATTTATTTCCTTGAGTTTGTATTTCTTTTCATCAATTTTTAAATGTATCATTTCATCAGCAATTTTTATAGGTTCTTTCTTCC
>Ga0315274_10003963_pt1 | contig 21879 bp, 18 predicted proteins | sample YL17G02_20_MG_FD_203700 | JGI IMG/M metagenome (GOLD analysis project Ga0315274, IMG submission 203700) | Sediment microbial communities from Yellowstone Lake, YNP, Wyoming, USA - YL17G02_20 | ecosystem: Environmental > Aquatic > Freshwater > Lake > Sediment | place: USA: Wyoming | collected...
CGGGACGGGTTTCGGCTGGCTCTCTTCCTTGACGGGAATCGCGCCCACCGCATGGCTGTACTTCGCCCTCACACGCCCGCCTTTCGCTGAAATATCGGACTTCGCCGGCGAAGTTGAAGACGCGCCCATCCGAAGGCCGGAAGACATCCGCCTGTCGCCTGTTTTTCCCAATCCATTCAATCCAGGCGCGCAACTCTGTTTTATTTTACGAAAACCCTCCCATGTGTCCTTAACCGTGCTCAATTCCAACGGCGAGCGGATGGCAACCCTGATGTCCGAATATAAATCAGCGGGATCGTACAGGGTATTCTGGAACGCGGCCTCCATGACTTCGGGTTTGTATTTGATTTGTCTGCAAGCGGACGCGCGGCTGTGCGTTGAAAAATGCATGCTGTTAAAATGAAAAATGCGGATTGAGGAGCGGAGGTTGTTCATGCGGGAAAATTGGATTCGCGTGACCTGCCCGGTATGCGGCGCGAACTACCGTATCGATCCGGCGGCAATTCCCGATCAGGGTGCCACGGCCGTGTGCAAAAAATGCGGACGAAGGTTCGCGATCCAAAAACCCGAATCGGATGGCGCCGGGGGAAGCGCCGCGGCTCCGCCGGCTGCGACTGAATCGCCCCGGGAGCCTGCGTTCACCTGCCCGCGCTGCGGCCACCGGCAGACCCAGCCATTCACCTGTTATGCCTGCGGCGCGGTCATCACGCCGAAAGAGCCGGCGCCAGCCTCACCAACCGCGGCTGATATCGCGGTGCAAACATCCGGGGTTGCATCGCCCCTCGAACTGGTCATGGGAGAAATCGCCGTTCGCACCCGGTTCGAGGCGTCCAATTGGCTGTTGAATTTCGCCAGGCCGCGCGTTTCCCTGGACGGCATGGAGTACCACACGGGCTGGGGCGTGCACGCGTTCCAGGTACCGGAGGGCGACTGTACCGTGGTTATTGATTACAAATATTTTCTAAAGCCCTACGGACGCGGCACGCTCACCGTTCACGTATCCCCCACCGAGAAAGTGTATGTCGATTACCGCCCCAGGACGTCGTCCGCGTCCGCCGCCGGGACCATCCGGAGGGCGTGGGCCGCCGAGGGACTGCTCTGGCGGATCCAGCCCAAATCGGACCGGCCCAGCGGGAAGGGATTGTATTCGCGTAAAGCCGTGATCATCAGCCTGATCGTCATGGGGCCGCTGGGCTTGTATCAACTCTGGAAAAGCGAGGCATTTTCAAGCAGGACCAAAATCGTGATCACGGCCGTTGTTGTACTTGTATTCTACTGGATATTCTCCAAATTATCGCTGCCGACGGGATCGATGTTGATGCAGTAAAACGTCTACCTCCCGAAGGTCTTCCTTTCGATCCTCGGGAGGCAGGCTTCCAGATTGTGCGAAAACAAAGAAGCATGTATTACATTTGTCGTTTCGAGTATTTCCACAGTGCAAGCGCTGTTCTTTCAAAATGGAACCCCGATGCCATTATTGGCCCGCAGAGCGGATTTTCGATAATTTATAAAATACCACTATCCCGCTCGACGGGGGTGACTTTCACCCCGAGTTTAATGGCCATGGGCTCGTGAAATCCGGGGCCCTGGGGGGGGACGGCGCCTAAACCTGTGAGAACCAGTGAGGAGGTGTTGAAAAATGAAAACCGTATTCACGATTTCCGCCGGCTGCCTGCTGGCCGCCGCCTTCTTTTCCGTCTGTAATCACGATAAAAGGATCACCGACAACAATCCCAAAACGGACTTTTCGGGGATCTATTGCCTGAATGCGCTGAATATCGGAATGACCATCGTCCAGGCCCGGGACAGCGTGACGTTTACATTGCAATCCGATTTGCTGGCGCATGGGACGGGCGCCATCACAGGGGACACGCTTCAGCTGACGGCCGGCACATCCGGAGGAGAAACCTTCACATGCCGTCTCGGGTTTTCCCGGGACAGGCAGAGTTTTTCGGGCGCCTATCGGATGACGGATGCGGCGGGCAGGAACACCGGAGAAGGCCTGCTTCAGGGCAGCAAGGGAGACTGCCCCAAGTGGGACATCGCGGCCAAAGGGATTCCGAGATTCGTCAGCCATGACTTCACGCAACTGTCGAAGATCGACAAGATTTCAAAATTCCGGTCCGCCGCGGGTCACGATTATTCGGACGGCTCTGAAACATGCAGAAGCATGAAACATTATTATTCCGTGCACGACAGCCTCAGGAAGAACAACGCCGTCGAGATTTATTCCCCCGTGGAAGGATCCGTCGTTTCGGTGTCGAATGACGGGCATGGGGCCAGCATCGGATTGAACAACAAGCAGATACAGATCAAGCCGGACGATCAACCGGCATTCATCATTCGAATATTCCATTGCGATCTGGCCTCGTCCGCGATTGCCACAGGCAAGAAAGTTCAAGCCGGCGAGTCGCTCGGATATGCAAGGTTGTACTATGAGGATTTGGGGGAATATTCGGGAAGTTTTGACATTGCCGTGTGGGTCAATACGCCGGCCGGAATGAGGCTGGTTCCATATTTTGATGTCATGAAGGATGAGGTTTTTAACGGCTACATTTTAAGAGGCGCGGGTTCCCGGCAGGACTTTGTCATCTCCAGGGAAGCGCGGGACGCCGATCCGCTGGAATGCAGCGGAGAAACCTTCCTGACCGGCGGGCACTTGGAAGACTGGGTCACCCTTCATTGATAAAAGAATAACCTTGGATCTGGGCGGTCCCAAAAGTCCCGCCTTGTCTTCGCGAGGGAGCCCTTCACGCGCTTCGCAGGTATTAAAGACGACCTCAATCTTTTGGGACTTTTAGGACACCCCCCATCGGAAAGATTCCGCGGACGGATCCGTATCTCGCGCTAACGGATGAGGAGCATCTTCCTGGATACGGTCTGCGAACCTGCAATGAGCCTGCAAACGTAAATCCCGGTTGGCAGTCTCTCTCCATGAAACACGGCCTGGTGTCTTCCGGCTGGTTTTTCCTCGTTCACCAAAGTCTGAACCTCCCTGCCGCGAGAATCGAATACCTTAAGGCTGGCCTTCCCTGGTTCAGGAACGTGATAACCGATCACGGTTGTGCCGTTGAACGGATTCGGATAATTCTGCTCCAGGGCCATGGTTTCGGGCAGGAATCTGTTCCGCCCTCCGTCCACTCCGGTTGTTGGCGCTGAAAATCCGGTGATTGTCATGTTGCGGTCGCCCATAAACCCCGTTCCTCCGGCGTCAACCTTCCACTGGACTCTCACGGGGAATGGACCTGCGGGCCAGTTCTCGATCACGAAATCGAACCGAGTCGTTCCATACCACGTTTCGGTGGCGAATACGACATCCGAAGGCCAAAGGGGTTGGTCGCCGACAAGGGCGCGGACGAACATCCGTTTTCCCGCCGAGGTGAAGGCTTCGGCCGTCAGGCTGACGGCCAAGGAGGCATTTTCGGGTACATCGATGACCGTGTTCAGGTCCGGAATGTCGATGAAATCGGTCGATGTTGTTGTGATAAAATCACCGCTCGGTGCGCTGATGGATCGGAAACCCCCGAGACCTCCGGACAACGCTCCAGAGGGACTGTACGCCAAAGTCACAGTCCGATCCCCCATGAACGCCGTGCCGCCCGTGTCCACAAACCACAAGGCCAGAAAGCTCTGGGCTCCGCTTGGTGCCTGCTCTTGGACAAAGGTGAAGGCGTGCGTGCAGGTGTACGCGCCGATTGCAAAAACCACGTTAGACGGTTTCATCTCCTGGCTGTTTACCGATCCCGCCACGAACATCCGGGCATTGTTGGATGTCTCCGCTTCACCGGTTACGGCCAGAATCCCATACCCGGGTGCTGTAAAGGAGACGTCGAACAGGAGATCGGGGATGTCTGAAAGTATAGAGGAGGCGGTGGACACGTCGGGTCCGCTGGATGCAGCTGTCGCATCCATATAAAATGGGGCTGAAGTCACCACCATAGCGCGGTCGCCCAGGTATGCCGTTCCTCCGGTGTCCACTTTCCACTGCATTTTCAATTCAAAGACGCCGGGGTCAAGGGAAGAGACAAAACAGAAGGTACAAACGCCGCGAAAGGTGCCGGTGACCAAAAGAACGTCGCTGGGGGATGCGGGAACGCCGTTGATCAGGGCGCGTGCGAACATCCTCTCCGATCCGCCTGTGTAGGCTTCCGCTGAAAAGGCGATGCTGACGTATCCGGATAGGGCTTGTTCAAAAGACAGAACCAGATCCGGAATATCGGTCCATGCAACCGAAGTGGTGGTGACCTGCGGTCCGCTGGGTGCGGCTTTGACATACACATGGTTTTGGGCAGGAAGGGATCCCACAAGCCCCAGAATAAAAAATCCGATCAGGATCCAATGAAATGTCGTTTTTGAATGCATACGGCCTCCTCTTTCTCTTAGAATCCTCACAGCGTCCACCCGTTGCAATATTCCGGCGTCACGTACGGGTCCGCGTTCGGGAAGTTCACGGCCTTCATGGCCGGACCGTCCCAATACAGTTTCTCCTCCGTGCGCATGGCGATCACGCCCATCAGGATGACCTCGGTCAGGGGTCCGGAATACGAGAAATCCGAGCTCGCCTTTCCGCCGGATTTGCAGGCGTCGATCCAGTCCCGGTAAATGCCGCCCACCCTGGGGATCGTCTTCGGCGGAATGCGGTACTCCTTCATCCGCGATTCCGGGATCAGGCGCGGGTTGCCGGCCCAGCCCGGGCACATGAGCTTGCCCTTGTCCCCGATGAACAGGATGCCGTTCCCGTCCCCGGTCAGGTCGCGGCCGGGTTCCAGTTCGTCCGGCCTGGCCGGCATCAGTCCCTCGGTCCACGTCATTTTCAAGGCCGGCCTGCCGTTTTCCTCGGGGAATTGGTAGAGCACCGTGGAAACGAACGGCCGTTTCGAACGCTCCGCCCCCCAGGCGCAGCGGGCCTGCACCCATTCCGGATACCGAAGGTCGAGCGCGAAGAAAGCGGGATCCATGTTGTGGCATCCCATGTCCCCGATCCTGCCGGTTCCGAAATCCCAGAAATGCCTCCACCCCACCGGCGTATAGTCCGGGTGGTATGGCCGGGTTTTCGCGGGTCCCAGCCAGAGATTCCAATCGAGCCCCTCGGGGATCGGGAATTCGCCCTCGGGCAGTCCCGTGCACGAGGCTCGGTTCGCGCCGCGGGTCCATGAGTGCACTTCACGCACCGCGCCGATAGCCCCGTCCCGGATCCATTCCCGGGTGAGGCGGATACCCTCGTCCCCGTGCCCCTGGTGCCCCATCTGGGTGACCACTCCGGCCCTGGCCGCGGTTTCGGTCAGGAGGCGGACCTCCCGGATGGTCCTGGCCAGTGGTTTCTCCACGTACACGTGCCTGCCCGACCGCATGGCCGCCATGGCCGCGACCGTGTGGGTGTGGTCCGGCGTGGACACCACGACCGCGTCGATGCCCTTCTCCGTCTCGAGCATTCTTCGGAAGTCGGCGTACACCTTGCACGCCGGAAAATCCTTCGTCGCCGGATCGTTCGCGTATCGCTCCGACACGCGGTCGAAACCGGGTTTTCTTCCGCCCGGCACCTTGTGGTAGAACGCGCTGTAGTCAGCCCATTCCGTCACGTCCGCGATGGCCGCGACCCGGACGTCCTTTTCCTCGAGCAGATTTCTTAGATTTTGCATGCCCTGGCCGCCCGTGCCGATCATGGCGACGTTCAGGAGCCCGCTCGGCGCCGTATACCCCGCGCCGCCGAGAACGTACCGCGGAACCAACGTGAGTCCGAAAATCCCGGCCCCCGCTTTTTGAAGAAATTCCCTCCGCGGATGGCCGGACTTGAGGCTCGCGGACTTTTCTTGAGTTCCCATGATTTCGTCTCCTGGCCTGATGGATCCAGAAACTGGACAATAAACACATTTAAAATTGTATTTGAAAAGTTAATGAAGTGGATTTGAAAGGTCAATCCCTTTTTTCTCTCTGGAAGGAGAGTCCGATTGGGGGTGGAGTTGATTGCCCGGAGCGTAAAACAAATACTTTACGATTTCGAAGTATGGCATCTAATTCGGTTATTCGTAACCCTTTGTCAGAGCTCCGAGCAATCATCCGCCAGGATTTTATAATGGTCCACCTCCCGAAGGTCCCTGATAAATACTTTACCTTCGGGAGGTGGACCATTAAGGCTCAGATTTCTCGCAGACTTCATTCCCCTTGTCAAAGACGATGCGCCAGACTCCGGGCGCTTCGCGTCGCCAGATGGACGTGAAGTTCGCAATCTTCCTTCCCTTGGGATCGTACACGGGGCCTGTGCTCAGCGCGAGCGTGCCCGATTCGAGCACTTCGACCTGGTCCGGCTCCCACGAGAAGGGGGCTTCCCGTTTTTCATAATGACGCTTCCACCAATCGGTCACCTTCTGCTTGCCGCGAAGCGGCGACGGTCCGGAAAAAAAGACGGCTTCATCCGCTACAAAGGATGCGAATGCCCCATGATCGCGATCCGCCATGGTTTTGGCGAAAGCCCGTTCCGTTTCCATTACCTGCCGGTGGAGTTCCGCCGGATCCTGTTTGTAGTGGCCTGTCATGCAGCTCGACAAACAGGCCATGCAACCCACGAAGATTAAAATTTTATGTTGCATGTGAGAAACCCTTCCTTTTAAGCCTACCTCCCGAAGGCCGCAGGCCTTCGGGAGGTAGGCTCTCTGCTTATTTTATTGGAAATGGCACTAATTGTGAATCCAAAAGAAGCCTTGCGCTTAAAAGCCGAGATACATCGAAGAATTAGTATTTCAATATAATAATTGACCACGGAATAAATCAAGAGATATTTTGAAAATGCCTGAAAAGGCATTGAAATCTTCCCCCGAAACCCTTAACTTAGAGACATAACATTATCAATACTCGAGACCCCGAAAAAGGTGACGCCATGGACAAATCGGAACGGATCTTTGAAAGGCTGAAGGAAAACCGGCTGATCGCGCTGATCGCGCCCAAGGACATCGATCAATGCCAGAGAGCTTACGAGGTGCTCACCCCGCTGGGCGTTGTAATGGAAGTCGCGTTCCGCACGCCCTCCGCGGCGGAGGGAATCCGCGCCATTCTCAAAAGCCATCCGGACGCTTTGGTTCTCGCCGGAACCGTCATGACCGAAGCGCAGACGCTTCAAGCCATGGAAGCCGGCGCCGCGGGTGTGGTTTCTGCCGATTACATGCCGAAAGTCGTGGAACTCTGCGCCCGCCGCGACGTCATGTGCGTGCCCGGCGGCCATGGGGACGTCGGAAAGCAGCTCGTACAGAAAGCCGAAGTTTACGGATGCGCTTTTGAAGAATTGCGGACGAAATATCCCTACCAGTGGGTCCACAAGCTCTTCCCCGCGGTCACGCACGACTCTGTGTACGCCGGCCTGGCCCAGGCTTGGAAAGGTCCCTTCCCGGGGCTGCAGGTCGTGTACACCGGGGGTCTGACGTTGGAAAACGTGGGCGACCTGGCGAGGCGCGATCCGGACGGTATTTTCTGCGCATCCGCGTTGACCGTGCCGATCGACGACCGCGATCAGATGGCCGTTATCGCCAGGGATTGGCTGGGAACGATCAATAAACACAAGAAATAAAATTAGAGGTGAGCTTTTCGAAATTACCCGTATAATCGGACGGCGACCGATTAATCCCACGCCGGCTTTTCGGGCAGGCAGGAGTGGAAATCCCGGACCAGCCTGTCCTCCATCTCCCGCGTGTACCCGCCTTCGAAGAACAGATTGATGATCTCGCCATGGAATCTTTCCCATGACTCCTCTTCATGCCCGGGAATAATGGGATAAAACCTAAATTGGTTAGCCTGCGCGGCATTCAGGTCTCCGGGAGCATCCCCTATCATCAGACTGCGGGAGGATTCATACTTGCCTGCGGCCGCCAACTGCAAGTGCTCCTTCTTGCTCCCTATTTCCTGCCCTGCGATCAGGTCCGCGTCATTCCGAATGCCGTGCTCCTCCCATTCCCTCAGCAAAGCCTCGGCCGGCGTTCCCGAAACAACGACGATGTCCGCGTTCCGGTGAAGTCTGTCCAGGCATTCGCGGACCAGAGGGAAGGGAGCCACTCCGACGACCACACGCTCGACGGATTCGTTGATGGCCAGGCTCCAATCGTAAATCCGCTTCAATTCCTCACTCTGTGTTTTTTCGATTTCCGCCTTCAGGGCGGGGTTGCCCAGCTTGGTTTCCTTCCGGGTCCAGGCCTCGAGGTCTTTCAATTCGGGGACGTGGAAGTTGCGTTTGATCACCGCGGAGCGCCGTCTCAAAAGGTCGAAGGCCTTCTGGAGCGCGAAAAACCGGTTGCACCCGCGGTCCTGCGAATACAGGTTCACGAATTCCCAGGCCTCACGCGCGTATTTCGAAACGGGCGCCAGTCCGAATTTTTCGATCGTCACGGAACAGAAGCATTCCTTGTGCTTCGGCTCCATGGAATCGAAAACACAGCCGTCGGAATCGATGCCGATGAAATATTTCTTGCTCGGTTTGAAGTTGATCAAGTCGTCGCGAGTGTACACGTTGGATAATCTCCCATCGGTTTTTTAATTTAGTAATATCTGTTTGTCGCTCTGTCAATCCGGGTGTCACGGCAGAGCAGGCGACGTTCTTTCTGAAATATGACTCGAGACTTTGATTTTATGAATGTCATTGAATATCACATGTCATCCTGAGGCCGCGAAGCGGCCGAAGGATCCCATAAAAGTCATGCACTTTTTTTTCTTAGATCCGCCAGGGGATCCTTCGCTCGTTCAGGAAACCTGGACTCGCTCAGGATGACCACAAACATTCACGGATTCACCGCACCACCCTGGCCCCGCCCCCGGCTACAAGCTTCTCGACTTCCTCCAGCGTGGCCATCGAAGTGTCCCCCGGCGTGGTCATGGCCAGGGCCCCGTGAGCAGCGCCGTAATCCACAGCTTTTTGGGGATCGCCGAGGACCATGAGCCCGTAAATGAAACCGGACGCGAAGCTGTCCCCCCCGCCGACGCGGTCGAGGATCTCCAGTCCGGGATACGGTCTGGATTGAAAAAATTTTCCGTCCGCCCAGGCGATGGCGCCCCAGTCGTTGACCGTGGCCGTTTTCACGGCGCGCAGGGTCGTGGCCACTGCCTTGAAATTCGGATACGTTTTCACCGCCGTGTCGATCATCCGCTTGAATCCGGCCGTGTTGAGTTCGGAAAGGTTCTCATCCACTCCTTCCACCTCGAACCCCAGACTGGCGGTGAAATCCTCTTCATTTCCGATCATCACGTCCACGAAGCGCGCGATTTCCTTGTTCACCTCGCGGGCCTTCGCCTTTCCGCCGATGGACTTCCAGAGCGACGCCCGGTAGTTCAGGTCATACGAAATGACCGTGCCATGCTTTTTCGCCGCCTGCATGGCCTCAATGACCACGTCCGGCGTGGTCTCAGAAAGTCCGGCAAAAATCCCGCCCGTATGGAACCACCGGACGCCCGGTTTTCCGAAAATATACTCCCAGTCCACGTCCCCCTTTTTCATCTGCGAGGCGGCTGTGTGGCCCCGGTCCGAACACCCCAGCGCCCCGCGAATGCCGAATCCTCGTTCCGTGAAATTGAGCCCGTTGCGCACCGTCCTCCCGACGCCGTCGAACGGGACCCAGCGGACCAGCGATGCGTCCACGCCGCCCTGGAGGATGAAGTCCTCGACCAGCCGGCCGACGGGATTGTCGGCGAAGGCCGTGACGACCGCGGTGCGCAGGCCGAAACACCGCCGCAACCCGCGCGCCACGTTGTATTCCCCGCCACCCTCCCAGACCCGGAAGCGCCGGGTTGTGTGGATGCGTCCCTCACCCGGATCGAGGCGCAGCATGATTTCACCCAGCGCCAGGGCGCCGTATGCGCATTCATCCGCGTTCCTGATTTTCAACGGCATGGCTCGGTGCTCCTATTTTTTCAATCGGTACAGTGTTTCCCCGGCCTTTTCCACGAACAGGATTCCCTCGCCCTCCCGGTTCCTCCAATCGTCCAAATCGAAGATCCGACGATCTCGGTATCCCAGGTTCACCCGGGCGCACGCGTGTTCCGGGATTCCCGTGGCCAGGGTCACCCGGTTTCGCGGCTTTTCGATTCCGTTCTCGAAAGTCCCCAACCCCTTCACGTGGGTGGAATGGGCGAGAATGCCCCGGGGAATGTCGCTGAATTTTTCCATCTGCTTCACGAAATAATCGAGCACATGGTACCCGATGCGTTCGATGACCGGTCCGTGCGTGGCGGATATCTCCGTGAGATGCGGCGCGACAATGATGATTTCGCCTCCGTCCGCGACCACGGGCTCGGTTTTGTAGGCGCATTTCGCCCCCGTCCACAAGTCGGTGTACATCGCCGGCGCGCAGGCCACCACGGTTTGAAACGGCTTCGGTCTGTATTCGATGTGGATCTGGTTTGACACCGCCGCGGCCGCTTCGAAGGTTTCCTGCGGCGGCCCGATGAACAGTCCCGCGAGCGCCTTCCCCTTCACTGTGAGGTTCAGGCAGACCGTGTCGATCGGGATGAACGAGGCTGCGCGGTTCGCGAGCCGGCGGACCGGCGTGTCCTTTGTCCCGATGATCGCGCTGCTGGTGAGCAGGGCTCCGAGCCAGTGAAGCGCGTCGATGATTTCTTTTCCGCAGATTCCGGGGAAAAAATATTTCACACCGCCGGAAAATCCGAACACCTCGTGCGGATACGTGGGGCCTACCGGCATCAGGATGTCATATTCGAAAATCCTTGAATTGACGGTGATCGGAACCTCCTGCCGCATCAAGCCGCCGGAAAGGGATTCCATCTCGTCCGCGGACACGGTTCCGATCAACCGCAGCTGCGAAGCGTCGTCCCACTGGTGATTGAAGAACCGCGCCTTGGGATACGCCCGGTGCTTCCCTTCCGCCTCTACGCCCAACCGCCGGTCCATCTCGTTGTCGTCCATCCGGGGATGCGTCCCCAGCGCGAACAGGACGTCCAATGTTTTGACCCGGTCCGCCAGGAAGCGGTACAGCATTCTGAAAACCAGGTCGATGGGCGCGGTCCGTGTGTTGTCGGGGAGCACGACCAGAATCCTTTTGCCCGTCAACCCTCCGGCCTCGAATGCCTGTGAGCACAGGTCATGGACATCCTGTTCGGCCAGGACGGAAGCCGCGGATCCCCTGCCGATGATCATGTCTCTGCCTCCAGCCATTCGGTGTGGAAGAACTGTCCCCGGGGCTTGTCCACGCGTTCGTAGGTGTGCGCGCCGAAGTAGTCGCGCTGGGCCTGCAGCAGGTTGGCGGGCAGGCGGGCGCTCCGGTAACCGTCGAAATACGACAGGGCGCTGGCGAACGCGGGCATCGGGGTTCCGTTCTTGACTGCCATCGCGATCACGTCGCGCCACGCGGCCTGGTGCGTTTCGAGAACCGACTGAAAGTACGGATCAAGCAGAAGGTTCGGCAGGTCGGGCCGCCGATCGAAAGCCTCCTTGATCTTCCCGAGAAACTGCGCCCGGATGATGCACCCGGCCCGCCATAGGAGGGCGACGCTGCCGGATCGCAGGTTCCAGCCGTACTCGTTGGAGGCGGCCTTAAGAAGGGCGAATCCCTGGGCATATGAACAGATTTTTGACAGATAAAGGGCTTTGCGGATTTTTTCCACGAACGCGCCCGTTTCCTGGTCCAAGACAGGAGCGGGACCGGACAGCTCACGCGAAGCCGCGACCCGCTCCTCCTTGATGGCACTCAGCGTCCGGCTGAAAACCGCCTCGGCGATGGTCGGGGCCGGAATTCCAAGATCCAGGGCGATCTGGCTGGTCCACTTGCCCGTCCCTTTCTGGCCGGCCGTGTCGAGAATGACGTCGATCATCGGTTTGCCGGTTTCCTTGTCCCGCTTGGCCAGTATCCTGCCGGTGATTTCGACGAGGTAGCTGTTCAACTCGCTCCGGTTCCATTCGTCGAAAATGGCCGCCATTTTATCCGCGGTCAGGCCGAGCTGGCGTTCCATCAAAAAATAAGCTTCGCAGATCATCTGCATGTCGCCGTACTCGATTCCGTTGTGGACCATTTTCACGAAATGCCCGGCGCCTCCGTCGCCGACCCAGTCGCAGCATGGGGTTCCATCCTCGACTTTCGCGGCAATGGCCTGCAGGATGGGCTTGACCAGGGGCCATGCCTCCGGATTGCCGCCCGGCATGATCGAGGGACCCCACAAGGCCCCCTCCTCCCCGCCGCTCACGCCGGTGCCCACGTATAGAATTCCCTCTTCCTTGAGCGCATGGTTGCGCCGTTCCGTATCCGAGAACAGGGAGTTGCCGCCGTCGATCAAAACATCCCCCTTGGCCAGGCGGGGCTTCAAATCTCCGATGACCGTGTCCACGGCCTTGCCCGCGGGAACCATCATCAGAATTTTTCTCGGGACCTTCAGCGCGCCGATGAAGTCGTCGAGCGATCCGGCCGCTATGAGCCGCTTGCCCGTGAACGCTTCGGCGGAGGACTTGCGTTTCTTTTCATCCGTATCGAATCCCGCGACTGAGAACCCGTTTCGTTCTATGTTCAACGCCAGATTCTGCCCCATCACGCCCAGACCGATGACGCCGATGTCCTGTTTTTGCATGTGTTTTCTCCTGCAAACGGTTTGAATTATATCGTCATGGCGGTGAATCCGCCGTCCACCCGGACAACGGACCCCGTCACGAAGGACGAAGCTTTCTCGGAAGCCAGCCAGATCACCGCTCCGATCAATTCGCTGGCCTCGCCGAACCGGCCCATCGGCGTGTGCCGCAGGATGTCCTCCGTTCTTTCCTTCGTCAGGATCTTCCGGTTCTGCTCCGCGGGAATGAACCCCGGCGCCAGCGCGTTCACCCGAATGCGGTGCGGAGCCCATTCACGCGCCAGAAATTGCGTCAGATTGTTCACGCCCGCCTTTGAAATGCTGTAGGTGAACACCTTGGAAAGCGGGGGGCCGGACGAAGCCGACGAGATGTTGATGATGCTGCCTCCCCGGTTTGAATCGATCATCCTTTTTCCGAAAACCTGGCAGGCGAAGAACATGCTCTTCAAGTTGACGTTCAGGATCTTTTCCCATTCACTTTCGGCAATGTCTAAAAACGGCGTGGACGAGTTGATCCCCGGGGCGTTAATCAGGATGTCGACCCGCCCGAGCGATTGGATGATTTCCCTTTCGGCTTTTTCAAGGTCCACTTTTCGGGAGGCATCGGCCCGCACGGCGACCGCCTTGACGGGAAACGCCTTCAGCGACTCGACCTGCTTCTGCGCGTTCTCCGCGTTGACGTCGACGATGGCGATGTCGGCGCCCGCCCCGGCCAGACCCTCCGACATCCTGCCCGCGAGAACGCCCCCTCCGCCGATGACGACCGCAGTTTTCCCCTTCAACGAAAACAGTTCTTCAAGTGGATTCATAGATTTCTGCCTTCCTTGATGTTGATTGACTGTAAAAAAAATCTATGGTTGGATACGATACAGATTGCGATAGCGATAGGGATATTTTTATCGGTATCAGTATCGAAACGGCTCTTTTCCAAATAAGCCACCTGGGCGGGGATGGGAAATGCCTTTTTGCCGGCCATCTTTCCGAGTGTTCGAAATTTTCCATGACGGGGTGGAGCTTGTCCCGCGAATCCCCCAAAACAAAAATGCTCCCCGTCAAGGCGATGAGCGGGATCGCGAGGGGTGTGGAGGGGTGGAATAGAATCTCTGTGAGTGTTGGGAAAAACGGGCTCGCAAAAAGGCGAATTTCTTTTGGCACTTTTCTTTCTAAAAGAAAAGTGCGCTTCCTTTATCGGATGGAACATATCGTCCTGAAAGAAAGGGACCACATCGACGAACCTCAAAAGGAAAACACTTTTTTCAAATGCCGTTCAAACAGATTCTCGGTGACATTTCGCCCGATGACCCGGCTGTGCTTGTCCAACGCGTTCAAGTAGCGCTCCCCCATCTCGGCCGCAATCTTGTACCCCACGTGGATCAATTGGCGGAAATGGGAATTGTATTCCGGATGGGTTTGATCATGGCGCAGGACCGACGCCAGCCGTTTTCCGTCCCAGCCGTCCACCTGACCGGGAGCGGGCAGCTTTGCCGGATCGATATCGATCACCGTCGCGTACGGCTTGCACAATTCATCGAAACGCGCCAGCGCCTGCCGGTAAATGGTTTTGGCGATGTCCAGTCCGTCCTCCCCAGCCTCGGCCAATCCGATCATCTCCTCAAGCCAGGTCGTGCCCGCGGTTTTCAGGTGGAGCCCGGCGTCGAACTTCTTGAGTGCCCTGTTCATCGGCCCGTACAGGGCGAACTTGTCGCTTCCCGAATGCACGCTCAGCTTTAAGCCCGGGGACATCTGAAATTCCTTGACGGCGAATGCGACGACAGCGAGATCCTCCTCGAATTCACGGACAAACCGTTGGACGTCGCCGACATAGTCCACACCCTTATTGAAGCGGCCGGTGAATTTGGGCGCCACGGTCAAAGCGGGAATGCCCTCATCGGCGACAGCCGCAAGGATAAAAAACAGCTCGACCGGAGTCTGGGGCGCGGAGGTTTCATCCATTGACACTTCGACGACGAACGGTTTGCCCTTCCTTTGATCTTCGACATGGCGGAAGATGCGTCCGGCCTCCCTTACGGCATACAGGTATTTCTCCGCGATTTCACGGATCCGCTCTTCCGTCACCGGAATCCCCTCCGGAATGCCCGGCACGCGAAGCAGGCCGGCGCGGTCCTTGTGCCTTTTTACAAAATGGGCGATCGAATCGCCATCCGCGGATTTACCGATGAAATCGGCAACGTCAACGGTGAAGAAATCGCTGTCCCGGACGAACAGGTCCACGGTTTTCATCCCCACATGATCGGCGTCCACGAAATATGGATCCTTCCATCCAAGGGCCTTGACCGCGTCATCCGCCTCGCGGCGCGTGTCCGCCGGTCCCGTGCCGATGAGAGTATGTTCCCGGTGCGATTTGTTCCAGACGGGCGTGACGTCCGTGCCGAGAGCCTTCATTTTCATGACCGCCTCGAGCTGGGCTTTCCCCTGCCTTCCGAACCTGTCCCCGATGCCGATTGAATACTCGCCGAGTTCCATTGGCCTCCCCTGCCTCATCGAATTTAATTCTCATTCATTTCCATTTATCAGAATCCCCTCATCCCCTTCAATCCCTCTCCTCGTCCTTTGCGTGCTCTGCGATTCCTTTGCGCCCTTTGCTTGAAATTCTTTTCCTCCAAACCACTCAATGAACTCTCAGAGGTTGTACGCCTTCTTCACCAGGCCGTATGCCAGGGCGCGGCTCATGACGCGGGCGTCGTCCATGTCGATGATGCGCCTCGCCGCGAGTCCCGCCAGAAAATTCGAGTCCATTCTCCTCGAAAGGTCGTGCCGCGCGGGAATGGACGGAAACGCCCGCGTGTCGTCGTTGAATCCGACGGTGTTGTAGATGCCCGCCGTCTCCGTAGCCTGCTGACGGAACCGCGTCATGCCTTCGATGCTGTCGTGAAACCACCAGGGCGGTCCCAGTTTCATGGCGGGATAATGCCCCGCCAGGGGCGCGAGCTCGCGGCTGTAAGAGGTTTCGTCCAGCGTGAAAACGATCACAGTCAGACGGGGATTGTTTCCGTACCGGGTCAACAGCGCGTGCAGGTTCCTCGTGTATTCCGTCTGCAGGGGAATGTCGCAGCCCTTGTCCGGACCGAACCGGTCGAAGACGCTCCGGCTGTGGTTTCTCAAGGATCCCGGATGGATCTGCATCACGAGTCCGTCCTCGATGCTCATGCGGGCCATTTCCATGAGCATGTGCGCGATGAACGCCCGGGCGTCCTGCTGCGTCGCCTTTCGCTTCAGTGCTCTCTGAAACACCCGCCCGGCCTCGGATGGGGACAGTTCCTGCGTGTAGGGACTTTCGACTCCCTGGTCCGTGGACACGGCGCCCATGGACTTGAACGCTTCGCGCTGTTTCTCGATCGCCCGGATGAACGCGGAATACCCGTCGATGTCGATTCCGCTCGTTTCGGCCAGTCGTCCGACCTGCCGGTTCCAATCCTTCATCATCAGGTTGACCACCGCGTCCGGCCGGAAGCAGGGGATGACCTTTCCGTTCCATCCCGACGCCCGGATCGCGCGGTGGTGCTCCAGCGTGTCCCCCGCCGCGTCAGTGGTGGTCAGCACCTCGATGCCGAACCGGTCGAACAGCGCCCGGGGAAGAAATCCGGGAGTCTTGAGTTTTTCGTCGATCCTGTCGTAAATGCGCATGGCGCTCTCGCCGGTCAATTTTTCATCAATGCCGAACACAGTGGCGAATTCATGGTTCAGCCACACGCCCGTGGGCGTTCCCGCGAACAGAAAAAAATTCTCGCCGAAAATCCTCCAGATTTTCCTTCGATCCGTTTCCACCGGCGTGCCGTCCGTTGTCGGAACGCCCAGTGACTCCATCGGGATGCCCTGCGAATAGAGCATCCGGAACGCGTAATGATCGGGGATGAGGATGAGCTCCGCCGGATCGGAGAAGGGTTTATTCTCGGAAAACAGCCGGGGATCGACGTGACCATGCGGGCTGACGATCGGCAGATCTTTCACGCCGTCGTACAGTTCGCGGGCGATCTTCGAAGTCAAGGGATCCGGATCGAAGAACCGGTTTTCATCCAGCATGAGTTTTTCCGCCATGGCTCAGTTTCCTTCCCGGCTTGGAGCAGCCTTTTTAACCGCGCAGGAATTACGGATGACGAGTTTCGCCGGAAACAGGATCCTTTCCGGGGGCGTCGGATCCGGAGCGGCCATTTGTCGGATCAGCAGTTCGGCGGCCGCGTATCCGATCTCGTAGGTGGGAACGTGGACCGTGGTCAGCGGGATTTTGAAGTACTCCCCCACGTCCAGGTTGTCAAAACCCAGCACCGACATCTGATCCGGAACCGATATCCCCATTTCGGAAAGGGTGTTGATCAGGCCGATAGCGACCAGATCGTTGTAGCAGAAAACCGCGGTCGGACGGTCATCTATGCTTGACAGGAAAACCTTTGCCATCCGGTAACTGTCCGCCACGTACGAGCCCACTCGCACGACGTTCTTTTCGCGGATCTGCAGGTTGCATTCGAGATGGGCCTTGCGGTACCCTTCAAGCCGTTCATCGCTGTGCGCCGAATACGCGGGCCCGGCGAAATAGGCGATGTTGTCATGTCCCAGGCCGATCAAGTGGGAAACGGCCTGATACGCTGCGCCCGCGTTGTCAATATCGACGACGTTCGTGGCATAGTTCTTCACCGAACCCAGCATCGCCAGGGGAGTGCGGTCCCGGATCAACTCGGCCAGGCAGGTGAAATCGACGTCCTCTCCCTGCAGAGGGGAAAGGATGAGCCCGTCGACCCGCTGGCCGGTTAAAGCTTCGATGCTTTTCCGCTCCTGCGCTGGCGAAAGTTCCGAACTGCCAAGAAGCACGGTGTAGCCGTGTTTGCTGCATGCGTCGAAAACGCCCTTCATGATCTTCGAAAAATAGGGATTGTCGATTTCCTTGATGACCAGCCCGATGGTTTTCGTTTTGTTGGCGATCAGCGACCGGGCTATGGCGTTGGGCCTGTAATTGAGACGCCGGATAACCTCGAAGATTTTTTCACGCGTCTCTTTTGAGATGCCCGGCCTGTCGTTTAAAGCCGCCGAAACCGCGGCCTTGGAAACACCGGACACCCGTGCGACATCTGCTATGGTTGTTTTCATAAGTGAATCGTTATGGTACTTGTGTCTTAAGTTTATAATTAATTGTTTTAATTGTAATTAACGATTTTTTTATGAATATTTACTGAATCGTTTCAGTGATATCAATTATAAAAATTTTTCTGGGTAAAATCAAGAGGAATATACAATTTTTATCATTGGCTTGATTCGAGAAGCGGAAGGACAACAGGGACTCACACCCTCTGCGGAGCACAAAGTCCCCGGCACCTCACAGGTGCCGGGGACTTGATTCAATAACTTGATAAAATTTATCTCCAAATATAATTTCAAGCCTGCATCATCCTTTCCCCGCCTGCGCCTCCAGCACCCGTTTCACCCGCGCCGCGTAATCGTCCAGTTGACCCTTCTCTTCGAATCCCACGATCATTGTATCCACCGTGCCAAGGCCCAAGACGTATTGGATGGATTTGTCGATACGGTCCGGATCGTTCCTGAAACGGCCCCCGCCGATCAGCTTCATGCCCACGACTCCCTTGCCCGCCTTGTGGAGCGCCTCGACGACCGGCGCCACTTTTTCGGGATCATGGTCGTCCATCGCGTTGCCGAAGGCGTTGATGCGCACGTGCGCCGAATCAACCCACGGGCTGTCCACGCAGGCTTTCAGCGCCTCCAGGGAATGGATGGACGCGCCGTGGGCCTTGATGATTCCCTTGGCCTTCAAGCCGGACAGGATGTCCATCTGACGCTTCTGCTTTTCGCACCAGTCCGCTTCGGTCATGCAGTGGAGAAGTACAAGGTCGATGTAGTCGGTGTTCAGCTCTTTGCGGAACCGGTCTACCACCTTGTCCGCGTCCGGGCGCTCGGGTTCCGGAATGCCGCCCGGACTGACCCAGATCTTGGAGCACAGGACGTACTGGTTGCGCGGGACGGACTTGAAGGCCTCGGCCGCGTGCTCGTGTGTGCCGTACAGGTCCGCGCAGTCGAAATAACGGATGCCTTTTTCATACGCGTACTTCAGCACGGAAACGTATTTCTCCTTACCCATGCGCGTCATGTTGGATTGTCGCATGGCTCCGCTCGTGCCCATGCCCGCGCCGATCAGCGATACCTTGAGGCCCGTGTTTCCCAGCGGAACGAGCTGAAAAGGATCGGCGGACAGAGCGTGCCGCAGGCCTTGGGCGCCAAAGAGCGGGCGGCGCAGCGCCGCAACGCCCGCGGCCGCGGTCAATGCCGCAAGAAATTCACGACGGTTCATCTTCATGGAAGAATCCTCCTCTGTTGAACACATACTGAAAATCAGAAATTCGCGATCATTGTTTTCAATCTTTCCATCCATTAATATAACATCTCTGCGCTCTCCGCGCCTCCCTTTGCGCCCTCTGCGTGAAATTCTCTGACTAGGAGGATTGAGACAAACTGGAGGACGGATCGGAATAACTCCACTGCCTGTCCCACGACTTTTCGTCGTTCCATTCCGGTGTAGGCGGGAAAAAATCCTTCTTGGGATTTTCAAGCATGCGTTTGACCGCCTCCTCATTCAGCTCGATGCCCAGGCCAGGTCCGACGGGCACTGGGATGAACCCGTCTTTGTCCATGAGCGGCTTCGCCACGCCGGTCACGATCTCGTCGTACCAGGCGTCGTCCACGTTGTGGTGTTCCATGACGAGGAAATTCTCCGTGGCCGCCGCGCAGTGCACGCTGGCGAAAAGCGTAACAGGATTGCCGGCCATGTGCATGGCCATGGAAATGCCGTGTTCCATGGCGAGATCGCCGATTTTCTTGGTTTCGAGAAGCCCGCCGGACGTCGCCAAATCCGGCTGGCATATGGCTATCGCCTGTTTTTCAAACAGGTCACGGAATCCCTCCTTAAGGTAGATGTCTTCGCCGGTCAGGATCGGCGTCTTGCAGGAGTTTTTCAGCCGCACGTACTGGTCCGTGTACTGCCACGGCACCATATCTTCAAGCCAGGCCAGATTGAAGGGATCCAGCGCCTGGGCCAGCTTGATGCCGTCTTCGATTCCGAAATGGCCGTAATGGTCGGTGGCGATGGGGATTTCCCAACCCACGGTTTCTCGGATGGTTGCCACATATTCCTGAAGGGACTTCAATCCCTTGTCCGTGATCCGGATTCCGGTGAAGGGATGAGGTACGAAGGCGTTCTCCGTCCTGCCGTACTGGTCGAACGGGTCCGCGCCTTTCGGATAAGTCAGGGCGCCGGGGACGTTTTTCAGCTGGTTGATGCTCACGTCCATTTTCAGGAACGTGAACCCACGTTCCAGGCGCGCCTTGAGGCGTTTTCCCATGGCCTGCGGATCCGGGTCGGACGGCGTGTCCGCGTACATGCGGATTTTATCGCGGAATTTTCCTCCGAGCATCTGCCAGCAGGGCACGCCCCAAGCCTTGCCCGCAAGGTCCCAGCAGGCTATCTCTATGGACACTGCGCCTCCGGCCTGCCTGGCGTGGCCCCCGAACTGCTTCAGTTTCCTGAAAATCTTGTCCGCGTTGCAGGGATTCTCGCCGAGGATCCTGCTTTTGAGCATCAGCGCGTAGGTGGGGCTTGACCCATCGCGGATTTCACCGTATCCATGGATGTCCTGGTTGGTGTCGAGCCGCACGATCCACCGGCCGTGAATTTTGATCACGCGGAGATCAACGATCTTCAATGCGGACGGCTGGGAGGCCGTGTTCACACGGCCGGTGACCGCTTCGGCGTCCTCTGACCGGGTTAATGTTCCGAAGCCGCCCAATACGGCTGCCGAGGCCGCGCCCAGCCGGGCCATCATTTCACGACGGTTCATGTCAGTGTCCTCCGTTCTCTATCTCTTATTCTCAACCGGCTTCCGGTGCCACCAAGTAGCCAGCACGGATCCGGATATGTTCTGCCACGGTCCGAAAATGGCCGGAGCCAGAGCGGCGGAAGGGCTCGCGAGAACCCCCATGGCCAGGCCCGAGGCCATGCCGCCGTTCTGCATGCCGACTTCAAACGCCACGGCCCGGGAATCGCGCTCGTTGAGCCGCATCGCCCTCGAAGCGAAGTAGGCGAACGTGTATCCGATGGAATTGTGAATCACCACAGCCGCCAGAAGGGCCGGCCCCACAGTCATCAGTTTTTCGCTGGACCGGGCGGTGATCACGGCGATGATCATGCAGATTCCGGCCATCGAAACCAGAGGCAGGACTCGGTCCATCCAGTTGTCAGCGCGCTTGAACACCGTGCCCATGACCCATTTCGCCGAAGCGACCAATCCGGTCAAAATGAATCCCACCACCAGCCCGCTTTGAAGTCCTGACAACGGACCCCAGAACCCGGGATTGGCCATTAAAGCCGCAAAAGCCAGAAGGAAACATCCGGCCGACAAGGCGATCAGCGCCCCGGGCCGCTTCGTCCATCGGGCGCTGCCGTAGAGGATCCGGTTCGCGAACAGACCCGCGACGATCGGGACGATGATCATATTGAGAATCGAAAGCATCATGGCCGTGAAATGGATGGGCACAAGCCGCCCCGCAAGCACCTTCATCAGGAACGGCGTCATCAGGGGCGACATGAGGGTCGAGCACGAGGTCATGGTGACCGCGAGCGCCACATTACCCCCCGCCAGATAGGTCATCAGATTGGATGCCACCCCGCCCGGGACCGAACCGATCAGGATCACGCCCGCGGCCACTTCAGGCTCGAAGCGGAAAAGCGTCGCCAGGGTGAATCCCACGAACGGCATGAGCGTGAATTGGATGAGCATGCCGGCGAGTACTGGCCACGGCATGGCGAAGATACGCTGAAAATCCTTTGCGCTCAGGGTTGTGCCCATGCCGAAAGTGATGATCTGGATCAGGGGAACGATCAGCCCCCCAAGGTCATAGCCGAACCATTTCCCGAACGCGGAGGGGAACACCATGGCTGCCGCGGCGAATGCAAGGACCCAGACCGTGAACGCGTAGCGCTTCAGCACCGCATGCCCGGTGAAGAACAGCGCGAGAAAGACCGGCGCGGCGACGATCATGGGGCCGATCACCGGACGGTATCCGATAACGAGCAGAATGGGAATCGCGGCCAGGCAGAGCAGCGAGACGAAGAGCAGCATGCGCGGAAAAGTGTTTTTCATCCGGCGTCCTTTCTCTGAGGACACCCCCTCAGTCCCCCCTCTCATCGTGTCCCGCATTTTTTACTGGACACGGAGAGAAAATTTCATTAACTTATACGCGTGACCATCAATGGACAAACATTCAATCAGGAACTTATCGAACGAATTCAAAAACTTATTTTTGAGAATACAGGCA
>Ga0315274_10003965_pt1 | contig 21876 bp, 14 predicted proteins | sample YL17G02_20_MG_FD_203700 | JGI IMG/M metagenome (GOLD analysis project Ga0315274, IMG submission 203700) | Sediment microbial communities from Yellowstone Lake, YNP, Wyoming, USA - YL17G02_20 | ecosystem: Environmental > Aquatic > Freshwater > Lake > Sediment | place: USA: Wyoming | collected...
CTTGGCCGCTGGCAGGAAAGGCTCGATCAAGTTCCACTGTTCATCTGTCAGATCGCTTGGATAACTCCTTCTGTCCATATATCAGTTATCGGACAAAAGGTTACTTTTCATACACTTTCTTAGACGCCATCTATAGAAGGAGTAAGGGTTGTGTTTCGCCGAGCGGCTGGAGCTGCCAAAGCCTGCCGTACCTTGTCGAATTCGACAATTTCGGCCGAAGGCGAACACCCAACGTTGCGGACACGACTTCGATTTTCGTCTGGGGCTGGGATGAGATCTCCTGGTTTTCTCTCCAGGACGAGCAATACAGGAACCAATGGCTCGTCTATGCCTACAACTGGATCAAAGACACCGATCCCAACGGGCACTTGGAAATGCCGGTGAGCCGGATGATATCATGTCCGAACGACACGTTTGGCAGCTATCGGGCCAACACCCGAAGTTCGAATTGTCCCATCGGATATTCGCAAGAAGAAACGATCAAGAAGATATGGAGTAATGCGCGCAGGTAGTGAAAAACCGGGCTTCGCAATGGCCACCTCCCCGGTCGCGGGGAAAGTCCCGAATCTACGTCATCTTCACCGGCACCCCCGGCCCGGAGGATATATATTCATAATATGTAAGGAGATTTCCAATGTTAAGAATATTTGAGAGACTATTTCTTCTTGGCCTCGCTGGATTAGTTTTTGTTTTTGGATGTGTTTTGACTGGGCCACAGGCTGCGGTCGCTTCTGAAACGAACGGTGTCAGTGAAGTGCGAATCGCCCGCTTGGCGAAAGGGATCAATATACCGAGTTGGTTTTGGCTTAATCGAGGCCCGGTCGATGAACTGGAAAAACGTTATCCAGATGCTGATTTCCAATTAATCGCGAAGCTTGGATTTACGCATGTTCGCGTCCCAATCGATATGGCGAACGTTTATGATAATAGTCAGCCGGATTTCCTAAACAAGACAAATTTGCCATTCTTGGATCGTGGGATAAGAAAAATCCTCTCTTATAAACTGGCAATTATCATTGATCTGCATAGCATTTCTCAAGAAGAAGGTGGCAGTAATTACTCTGGACCATTGGGGCAGGATGAAACCTTTACAGAGACCTTCTGTTATTTCTGGACGTCGTTTGCGAGGCACTTGAGTCAATTCGATCCCGATCGGGTGATATTGGAGCCTATGAACGAACCCGTGCTGAGCGGGAAGGAAGAAAAATGGCCTCCGGTTCAAAAGAAGGTAATCGCTGCGATACGCAAAGGTGCCCCAAAAAATTCGATTCTCGCAACGGGTGCACGATGGTCAAACCTTGACACTCTGCTCGAACTCGAACCGTTGAATGACCACAACATTATTTACAACTTCCACTTTTACGAACCGCACATATTCACTCATCAAGGTGCATCTTGGAGCTCCGATTGGGTGAAGCCATTGCGTGCTATCCCGTATCCTTCCTCTCCTGAAGTAGTGAAGGATTTGATCGAAAAATATTCAGAGGAAGAAATCATCCGCAACATAAGACATTATGGTGAACAACGATGGAACAGCGAAAAGATTGAAGGTAGGATGAGGGATGCGTCCGAATGGGCGAAGAAGCACGGCGTCAAAATTATCTGCGACGAATGGGGGACCTATAAGCGTTACTGCCCGCCAGAATACAGAGTTGCCTGGCTGCGAGACGTCAGAGTATCTTGTGAAAAATTCAGCATCGGATGGTGCATGTGGACATTTGATGGTAGTTTTGGCGTTGTAGACCGAGAAAACGGAATAGCCGTCGTTGACAAAGATGTCGCCATAGCATTGGGCTTAAATGTTGAGTGATTCAAGATTCCGCACTTGAAATCAAACGGGAGGACGAAGCTCCGCCTGTGCTTGTAAATGCCAATTGTCCCTTCTGAATTCGTGTCTCCAAAATGTCTCCACCGACCTTGATTTTACCCAATTCGAGCCCGAATATAGGTCTATTTTTAGGCCATGGACGCAATTTCCATAGATATTTTCTACCAATTTCGGATTCAATGGACGTTGCATGCACGTTGTGTACGTTTCTCAGGTTTGGGTGAGGAAGCGTTGAAATCGCACCGCATATTGTGCTATTGTAACGGCCGTAGCGTGCAGGAGCACAGGTTATGAAGTTAAATGGGAAATGTCAGATAAGGAGATCAGATTCGATGAACATACAAAAAACACGTATCCTGACGGTCGTTGTTATTATTGTGGTTCTGGCCGTCGGTCCTGTTGTCGCGGGCATCGAGCTTAGTCAGCTGGCGAACACCTGGGTAAAGCGAAGTCCCCTGGCCGATACGCCGTCGTCGCCGCGGCTCGGCTACGAGGGCGAGTGTACGTGGGACAATTGGCATCGGGTGCTGATTCGGTATGGCGGGCACAACCAGGGCGGCGGCGGGGCGCAGTATTCCGAGGTGTGGACCTTCGATCCCTTTACCGCGAAATGGACCCTGAAAGAGCCGGACACGTCGCCGCCGGGCGTATGCTGCGCCCAGCAGAACATTTTCGACCCCCTCCGCAAACGCTATGTGCGGTTTCCGTCATTCAGCGGCAGTCACGGCTGGCAGTGGTTTCGGGAATTATACCTGAACGACTCTACGATATGGGTCTATAACCTGGATGAGAACCTGTGGCGCAATCTCAGTCCGGTTCCGGCCCCGCACGTTCTGCCGCTGCGCTGCGCATCGTGGGACAGCGATGCGCAGGTCATCGTGCTCTTCGGCGGGGAGGGCAGCAAGGAGGGGACAATTGTCTATGACCCGCACACTAATACCTGGACGCGTATGAAGCCACAGAGAGAACCCGAGTTTCGCAGCGGCGGCAATATGGTGTACATTCGGCCCATAAGCTCCATATTCTGTTCGGCTCGCAGTTCAGCGATGACCCACACACGTGGGGCTACAGCCTCAGCGAGAACAAATGGCGCGATCTCAAACCGGCTGCGGCGCCGCCGACCAATCAGAACGATGCCGTGCTCGCATACGACTCGCTGAACCGGGTGGTTGTCGCAATCATCAAAATCACCACCGGTCAGGAGGAGAACGCCAGGCACCGCTTGGAGACGTGGACTTACGATGCCGGCAAAAATACTTGGACAAAAATGAATCCGCCACAGGAGCCGGATGCGAGCGGCAACCGCTCGCGCGTGCTGGCCTTTGCACCGGAAATCGGGCTGACCATTCTTGAAAACCGCACGCGGCCCGGACCTGGGCCGGAGGAGCAGCAGATCTGGACATATCGTTTCGACAACGTTACCCAGCCCACATTCATACCACCACCATCGGATTTGCAGGTGCAGACCACCAGCGAGGGGGCTATCTTGACCTGGAAACCAGGCCCATACTCACATGCTGGGGGCCTGGGTTACGTGGTTTACCGGGGAACCGGTCAACTGCCGTGGGCCATGGATTATCAGAAGATTGCGTCGGTCAATAGAGAAACGACGGAATATCATGATAGCGCCTTGCAGCGAGAGACGGTGTATTACTATGCTGTCCGCGCAGTAGTTGGCATACACCTGAGTGAGTTGAGCACAAAGGTGCGCACACAGCCACCAATAGTCGAGGACGCGGTGGTCTCGGTGCTTTCACAAAGCCGGGTGCAGTTGTCGTGGACGCCGCCCACGGCAGGTGATATAGCGGGATACTATGTGGAACGAGCCGACGTCGAGGTCTGGACAGAGGACCAGTTGAGGCGGCTAAAGTCGCGCATCGAGCCGCTGGCCGAGCCCGCTGTCGGCGCGATACGGCGAATCGGCCCGTTCGAGCGGGTTTCCACGGACCTGCTTAAAGGCACATCTTTTGATGACAAGGTTGATCTTGCCAAACTGCGTCCAGTTCGAGGTTCCGCTTTACTGGAGCGAGATCTGTCTGACGAGGACGTGGATCGCGGCGGCAAGCCGTACCGTTTTGCCGTTGTTGCATACCGTATTCGTGCGGTCAACGCGCTGGGTGTTGAGAGCGGTCCTTCGCCCTATTTTCTGACGATCCCATCAGCGCCGCGCTGGGTCTTTGCTCAGGAGGACGGGACAACGTGCCGGCTTAAATGGACCGCCAACCCCGAAAAGAATCTAAGGGGATACCACATCTACCGCCTGGACTGGCGCTGGGACAAGGACCCGATTTCACGATTGACCGAGGAGCCGATTGATGAGCTGACATTTTCCGACCCGACCGCAGGCGCCGACTCCCGGCGCTACCACGTCGTGGCCGTCGATGCCCTCGGCCAGGAAGGTCTGCCGTCGGCCCCCGTATGGTACGACCGTGAATGGAAAAAATTCTACGAACCCTTCACCGGCCAGTGGCATCAGTAGCAGTGACGCACTGAGAATTGCCGAGAGCTGCGTATGCCGCACATTGTATTTTCCTCCCGTCGTGGATATATTTGTGGGGCGACCGAGAGATCCTGTTCAGAGGCAGCCCTGTCGACCCGCTGTTTGCCGACCACCACGAACTCAACTGCAAACGAACCAATATCATGAGGTAGTACCATTTCAATACCTCCGGCCCTAAAGCCGGCCAACAGTTTTGATGGAAGCAGAGCAGTGAATGATAGCACGTACACCCGGAGTGGCCCTTTTTGATTCTGGAGCGGCAGAGGAGCGGAAAAGGTTGTTGCGGGGTGGGGGGTGGGGCGCTTAGAATGGGCCTGTGCGATGCCGGTGGGCGTCCGTTTAGCACGATTTTTGACGATCATTGATATTGAAAGGGTTGATCGATGAAGGGACAAGCAGAAGTTGATACATCATCCACGTCACGGCGGGATTTCTTGAAGGACACGACGGGCATCTTAGCGGGGGCTTCGCTGGCAAGCGCGATTGCAGCTCGGGCGCATGCGGGGGAGGACAATACGATTAAGATCGCACTGGTCGGCTGCGGCGGACGAGGGACGGGGGCGGCAGCCAATGCGCTCAAGACGGAAGGGCCCACTAAATTGGTGGCGATGGCTGATGTCTTTGAAGACCGGCTTTCGAGCAGCCTGGCGAACATGTCGAGGGATTTCACAAAGCAGGTCGATGTGCCGGAGGGGCGGCGGTTTGTCGGGTTCGACGGGTATCGCAAGGCGATAGACCTTGTGGCGCCGGGCGGGGTGGTGCTTTTAGCAACACCGCCGGTGTTTCGACCGTTGCACGTTGAGTACGCGGTGAAGAAGGGCGTGAACATTTTTATGGAGAAGTCGTTTGCCGTGGATGCGCCCGGGATTCGGCGGGTGCTCAAGGCGGGCAAGGAGGCCGAGAAGAAGAACCTCAAGATCGCGGGCGGGCTGATGAGCCGGCATTACGTTCCTCTGGAGCAGACGGTTGAGCAGTTGCATAAGGGGATTATCGGGGATTTGATTACGTGCTGGGCTTATCGCGAGCATACGCCGGTCGGGTTCTCACCGAAGCGCGAGGGGACGAGCGAGCTACTGCATCAGATAAGAAATTATTCGAGCTATACGTGGGTGAACGGCAGCTTCCTTCTGGACTGGCTGATTCACAATCTGGATGTTTGCTGCTGGTGCAAGGATGCGTGGCCGGTGTCGGCACAGGGGCAGGGCGGCAGGCAGGCGCGGACGGCGAAGGACCAGTTGTTCGATCACTATGCGGTGGAGTATCATTTTCCGGATGGGACCCGGCTGTTCGCGCAGGGTCGGCATATGGACAATTGCTGGGGATTCTTCGGCGATATTATTCACGGCACAACGGGGTCGGCGGTACTGGGTGAGGGGGTGTCTGATCCGCGGATATTCAGAGGGCACAAGCAGGAGGCGAGTGACGTGATCTGGCGGCATGAGGGGCAGCGGTGGAATGCGTACGACCACGAGCATGCGCTGCTTTTCGACGCGATTCGCAAGAACAAGCCATACAATGAGACGGAGCGGAGCGCGTGTGCGGCGATGGTGGGGATTCTGGGGCGGATGGCGGTGGAGTCGGGGCAGATGATCAAGTGGGATGATGCGATGGCGTCAAACCTTGAGCTTGCACCGGGTGTGGATGAGATGATGATGGATTCAGAGCCGCCGGTGAAGCCCGATGGCAACGGGGATTACCCGATTGCGATGCCTGGGAAGACGAAGGTTCTGTAGTCGGTATGCAGACCAGAGAAGACAGGAGCCAGAAGACAGAAGTCTCATTCCTTAAGTCAGTCCTCGGGGCAGCGCAGTGCCCTGAGTGCGCCGGACTCAGAATGGTCGAGGCCTAAGCGTTGTTGAAGCCCCGCAGGGCGGGGCGATTGGTTGAAGAGATCCCTCGACTTCGCTTCGCTCGGGATGACGTTTTTCTCGTTAAAGTAACTTCAGGCGAATCGGTCCGTTTTGAGGCTGAGTCCATAGGCTGTTTTGGCGGTGGGAGAGATCTGCGCCCGCACAAGTACTATGCCAGAAAGAAGCTCCTTTTTCAAGAATTGAAATGCTGTAGATTAGCATGTTGATCAGACTCGGATTTCCTTGCCGCTCTCATCGGTTAGCAGCAAATCCACTTCGCCGCTCGGTTCGGTGAACGGAAAGAAGCTCGGCCTGTCAGGGCCTGCACGAGGGGTGTGACAGATACGAAATCTGTCAAAAGGCTCGCATTAGACTCACTCAAACGTTATAGATATTTGTCTGGAGCAATTGAAATGAACAGAACTGCCACAAACTCTTGTGATGGAGTGTGCAACAGGCGAGCACGCCTCTTTGGTTGTTGCCTGGACCTGCGTCGGGAGGAAAACGCGATGTTGGTGGAAAGAAAGTGGGTACTCACAGGTCTTCTGTCTTTACTTGCCTTAGCGATCCCCGTCCGTGCTGAAGTCGTGTTCGAGACGGAGTGTTTATCGATTCAGATTGATGATACGGGGGCTGTTCGAGGCCTGCTGAACCGCAGCGGCGGCGTGAATTACATGGCTTTGCAACAACCGGCGCCGTTATTGGGCATTCGCATTGCGGGTCAATTCCAGGTTCCCAAAGCGATGCGCTATGAAGAGAGTGAAGGGATCTTGACCCTGCAGTACTTGAAAGGCATCACGGCGGTGGTGAAGACCGCGACGAAAACAACCCACGTCACTTTTGAAGTCGTGTCCGTCGACTCTAAGGAGAAGGTGGATCTGGTCGTCTGGGGGCCCTATCCAACGCAGATCAAGGAAATCATCGGGGAGACGGTGGGGGTTGTACGTAACGACAGTTTTGCCCTTGGCGTCCAAGCGCTGAACGTCAAGACACTTGGGGGGTATCCGACGGCCGAGAATGATGTGATGGCGGGGCGCGGCGACACGGCCCAGCCGACGGGATTCGGTAGTGTACTTCAGGCCTTCACACGAGATCGCAGCCAGGACCGGATTATCCACAATTGGGGCCATGAGAGCTACTTCGTTCCCGGCTATGACGACGGCGGTGTTGTTGGAAGCAAGATCGCTCTGTTCGGTTGTCCCGCAAGCCAGGCACTGAGAACGATCGGCGAAATCGAGGTTGCCGAAGGGCTGCCACATCCCATGATCGATGGGGTCTGGGGAAAGGTCGCTCCCGGTGCGACGGCGGCGTATTTGATCGTTGGTTTCGGTGAGGATACGATTGACGAAGCGATAGCGATCACCAAACGAGCGGGCCTCAAGTACTTATATCATGGGGGACCGTTCTCCACCTGGGGCCATTTTCAGCTCAATCTGAGTCAGTTTCCCCGTGGTTGGATGGGCATGAAAGATTGTGTGGAGAAAGCCAAGGCCGAAGGTGTGCGTCTGGGGGTGCATACGCTATCCAATTTCATCACCACGAATGATCCCTACGTCACGCCGGTCCCGGACGACCGCCTGGCGAAGGTCGGCAGCAGTGTCTTGACGGACGATGTCGATGCCAATCAGATGGAGATCCCGATCACGGACCCGAGATGGTTCAACCAGATGGAGAACAACACTCTCAAGACCGTGCAGATCGACCGGGAACTAGTTCGCTACGAGTCGGTCTCCGAACAGGCACCCTGGTGTTTGCTCGGTTGTCGGCGCGGCCTCTATCAGACCCAGGCCGCGGTGCATTCCAAGGGCGCCCCGACTGCAAAACTGATGGACCACGGATACAAGGTCTTCCTGACCAACGCTGAGCTATCCCAGGAAGTGGCCCGGCGGCTTGCTGATCTGTTCAACCAGACCGGACTTATGCAGATATCATTCGATGGTCTGGAGGGCAACTGGTCAACCGGTATGGGGCAGTATGGGCGTACACTTTTCGTCACAACCTGGTATGATCATCTTCGTGACGATCTGCGCAGCAGGGTCATCAACGACGCAAGCAATCCGGGACACTACTTCTGGCATATTTATACGCGTATGAACTGGGGTGAACCCTGGTATGCAGGTTTTCGTGAGAGCCAGACCGAATATCGTCTGAAGAACCAGGACTATTTCCGCCGCAATCTCATGCCCTGTATGCTTGGCTGGTTCAATATGACGGCGCAAACCAGTCTTGAGGATGTGGAATGGCTCCTGGCGCGGGCGGCGGGTTTCGACGCCGGATTCGCCCTGAATACCAGCCTGCAGGTCATCCGGGACAATGGGCTGAGCGAGACGATTTTGCAGGCGATCAATGCGTGGGAGACAGCTCGGATGAGCGGTGTCTTCTCCGAGCCTCAGAAGCGTCGCCTGCAGGATATCCGCGAGGAATTCCTCCTGGAAGCGTTGGCCGCGCATTCATGGAATCTGTATCCGGTCTATTCCTCCAAGCACACGCTTGGACGGCAGGTGCAGCCCGCCCAGCTGACCGAAGCCACGTGGGAGTTGAACAACCCACATGGGGCACAACCACTGCAGTTCATACTCCAGGTATCCGGCGATGCGCCGGTCAGCGACGTGACAATGGAAATCGACAGCACCGGTGAGATTCTCGTTCCCGTGACACTCAAGGCTGGTAGCATCTTGAAGTACTCCAGCGGCGGGCGTGGCATTGTCTATGACAGAGACTGGAATGAACTGGAGAAGGTGACCCTGGATGCGTCTGAGTTGCAGATGGGTCCGGGGCGACACCAGGTGCGCCTTGGGTGTCGCTTCCACACTGCGGACCAGCCAGAGGTGAAACTCGAATTCCGAACGGTAGGCAAGGCGGAGACGCTTGCTATGGGAGGGGACACACGTTAGCCAGAGCGATCGTCATCCTACCACGGGACCAGGCTGTTCGGATTTTGGTGGTCCGGCCGGTGTCAAGTTCCCTCGGGTAGGCAAGGGGCCCACCGGGCACGTGATTTGGAAACGCCGATATCCTATGAATTCCCGACCCCTTGCTTTCACATCCATTGTTAACTTTACTGATTATGAAGGCCGGAGATCTGTCAGAAGGTCTGGACCGGTCCTGCCAGCTTGGTAAGGCCAGTGCGCGCGCACGGATGACGCCTGGAAACTGCCCTTTTCAGCGTTTGCCTGACTTTTGGCCAGTTGTCGTAACTGTTCTTCAGCACTAATCTTATCTCAATTTCCACAACACCTGGAAACTGCGACATTCTAACTATTTGGTAAGGAGTCCTCAAAGAGGTTCGCTGTGCGAGACTATTGTGAGTTTCAAGCGTGGGGCCGGTCCGTCCACTGCGTCGCACGAGAAACAGATCTGATTCTCGCCAGCCGAGAGCACAGCAGAAGGGCACTCAAATGGGCTGGCGGTTGTGTCGTAAACGGGCTGATCGCTTATTGACTTTCCCTTTCCACTGTTCCGAGTCAACTCTATGCTTTCGCAGGCAACAAAGCCATCATTCTCGGGACAGATGTTAAGAGGGTACCCTTCATGCGTGGTCGAGTATCCCGCTTGAGTTGGTGTTTACATTCTCTGGATAGTGTGCTACAAATAGCGGCGTGATGGCTCCTAAGAGGTCTGTTTTAGCTGTTCTGGTGTTCGGATTGCCGGTAGCTGTGTGGGGGTTTAAGGGTTGGTTCTGCGCTGCACAGCCGTTGCAGGTGGCTGGCGCGAATCAGATCGGGTTGGTGCAGAAAGTCAAGCTGCCCATCAAGATTCCCATTATTATTGTTAAGTATTTCCCGGTAGACGGCGAGAAGATCGACATCAAGATCACGGGTGATTGGGACGATTCACTAGCAGCAACGCGGGCGAAAACTGAGCGGATAACACAGCAGACCATCCAGGCTTTGGAAGAGGGCTCGCGCTACCACGGCTATAAGGATAAAAGCGCTAAGCCGAGTCTTGCATACGAGATTTTAAACGTCAGGGAATTTTTGCAGCCCTTACCCGTTCGGCCTAACCGGCCGGAGAATAAGGTACCGATGACCGATTATGCCAAAATCATGACCGAGATCGACATCCAAGCTTGGGTAGAGCAAAAAGGGGTCAGGGAGGTCTGGTTATTCGGCTACCACGGCAATGTCGCGGGCCTGTGGGAATCGAATATGTCCAGCCCACATGGTGACGTGAGCAATTCGGATCGCGACCCCAATGACCTGCCCGTCCTGAGTCGCACATATACGGTGTATCACTATAACTATCAGAGAGATGTGGGCGAGGCAGTCGAGAACCATGCACATCAGATTGAGCATCTGCTCAACTATGTTGACGGTCGGGATACCACACCGACGGAGAAATGGCCGGACCTGCTGTTTTGGGGCAAGTTCGTTGGAAGCGACATCTCACACAAGATGGTTCCGGTCAGAACACCCGACGGCAGGCAAGTCTATCGCTGTGGCTGGACCCACTATGCACCCAACAGTGAACGCGACTACGACTGGGCGAATAAGAGAGCCGTTGAGACCGACATCGAGAATTGGCAGCCAGACGGGATCGGTGGGAGCGCAGGTGCTATTGATGATAGGTGGGTTTACTCAAGACCCACCACGCTAAGAAATCCTATATTTTCGATGGCCGGGAGTCAAAATGCCAATTCCAACCAGCCGCATTTTTGACTTATGGCAAATACACTGAGAACATGGTACTCGCGCCATTTAAGGGCCAGGCATGTGTCAAACTGCACTGGATTGCGTGTAATTACGCGATTAGAAAGAGTATTTACTTCCGGACAAGCGTCTTGATACGTAGCAATATTCATTTTCTTCTTGACATTTTGCCTAAAGTTCAGAATAATCATTACCATATGACAATGATGGTTGTGGAGGAGGGATGGCCTTCGTACGATGTCGCGTGTTACTCCTCTCCCCAATGACTCGCTGCAGACCCAAACATCACGTCATTTGACAAAAGAAAAACGAACAAGCGTAAGGAAGGTAAAATGAGCGGGAAGATCAATTCAACCATTTATACTGTTGTGTGTGCATTTACGGTATTACTGGCAGGTCCGGCTATTGCAGAGATACATTATGTTCCTGCCCAGCATGCCACCATCCAGGCTGCGATCGACGCAACCAACAATGGCGACCAAATCGAGGTAGCCCCGGGAACCTATAAAGAAGCCATTGACTTCAAAGGCAAAGCGGTTCGCCTCTACAGCAGCGGTGGCCCGTCCGTGACCATCATCAACGGCAACAATTCCTACCATGTCGTCAAGTGCGTCTCCGGCGAAACCGCTAATACCGTTCTGGAGGGCTTTACCATCACCGGCGGCAATGCCAATGGCAGCAGTTCGCCCCACAATACTGGCGGAGGAATGTTAAATCTTAACAGTAGCCCTACCATTATTGACTGCAATTTTTCAAACAACGTTGCCTTTAAGGGGGGCGGTATGTTCAATCTCAGCAGCACCCCGACCCTGACCAACTGTATATTCTATTCCAACAGAACTCCGGCAGGTATTAATGGGGCTGATGGAGCATTCAATGGCGATGAGGAAGGTGGCAACGGCACTGATTCCGGTCCTGGCGGAGGGATGTACAATTATCAAAGTCATCCCGTTTTGGTCAATTGCATATTCACAAATAACCAAACCGGTGATGGCGGTGACGGAGGCGATGGGTCCGTAGGTATACTTGGCGGGGATGGAGGTGGTGATGGAGGCTATGCGGGCCATGGGGCTGGTGTCTTCAATGATCAAAGTGACTCCAGTTTTACAGATTGCGCTTTTACACAAAATCAAACTGGTATGGGAGGAACCGGAGGCGATGGGGGTTATATTGATGCGCATGCTGGCGAAGGCCGGGATGGCGGTTCGGGTGCAGGGGTCTTCAATCTCACTTGCTTACCGGTGTTTACTCGCTGCGAGTTTTCAAGAAATGTAACCGGGCGAGGCGGCAAAGGAGGGCATTATTCTGGTCGTAAGAATTCAGGAAATGGCGGCAGTGGCGCTGGCATGGACAACTGCAATGCATCTGTCGCAATCGTGGACTGTAGTTTCACTCAAAATTGTACCGGTATGGGGGGTGTCAATTCACAACAAAATGAAGTAGTCTCACAAGACGCAGGAGACGGCGGCAATGGCGGTGGCATCTATGATAATAATTCTAATGTGACAATAACTAATTGTATGTTCGTCGAAAATCAAACCGGCAGGGGCGGGACATGTCAAAAACAACCTACTATACCATATTTTGCCACAAGTGGTGGTTATAGCGGAAAGGGCGGCGATGGGGCGGGGATTTATCATAGTTATAACTCGCTGACCGTAACCCAATGCACATTCCAGGCAAATAAAGCTGGTGACGGTGGTCGTGCCGAATCTGCTTATCCTGATCCGTTACTTGGTGTCAACATAGGAAGTTCAGGGGGTGCCGGCGGTTCGGGCACAGGAATATTCAATTCACGTGGTAGCTTGACTATCAGCGACAGTCGGTTTTTGGAGAACATCACGGGCAGCGGCGCATCAGGCGGCGATGGTGGTGGTTCTGCCCGCGGTGGAGACGGCGGCGATGGGGGCAATAGCGGCTCGGGTGCAGGGATATTCAATTCAGGCGGAAGCATTTCCGTTATCCGCTGCAGATTTGCAGGGAATGCAACGAGCAATGGCGCTTCCGGCGGCGATGGCGGCGTTGGCGGTATGACCAGCGGTGGATTCGGCGGCGATGGGGGCACGGGCGGCTCGGGTACAGGAATTTTCAGTTCAGGCGGAAGCATGTCCATTGTCCACTGCCGATTTGTGGAGAACATAACGGGTAATGGCGCTTCCGGCGGCGATGGCGGCGATAGCGTTTTTGGTGGATTCGGCGGCAATGGTGGCGCCGGCGGACACGGCGCCGGCATTAGCCTTGATAATGTCAGTGGTTCACCTGTTATAACTGACTGCTCGTTTATCAGCAATGTTGCCAGCAGCGGTGGGGTTGGAGGAGAGGGTGGTTGGGGGCTTATGGAATCTGGGAGTGACGGTGTCGCCGGAGAACCCGGCACTTCAGGTATTACCACCTATCAATCCTCTCCAACAATAACTAATTGCACCTTCTGCGGTAATCAAAACCCCGGCGTAATTCATAATGACTCAAGCAATCCTATAATTACAAACTGTATCCTATGGGATGTCCAGCCGCCGGAAATAGAAAATATTTCCAGTAATCCGGTTATAACTTATAGCGATGTCAGGGGGGGACTGGTAATAGCTGGTTTGGCACCGGATGCGTCGAAGCGAATCCCGTGTTCGCCGATGACGACGGAAGGATTCCTCCCTATTCTCCATGCGTCAATGCCGGTACCAATGATGCCAACGGCCTGTCGGAAAAGGACCTGGATGGAAATCCCAGGATCTATGGCAGCCGCGTTGACATAGGCGCTTATGAATGCACGAGCTTTCCCATTAAGAATATCACTACGAACCAGGAGTACGAAAAAATTCAATCGGCCATAGATGACGCAAATCAATTTGACGAGATTCGCGTCCTGCCCGGCATTTACCAGGAAGCTATCGACTTCAAAGGCAAGGCCGTACGGCTTTTCAGCGCCGGTGGTCCGGAAGTAACCACCATCGATGGAACCGGGAATTACCATGTCGTAAAGTGTATCAGCGGAGAAGACAATAACACGATTCTGGACGGCTTTACGATTACCGGCGGAAATGCAAATGGAGGATTAAGAGAGGATTTTAGTGGCGGGAGCTGCGATGACTGGCTTATTATCGATCAGGGGAATACAGGAGGGCCTTCTGTCTGGTCCGCAGCATCGGGCGTGATGGTGCAAAGTGCGAATATTTATACATATCCATATGACCTTAATCCTCCGGTGATGCGCGGAACTTGTGCCCTTTGGAGATTCGGCGCCGATTGGAAAAATTATAATTTCCAGGCAAACATCAAGTCATATGATGATGACGCCATCGGGATCATGTTCCGATACAAAGACGAGAATAATTATTACCGCTTCAGTTGGGGAGGCTCGCACTATCAAAAAATAATGCTGAGCAAGATGGTAAATAATGTATACACGATTTTAAGCCAGAAATCCGAATCCGGTCTCTATCCGCACGACTGGTGCACTCTCTGGATTAGTGCCATTGGGTCAGACCTGAAAGTTTACATCGGTAGCACACTGCAATTATCCGCCAGTGATCCCTGCCTTGATTCCGGTACGATAGCATTGTATTGCTGGGGGGATGAAGGGGCATGCTTCGATGATGTCATAGTCAGCATAGCTGGCTCCGACACAGTCGATACCTACGGCGGAGGTATGTATAATAAAAACAGTAGTCCGACAGTCACCAATTGTATCTTCGTCAACAACCAGGCCCTGGAAAGAGGCGGCGGGATGTACGACAACAACAGCAGCAGCCTGACCGTGACCAATTGCATATTCAGGTCGAATTCGGTGATTTACCCTAGATGGCTTATCGGAGGCGGAGGTATGTACAACGAAAGCAGCAATCCGACGGTGACTAATTGCATCTTTAACGCTAACACCGTCCCAGGTGGCGGCGCGGGCGGCGCGGCAATAGGAAGTTATGGGGACAATACGACGGTGACCAATTGTGTTTTGTGGGGTAATATTGGGAGCACTGGTCCCGGAACAGATGAGATTCTACTGGGAGGCACTGGCACGATTACTGTCAGGTCCAGCGTTGTAGAAGGGGGAACAGGACAAAGCTGGTTCGGAGCAACATATGGAAACTATGATGAAGACCCACTGTTTGTGGATGCGAACTCAGGAAATCTGAGATTGCTGCCTACCTCTGTGTGCATCGATAGCGGCGACAACGCTGCGCCGGGCCTTCCGCTCACTGACATCGACGGCCATCAGCGGATTATTGATGGCGACTGCTCCTCATATCCTCAGGTGGATATGGGCGCCTACGAATTCAACTATGCTGACAAAGGCGACTTCAATTACAACTGCCGCGTTGATTGGGGTGACTTCTCTCTTTTGGCGAAATCGTGGTTGACACAATTGGGCGACTCTGGCTGGGATAGGACGCGTGACATCAGCGACCCACCGGACGGGGTGATCAACTTGCGTGACATGGCGGTTATTGCCGAGAACTGGTTACGATGGCTTCCAAATCCGTAACGGACTAAATGCTGGCCAACTTAATCCAAATTACATGGTCCAGATACTCATTGGCACATGTATTTAGCAAGCACCGCAGCAGTCCATTTAACGGGTGTGCAACAAGATCCTCCAAGCTCGCTTTATGACCCCTTTACCTTTACGTTGGGCGGCTGAGAATGCACAAGCCAGACAAAGCCAAGTCCAGTCACAATACCGTACACCATAGAATCCAACAAAGAGCCAACACCGAAGTTAATCCAGGCCACGCCGGCGATTGAGAGCCGCTGTCCGACTTCAAGAATCGCACCCGGCGTGACCGCACCGAATGTCAGAAAAACGTCATAGTTCTTGCCGCCGATCTGAAGCAGCGGTCCGGATGGCGGTGAGCCGGGCACAACTCCATTGAAGGGCGGAAGCACCCGGGCGCCTAATGGGTCCCGGCCGTCAATCAGCACCAACATCGAAGCGTAGCCACCGTAGTGTGTCACGCCACTGGCATTGTCGCGGAATACGCCGCCGCCATAGTTCATCTTGACATCGCCCGGTAGATCGCCCTGGGGGCCGTTGCCGAACTGATAACCGTACGGATCATCGAAGAACCAGTATCCGACTGGCTGGGCATCTTCGGCAACCAGTGACCGTACCGCGACCCCCGGCCGCCACGATGTGGTATAGAAGTATCCCCACTGGTCTATGTCTTCAGGACTGACGCTCGGTGGAACGCCACTGGCGGTCATGCATACGTAAGGCATCTCTCCGATAGCGCGGCGGTCTTCCGGTTTCAGCTCGTATGGATATAGGCCTTCTCGACCTGCCCCGTCACGTATGGTGGGCCATCTGCGTTCGATCAGGTCCGAAATCGTTCCCTCGGGATCCTCAAAGGTCAAGCCCGGAAACAAGGAAAAGTTCATCCTCGAACCAAGCCAAGCCACGTCGCCAGGCTCATAGGGCAAGCATGTGTGACCCATATCCACACGATCTAATCTCTTGTCTGGCGATGCGTCTGACGGCAATTCCGGAGGCGCTTGCGACGGTGGCGGCGGTGCTATGAATCGACCGTCACCTGCCATGAACCATCGTGCCCGCCATTTAGCCGTGGGACTACGGTTCCCTCGTTCACCATGAACCACTACCTTCGAGTTGGGCGTGACGACTACCGAAGCCCCTCGTCGACAGGCCATCCAGAACGTGCCCTCCTCGTCCCGGTGCCGAACGGTCACATCGCAAACGTATTCTCCCGGGTCCCTGAACTTCACCGCAGACTGATCCGGTCCCGGCACAAAGATACCCCAGCGGTTGGCCTTGCCGACAATCTTCCTCTCGATGGCCTGCGTCACATCAGAGTGAGGGTAGTGACACCAGTGAATTTCAACCTCAGCAGGCATCGCTGGCATGATGCGAACCTGCGGGTGCAAACCGACGCCGGGTTCCAGAGGAGTTCCCGGCTCAGGGAAAATATCCATGTCCAACGGCCGGGCTACATAGACATCGTAGGTGCCTGAGATGCTATAGGCAACTCCTCTGATGTCCTTGATGTGGCCCGTCAATCCAACCTGATAGTGTCCGTACTCCGTGAAACTGTAGTCGAACGCACCACGACCGCTCAGATGGTACATGTCCGACGCGCTTAGGTTGCCGTAGGTGGGTGGTACCGGCGCGATGATCCGGTCGGGAAAGACATAGTCAGGACGCAATACGCTCAAAATCATTTTGACCCGCCATCAGCGGCGCCGGGCCAAGTGTATCCACGCTGCCGCTCGGAGTGGTGACGGCGACGGTAAGGCTACTACCATCAAAGTCAAAAGGAATCAGCGGCTTCGGAATTGAAGGTGCTGGACGATGGGCCATACTCAACATAGGCAGGTAAGGATCAAGTGGATATTTCCATGGCTTTCCTGTATAGGCATCATCGCGGGGAATGATCAACTTCTCCGGTGTGAACACGACTTTTGTGTTGATCGCAAAATGGTACCGGTCCTGCCGAGCGATAGTCCCTCGTGATCCACCGCTTCCCACTGAGCCGAGCAACAGACACGTGAGCCGCGGAGGAGCTGGATCTCCGACCGTAATGTAGCACAAACACAACGGACCCCCGACGGGCTCTCCTGTTTCGAATTCTTCGTCGCCGACTTGCCAGATGGCCGATTCAAGCTGGTACAAGCCCGACGGCGTGTCGTGCGGAATCTTGACTTTCAGGCGTTGCGTGATTGTCGGTCGTTTTCAATCCGCCATGCTCCGCGATCCTTGAAGTGCCACGGGACCGGTAAGCCCGTCCCGCCCAAGTTCCACTCTTTTCGGCCATCCGGCCGCGGTTCGGCCATGACTTCGCCGTGCGTCTCTATCGGAAGTCTGGCTGGCGTGAGTACGTCACTGATGGGCTGCCGGCTGGGTGACCGTTGTCGTCCGTCTTGGTCAAAGAGGCGGTGCAAACTGGGGCCAAACATCGGGCGCTGGCGCGGTGTTCTGCGAGCTTCGGCTTTGGGCCCAAACACCAAGAAAAGTGTGACCTCCAGGTCGATTATGTCGCCGGGAGCCGCCCGCGTGGTAGAGGTCCTCGCGTTGCCGAGCAGCCAGAGGTCCCGTCCGACCTTCTTCACCAAAGATGACTGCTTCGAAGAGGCATGTTGCGGTAAAACTGGAATGATTGTCCCGGGGGACGACGTAGGATGACTTCCAATCATGCCCTCAAACACCTCAGCATGTGGCATATCCGAGGGACTGATGGATCGGTTGCGCCGCATTGCTTCTTCGAGCTCGGGGCCAAGCTCCTCGACCCGCAGCATACTGGCGCTAATCTGAAGCCATGAGCCCGGTGGCGCAAATAGGCGCGCTTCGAATGATCCGTCAGACCTACCGGTGTGGCGACCTGGTCGGCAGTGCAGAGGTTGATGATCCGTACGATCCGCCCCCGACGGTCTGCAACCGCTCTGGGTGCGCCGCTGACCAGAGCCCAACCGCTCCTAAGCGGCACGATCTTGATCCGCGACGGATCAGGCGGTAATTCAATCCTGGGTAACCTTCCATCACGCCATCGGAACCAATGGTTTGCCTGGGACAGTGCACAAGTAGGAAGTGCACACCAGGTAAGTGCCAAGAATGCCAGCAATGCGGTCGACATTCCTCTACCATGCATTGCTCTATCCCCTTTACCTCAATTGTCCCTCACCAGTCGAGTTCCCTTGAACCGGATACTCATCACATACCCAGCCCAGAGACACGCATTCTTAACCGTAGCATATATACTTCATTCGTAAACATAGCAAGGAAAGAGTAGCTGATGGCCATCCAGCCGAGTCCCGACGCCTTAGTGGTTAGCAGATTCGAATGGGGTGGAATGTTCTTACTGTTCTCTTGTCATGTGCTCCGTTTCTGAATTCTCTCGGACCGGTCCTGCCAGCCTGCTACGGCCAGTGCGCGCGCACCAAAGTCGCTCAAAAACGGCCCTTTTCGGCATTAGCCTGCTTCTTGGCCAGTTGTCATAAGTGTTGTTCATTACTAATCTTATCTCAATTTCCTCAAAACTTGGAAACTGCGACATCCTAACTATTTGTAAAAACGTCGCGAGTTGATACTCTCCTATATGGCAAAATGTTGTGACACCCTTCAATCTAAAGACAAAAGAAACACAGAATACGAAGGATGCCTAAATAGGAGAATTATAGTGCGTCTAGTCGGGTGTTAACATGCTGGAGACTCAGACACTCAGACCTGTCCTTGTTTCCCTATCAGCAAAGAGAGCCCTTGTGGAATCGAGCGCCGCCAGATTTGAACCTATGATGTCCTGGGTGCTATACAAGGCTTCTATGCCAAGACCAGCCTCTCTTGATTCTTCTGTAAGCTGGCTTGTAAGTAGCCTTTTGGCTGAAGACAGGCCTGTGTCCAAAAAACCCAGGGCGGTACAAAAAGCTCATAAAGATTGGTGCAAAAGTGGTAAGACATGCATGATATGTGACGTTTCAGATGGCAGAGGTTCTGGTATCCAAACCCCTGTTCCATCAAATCCTTGCAACGATTCACCGCTTGAAGCCTGTGCCGATTGGATATGACTAATACAGCACATTGCTGAAAAACTTGAATTGATGAACGCCAGGACGGTCACGGTCTGCACAAGAATAGGAATGGGAGCCAGTCTAGGGTCTAACAATCTGAACTCTCGTATGAATCTGCAAGAAAGTTGCCTCAGAAACGAACAATCTTGAACGTTCAGGCAGCTTTTTGTGTAATTGTCGATGTCGTACGAAGAAATTTATGTTATTTTATCGTTTAAATGGGAAATGTCAGAGAAAATCTCAGGTAAGGTAAGGAGCGACGTATGAACATCGGCAGACAATGTAGTCTATCAGGTTGCGGGATGACGCGGCGGAAATTTCTCGGCGGTTGTGCGGCGGCGGGTTCATTGCTGACGTTGCCCGGCACCATGGCAAAGGCGGCGGACGACAACAGGATGCGAATCCGAATCGTCTATTCCCTTCACGGTCCCCAGCAGACAGGTCCGGACTGGCCGAACAAGGGTTTCGATTTCCGGCCCGTCATGCACAAAGCTCAGGAAGAATTAATCCAGCAATGCCCAGGCTTTGAGTTTGTCTCGTCGCTAGCCACCGGACCCGAACAAGCCAAGGAAATACTCGAACAGGATAAATCCGCGCGGATCGACGGCTACTTAGTGTACCAGATGAACTGCTGGAACCAGGTTGTGCAGACGATCGCAACATCCGGCAAGCCGGTGCTGTACGCCGATTTCCAGTTTGGAGGAAGTGGGGGATTTCTGGTTTACATGGCGGGATTTCTCCGCAGCAAAGCACCGAACGTGGGATTCGTGGCGTCTTCGCGAATCGAGGATATGGCCGAGGCGGTCAAGTGTTTTCCACAAGCCAAGAGTTCGGTCAGTGATTTCGTGGCGGCGACGTGTCGCGTGCGAGCGTCGCGGATGCCCGGAGTCGGCGATCTCAAATGCCAGCCGGACGATCTGAAAACTCTTTCGACCGACGAGTGCATCGCCCGCATGAAGAGTTCAAAGATTCTGGCGGTTCGCGGGCAAGACTCCGGCGCGGCTGACCCGATTATGGGGATTCCGATGGAGTATGTGTCGTTCGCGGAAGTCAACGAGGCCTGGAAGACGGCGGATAAAGATCAGGCCCGCGAAGTGGCACAGCGCTGGGGGAAGAGTGCCACGGCCGTGATCGATGTTTCGCCGGAAACGCTGGAAACCTCGGCGGCGATGTATCTGGGGATGAAGTCGGCCCTGAAGAAACACGGCGCCAACGCCATCACTGTCAATTGTCTGGGGGGCTTCTATGGCGGACATATTCACGCCTATCCATGTCTTGGTTTTTATGAACTGAATAATGAGGCGATGATCGGCGCCTGCGAGTGCGATATCCGATCCACTGCGGCGATGGTCATGGTCACTGCGATGACGCAGGGCTGGCCGGGCTACATCTCCGATCCGGTGATCGATACATCCAAGCGGCAGATTATCTATGCACACTGTGTGGCCTCCAACAAGGCGTTCGGTCCGCAGGGACAGGCCAATCCGTTCACGATCATGACCCATTCGGAGGATCGGCAAGGGGCATCTGTGCGTTCGATCCTGCCGCTGGGGTATATGACAACGACTGTGGAAATCGATCAGGGACGCAAGGAGATCCTGTTCCATCAGGGCAAGTCCGTCGCCAACGATCCGGATGACCGTGCGTGTCGTACCAAGCTGGCGGTTGAGCCGGTGGGCGATATAGAAAAACTTTTTACGATGTGGGATCAGTGGGGCTGGCACCGCGTGACGTGCTACGGCGATCTGAAACAGGCGATTTTTGCGCTGGCCGATGCGACGGGTTGGAAGGTGGTTGAAGAAGCATAAAGACCAATTCGGATGGCAATCTCAAACCCATGATGGGCCAAACGGCTCCCAACGAAGATGCAGGAGTATGACGATGTAGCGGGAAATCAAGAATCGTTGGTGGTTGTTGGGATGGTTGCTTGTAATGGGGGCAAGCGTTGTGGCTTTTGCGGACAATCCGCAATCGACAAGGCCGGTGTGGCAGATCAGGCAGAGGGACAACAACACCGCCGAATTCGCTTTGGGACCGGGCGAGAGCGGGCGATTTGCCGAGGAATTCGGCGCGGGCGCTCTCTACCAAGTGGGAGTGTCAGCAGTGAGGTTGACTCTTCTTCAATTCTACATATATCGTCATAGCTATTATCAATAGATTCAAAAAGTGAATGCATACAAAATGAGTTATGAACTATAAACTGCTGACGTGGTAACATGGTTTTGAGAAAGACAGACTAAAAAGAACTACAACCGCAATACAACCATACAACCTCTTATCTGCCAATTCAGCAAAAATGTGTGTTTTATAAATGCTTTTATATTAGGTGCTTACAAAAACTGAAAAATTTGGAGACTGTAGCAGCAAAACAGAGTTTCTTTAAATAGTTTTGGTCCATATGTCGGACATCTTCGACATGGAAATAGAAACCTATGTTGAAGGATGTCGCAATGTTTGGACCAGGCGAATACATTTGTGATGTGACCGAAGGAATCACCCGCGTTGAGGATTTGCCTAAGCCAAAACTTGTCCAACGCAGCC
>Ga0315274_10003966_pt1 | contig 21876 bp, 16 predicted proteins | sample YL17G02_20_MG_FD_203700 | JGI IMG/M metagenome (GOLD analysis project Ga0315274, IMG submission 203700) | Sediment microbial communities from Yellowstone Lake, YNP, Wyoming, USA - YL17G02_20 | ecosystem: Environmental > Aquatic > Freshwater > Lake > Sediment | place: USA: Wyoming | collected...
CCATTATCGACGACGGAAAGCAACATAACACCTGCAAATGCACCACCCAAAGAGCCCAATCCACCTTGCAAACTGATTCCTCCAATCACAGAGGCTGCCACTGTTTCCAAAGTGAATCCGGCTCCTAATTTTGAATATGACGATTGGACACGCCCCAGCAGCATCCATCCTGCCAGGGCAGCCATAAAACCACTGATCATATAAGCTATGGTCACAACTCTACCTGAATTGAAACCAGATGCTTTAGCTGCCTCACTATTGGAACCTACGGCATATAATTGCCTCCCAAAGTAAGAATTTTTTAAATACCAATTTATTAAAATAAATAACATAGGCGTGAAAATGATGGCAAATGGAATTGGACCTACTGTACCGGTACCCAACCAGTTGAAAGCTGCTGGTGGATTGTCAATTTGTAATCCACCACTAATAATATAGGATAAACCACGTAATACCAATTGCATTGAGAGGGTTACAATAAAATTGTTCATTCGCAGCTTAGTAATTAATCGACCATTTATAAAACCAGCTATTGTGCCTATCACCAACATCAGGGGTATTACGATAAATGGACTTATCTCGTACCCACCCCCGCCTCCGAAACTACTGGTGGGAACCATCAGAAAAGCGGCGATAACAGTTACCAGTGAGACAGTGCCTTCTGCGGATAAATCAAAATTTTTACTGAGAAGACAAATTGATTGCCCTATTACCAAAATTCCCAGTACTGTAGAATGAAGCAGGATATTAATAATATTAGTACCACTTAAGAACCTATCAAAGCCTATCCATAATGAAAAAGTGATGAAAATTACAGCAATGATTATCCAAAGAAATTGGTCTAATATTATTCTTCTAAAATCATTTTTGTTTAATAGCATTGCGATTATTCTCTCCTTCAATTGCCAATAAAATATTCTCCGAAGTTGTTTTATTATCCCCTTTTAAGAATTCATGGGTAATTCTCCCCTCATACATAACTAAAATCCTATCGCATACACCAATCAACTCATGAATCTCAATGGAGATGATAATAATAGATACTCCTTGGGTTCCTAACTCATCAATAATTCGATAGATATCCTGTTTTGCCCTAACATCAATTCCTTGGGTGGGTTCATGTAGAATTAATACACTTGGTCTTGTGGCAGCTAATTTGGCAAATATAACCTTTTGTTGATTTCCACCGCTTAATAGCAGTGCGGTTTGATTATGACTCGGTGTCACGATACCTAAACTTTCTATATATTCAGCAACTAAATCTGACTCATCTGAATTCTTGATCAAACCAAATGGCATTAAAAACCGTTTAAGAACAGGGTAAGTAATATTTTCTTTTACAGTACGGGAACCAACTAACCCAAAATGGTAGCGATCTTGGGGCAAATAGGCTAATCCCTGAGTAAATGCATCGCGAGGATTTCTCGGTAGAAATGGCTTGCCGTTGATTTCAACTTCACCAATACCTCGGTTTTCCATTGCAAATAAACCTTTACCTAATGTTTCTACCCCACATCCTTGTAATCCTGAAATACCAACAATTTCTCCCTTTTTGATAGATAAATTAATATCCTCATAAAATCCGCGCCGGGTCAATCCATTTACATTAAGTACTGGCTTATCTTCCTGTGTTGACTTACGCTCATTTTCCTTTATGTTCTCACCGGCTATTTTGGCAGTCAATTTTCCCATTGTTAATTCGCTGACATTGCATACATCTACAAGGTTTCCATCGCGTAAGATGGTAACCCGATCACAAATCTCAAACACTTCTTCTATGTGGTGGGAGATATAAATAAAAGCAACACCTTTTTCCTTAAGGGAATGGATGAAGCCGAAAAGTCTCTCAATATCTTTTCGTGGAAGCGACGCGGTTGGTTCATCTAAAATGATCAATTTTGCATTACTAAAAATAGCTTTAGCGATGACTAACATAGTTTGCTCAGCCATAGAAATCCCTTCTAATCGTGAGCGAACATTAAGATGCAATCCTAATTTTTTTAGACGCCTCTCTGCCTCATGATAATTATCAGGCCAATTGATAAATCCCAATTTATTCTTCAGCAATTGTCCCGCCAGGATATTTTCTCCAACGGTTAAACTATCCATCAAATCAACTCTCTGTGGTACATAAGCCACACCCGCTTTTATTGCTTCCCCAGGAGTCATGACTTTTACCTGATGACCTTCAATTTTTATATCACCGGCATCTGGTGCCTGAAGTCCCATCAATATAGCGACCAGAGTTGTCTTTCCGGCACCATTCTTACCAACAAGACCATGTATTTCTCCGCTATACAGATTAAAATCCACACCCCGCAATGCTTGTACACCAGGAAAAGTTTTGTAAATGGATTTCATTTGCAGGATGAAAGGTTTTTTGTTGTTAAGATTGTTTGTTTTCAAATTAGATTACCTGTTTCATTCGTAAATTAATTTTTTATGTTTTAGACCAATCTTAGTATCTGACAAAGCTTCATTTACAGCCAAACTATGCAGATACCTAACTTTATATGTATCCAATAGAATGGCAAAGAGTAGTAAAAGACCTCTCAATAGATCAATTAATAATGGATCCACCATCATCAAATTCAAGCCTGTATCTATAATGCCCCATAACAGCATGCCGCCCATTGCGCCTATCATATTTCCACGTCCACCAATCAAACTAATGCCGCCAATAATTGATGCTGCTTGTACCTGAAAGATCCAATCTGCTCCAGTACGTGGCGTAGCGGTATCCATCCGACCGCTGGTAAGTAATCCCGCGAGGGCGGCACAGAAGCCGCTAATAATATATACGGTTAAGATGATCTTATTTGATTGAATTCCTGCTGCCTCAGCAGCATTCCGATTGGCACCGACAGCATACATATTTCGCCCAAATTCACGATAACGGGTGATGACAAATGCCACCAGGAATGTAATAAGCACAAAAAGGGCACTTACTGGAAAAGAGACTAATTTTCCTTCGTAAGGAATCTTAAATAAGGTTCCACTCCCCAACCAATTATAAGATCCCGGAAATTTGGTAGCGCTAACACCAGGGTTAATAATATAAATCACACCCCGCAGGATCATTAACATTGCAATAGTAACAATGAGATTGTTTACTTTTAATTTGGTTACCAAAAGCCCATTGATAACACCCACCAATGAACCGGCTAAGAGCATAATTGGAATTACTACAGCGGTAGGCCACATTAAACCAAGTCCGCCATTTTCACTCGTGGCTAATAACAAGCCAGCGATCATAGCGGTAAAACCAACATTCGATTCCGATGATAAGTCGAAATTTCCTGTAATCATTGTAAATGACTGCCCAATGATTAAGAGACCTATTGCTGCGACTCGAGGGATTATATTGACAAGATTAAAGATTGTGAAGAATTTATCACTCAGCAAAGAAAAAATAATTATCGCCACCGCGATAATAATCCAAATCAAATTATCAAATAATGCAAGCAGTAATTTATGCAATAAGTTATTTTTCATTTGTATTTTTTTCTCAATTTGGAAATCCTGAGCTACAAAATATTTGTAGCTCAGGAACCCTTGAACGAAAATTTTATTTTACGATATTACCCCACAAATTTGTGGCATCGACATTGTCTTTGGTCACATTTGTGGTAGCTAAATTAAGCATCATACCCGTATCCGATTTAACAATGCTGGCAGGGGACCACGGTGCACCTTCTTTGACAACTGGACCTTCCTTAATAGCCTCGCCGTTTAGAACCATTTCAATGTAATTCACAAGAATACCGAAGTCCGGATTGGGCTGGCTGGAGCATTGGTCCTGAAAACCCTCTCTAATAGCAGTCAAGCAGGTATTGCTGCCATCAATTGTGGCAAGGAAGATATGACCCTCTTGACCAGCTGGAATTTTCTTCTCCAGCTGTTCAAGTGCTGAAAGGATTGGAAGGGTGCCTACGGTATCAGAATGAGCATAGATCGCATCCACTTCCTGCGAACCGACAACATCCAAAGTAGCTGACTGGAATTTTTCACCTTTCCATTCAGTTGGTTTGGAGATGACTGTTACATCAGGATATTGAGCCATCACGTCATTAAAACCTTTACTGCGCAGTTGGGCAACATTTTGGCCCATATCTCCTTGCAGTTCAAGTACAGTACCTTTCTCAGTACCATATTTTTCCTTCAGGAATGCAGCAATCGCTTCACCGGACTGCTTACCACCTTGCTCATTGTCAGCCTGAACGGTCATATCAATCTCACAACCTGTTGGAGCACGATCGATCGTGAAGAATGGAATGCCCGCTTCCTTGGCTTTGGTTACTGATGCGCAGATTGCCTTGCTATCGATAGGAACAACCACAATGGCATCCACACCCAATGAAATCCAGAAGTCCACCTCATTGGCTTGGGCTTCTGCATCAAAGTTGGCATTGGAGGTTGTAACCTGCCAACCCTTTTGCTGGGCATAATTGGTCATACTCATCATAACGTTTGTCTGGAATGCATCAAGAGAAGGAGCTCCATAACCGATTGTAATAGGTCCTGCCTCTGCTGCGGGTTTAGGGGCTGCTGCTGGTTGGCAGGCTGTGATTACCATGGCGAATACTGTAACAAATGCCATGATTAACAAAATTCTTTTATTCATTTTATTCTCCTTGTTTTTTTTCTTATTAATAAAACACTTACCTTACTTATTCAAAAATCAAAATTCTATATTTTTTATTTTTTTATCACCTCCTTATCTTATTTACCCATCGATAATCAATTGGTTTCGACTAATCTGTATTTAAACAAATCTTATAAATCACATATTAAAAAAACTCGCATCGACCATCTTTATTCGTGGCAATTCTTTATTCCCATTTATTCGATCAATTAGGAACTCAACAGCATGTTTTGCCATAAGGTCATAGTTTTGACTTACTACTGGTAAGGGGGGCTCTAGCAGATCATTCCACGGAGAGTTGTAAAAACTTCCAGTCACTATAACCTGATCAGGAATACGAATACCGTTTTTTTTCAAAGATTTTATTACATCAATAAAGATGGTATCTGTAGTACACATGATCCCATCTGGCAGACCTGATTGCTGAATATTTTCTAATAGTAATTTTTCTATGCTTTCATCAGAATCATATTGAAAGTTAGAAATATATTTTTCCTCAAGTGGGATTTTATTTTCAGTTAGCGCCTGTTTAAAACCTTCCACACGGTCTATGGCTGATGAAGCTTCTTTACTAAAGGAAATACACATAATTCTTTGGCATCCATTTCGAATTAAATAGTTAGTGGCTACTTTAGCAGCTTCAAAATTATCGGTCATAACCAGATCTGCAGCCACACCTTTAATATTTCTATCCACAAGAACAATCGGCATCTCGCTTTGGATTAATCGATTAATTAAATATCCATTTTCGCAAGAAGTAGGAATAAACAGCAACCCATCGATAGATTGATTGGCTAGTGCATTAATCATATACGATTCCCGTTCGTGATCTTCATGTGCACTGGCAAGTATCAGGTAGTAATTTTTCTTTGTTAGATATTTTTCTACGGAATCGACAAGGTTAGAAACATAGGCGGATTTAAGACTTTGAACAAGAAAGCCTATTGTCTGGGTGTTTCCCTTACGTAAATTTCTCGCGGCAGCATGAGGATGATATCCCAACTCTTCAATCACACTAAGAACACGGAGGCGGGTTTCATCTGATACATTTCTTGGTCCGTTGTTTATGACATAAGATACAGTTGAATTTGATACCTCTGCAACCTTTGCAACATCAGAAATTTTAGGCCGGTTCATATACTTTTATAAGGCGGAAATAATTTTTGATTAAATAATTTTTACGACAATCAGGCTTTCTAATCGTTTTGTCTAATCGTTTAGATTATTTTACAATTTTCTATATGCTTTGTCAATATTTTTTAAGAGTCTGTTGAAAAGTAAGTTTTACGAAAAGAAAAACCTCATTTTGCTACCATATATGGTGATTTTTGATAAAATATCTACAAAAATATTTTGAAAATCTGACTTTTTCAACACCTTCTTTAAGGTTGATCTAATAAATTGAAAATTTAGACTGGAAAATGAAAAGTTGGATGTAAATTCTGGTCTCGGATTAGTTATATATTCATCTTATTTTTAAAAAAATACCTGCAAATCCATGCAGGTATGTGAATTTGTTATTTTTTATAAATAATTATTTATCCATTAATGCAATCAGACCAGGGAGTTGTATGCCTTCCAGTAATTCCAGGGAAGCGCCTCCCCCAGTGGAAATATGAGAGATCTTTTCGGATAATCCGGATTGCTGAATCGCAGCTGCCGAATCTCCACCGCCGATGATACTAACCGCATTGCTATTCGCAATTGCCTTAGCAACCTCAAAGGTACCTTTTGCAAATGTGCTCATTTCAAACACGCCCATTGGGCCATTCCAGACAACCGTTCCAGCAGCGCTGACTACCTTTGAATAATTCTTAACCGTCTCAGGCCCAATATCCAATATCCGCCATCCCTCCGGAACTGGGCCGGCATTGATTACCTTTGTCTGAGCAGCATTATCAAATTTGTCAGCAATGACAACATCCACTGGCAGGCGTAATTTTGTGCTACCCATTTTCACCAAGTCACGTGCTACATCCAGGACTTCATCCTCCACCAGCGAGTCACCCATTGGGTAACCCTGGGCTTTGAAGAAGGTATTAGCCATGCCACCGCCGATAAGCACAGTATCTGCTTTGGTTAATAAATTTTTGATAACACCTATCTTGTCACTCACTTTCGCGCCGCCGAGAATCGCGACAAATGGCCGCTTTGGTTTTTCAATTGCCTGATCAAGGAATTTGATTTCTTTTTCAAGCAGGAAGCCAGCAACGGAGGGCAAATAATTTGTTACACCGACAGTGGAAGCATGCGCACGATGTGCAGATCCAAATGCGTCGTCCACAAACACCTCGGCAAGTGAAGCGAGCTGCCTGGACATTTCAGGGTCATTCTTGGTTTCACCCGGATAAAAACGAGTATTTTCCAGTACGAGGATCTCACCCGGTTGTAAATCTGCTGCGGCTTTGGAGGCAACAGGTCCAACACATTCAGGTGAAAAAATGACCTTGCTTTTCACCAAGCCGCCCAGGTAATCTGCAACTGGTTTCATACTGTATTCGGGATCCGGTTCACCTTTCGGCCGGCCAAGGTGTGAGCACAAAATAGGCGCTGCTCCTTGTTCGAGCAAGTAGTTAATAGTTGGAAGCGCAGCGACAATTCGGGTATCATCGCTAACCTTGCCATCTTTGAGTGGTACATTGAAATCCACCCTGACCAATACTTTCTTTCCTTTTACATTAATATCCTTGATTGTCTGTTTGTTGAACATTCTTCCCTCGCTTGAATTTATTAAAAAAGACGTAATCTGTTTGTTTCAGATTACGTCCTCTCGATACCTTCTCTTTATTTACAGGCTCTTAGCAATCATCGCCGCAAGGTCAGCGGTTCTGCAGGAGTAACCCCATTCATTATCATACCAGGTTACAACTTTCACTAATGTGCCGCCCATCACCATATTGTTTTTGAGGTCAACAATGGAGGAGCGGGGATCGCCCTTAAAGTCCATGGAAACCAGCGGATCATTATATTCTCCCGCGGTTACACCCAAAATTCCCTTGAGGGTGGTTTGGGAAGCTTCAATGAATACAGAATTGACTTCCTCAAGGGTGGTAGGTTTCTCAACTGTCGCCACAAAGTCAACGATAGATACTGTTGGGGTTGGAACTCGGAGGGAATAACCGTCAAATTTTCCCTTTAACTCAGGGATGACCAAAGCAACTGCTTTCGCGGCGCCAGTGGTGGTCGGGATGATATTCAAACCGGCAGCACGCGAGCGGCGCATCTCTTTCTTGTGGCCTTGATCAAGGATTACCTGATCGTTGGTGTAAGAGTGAATGGTAGTCATCACCGCATATTGAATTTTGAATTTATCATTGATTACTTTTGCCGCGGGAGCGAGGCAGTTGGTAGTGCAGGAAGCGTTTGAAAGGACATGGTGCATCTTGGGATCGTATTTGCCTTCATTCACACCCAAAACTATGGTTAAATCTTCATTCTTCGCAGGGGCAGAAATAATGACCTTTTTTGCCCCACCACTGGTAATATGCACATTTGCGCCTGGTTTTCCTTTTTCGGGGTCGCCAACAGCGTCAGTGAAAATCCCGGTGGATTCAACCACAATATCCACATTCAGGTCCTTCCATGGGAGTTTACCCGGGTCCTTTTCGGCGAAAACTTTAATCTTCTTTCCGTCGACTACCAGGTCGTTTCCATCAATATCTACCGAACCAGGGTATATGCCATAATTGGAATCATACTTAAAAAGGTGCGCGTTCGTTTTTACATCAAACAGGTCATTAATAGCAACAACTTCAAGCTCGCTGCCATGAAGTTCTTTTATCGCTTTCAAAACCTGACGGCCAATTCGGCCAAAACCATTAATACCTACTTTCACTGCCATGACTTACCTCCGAAATTTTTTTGAATTTTATCATGCGTTATTTTAATTCAATTTTAAATCATTTTCTATTGAATGAGTTTTCCCTCCGGTTAGAGGTCCTGTTCTTTCATAATATAAATCGGTTATTACCTCAGCCAATTTAGCCGAATCATGAAGGCTTGGGTTATTAGCGTCTACAAGCGAGGCATAATACATTGAATATTGTTCTTCTAATCCAGGATCAGGCACAACCATTTCAGCCTGCTCCGGAATATGATGGGTTAGGTCATTGTTGCAAATAATAATATCAAAATGAGTATTACTAATGTGTTTTTCTATAACATGAATATGATCGCTGCTGGAATATCCCATGGTCTCACCCCGCTGATTAGCCACGTTACAAACCAGGAACTTTATTGCCTTGCTCACACGGATTGCCTCGGCGAGTCCGGGTACTAAAAGATTAGGTAAAACGCTGGTATAAAGACTGCCTGGCCCAATAATGATCAGATCGGCATTTAAGATTTCCTGAACAGCCGGGGGAAAAGGTAAAGGGTTATCGGGGTCTAACCATAGGTGGCTGATAATGCCTTCCAATTGTGGAATGATACTCTCACCTACAACCTTTATTTGCTTCTCCTGGTTCGCGAGTTTAATTTCAGCCACCAGCTTTACATCACGCAGCGTTGATGGCAATACTCTTCCTCGAATAGCCAGAACCCGTCCGGATTCTGCTATCGCTTCTTCAAAGCTACCAGTGATATCTGTCAGGGCGCTGATAAAAAGATTTCCAAGGGAATGGCCATTAACCCCAGCTCGTTCGCCAAATCGATATTTAAAAACTTGCGAAAGCATTTCTTCATCATCAGCCAGGGCAGTAAGACAATTGCGAATATCACCGGGTGGTAGTATTCCAAGGTTTTTCCTTAATTCGCCTGATGAACCGCCGTCATCAGCCACAGTTACGATCGCAGTCAAATTATGGGTATACTTTTTCAAACCCCTTAACAGGCTGGCCAGCCCATTACCTCCACCGAGGGCAACAATTCTTGGTCCGCGTGAAAGTTTTTTATAATCAGTTAATGTATCGATAACAGGCTGGCCGGGTTTCACAAAGGGTTTAAGGATGGATCGGTTTAATTCCCAAATGCCTATTAATAAGATAATTAATCCAGATCCTCCAAAAATTAAAGCACGCACCCATCGAGTTAAAAACGATAAGGATACAAAATTAAAAATCAGTCGCAGCCAACTGATTTCAGTTTCCCGGTAAATGTCAAGGATAAGAACCGCAAAGCCCAACGCAATAAAAGTGGTTCCGGTAAGCACAACCAGCAACCAGCGTTTAATTCCAATTCCAGGGGTTAACCAAAGAGTGATATTTGATAATGCCTTTTCCAGGCGATTCCGTAGTTTTCTGATTAAATTTATCATTCAGAAAAAATAATAGCAGTCTTTAACTCTTTCGTCAACGCGTTGACTGTGACTTTATAGTTATAATTCTTTTTATGCATTCATACATAACCCTTGATATTGGCGGAACAAATACCCGCTGCGCCCTTTATTATGAAAACAGCATCACACCACTTAAGCAGATAAAAATAATCACTTCTCTAGACGGACAGGCAACTATTGATCGTCTAATAAACATAATTGATGAGATTTGGCCTGACGATAATTCCGTCTGCGGGATTTGCGCAGCTGCACCGGGTTCAATTAATGTTAATAATGGAATTGTCATTCTGGCACCCAATATTCCGGGATGGAAGAATCTGGAATTAGGAAAAATCTTTTCAGCAAGATTCAAGGTGCCGGTTTTTGTAAATAATGACGCCAGAATGGCTGCCATTGGTGAATGGAAACATGGCGCAGGAGTCGGTCATAAAGACTTGATGTACTTCACCATTAGTACCGGACTTGGGAATGGGACAATTATCAATGGAAGGCTTCTGGAAGGCGCAACAGGAATCGCCACAGAATCCGGGCATATAACCCTCGATGATGATGGCCCGTTGTGTGGGTGCGGAAAAAAAGGCCATCTGGAAGCTTATTCTTCCGGAACAGGGATTGAGAATTTTGTGCATGAGGAATTAAGAAAAGGCGCCTCATCATCGCTTCCGCCCCTTCCCTCGCCAAGCGCAAAGCAAATCGCGGAAGCTGCCAAAAATGGCGATTTATTGGCTAAGTCAGCGTTTGACAGGGCGGGGTATTACCTGGGGATTGGAATAGCTAATTACCTGCATATTTTTAATCCTTCCTGCGTGATTTTTGGCGGGGGAGTTTCACAAAGCGGTGACTTGCTTATGGTTCCTTTCCGCAAGTCTTTGGAATCCCATGTAATGAACTCCGACTATCTGAATCAATTGGAAATAAAGATAGCATCACTGGGAGATAATGTTGGCCTTATTGGCGCGTTGGAGTACCTGAAGGATAAACTCTCTGTATTTTCTTAGATTACTTTTAGGTAATATTAATCAAAATCAAATTTTAATAAATTACAGTTAAATCTATGCTTCCAGATATCAGAGTACGACAAAGAGATTATTTATTGGAAATTTTAAGGGCGCTAACCCAGGAACTGGATCTTGACGCGCTTCTGGAACGCATTTTAAGAATTTCAATTGAGATGCTTGCCGGTCAGGCAGGGTTGGTGGTTCTTCGCGGTGAAACTGGCGGTTGGCAGGTTAGAGTATCCGAAGGTATTGCGCCTGAATTCCTTGAGGAACTAATACCTCTTTTAAAAGAAATTTCTTATCATGAAAACCCTGAAGAATTTGAAATTCCGGAAATAAACCGTATCCTTAATAGATTGACTTTTGCTGCTTCACTTGGTTTGTTAAGCGGGGTAGGCCTTCCGATGGTCACCAGGCAGCAGGTATTGGGCGTAATTTTTATCTTTCGAAGTTATGCGGGAATTTTTTCGACAAATGACCGAAATGTATTAAGCAGTTTTGCCAGCCAGGCAGCCATTGCTGTAAAAAATGCGCAACTTTATACCACCGTTACTACCAACAAACAACATCTGGACACTGTCCTTGATTCGGCTGCGGACGGTATTCTCATAATTGGGCCAAATCAGATAATAGATCGCTGTAATCCGGCATTTTCTAGAATGATCTCCCTGCCGATGGATGAGATACAGGGTCAGCCCCACGAAAAGATCGTCGCATTTGAATCATTAACCCACGACATCAAACTGGAAGATGCTGTCGCTGGTGGTTGGCCATTAACCCCTCACGCGCAGCTTTACGTTGAAGGAGATCTTAAGAGGTATCATCCTCCATCTTTACCCGTTGGAATTACTTATGCCCCTGTTTTATCTGCCGATGGCATTCTGTTAAATATTATTGCCACAGTCAGGGATATTACCCGTTTCAGGCAGGCAGAAGAATTAAAAAGCACTTTTATTTCGGTTATTAGCCATGAATTAAAAACTCCAGTCGCACTTATTAAAGGGTATGTTTGCACCTTATTAAGGGATGACGCCAAGTGGGACAGTGATTTCTTCCGTGAAAGCCTGAATGTAATTGAGGAAGAGGCAGACAGGCTAAGTCAACTCATTGAAAACCTCTTGGATGCAACCAGGTTACAGGCAGGTGGAGTGAAGCTAAAGAAAACCGAGTTTTTTATCCCTGCTACTTCCAAGCGGTTAGCCACCAGATTCCAGACCCAGACCGACAAACATAATATCACAACCGATTTTCCTGAAGACTACCCTTCCATTATGGCCGATGAGGGCAGGATCGAACAGGTCATTAGCAATCTCATCTCAAATTCAATTAAGTACTCGGAAAAAGGTCAGATTACCATCAGCGGACGGTTTAAAAAAGATATTGTCATCGCTTGTGTCAGCGATGAGGGCGAAGGGATAGCGCCGCAGGATGTCCCCTATGTATTTGACCGCTTTTACCGTTCACCGGACGCTCAGCGTACCAAAAAAGGGGCGGGGCTGGGTTTATACCTGGCCAAAGCGATTATTGAAGCCCATAACGGCAAGATGTGGGTAGACACAGATCACGGGAACGGTGCGAGAATTTGTTTTTCGCTTCCGATAGAAACAAATGAATAAGTAAACCCTAAAATCATTTCTCACGAGGTAAATTAATGCCAAGAACGCAAACAACATGTCCTGCTTGCCACCAACCAGTAATTGTAGAAATTCAACAGCTTTTTGATTTGACCCAGGAACCTCAGGCAAAACAAAAGTTACTATCCAATGCGGTTAACGCAATGCATTGTCCAGCCTGCGGGTATCAAGGTATGGTGGCAGTGCCTGTTGTTTACCATGATCCTGAAAAAGAAATGTTGTTAACTTTTTTTCCCCCAAATTTAAATGCACCGTTGAATGAGCAGGAAAAACAAATTGGCCCATTAATAAACCGCGTAATGACTGCTCTTCCGCAGGAAAAACGCAAAGCCTATTTGCTTCAACCACAATCAATGTTTACATACCAGACTTTGATTGAAAAAATCCTGGAAGCTGATGGTATTACCAAGGAAATGCTTGAAGAACAAAAAAAGCGGATTAAATTGCTTGAAAAGCTTCTAACCTCGCCAAAAGAAGGCCGGCTTCAAATCATCAAGGAAGAGGAAAAACTGTTCGACATCGGATTTTTCACAGTTTTTTCAAGGATCGTGCAATCTACGGTTGCCCAGGGAGATGAATCTTCGAAAAAGGAACTGCTGGAGCTTCAACAGTTGTTATTTGAGAATACCCAAGTTGGCAAAGATCTATACGGGCAAGCCAAAGAGACCGAATCGGCACTCAAAGCTTTACGGGAGGCTGGAAAAGAAGGTTTAACCCGGGAGAAACTACTTGATTTGATTATCACCACTAAGTCAGACATTGGTTTATCAACCGTGGTCAGTTATGCCCGCAGCGGAATGGACTATGCGTTTTTCCAGTTACTTAGTGAAAAAATTGACCATACAACAGACAAGGCTGAAAAAGAGAATTTTACGGGATTGCGAGAAAAACTGCTTACCATGACGGATGAAATTGATAAACGCGTTAAAGAGGAATTTGAAAACTCAAAAACCTTACTGGAAAGCATTCTTAAAGCAGAAAACATTGAAGAAGAGGTGATGAAAAATATAGAGTCTGTTAGCGACTTCTTCGTCCAAAACCTGGAGTCTGAATTATCCCTGGCGAGGAAAAAAGGAGATCTGGAACGCATCAACAAGCTTGAACAGGTGATGGTAGTTATTGAAAAAGTTTCCTCTCCTTCAGATGGGGTCAAGCTGTTGGAAGCGATGTTGGTTTCAAAGACTGAAGAAGAAATAGATACCCTGCTCACCGAGAACAAAGATCGGATTACAGAAGAATTTCAGGCTCTGTTAAATAATGTTATTGCGCAAACCGAGAACCAGCCTTCTCAAAAGGAAGTTAGTGACAAGCTGAGATCTATATTTAGAAAAGTTTTGAGATTTACAATGAAAGCCAATATGGAGAAAAAAGATTAGTAACTCTGCTTTTCTTTTTTTCTAAAAATTATCATTCTGGAGAATATAACCAACTCCTCTTACAGTGATGATATATTCGTGGGAAGGGTCGTGCTTGATCAGCCTTGAACGCAACCGGCGTACAAGCGCGTCAATTGCTTGCTCTGTGACTCCAATGGATTCACTTTCCCCCCAAACCTTATCAACAATTTGTTCCCGGGAAACAACTTTACCTTCATTTTCATAAAGATATAGCAATAATGCGTATTGTGAAACAGAAAGTGGCGGGGTTAATTCTTTTTCCCCTACCCAGACTCTGCGGGCTTTTTGTTCAATATACAATTTCCTTGAAGTTGATATTTCTACTAAATGGCTGTGATCCAATGGCAAGGTAGCATCAGAACTCACAAACACAAATTCCTGAACCAGAGCTATTTTTATTTCATCTCCATCTTTCAATACAACTGATTTATCAATTACCTCTCCGTTAACATAAGTGCCATTCTTGCTATCCAAATCTTCCAAAATGATTTCATTAAATTTGGAGGTTTTTAGTTGTGCATGAACCCTGGATACCTGCCGGTCATTAATCGTGATATCACACCCGGGATCTCGTCCAATCGAAAGGTTTTCAGAGATATTCCAATTCATCCCCTTTAAAGGACCATTATTAGCAAGAATTACAGGCGATTCTTTATTGGTTGAACTCATAAAATGCTTTCTCTTCCTCGAAGTATAATATAGCAAATTTCCCGGAAAATGCAAATTTATTTATCTTAAAGATATGACACTACCTTTAAAAACCGGAGATCTTCTCCGCGGGCGTTACAAAATTAAACGGATTATCGGACAGGGAGGGATGGGAAACATCTACCTGGCTGAAGATATCCGTTTAAAGGGAAGGTTATGCGCTCTTAAAGAAGTAGAACATGATAAATCATTAAGCAAAACATTAAATAAGCAAGCCCAGAATCAATTTCTTCAGGAGGCGACCATTCTGGCCCGATTGGATCATCCGAACCTGCCAAAAGTTTCTGATTATTTTTCTATTATTGACCGCGATTATCTGGTAATGGATTACGTGCCTGGAGATGATTTGCGTACTTTAATGCTGAAAGCCAAACATCAGGAAAAATTTCTTAAAGAAAAAGAAGTGCGCTCATGGGCAAATCAGTTGGCTGATGCGTTAATTTATCTGCATACCCAAAATCCTCCCATTCTTCACCGTGATATCAAACCTAGCAACCTTAAACTGACACCAAGCGGTTTATTGAAACTGGTGGACTTTGGTCTTGTGAAAGTCATGGCTCCCGGTGAAATGACCATCACTATCATTCAAGGCCAGGGAACCGCGCTTTACACCCCTCTGGAGCAGTACGGCGGAGATAGCACTCATACGGATATACGCAGTGACATCTATTCTTTCGGCGCGACGCTTTACCACTTGCTCACCAATACACCTCCCTCTGATGCGCGCGAAAGATTCATTCGACCTGAAAGCATGAAACCTCCGCATTTAATCAACCCTGCCATCAGCCACCAAATTGAACGGGCAATTCTATGGGCGATGAACTTGCATCCGGATGAACGCCCCCAAAGTATGATGCAGTTTAAAGATTATTTTACTGGCCGATCAACTTCTGTTGAATCCAAATTACCTGATATGGATGAATTAAGGGAACTGACCAGTGATTCTGTAATCCGTAATTTATTAATCGCTGCAGTAACCCTAACTGCCTTCGGATTTATCGCAGCCGTTTTCTTTTAACTTTTTGTAATCTTGGTCTGCTTGATTTTAAAACGAAATACCCACATGGCTGTACCAGTTATTGCCTCAGCAAGAATAATTAGAGCTGCTAAAAGAAAATATCCAGAAAATCCAATCCTCGAAAAACTTCCGGGTAATCCTGATAGAATCCATATTCCTGGCAATAATCCTCCCAGAATAACAGCGCAGCTAACAAGGAACCGGTCTCGTAGAACCTTAATGAAAGCTGAATTTATGTAAAACAGATATCCCGAACTCCAGGTAAGAATGCTGATTAGCAACCATTCCAGAAATCGGTTGTTTTCCTTCTTTTCTATTACGGATTCATTTTGAGGTATGCTTTCCAATATCGGAACCTGATCGTTGCTTGTCAAAGTTGGGACAGGAGTAGGTGTAATTGCGCTGATTATCGCGTCAGATCCTTGTGAGATGTCAATAATTAGTATTTGGGAATTTAATGCGGGTTCTGCGGAAGCCCTTATTTCCTGGCGGCCTGACGCCTGAAGTTTAAAAGTTGCATTGGCAACACCTTGTTTTGTTGTTGACTCTATTTGTTGGATGGTCAGGTTCTCACCCTGTTCACTGAGCATGAATTTCACAACTGTCCCATCAGGAACCGCATGGTTATTCTGATCCAGGATTACTCCGGTCTTAATCGGCAAGTTATCCCCCAGCTTATATCCGGAGAGTCCGTCGTCATTTGCCTGCGGAAATTGGGTACCTTCACCACTTACGGGAGGTTCTTCCACAATGAGTTCAATCACCTGATCAGGATTAGGCGAGGTCGCCTTAATAAGGTTATAGGCAATACCGGATATCGATACTGGTGAACTCCCCATAGGTGTGATCTCTTTGAAAAGCAACCGTGCAGCAGATTCAAAAGCGGCTGGGGTTTTTGTATATAGGCAATAATATGCAGTAAAGGCTGAAATTTCAGTGGCGTCATAATAATAGGGCGCGTTAAATGCCAACAATACGACATTCTTGTTTCTAAGGATTTCTGGTTTTTCAGCTAGTAAATTGTGAAGTGCATAAGAACCTTCCCGGTCCGGGTTTTGGCTGTGGGTGACAAAAATAACCCAGTCCGCACGGGAAAGATTAGTCTCCAACTCGATCCGATTGAAGGGATTATTAACGTAATCCTGTAATTCATTGAATGAGTAAGAAATGATATTTTGATCCTGAATCTGTCCGCTGCCGGTTCTTCCATAAAACTTAGTTATTACATTCTGTAATTCATTTACAGACACAATATCCTGAGAAGCACAGTTAACACATTGTGTGGTAGACAAAGTGTCTGTAAATATAACAATCCTGTCATTTCTTCCAGGTTCATCAGGCAAGGCAGCCATAAGTTGGTCTATTTTCGGGCTTATCAGTGTGGCTCCATTGCTTGGCGCTTTGTAAACCGTTTCATCACCAGTGCCAATATTGACGATTCCTCTCTCTGCAGGGATGACAGAATCTATCTGAAATTCGGGGTATATGCGATATTTTAGAGTCAGTATCCGTAAAACCGAAGCATCCACCCGTTCTGCAAATGCTTTATCTTCCCTGTATTTCTGGACAAATAATTCAATGGTCTTCTTGTAAGTTTCAAATCGGTCTTTGTCACCTGTGGAAAGAAGCTGGTCGATATAAAGCAAGTCATTCCCGGCTAAAAACGCGTTACGCGCGATCTGGCGCGCATCAAAAGTTTGTCCAGAGGGATTGAAAAATTTCCTGATAGCTGTACTCCCAAGATCATCGCTGACAAGAATTCCGCCGTTTTGCCACCATGCAGCAAATGGATTTAATGTCATTAAAAGTTCTACCGCAGTCTGATCAAAACTGACTGGTTTGGTTGTCGCGCGGATATTGCCCTGAAATCCCTGATATCGGATATGGCTTAAAAGCAACCCATCCGATATAGAATTTCCGGATGTCTTGGAGAGGTCAGTAACCTCAAAAAAAGGTGCTAATTCAATTAATTTTAACTGCTCAAGTGATTTCCTGACTGTCGCCACTTCTTCTTCTGGCAGCCGGTCTGATCCGCCACGTCCCGGGAAATTTTTCGCGATGACTGCCATTTTTCCTATACTGCCGATATGCAGACCTTTAATATAAGCCTTGCCCATTTCTCCCACCCAAAATGGGTCTCCCCCAAAAGTGCGCACACCCAGATCACCTTTACCTTCGCCATAAGGGTTTTCTAGCACATCAAGCGACGGATTAATAATAAGGTTGAATCCCAACCCGGCCATCTCTCTGCCCAGTAAAAAGCCAGTTTCCTCAGCAAGGTTGGTATCCCAGGTTGCACCAATTGCCATTTGTGAGGGTAATGGAGTCAGGCCGTTAAGAATCTGGTCATCCGGGTACAAGTCACCAGACTGTGAAATACCAATAAACAACGGAACGTAATCGTTAATCGAGGTTTCTTGGGGATTGACAATCAGCGAGTTTGCAATTTGCCATTCCAATTGCTGTAATCCTTTAATAAGGGTGTACGTTTCTTCAAGTGAGCGGTCTGACGATGTAAAGTTGTTATTGGACTTCTTGAGGAGTACACCCCCCAGGTGATAATTCTGGATTAATTCCTTGATTGGAGATTCTTCTTCAAGGGATGAACCATCAATAGTCACAATAAAAAGCTGTCCCACTTTCTCTTCCGCAGACAGGCGCGAAAGCATGATGCGTGCATTTTGCGATGCAGCATCCTGATTTCCACTGTCCTGACCCAGAGCTGTAGCAATAAAAGAGAAAGTCAGCAAGCAAGCAGAAACAATGGTTAGGGCGGCTAACCTTTTTCTCTTCTTCTCCATAATTGGTATTAATGATACACAATAATTGCCTTACCGGGGGTCGAATCTGCTTTTAAATTTCAAGCATCAAAGCTGGATCGTCTGTAAAAATCCCGTCTATTTCGTCAAAAAACAGTTCCTTTGCTTTTTCCTTGTCATTTACCGTCCAAACATGCACACGGCGGCCTTTGCGATGTTCGCGTTGGATATACCCACGATCAACATTTTCAACTACCGGATGAATAATAGCAGGAGAAAGGTTCTTAAATATTGGAGAACGAAAGATCCACCCTTCAAATCCAGCCGGACATAATAATGCTACCTTCGCTTCAGTTTTTATTTTCCTGATCAATAGAAGGTTCCTCGGTAGAAAAGATGAGAAAAGTACAGAATCCCACAGGTTCAATTCCTCGACCAGACGCAATACTGATTCTGTCAGGTTGTCATAAGGAGCATGGTAATTCTTTAATTCAATGTTGATCAGAATTTTGCCTGAAAACCGTGACAGGACCTGATTTAAAGAAGGGATTTTTTCTCCCCTGAAAGTTTCTGCGAACCATGATCCTGCATCAAAAAGGGACAATTCCGAAAAGCTGTGATCCTCCACTTTCCCTTGACCATTGGTTGTGCGCCCCAGCGTGTGATCATGAATAACCATCGGGATTCCGTCGCTGCTTAACATGGTATCCAGTTCGATTGCTTTGGCGCCCCTTTTAACGGCAAGCTCAAAAGCTGACATCGTATTTTCAGGCGATGAAACCGATGCCCCCCGTGGGCAAAGATTAGCGGCCTTTCAAGTTGATCCAGCAGGTGCATGCCTTTTCCTCCAGTGGCTTTTGGGCGATTATAGCATTTAAGAAAATATTCCTTACAACTGTTGGTTTATAATCGGAATATGCAGATCAGTGTCCTCATCCCGGTGTTTAATGAAGAAAAAACTCTTGAAGAAATATTCAAGCGGGTTAAACAGACCGGACTGGCATTTGAGATCCTGTTCATTGATGATGGTTCAACTGATTCCACACCAGAAATAATTAATAAATTGTCCCAACATCAACAAGTATCCTGCGTCCGTTTTGAAAAAAACCACGGTAAAGGTGCCGCGATTCGAGCCGGTCTCGCTGCAGCCAAGGGGGATGTGATCATTATTCAGGACGCGGACCTTGAGTATGACCCTCGCGAGTACCCCAATCTCCTCAAGCCCATCCAGGAGGGCATTGCGGATGTGGTGTTTGGCTCGCGCTTCCTGGGTGGTGCTCGCCGGCCGGTGATGTTCTGGCATATGGTTGCAAACAAGATACTCACATTTATGAATAATCTTCTCTACGATAATATCCTCAGCGATATGGAAACCGGTTACAAGGTTTTTACGAAAAAGGCAATCGAGGGTATCCAGTTTAAATCCAATCGGTTTGATTTTGAACCGGAATTTACTGCCAAGGTTCTAAAAAAGAAATGTCGGATTTATGAGGTGCCTATTTCCTTTAATCCCAGGGATTATGAGGAAGGAAAAAAAATAGGTTTTCTTGACGCGATTGTCGCTTTTTGGACGTTGATTAAGTACCGCTTTATGGATTAGGTCGAATTTGGACCAGAATCGCGCCTGAAACAGCCAGCAGAATTCCGATAATACCCGGAACACTCAGTCTTTCACCCAGGAACACCCATGCCAGCACAGCGATTTGAAACGCTACCAGATTATTAATGACGCTGGCTTCGATGGCTTCTAACTGCTGCAAAGCTTTATTCCAAAGCGTAAACGCAAGTGCTGTGTTCACAACCGCCAACACAACCAGCAACAGTAAATCCTTTGCGGAAAAAACAGGGAATTTCTCGGTTAACAGCCCGGCGGCTAACAGCGCAATTGAACCAATCCCCATGGAAATGGTTGTGATCACAACAGAAGAAATCTTTCCCGAACGGTTGATCTTGCGGCCTATTACTGTGCTGACAGAACTGGCCAGCATTCCGATAAAAGCCAACAGAATTCCCAGCCATTGATGCTTCAGCAGATCAACGGGATAGAAATATAAAAAAGCTCCGGTAAGATTCAATAGAATACCCACCCATTGCATCCAGGTGGCTTTTTCACCTAAGGTGCGGATGGCGATGCCGGCGGTGACCATTGAAGTGAATGTGAGTATCAGGCTGACTGCCATTGCGGGCAGTAATGCCAGCGCAGCGAAGATGGCTCCTTGATTGATTGTATAATAAACCAACCCCAGCAGCACCAGGTTTCGCCATTCGAAACTGGTAAGTGCTTTTATCTCTTGTCTTTTTTGTCCGCTAAAAGCAAAGGGTAAAAGAATGAGAAAAGCCAAAAAATATCTTAAACCCGCAAAGGTTACCGGGGGCAGGTCGCCTAATCCAAGTTTGACCAACACCCAGGATGTTGCCCAGAGGAAGGTAACCATCAGCGCAAGGGCAGTTGCTTTTTCCTTGAAAGTGTCAGCCATTGTTAGTGCATAATTGAATATCCCTGATATTCAATTGAAGTGAACTGTTGCCATTGAATTCATTAATTTCGTAGGCATACAAAATATCAGCTCGATCACCATCTTTCAATTTGTCCGCCAGGTAACCGAAATTGAAGGCTACAGCGTTATAAGTTACTTCTCTGAAATCCTGGCCTTTTTTTCCCGCTGCTTTTTTTACATTAAACTTGAGGTGATCGCCTTCCTTCCCGATCTTTCGAATGCTATTCAGTACTACATCCCGTGAAATCAACAGCGGGTAAGGGTTTTCCATTCCAGTGGGTTCGAGACGGGCAATGAAGTCTATCAAGTTAGGTCGCAATTCAAGCAGGTCAATTTCTGCTCCCGCATAAATTTTTGGTTGGATTTCCTTCCCTTCCAATTCCCTTTGAATAATCCCCGCCATGCGCTGATAGAACGCATCCGTGTTTCTGGTCTCAAGGATCAGTCCTGCAGCCATCGCGTGCCCGCCGTGCTTGACCAGCAAATCCACGCATTCATCCAACGCGCTGGTGATATTGATCTCCGGGATGCTGCGGCAGGAGGCACGGATGATATCTCCCTTGATGGCGCCAACGATGGACGGCCGGTAATAACTTTCCGCAAGACGTGAAGCAGCCAATCCGATAACACCTTCATTAAACTCTTCATTAGAATAGAATATTAAATATTTCTTTACTTCTTCGTCAATGCTGTCTGCGTAGGTTTCAACAGAAAGCTGTATTTCTTTGGTTATTGCCTGCCGTTCTCTGTTTTCCGAATCTAAAGACAACGCGAGCGGCACAGCTTCTTCAATTGTTTCTGATTTTAAAAGATGGTATGCATTTTCTGCGGTGGTCAATCTGCCAGCCGCATTCAGCCGCGGACCGAGCATATAGCCGATATTGTCAGCTTTGATCCTGCCGGATTTAAGTCCGCAGACATTGACCAACGCAGTGATTCCCGGC
>Ga0315274_10003967_pt1 | contig 21871 bp, 8 predicted proteins | sample YL17G02_20_MG_FD_203700 | JGI IMG/M metagenome (GOLD analysis project Ga0315274, IMG submission 203700) | Sediment microbial communities from Yellowstone Lake, YNP, Wyoming, USA - YL17G02_20 | ecosystem: Environmental > Aquatic > Freshwater > Lake > Sediment | place: USA: Wyoming | collected...
CAGGTCCCTTATCTCTCCCACCAAAATGATATCCGGGTCCTGGCGCAGGACCGCCCGCAAAACCTTGGGGAAGGAAAGTCCGGTCTTATAGTTGACCTGTATCTGGTTGATGCCCGGGATCTGGTATTCTACCGGGTCTTCGATAGTTACCACGTTATTTTCTCTTGAATTCAGCTCTTTCAAAGTGGAATAAAGAGTGGTGGTTTTGCCCGAGCCGGTCGGCCCGGTGATCAGGATCATGCCATTTTTATGGTGGATGAGCTGTCTATAAAGGGAAAGGTCTTCCGCGGTCATCCCCAATTCGTCCAGCGATAGAAGCGTGCGCTTCCGCTCTAGCATCCTGAGCACCACTTTCTCGCCAAAGATGGTCGGGATAGTAGATACTCTTATATCATAATCAGTTTTCCCGATCTTGATATTGGTCCGGCCATCTTGCGGCAGGCGGCTCTCGGAGATATCAAGGTTGACCATGACCTTGACCCGGCTGATGAGAGCGGCTTGTTTGGCCTTGGGTACCGGGTCAGCATCAGCTAATATCCCATCTACTCGATATCTGATGCGGACAAATTCTTCGCGGGGCTCCAGGTGGATATCGGAAGCACCCAGTTCGATCCCCCGGGCAATGATGTCATCTAACAACTTAATGATATTGGTTTCGGTCATCAGACGAAAACAAGCAATTTCCTTGCCAATGTAATTTTTGGCTTTATAACAACATATTTCATTAATGAAGGGTCATTATTATGTAGCAAAAGTTGCCACCCCCGTCAGATTCCTGTATCATTTGCCCGTATGTACAAGCTGGTTGTATTTGTCCCGGAAAAGGCCCTAGAAAAGGTAAGAAAGGCTATTTGCTCAGCAGGAGCTGGCAAGACCGGAAAGAAGTATGATCACTGCACGTTTTATGCAAGAGGGACAGGAACTTTTCGCCCTCTAGCATGTGCCAGGCCTTATGTTGGTAAAGTCGGCAAATTGGAGAAAGTAAAAGAATGTCGCCTGGAAACTATTGTTCAAAAAAAACTGTTGAAAAAAGTAATTGCAGCAATAAAGCGATCCCATCCCTACGAAGAACCGGCCTATGATATCTATCCGCTCAAAGCGGCCTGAACATTCCCTTTATTCGATTGATTATTCGCTTGCCGAAAAACCCCAAATCGGTTCGATCCCTCAATTCACTAAGGATAGTTTTTAACACTTCTTTGGCTTCAGGCAAATTGCTCTTCCGCCATCGGTCAAACTCCGTAGACAAATTGGCTTCGGCATCTTCCTCCATCTGGTCGGCCTTGTGGAATTTCTCTTCCTCTTCCCTGGTCCAGGCGGGACGGATCTCGCGCTGCACTGTCCTCCTCCATTCCCTCGCCCACCCCACCTTGGACAAATAATCGCGCGCAATCTTCTGGCCTTCATGCACGGGGTCTATCGCGGGTTTTTCGGGTTCAGCCATCAATCACCACTTGCCCGAAAGAGAGATGCGATGTACGTTCTCGCGGCTGAGCGACATTTGTTGAACGTACGCATAATCGATTTGTGCAACACCGGATTGGAATCCTGCGCCAGCGGTCAATGCGCTTTCCGTATATCCTGTTCTGATAGCCAAGCCGTCCCTGGACCATTCATATCCAGCGGAAACCTCAGTCGCGTAGTTGGACTTTAAGAGCTGGGCAAGGTCCAAGGCAACTGTTGAGCCCAGGGGTAAACCCCGCGGTTCCTTTAGTGCCACACCCAACCGGGCTTTGGGCGGAACTTTCTCAACTGTCCCGGTCCCCCAGCTCTGCTCATTTAACAGCTCATCGATCTTGGCTCCTATGGTAAATTTGCTATTGTTGAGATTTAACATTATTCCGGGTGTTACGCTGTATCCATAGGCCTGACCCCCGGATATTTGATACATGTCCGAAGTCAGATATTTGGCCGTCATGCCGAAAGAGATATTGGGGTTGAGGGGTAATCCATAAGATAAAAGATAAGCGTTGCTGAAATAGGAGAAAACCCCGGTGGTGATAACCTCATTAAAAGCGTCGGTGGTGGTAGTTCGGGTTAAGGTCCCCGCCCCCACCTGGATCCAGGAGAAGCCGATAGTTCCCTTGCCCAGTGGTCTCACATAGCTGATGTAGTAATGATCGGCATCGGTTGAGAGCCGGGTTTGCATGGTGTCTATTTCCTGACTCTTGATGTTCGCTAAGCCGGCGGGATTCCAGTAGGGAGCGTCGGCATTGTCGGCGATGGCGGTAAAAGCGCCGCCCATGCCTAAGGGACGAGCCCCTACTCCCGCCTTTAAGACGGCTATGTCCAGGCCCGCTTGACCAACCGCCCAGGCAGAATTTCCAAATCCCAAGCACCAAATCACAAACAATACCAAAATTCCAATAATCAATTTCCAAAACGAAGCCCCGTTTAATGCATTGATATTTTGGTATTGATTATTGTTTGTTATTTGTAATTTGTGATTTGTGATTTTCATTTAAGCACCGCTATCTTCCCTCTCCCAGATACCGACCTATCACCCACCCTGGCAACCACTTCAAAAGGATAGATGCCATTAAGAACCTTATCCCCCCGCCCATTGCATCCATCCCAATATATATCGTTATATTTGGACCAAATGTTCACGCCTTCTGCGTTGGTGGAGCCATCGAGTTCGGTGACCAAAGCGCCGGTGATATCGTAGATGCGGACCTTAACTTCGTCCGCTTCCCTGCCCAGGCGATATCTGATGGTTGTCCTTTCACGGTTAGGATTGAAGGGATTGGGGAAGTTCGTGATGCCGGTAATGGTTAGCGCGGGATCGATGGTGAACGACCAATGGTCGGACTCCGCTTCCTGCGTGCCCGAGATTGCAAGAACTCTCCAGTACCACTGCCCGGCAGCCAATCCATCGTCAAATTCATGGATGGCGTAGGCGATGGCTTGGTTGGATTCGGTCTGGGTTACGGTCTTGCTCAATACCCTGGTTGGATTAGTGAAGGTATCGAATGTTTTATTGAGCTGGACCTTGTAATCGGTAGTACCCGAAACTCCTTGCCACTTGAATGTGGGACGGATGGTATTAGTGATAGTTGAGCCGTCTTTGGGTTCGAGAAGAACTGGTTTACTTAATGCCTGAGCCTTGGCCTCGGTCTGGGGAACGGTGGGGCCCTTGATCGTAGTGGCAGTAACGGTGCCGTTGACAGGAGCGAAGTTGGAGGGGATCACTTGAAAATATATTGTTGAAGGGGCGGTTGAAGACGCCCAAGATACATAAGCATTGCCATTCGCATCTGCGGCTACACTGGGAGAATATAAAACTACACCGCTGTCCGGGCTGGCTATTTTAACATCAGAAGAGCTTCCACGACGATAGTATATTTTCCCGCCGCTTGCCCAAACGCTATGCGTTACCCCTCCTGCCGTCACATCAGTCGCCCCCCCAGAATCATCCGGGTCATCAATCGGACCGGTTTGATCGTAATGATTTACAATGTTATCTTCATAATTTGATCCTAAACAGGTTCTAGCATAACGATTATATTGCCTGATTTTATATTGTAGTTCGGTTGATGATTGTGCTGCATCTCCGTCCCCTGTCCAAGTCACTTGTGCATAAATCCTTACCCAGCTCTTATTCAAGTTCCCTGTCCAATGAGTATTCGTACCGGAAATATAAGTTCCTCCGTCGACCCCATCCCCACTAACATAATATAAACCATGGTCTTCTGATGATTGATTAACTGCGCCACATACTTCATGTGCAGGACAACCATAGTAATTAATGTAAACCCATTTATTTTTCGAATCGCTTGAGTATGTCCGATCAGTCCAGGTTGTAATTGGAGTTGCATCTAAATCTGCTCGGTAACCATTAATCCAGCTTAACTTTAAAATTCCTTCATTAAGAATTGTTCTGGGATTGGTCCCAACTGCAATATACTGATTGTCCGCCAAGGTGATATCCGCATTTGCAACGATCGAAGAATTCCCGGCAATATCCGTGGCTTGGATCTTGAGCTTATACAGCCCCTCATTCACATAATCGCCTGAATTATTGGTGCCGTCCCAAACGGTTTTATGCGAGAAACCGGGATCTCCAGGATAGGTGACGGTCAGGTTTTTAACCAGGGTGCCGTCGGTTTTCTCAATTCGCGCCGTTACCGACGATAATCCCGAACCCCCGCCGTTATCTTCGGCAATAAAATTGTTGTTGAGACTTCCCAGATAAGGATTGAATGTGGCATCCGTTAAAGAAGAGATAGTCGGCGCAATCGTATCTATTTTGTGGGTATATGTTTGGTCGAAGGTTTTTCCCGCATTGTCGGTTATTTTTAAGGTTGTAGTTCGTGTTCCCTCGCCCAAGGTCGGATGCCAGGGTGAAGATATTGCCGTATAACCGCCGCCATCTATACTGCCTTGAACGCTGGCAACTCCCGAAGTTGCGTCATAAGCCGTATAAGTTATTGTAGGGGAATTGTGATTCGACCAGGAGGGTGACAGCGGCGTTTCAGTAACAGCGATTGAGCTAAAATACGGCGCGGTATCATCGATCATATAATTAAACACCGCCGAATCGGTGAAATTACCAACATTATCGTAAGCCCGAACTTTTGCCGCGTAAGTCCCATCCGCCAGGGTTTGATGCCAGGGAGAAACAACCAGTCCCTGATCCGCCGCACCGAAGAAAAGATGAAATTCCCTCAAGCCGGACCTTAGGTCATCGGCCGAGAACAACAACCGCGGGCTGTCATGCTGGGACCAAACATCTACCGGCGTGTGGTCGGGATCGTTGGTTGCAAAATTAAAGGCCGGCCCTTCGGTGTCAACCGTGATCTTGTCGTTTATATCCCCAATATTGTAATTCCCGGCTTTATCTAAATATCTTACGTAAACGGTCTTGCTCCCCTGCCCTCCCGGAAGGATCCAATTAGCCTCCGTGCTGTTTAACGGTTTCCAGGCAGTCCAAGTCAAGTTGTCATTGCTAAAGCTCATCTTATCCTCAAGCCCACTGGTTGGATCGCTGTAAATTAACGCCAGATTTACAAAATATGAATTAGTATATTTTGTATTATCCGGAGCGGTATAAGGAGCAGCAATATTAATAGTGCCATTCGGCCTGGTTCTATCAACTATCACGGTTCCCGTTTCCTGTATTGTGTTTCCGGCCAGATCCGTGACGCTGATCTTATAAGCATAAGTCCCATCAACCGCTGCTGTTCCGCCGTCCCAGGTCTTGTAATATACCGAGTTGGCGTCCAGGGTAGTCGTGCTCTGCAGTGTGGAAATAAAATTGCCGTCTTTGAAGATATCGATATCTACATTCACTTTTGCCCCATTATCGGTGACCTCATAAGAGATGGTCGCGGTATCCTTCTCGGGAAGCGACCAGGCGGGATTGCCCGGCGAGAAGTGATAATTGTCAACCCCGGCATTCGGGATTTGCGGCGCCGTATTGTCCACCACCACCTGCCTGGTCAATTGGTTCTGATTGACTGGATTGCCGGCGTAATCTTTAACATCCACGACCATATAATAAATCCCGTCCGTCGTCCATCGTCCGTCATCCGCTTTCCCGTCCCAATCCTCCCACATATTAGTTGCCGCCCAGGCATCGGCTTCTGAGGTGATCGTTTTAATTAAATTGGTTAATCCAGCATCACCGTATACTTTTACTGAATATTTCCCAACTTTTTTGGTCTGCGCTTCGACCCCCTGGGCTTCGATGCGCTCCGGCGCAAAAACCTCCGTAGGGCTGGCCGTACGATCGATATAAAAATACAGCCGGGCTCGCTTTTGTGAGGGGGCCACGCTGTTGCCGTTAGGCGAGATATATTTGGGGTCCGGATTGTTCAATGCGCTTCTCTGATCCGTATCCCTTAGGGTCAAAACATTGTTCTGGATCCAGACCGTTCCACCCCATTTCTTGAGCGTCAAGTTCTCGGCACGGTCTTTCCCTTCGATTATAAAAGCGTATTTCCCCGGATCGGCGTAATCATCGTCGTTGGCATCGTAGAGACCCTTATTAGCAGAATTGTTGATGCGGCCATCCCATTGAACGGACTGTTGTATCCCTCCCGGTATCCATTCCCCATTTATCAGGGTCTGGATGTAATTGCCCGAGTTGAAATCGGTCGCCGCATAAGTGGTCTGATCGTTCCCGATTTTATAAACCTTCAGAGTTACATAGGACTCTTCAGTCAGCGTGTAATAAAGCGTGGTCAGACGGGGCGTATCCGACCCGTCCGGGTTGGAGTTGGTGGAGAAGGCCCCGGGATTGGCGATCAATCCCAGTTCATCCGATATATTTACGACCGGGTTAGTAATATCAACATTTAAGGTTGTTGATTTTGGTGCCGCTGGAGTCCCCAGCGCATCGGTGGCATTAATGAATAAGGTATATTGGTCGCTTTTAACGGTGGCTTGATTATTATCTTTTCCGTCCCAGGTATAAGTATAATTTCCCGGGGTGTGGCTGAACGATTTGGTAAAGACGATCTCACCATTGCTGTTCACAATATCCAGTTGAACCCGCGCGGGGGAGCTGATCTGCGCGACCGGATAATCAACAGAATAGCTGATCAGAGCCGTATCCAGCAGGCCGTCACCGTTGGGCGAAATAAGGAGCGGATCAACCGACAAGTTAACTACCGGTTTGCTGGACACCAAAAGTATGTCGCCGGCCGCTTCAACCAAATTACCCAGCTGATCGCTGATAATTATTCTATAAGAATAATTACCATCTTTAGCATAGCTGACGATTGAGGGATCGGGGTTGTCTACCACCCCATTCCAGTAGAATGAATAAGTCCCGGGATATTGCGGCTCGTTTTCAATGACCCTCTTAACCGTGGCCCCGGAGGGATCTAAAATATAGATTTTAGTCTTATATTCCGGCGCACCGCCGTCAATCCGGTAACTTATCCGGATCTGGTCTTTTATCACATCCCCGTTGGGCGTGAAGGGATTGGGAGCAGCAGAGGCATTGGCTAAAGTCAGATCACCGATCGGCACTACTGAGAAGGCCTCGGTGTTCTTCTCATCTTCGTTCTTGGCCTGATCGACGGCGATAACCTTAAAATAGCTTTGCTTGTTCCCTGTCCGCAATCCACTGTACACGAGATTGTAGCTTCCCGGCTTCTTATCTCCTGAATCCAGAACCTCCACCAGCTTACCGGAAAGATCGTAGACCGAGACCTCCACGCTGGATATTTCGGGTACCGAGTAAGTCAGGGCGGCTTTCTTATTTATATAATCTACTTTGACCGGCTGAAGCGCGATGCGTGGCGGCACATTGTCCACTAGTACGGTATTGGTCACCTCGACCGGTTTGCCGCCGGCCGGATCCACCGCGATAACCTTGAAGACATAAGATCCATCCCCCACTCGATTAGGATCGATCGAGGCACGGGGGCCGTCATAACTTGATACAAAATCACCGAACCAGCGCGCCGTATGCTCCCCTTTATTCTGTGTTTCCCCAAAGACCAGGTTCTTGATCGGCAAGCCCTCACGCCCGATCACGGCGGCCTGCACTTGCAGATTATCCCGTGATAGATAATATTTAACCTCGGTGTAATTATTTTTAGGATTGACCGGGGAGAAAGGATCGGGCTCGGCGTAGGCATAGGGAATCAAAGATGGCGCCCGGTCCACGATTATCGATTTGACCTCCGATGAAGTGAAATTCCCGACCGGATCTTCGGCTTCGATGTGGTAGGCATAGGTCCCGCCCAGCAGTTCATTACGCGCTCCCTTTCCGTCCCACTCCCAATCACCGAGGGACGAGGAACGAGAGACGAAGGACGAAGCAATAGCCGGATAATTGAAATCCCCGACCGCTTTTGAATACTTGCGGAACAGCGCCCCGTCTTCGCGATAAACCTTAGCGGTCACATATGATGGTTCAGAAAGAGAAAATGAGATAGAAGTAGTATCTTTCACCCCGTCATCATCCGGCGTGAAGGGATTGGGCGAAGCGGTCAAGCTTAAAACCTTAGGCGGGGTGGTGTCCAGGACGGTGATCCCACCCACATTATTGCTGATATTACCCGCCTCATCGATCGCGTAAACTGTGTAGTTATAGTAGCCGTCTGCGAAGACCGAGGATGAATTTATGGTATTCAGGAGCGACCAATTGCCGCTGGCGGGATTCCTCTGATAAATGTTAAATCCGTACTGGCCCCATACCAGCTTGATGAATTTATCTTTTTCGGTGTTCAGTTCCTGATTGACCAGCATCTTGCCTTCCGGATCGGTGACCATGAAGCCCAGCTTGCCCTTCTCGTTACTGGACATGTCATACTCAACCGCATCCCACTTGCCGTCCCCGTTGGGGGAGAAGGCCGCAAGATTGGCGTAGGCGGCGGCCGTGGGCGGGGTTATATCCTTGACTATCATAACTTCTCCCACGGTCTTGATCTCCGGATTGTCTTTGGGAGAAGAATAAACATAGATATAATTTTCGCCTTCCTGAAGGAGGTTGATGTTCTCAAAGCGGAACTTTCCGTCTTCGCCCACACTTGAGGAACCGCCCCGCCTAGGCGGGGCAGGTTCCGGTCCCGCGAGTGAACCTCGCGGTTCCTTCGATATAATCACTTCCAGCTCCGAATCCGCCTCCGCCGTCCCATAGATCGTCACGGTATCCTTATTGGTAATATATCTATCCGCCAACACAATCGGAGCCGAAAGCTTAATCTTGCCTTTGGTGAGCGTATATGTCGAGAAATGATCCAGCGGCCCGGAGAAACAATAGAGCTGGTTGTCTGGATCATAAGTTTGTTCATTGTCAGAAATAACTTGCAGATCGCCCGCCACGGTGATCTGATGGATGTTCAAGCCCAGATTTTTGGTGGGATCGGCCGGATCGGGATTTAGCCCCAGGTTCTTCAGATCGTCCAGGGTGTAATAGAACTTTAAGGTCGGGCGAAGGTCAATGCCGTCTTCCTGCGGGGTCTTGAATTTTGAAGGGGAGGGCTTAACCTCCACGATCGGCCCGTGGGTCATGATAATGGGCCGGTTGCGGACCATTATCTCGGTCATCGTGACTGGAGTGATGGTCGCCAATTTGTCGATTTCAAAAGCGCGGCCCGGGAATTTTAATTGGGCCCGACGATAAGCGGAAAAAACATCTTCTTCTCTACCGTCATGTTTTACTAAAGTGCCGATATAAATATCCTGAGTGGCAATATAATTGCTGGATTTTAGAAGAACCGTGTATTTACCGTTCAGTCGATTGACATTCCACCAGGCCAGGATGCCGGATTTAGGAGTATAGGAAGTGGTTATATTCTTCCAGTCGGATCCGTCGAAATAGGAAAGCTCATAGGGGCCGGCTGTATTGCCCGTGATCTCCACATAACGCCTCTCAGAGCTATTGGTTTTAAGCTTAAGTTCAAAGGTATCGGCCAGGCGTTCGCCGTTAAAGGAGGCGCTCCCCGGCTCCAAATCCGCGTTCTCATTGCCGTTGCGGTCTCTAACGGTTATTTCCCAATTATTAAGCGTGATATTGGGATTATCGATCGGGGTTTTGCCGTCGGAGGCGAAAGGATTATATTTTAAGAATGTATATTTTAGAGCGGGAACCGATTGATAATCTTCGCTTATGCGATAGGGCTCCGCGATCTTTAATATCCTTTTGCCTCTGAAATCCTCATCGTTGAACAGCCGAAAATCGCTCTTGATGAAACCGCGATTTACCGATAAATTTGTATCCTGTTCAGTTGACCAACTTAGCGGGCTGGAGGTGTCTTCGGCCTGGACAACGCCGCTGCGGCCGGCGCCCGACAGCCGGATATCAAGATTGGCGGTGGGAGAAGAAACGGAGTAACTCAATTCTTCAACATAACCAGCCACTGAAAGCAACTCTCCGATTGATTTTAAAGAGCCCCAAATGCTTTTGCCGGCACTCTTACTAAATAGGGTTTTACCGGAAAGGCCAATAGAACCCTTAGCATCTGCGGCATGAGCGCTGATCTCGCCCTGGTCCAGCTCATAGAAACAGATATTTTTATCTGACCCAAAGCCGTCATATTTCTGCGGGTCTCCGCCGGCGGATTTAACCAGATTTTTGTAATTATCCCCTCCCCATCCATATCGAGTATTGAAAGAAGTAAAATTCGGACCGGGCCAGGCGAAAACGAAGGGGGTCTGGGATTGGCCTGCAGGAGGGGACTGCACCATCTTTACGGGAGTAGCCGCCTTAGCATTAAAAGAGGCAGGATCCTTATACCCCTCATATCGCTTAATAGAGTCAGTGATTTTAGTGCCGTCAGAGAATTCATAATATCCTTTTTCTGGGGCAGTGATAGGAATAAATTCCAAATATTCATCGGCAAGATAGGCCGTATAATCCGAAGCGGAATCCGCGGAAAAACGAGTATTGGTTTTACTGTAAATTTCCCCTGCCTTGGGCCGCGCAAAACCACCGGTGACTATTTCCGCCAAAGACGATGCGGAACCAGGGAATAAACCGGCATCGTAACTATCCTTATGTGGCGCATCGGCACTTTTAGCAACAGTTGAAGGCCCATTGAAATATGTATTTCCCGGGAAACCTAATTTATCTAAGCGATTCATATAACCGGAAAAATTATCATCCTTGGCAGCCGCCCTTTTTGCGCAGACAAAATCCACCCAGGGAATGAAGCGATTGGTGAGGCGGGAATATTGGATGGGTGAAGCTAAACTAATCTCAACCTTTGCAATGTGGGGCCACTGTGTTGGGACCTCTACCATTTCTTTTTCTTTGCCAAAGTCATACAATCCGAAAGAAAAATATTTGGGAATCAAAACAAAGGCTTCCGGCTGTTCGTATTCATTGCCGGTGATCTTGAACATGCCCTTGTCAGTTAAAAGTCCATCTGCCGACAAGGGCAAAGTGAACCACTTTTCAGTAGTATCCAGAAGATATCCGCCGTCTTTAGCAGAGACATCGACTCGAGCTTCGATTTTTGTAATTCTTCCTTGATACTTTCGCGGATATACCTTGCGAACATCCGGTAGTGTGGGGTTGCCTGGAGTAAAATCGAAGCTGTAGGTCTTAACATCTTCATAATCGCCGTCCGCCCAAATATCCCCGGCCAAAAATCTATATCCATCGTTAAAATGATAGGTTACTTTCAACGTAATAACCGCATTGACTTTAACTTTATTAAACCCCCTATGCACTAGCGCGGCAAAGGGCACATAGGGATAGGTAGTAAAGCGCTGGCTGCCGGTCGCGGATAAGGTGTAAGAGAAATCTTTGGGCGGATAGTAAAGCCCGGAACCCTTGGCCTCAAAATAATAAGGGGATTCGCCTTCCGCCAAACGAATGCGCTCGCCGTTTAAGGTCGCATCACCGCCCAGGGGATCCAGGCGTGCGAAGCTTTCGTTTCGGTAATATGGCACTACCGAGATATCGCGGATCTCCTCTATCTTCTCCCCCGCCCCATCCACCGCCCGGGCGATAAGCTTGAGGTAATATCTACCGGAAGTAACCACCGTGGCGCTATCGGGCAATGGATAATTGCCCCGCCAGGAGAGGGAATACTTATTGTCGGGATTAAGCGCGCCGGATATCCTGACCCCCTCGAGCAGAGTGGCAATCAGATTATTACTTTCATCGTAGACATAAGCGGATACCAGGGAATCCTTGCTTAAGTTGTAAAATACCGAAACCCTGTCCGGCGCGGAAAGCGGGCTAAAGTTTTTATTAATGGCCTCAACATTCTTTAGCTCAAACGGGGTAACAACCCTGACTCGAGCTTCATCGGTCGCAATGCCAAAGCCATCCACCCCTTCGGCTCTTACTTTTATGAGGTATTCTCCGTCGTCCGCGAAGCCGCCAGTATCGAGTTTACCGTCCCAGTCGATACCACTTGTTGAAGATTTGTTCCCACTTGACCCTTGCCCCTTGGCACCTGACCCTAGCGAAGCAAGATCCATCATCTTCTGATTCTCCAAGTCGATCATGATGGGTATGAATTCTTGAGAAGCCTTGGAGATGCCCAGATAGATATTAGATGCATAGGGTGAAGGAGAAGTCGGATCTTCGTCGATCTTTGGCGTGATCATCAATTGCTTACCGTCGGCAATGGTGAAGTCAAAGCCACCTTCTCCGCCAGAGATGGTCTTATCCCAATTGATCACGTTGCCCATAGTGGTTACTGTTGACGGATTACCGGTTATTTGAATGCTTCCGCCGATAGCGATTAAATTGCCGGTAAAATGATGGCTATTGCCATCGGCTGACCAGCGGATATGCCAGCTTTGTTCGTCTTCCCATATATAATATCCAAGGTCACTCCCGGCACGATATTCTGGTTGGCCGATATAGGGGGCTCCGGCCAAATTCGGGAAATACTTATAGAAGATTACGGAACCGCGAGGTTCACTCGCGGGGCCGGAACCTGCGGCTGAACGCCGCGGTTCCGATATTATCTCAACATGCACATTGGCCGGCTTGACGCTGTTTAAAAACCGGATAGGCAGTTTGATCGAATTATCCGATCTAAAGGAGACTTCGGAAGGCGTGGGATAGAGTTTGATATAGGGGCTAGGAACGGAAGCTGAAAAAGGATCGTTTTTAACCTCAACCACACGGGTTGTAGCTATCGATTCCCCACCTTGTCCCGAGCCTGTCGAGGGACCCTCCTCATCCACCACCACCAGAATCGTGTAAGTTCCATTAGTCAAACTGTTGGTATAAAGATACGCCAGGGTTGAATCATTTTGCAGGGGCCTCTGCCCCGCATTTTGAATCCCGCCATTCGCATCTCGATTCGAAAGCGGGACTTCCAATGCTTCAGTTAGCCAGTCCTCACCCACCCTCGCTCCGCTCGGGTCCCCCCTCTCCATTTCATGGAGAGGGCTGGAATTAACTCCGGGTTTATAGAAAACCCTATATTGCTTAAAAGGCTTGCTGTTGGTCCAGTCGGGATCGATGGCGGTGCCGCGGATGGCGATCACTCCGGAGATTTCCTGATTATTCTCCGAAGGGAAAGAAATGACCGGCGCGATGCCGTCTTTAACGCAGCTGGCGTAAGAAATACTTTGATTGCCCAGATCGTCCTCGGCGATTATTTGGAATCGGTAAGAGCCCTTGGAATAGTCGGGCGAATTCCCATCCCATGAAATGTGATTGATCTCAGCTAAAGATGCCGGCGCCGACTCCCAGACCGTCGCCAATTCATGATCAGTTTCGTTATAGAGTTTGATCTTGACCCTTGCCCCCTGCCCCTTTGACCCCTCCACATCGTTCGTCTCAGACAATCTGTACGATAAGGTCGTAGTATAAGGACTGGCCCCACTATTAGAAAGCACGTAAGGCAGAGTGGCTTGTGCATAAACGACCGGCGGTGTGCGGTCGATGCGTATGCCTTCCAGTTTATATGGAACGCTTTCGTTGCCCGCCTCATCCCGGGCAGTGATCTCAATATCGTAGAGGCCGTCTTCGGGACCGGGCAAAAAGCTATTGTTGTAGCTCCAGCTGTACTTCCCTTCGTAATGTGGGGTTGGTACTGCTATATGCGAATTTGCACTAGTTAAATATACCTTTGCGGACTTCGTGGAACGGTTTGCCATTTTAATGAATATTTGGGATTTTTCAGAGATCCCGGCTTCAAGTTTTTGTTCGTTGAATTTGGAGGACATGGGGTTGGGGGTGATATTGGCTGAAAGAACCTGCGGGGGCGTTGAATCAATGACCATCGGCGTTTCGGCGACAGTATAATTTCCAGCTAAATCGAAGGCTTTGATTTTGACAACATATCGTCCATCGTCTATCGTCCTTCGTCCCTCGTTCCTACCGTCCCAATTGAAGAAATGTTCGCCACTAGCGATCGCATCATCGGTGGCAATTTCGGTCAGGTGATTTCCGGAGAGGTCGTAGAGGTCGCAGCGGACTGAGGCGAGGATCGAGGCGGCTTCATCTGAAGCAGTGTATTTTATGGTTGTAGGAGCGCGGGGGGAATAGGGCTGGAGGGGCAAGATGGCAATTGAAGGGGCTCGGGTATCAATATTGACCGTCCACATCGCCTGGGACATCCCTACATTGCTATTGGCTACGACTAAAATAGTGTATTGGCCGTCATCTAAGGGCTGGTCTGGGGTATATTCCACCAGGGCATGTTTATCATATGTTCCACCGCTTATGGTCACTTTCAGGTTAGGGTCGCCGGTTATGTCGATCTCTGTGCCGTCGGGCTTTATAAGTTTAACTGAAGTGATGCTGATATTTTCAAGTGATGATGCGCTATAAGCCGATTTTGAAAATATGACCTTGAATTTGGGCTTATTATTGTTGGTATAACTATTCGGCGCCGGCTCAAACTGGCTGGGCAATAAGGGGATGGTGTTGACGGTGATCATTAAGTGTTGGTTAGAAGTATAGCCAACTTTATTTTTGGCCTTGAAGGCAATAACATTTTGGCCTTCTGCTAGGTTTAAGCCGTCTATGGCAAAGTGGCCATAATCATTCAATACATTAACATCCTTCCAGGCAGCGAAATTCTCAGAATATTGAAAATATTGCATCTTTTTGGGCATGAAGTCCCTTAATACGCCCTCTATTCTATTGGGCGGTTCTTTGACGGTTATATTTCCGACTTCCCTGCGCTTGCCATTAATTACAATGGATGCTCCCGAATTTGTGCCGTCTCTATTCTCATTAAATGCCTCTACTTTAACCTCACGGAAATCACCGGTTCGTTTGCCCTCCGACGAAGAAAAGTCGGTCAACAACCTGAAATCCCTTTCGCCGGGGCAATGGGTGTCGCCTACTGCCGGGAGATCAAAGAGCGCTTGGGCGAGAATTGGATTGCTATTGACATCTTCAATCATTTGTCCCGTTACGGGATCATATTTATATGCTTTTTCTGATATCCTTCCCAATATTTTCCCATGCGCACCCCACATCTCTTTTAAATCCTGTGAAGTAAATAATATTCCTATACCGACCAACGCCCCACCAATAAGTATTGGCGCTTTTATTTCTTGTGGTATTCCTGGAATAATTTCAAGCCCCCAGGCAAGAACTGTTAAATCCGCTTCCAGTGCTAATAATCCAGCACTATTAAATGTATATGGATATATTTTTGCTTCCTTTAGTGTGCTTATCCCATCTCCCCTAACACTTCTTACATCAGTGAAGAGATCTCCGTCCGCAAGAATCGGGTAGCCGGACATAAGAGATATCAAAAAACTCATTATCCTTCCTTCGGCTGTACTGCTCGGCTCTGCTCCATCTTCTGGCCTCCCCCCCAATCCAATATTGTTTATTAAATAGAGCCCCATGGCAAAAGCGGGCACAGATCTTTGCATATTAATAAAATCTACCGTTGAGGGCGAAGCAGAGCAAACGCCTCGTCCATATATTATTCTATTTTCAGACCGCTCATATGCGAAAGCCGACGGGTATATTGGGTTATATTCTCCATCATTAGATGAAGAATTCAATTCTTCTATTGATCTTGAGTTGGGCTTTAAATCCCTAAAAGCGGGGGTGTAATCTAAACTGAAAAGCTTAGAAAACCCACCGCTTATTACCGGCATGGCGATAACATATCCGGCAGATATTGCCAGATATTTGGTTGCGGGATGAGAAAGACCCAACATGCGGCTGCTTATAATAGTTGCCCCAATTGCAGGAATAAAAATACTTGGGGCATTTTTTTCTGCTGCATCCCATATCTCCTTCATCATTACCCCGCTGGCCCCTAAATGCGGCGTAGAAATAAAAATAACCTTCGCTACATCATTTTGATAATACCTTTGGCCATTGCTCCCCTTGCCATACATATAATGTCTTGCTGCCAATCCGCCCATGCAGTGGGAAATAAGAACATATTTTTGAGGGATTTCATTGGTTAAGGGGCCTCTTCCGGTCGGATTATTTTTATTTTGTTTTGGATCTTTAAACCAAGTGATAAAATCTTCTCTTGCCTGCTCTAAGAAGGATAACCTTTTATTGTTTATCTTTTTTACCTTATGGGGTTTAACGTTATCATCAAGACTCGGAGTGCCCCGATGTATTGCCGATGAATCTCCGCTATAATTCCTATCGCCTATTTCCCATCCTTGATGCTCAATATCGAGCTCATTGTTTGAGAGGTCATACGAATATACATATCCATCTAATTCATATTCATTTTCCAAGTATTGTTTTAGCTTGCTGAATTCAATTCCGAGCGGATCGATTTGTTTCCGACCATCAAATATCCCTGAATCAGTTCCTTTGCTATGGAGCAGAATGTATAAATAATTTTTGGAAGAATCGATGTTTACTCCGCCAAAAGCATTCGCCCCCGCAAGGAATATAATTATGCATGATAATATAAATATATAATATTTTCTAACGCTTCTCATTCTTGTTCCTTAATTGCGCAGCTTAGTCAGCCCTGATCCGTCAATATTAACGATCCAAACCCCCTTTTCATACCCGCCTTGTATCCAATCACCGCCGACTATTTTATTGTTGTCAAAAGAAAGCTTTAAGCTGCTTCTTTGATATCCATCAAATAGCAATTTATCGTTATTCCCACTTATGTCAACTTGATTTACCTGCAATCCATATCCCGAATAAATCACTTTATTTGTATTTGATATTTGAGGGTCTGTCCCAATAGCCGCAATTACTTCTTTGCTAGAACCATCTGATTTTATTGCATATATTTTGCTTGATTCATAATCAGCAAAAGAATGGACTATCTTCTCCCCCACCCTCCATGCAACCGCTTCGGCACTTGTTGCTATTTTGGTCTTCGAATTACTCGCTATGTCGATTATATACATATCTTTGGTTTCATCGCCTGTGAATACTATTTTTCCCTCATCCGGCGACCAATCAAAAGAGCTTGCCTTTTCTCCGCAATCTATTGATTTTATTTCGCTTTTCCCATCCGCACTTATTATATTAATATATTGACCGCTCCGATATGCAATATAATTGCCCAATGGTGAAGCTGCTGGAATATTGATACCTTTGTCCTCGCCCCCATATATTTCTCTTTCTTCGCTCCCGTCATCTTTCATGGAAACAATGTATTCACCATGAAAATATTTTTCCGATCTAGAATATCCCGGTATAATACCGGTTTGCCTTTCTTTTTCCACAACTTTTACCGCCATGATCCTCCCATCTGTCAACCAATTAGGATAATAATAATCTACATATTCCCGAATGCTCTCCCCACACCCCCCTACCATAAGCAGCAAGCCCAACAACCCTATAATTAGCGCTGGGGGCCGCTTTAACATTTCTTTATCTCCTCTCTTCACCCCTCAAACTCCCTATCACTAATCCCCTGATTGACCTTAATATTCTCATATTCCATTTCCATTTTCATGCTGCCCATGGGCATGGAAACATTTGAAGTCGTCTTGGTCATCACCCATACTCCTTCGCTCCTCGCTATGCTCGGAGCTTCGGAGTATGAAATTGAAAACCTCTGATACTCAATTTCCGACTGACTCATCAGCTTTCCCTCCTTCGCTGAAGCTACGGAGGGCGAATACATCGCAATCCTCACCGGCACCCAGCGCTCGGCGTCAACATAAAACTCCATCTTCCCGAGGAATTTATTGTCACTTTTTGGTATGCCCGTAATCAAAAAATTGCCATCGTTTCTTTTAGCAGAAAAACCAAAGAATTCTTTGGCTTTATCAAAATTCATCTGATTTTGATTGTCCTGGCCCATCCCCTGGGTTTTTGTTACGTCCTGTTCGTATCTTTGCCCGGTATCCTTATTGATCAAAATAATCTTTTCGCCGTTATTTATCGTAATTTGATGGGTGGGCTCAAACATCTCAACGCGGGATTTACCGGGGTATTTCATGAGGATCTTCCCCCTTTGAGTCATGGTTTTAGCATTCTTCATCGTGGAGGTTATCGTGGTGACCGTATCCGCAGACATATCTTTGATCTGAGATTGGTTGGCTTGGATATTGGCGATTATATCGTCAAGGGTCAAGTCGGCCTTCGTTAAAACTCCGGCGGACGAGTCGGCCGCAATGGTTATGGAAGACGACAAAAATACTATCCCCAAAACCAGGAGGGCGACGAAGAATAGGGGATAGGGATTAGGGAATAGGGGATAGAGGAAACGCTTGATCATGATTTTATCCTTTCTTTTAAGTTTTCTATCATCGAATTATAAACGCCTGCCTGCCGGTAGGCAGGAATCAACGAATAGAATCCTGGCTCATTCGCTCATTCCTGCCTGTCCTGCCTGCCAGCACGCCAGCGACAGGCAGGACAGGTTTTATTCATTGTCATATTCGTTGATAGAACACCTCCGGCCCCTCACAACCCCACCCTCAACCCCACCCGGTGCGCGCTGCCTAAATCCCCATACGGAACATAACCATAATCCACTGAAAAACGAGAAATATTTAGCCCCAACCCCACTCCCCAGTTACCCCCCGCGCCTTCCTCCGACTTAGTATTATATCCCGCCCGTAAAACGAATTGTGGAACTACTTTAAGTTCTCCGCCAAAAGAAATATAGGTCTTATTATCTTTAGGAAGATTTACATCCAAAGCCAGATTCAGGCGATTATCCAATATTATTTTTGAGATCCCCATTTTAATCGTCTGCGGGAGCGTCCCGCCTATATTTTGAATAACCCCACCCAGCCGGAGATCCCAGGGTTTATAAGAATATAGAACTCCCGCATCTAAAGCCGCTCCGCCCTCATTAAAACTATCTATGTTTTGATTGAAAATTTTGGCCGAGGCCCCAAGCGACAAATCCTTATTTAAGGCTTGCCCCCAAGCCAGGGTGGCCACATAAGCGGAAGGGGTAAAGGTGCGGCCGGTTCCCAGGCGTTGAGTATCCGTGGTTTCGGCAATGCTCCCATAGCTCAAATAGAAGAGAGCGGCCCCCAAGGTTCCCGGCCCCCATGGCTTTATATAATGTATGGTGGAATAGCTGGTATCTAAAAGCCAGATATTGTAGGTGGTGGAAATCTCAGAACTTGAAGATTTGGCCAGGCCCGCCGGATTCCAGGAAATCGCCGTGGCGTCGTCCGCCACCGCAGTAAAAGCTTCGCCCATGCTGGGAGCCCGCACCCCCTGGCCTAATTTCAAAAACGCCGCTCCAACCGTGCCGGTGCTCTCGTTCCCGGCAAGGACCGGGACTGCCAACAAAAAGATAATTATTAAACTAGCGAATAATCGCAATTTTGCCACTGGCTTTTCCTCCAGAGTTGGCGGTAACCACATAAAGATACACTCCCGGCGCCACTTGATTTCCTCCCGAATTTTGTGAATTCCAGGTCAAGCTGGCCGAGCCGGGGGTGTTTTGTCCCGTCCAAACCAGGTCCCCCGCAATATCATAGATATGCACTTTTATATCCTCGGTCAAACCATCGAATTTAATCCCGCCGGCGGCGCCCAGCTTGTAGGGATTGGGGAATATTATCAGCCCAGGGATAGAATCGCCCACTACAAAAAGTGTGGCCTCACAGCTTGAAGTATTCCCTACCTCGTCGGCAGTCATTATTTTAAATGTATGATATCCAAGGGACAATTTCTCTGCTTCAGAAAAAGCATAAGATCCTATCAGTGATGATCCAATCGACTGCGCCTGGCTCGCGTTCAAAGATTTCGAGTCGCCTCCATCTACTGAAAGAAGGTTTGATGATAGATCCACTCCATAGTCGTCGCTTATATTAACTGTTAAGACCGGGGTGCTCTTTATTGAGTCCCCTGCCGATACCAGCCGGCCGTCGATTTTTAAATCTCCGATATTAGGAGGATTGAAATCTATGATTTCAAAAATAGCATAGGTGCCCAGTATATTTGAATCGAAAGCAAAGCGATTATCGTCTTCCGCTTTGGTAGAATTTTTATTCCATTTATTATTTACAGAATTCCAGGTATAACACCGCAAATTTGATACGCCTGATGGTTTAGGCAGTGTTATTCCCACCGGCAATGAAAACGCATCTACAATTGATGTAATTTTAAAGGCCTTACCGGTAGAATTGGCTCCGCGGGGCGGAGGGATCAGCAGATCGATTCTGTCAAAATTAACACTTTCTACTTCAACTGTCGGCGCTCCAAAGGGAATGGCAACCGAAGCCCCTGAAACACTATCCGTAAATGTTCTATCCGCCCCTTCAATAACCACAACTTCAGGGGAACTTTCATTGCCAACCGAATCAACTGCTTTGATAGCTACATTATTTCTGCCTTTAACTAATGTCACTTGTACGGTCCAGGTGGTGGAAGTCGGCAAACTTACTCTGTCTGATGAACCATTGGCCACAATATTGGCGAGTCCGTCGTCCTTGAGCCGCCGATGGTCTGATAATTTATCAGGGTTGGGGTCTTAATCGTATTAATGTTAATAGTCGGCGGATTGGGAGGCGTCGAATCAATTGAGAAAGCTGCGTCACTGATATCTTGACCGGCTTGCCCAACATTATCACGCGCAGTTATTTTTACCCTCGCCTCGCTGGTGGTTATTGCCGGGGCAGTCCAGGTATATGAGCCGGTATTAGGCAAATTATCAGCTATCAAGACATCCCCGGAGCCAATGTTATAGTAGAGAGCGATAGAATTATCCTCAATCCCACTGCCCTCATCAATAGCAGACCAACGGATAATTGTTGATCCGCCTCCCTTATAAAGTTCTCCCCCATTGGGGCTCAAAACTTGTACAATGGGAGGCACAAGATTAAAGGGAATGGCCTCTGAACTGCCGTAACCACCATATATAAATCCATTATTAACTCTGAATCTCACCGCGAGATTGGCTTCCAGATTGCTGTAATTTGTACCGGTATTCCAATAAATATTGTGATCAGGGGCGGAAGGATAATCGGTGCTTGAGGCAAAGCTGGCGCCAATGCCGCTCAGGTCAGAATCCGATACATTATTCCATATTGATCCACCATTTGTTGAATATTGAAAACTATTTGCCTTATACGTGCATATTGAACTATTTGGGTCTTTGATTTTAAAGGGTATGGTGAGCACTTTTGTGCTTGAATTATAAGAAAGTGGGCCGATTATTCCGGGTTGAATGTATCCCAAGACAGGGTCATCCCAAGTAACCGAAGAAGTATCTAAAACCTGATCATTAAAAGTCCCTCTTTGAGATCTTATAAATACCAAATCGGTATCGTTTTGCGCCTTAACATCGTAAGTCCCGGTATTGTCAAAATTAATGTAATTGAAAGTATGATCCTTCCCGTTGATAGATAAATGGGGGCCGGCCCCCTTAACATTCCTAATGGCTCCATTATCAAAAATGGTTATTGTGGCGGTCGGGTCTATTTTAATTCCCTCTGCGTTAATTTGGTTAAAATCAAAATACTGCGCGTCTACCTCACCCGATATCACAAAACCGTAACTGCCAGTGCCGTCATAATCGATCAGAGTTGGATAGTCAGCCGTTCCTTTTAATTCGACCTTGCCTCCCGGATCAACCGTCAATCTTGATTGATTATTTAATTCGGGAATGGCGCTTGGACCAAACAATATCTTCTTCTGTGTATTGGCATCTCCAGCCGCGGCAATAGTGGCAAATACGAATTGGTCTCCTTCTTGAACTCCGGCTGCCTGAGTTAGAGTAAATCTCACTTGCCCGGCGTCAGATGTATAAGCAACACCCGAGGTTGCCCGATTGGATTGCAAGCTAGATACAGTTCCCTTAACTTCCCAATTAGAAGTCGCTGAGCGATATGTTACGAACCAAACCTCGGTAGTAGTTGTCCCGTCATTCGTTTCTATGGCAGAAAGAGTATGGTCGGAGCCGCGAAAAAGGAGAGGCGAGGTTGAATAACTAGCGTACAATTGATCTGCATAATTATAATTATTGATTGATGATATATTATAATTTCCATAAACGTAAACTTCTCCATTTTTATTGTTGGGCTTTTTGCTTATTAAATATGTTCCAAGTTTTCTGACTGGCCC
>Ga0315274_10003968_pt1 | contig 21869 bp, 19 predicted proteins | sample YL17G02_20_MG_FD_203700 | JGI IMG/M metagenome (GOLD analysis project Ga0315274, IMG submission 203700) | Sediment microbial communities from Yellowstone Lake, YNP, Wyoming, USA - YL17G02_20 | ecosystem: Environmental > Aquatic > Freshwater > Lake > Sediment | place: USA: Wyoming | collected...
CCTGAAGCTCCTCAACAAAGAGAGGAGTGAGCTCGGTTGGGATTCTTGCCCCGGCGCTGGTAGGGTGACCACCTCCGCCAAGTCCATGGATCGAAGTGAACTCCTCCGTGAATCTCCCCAAGTCAATGCCACCAATGCTGAGAGCTCTCATCGAAACCGACGAATGCTCCCGCCTCTCGTTTATCAACACGGCGTAGCTACATCTGTGTCCCTTCGCCACCTCGACAAGCGCTCTCGTGCCGAATCCATGCAGGGACCGGCGCTTCTCCTTGAACTCAAGTATGCACACGGGGCCGTCGATCCTGACACCATTCTCAACTCTAGCGAGGGCTCTTGGCCAGCGTTTTTCGTTAAGCACTTGGAGATACCTGCGCTTGATAAGACCGACTTCGGATGGCCAACATCCTCTGGCCAAGTGGGAGCTCGCATGGAGTCGGAAGATGTCATCTTCTATGTTGAACCTCCATGAATAATCGAGAATCTTGGCCTCCTCCTCAAGACGCCAGAGTCCGTGGGTTTCAGCTTGCTCCCGAAGCAGCTCCGTGTCGCAGAACTCCATTAGGTCCGCAATGGCAACAAGCTTCTTCATGTGGCCTTTCGGCACGAAATGTTTGTGCAACGCTCCAGCCGCGCTCATGCCCGACCTTATGAGACATAGATCTTCAATGGTCTTGGGTAGAGATGACGGCTGATGATGATCTATTACATGTATTTCCTGGGAACTTCTCCTCTCCTCCATCAATCTGGCCAGCTCCGGCACGATCGCGAGGTCTACGAGGAAGACCTTGCTTGAATATTCATCTTTGGAGAAGACCTTGGTCCCCGCAGTCGGCGATGTGACGAACGAAACGCGAGCCGCCGGGAATATGTCGAGAAAAATCGCTGCAGAAACAATCCCGTCGACATTTCCTCGGGTAATGAGGTGAACGTCCCTCTTGTCCCTGGATAAGCTGCCCATCCTGAGGGACGATTGTTTTCCAGAGTATATGATTTTATTGAGCAGAGGAGTCAATGACTTCATACTGGACAACGATTCTTGTTCCGCATCAGACGAGAGTCCGTTGTCCAATTGAAACTCATATCCTGTACTATGCCTGTAAACCTACTGGCTATACGGGCATGAAGCGCTCAAGTTGTCGGCGAGACTGACGGAGGTTTCATGTCGATGTTTCGCACTGAGGTGTTCGATTGAAATCCGCAAGAGATTCGATTGTCGATGACATGTTTCATCTGATAGGCAGGGAACATGGTTGCGACGATGTTCGCGCAAGGTTCTATCCGTTCAAGGAATTCAAGAGCACATGGTGCCGCAATGGAGGTAAGGTAGAGTTCAAGATATCTGACTACCTCCAACATGCTGATGCAGGCGTCCTTGAGGACTTCTCAAGATGCCTTTTCTCACGGATCTCCAATAAAGGGCGAAAGGAGGTGTACACAGAGAGATTGAGGTCCTGGCTGCAATCCAAGGAGTTCATCTCGATGAATCGCTCACTCTACCTCGAGAGAAGCAGGAATCTGTCCCTCTCCCCTGCAGGTCGATTTCTCAACCTAAAAGAAATTCATGCGAATTTAAAGGACAAGGGTTTGATTCAAGATTCCTCCGATGCGGTGCTAAGTTGGACCATCAGTCGAAATGTGCACAGGGTCGGATACTGCAGCGTCATCATGAGAGTGATCGGGATCAGTTCAGTTCTCGACACTCCTTCGATACCTGACTTCGTCGCGGAGTATGTGCTCTATCACGAGATTCTTCACCTGGAATCGGGATTGGCATCTCTTGCTTCCGGTCATGATCGGGATTTCAGGGTCAGGGAGAGGATGTATCCCAATTGGAGAATGGCAGAGGATTGGTTGAAGAAGGTAGCCACGGGGAAGATTGCGGGAACTTAGCCTGCACCCATGAAACATTCGAACAGTAACAGGCGATGCGATAGTAGTATCAAGGCGTTCATTCATAATAATCTGGGGGAGATGACCGTGTCAGGCAAGATCCAGTTCGTGACAAACATTGAGCCGGGCGACGAGGTAGAGGACGTTTTCTCGGTAAAATATAAGAAACCACCCAAGAAGTATGCGGGCGGACTGATGTTCGAGGTCAGAGTCGCCGATCGCACCGGAGCGATCAATGTGAAGTTTTGGGGTACTTCCGATGAGACAGCGGTTCGCAAGGAATATGAGTCTTTCAAAGCTGGTGATGTAGTTCGAATAAAAGGGCAGGCGGGAATCTACAAGGATATCACAGAGATCTCAGTGAACCTCGGAAGCGGAGGGTTCGTTCGACCTGTCACCCCGCAGGAATATGAGTACGAGGATTTTGTCGCCAGCAGCGAGAAGGATGTCGATTGGATGATGACGCAGCTGAATTGCTATGTAGACAAGGTCGAGGATCAATATCTCCTTCGATTGCTACACTCATTCTACTCCGACCCCGAGTTCGTCGAGAAGTTCAAGCAGGCACCTGCTTCGATATCGATCCATGCGAACTGGATCGGTGGATTGCTCGAACACACGTTGAATGTTGCATATGTTTGTGACTGCCTTTCAAGTATCTATCCAAAGCTTGACAAGGATCTCCTGCTTACCGGGGCTCTTCTTCACGATATCGGGAAGGTGGTGGAGTACTCCGTTTCCACGAACATCGACGAATCGGTAGATGGCATGTTGAGAGGTCATCTTGTCGCTGGAGCTGAAATGGCCATAAGATCGTGCGAGGGTGTCCCGGGTTTTCCTGATAACCTCAAGCTGAAGATCGCACACATGATTCTGAGCCACCATGGGAAACCAGAACATGGATCTCCCAAGAAACCTCAATTCCCAGAGGCACTCGTTGTCAGTCTTGCAGATGATATGGACGCTCAGATCGAGCAGTACATACGTGCGAGAGAGGAGGCCCATACCGACAGTCTGTGGACCTTCACTAAGAGGCTTGGACCGATCTATCTCGGGTGAACCTTCATCGTTTATTTCCGGCCTGAAGTCTTAAGAAATCAATTCTCGTTAAGGGGATTGAGAGTTCTGGGAAAAGTGTCCCCCAGCCATAACAGATTGGTTCATGGGAGGGCGTACCCACCTCCCCACACTGACCCAGGCTGGGGGTTTTTTGTCGTGCATCGGGGTTGGTCTCCAGTCATAACCCGACGTCACGTCGCTGTTCCTGGAGCGACCCATTATATCGATGCACTGTTGCCCCCAGAGTTGAGGAAGAATCACGGATCATCTTCCGATTTCCAAGGGCAGGACGAGCTACGTGGAACTGGGTAATAACACTTTCGATTCCTTTACCATATGTCTGGCTTTGAATCCATGACAATCGATGCATCGAGCATTGACATCGTTTTCCCGACATCGTGAATGGAGCGTATTCAAAATTCTCCTGACAGACAAAAGGCCGAGTCGGTCAGGCGAAACAAGACCGCTCATGTGATCGTTGAGAGAGATCCTCGCCTTTGGGCTGGAAGACAGGATGCTGTCCTGCGCAAACACGTGAAACCCTGAGAAAGCCTTTATGTCCTCGCATTCAGTAGAACGATTGATGACCATTCTGGTCGGTTGCAGTGGATGGTCCTACGACGATTGGGTGGGACGCTTCTATCCTCTTGATCTTGCAAGGAAGAGGGGCGAGTGGTTGAGGTACTACGCTGAGTACTTCAGGACTGTGGAGATCAACAGCACATTCTATCGGCCCCCCAATGAATTCCTAGTAAGGTCTTGGATAAAGAAAGCCTCCGATCTGGACGGCTTCGAATTCTCCCTCAAGCTCCCGCGGCTCGTGACCCACGACTCGATAGTGAAGGGAAACGCGGCGGTGGCTGCGAATCAGGCAGCATCTTTTGAGAGCATTTGTGTCGAACCGCTGGCAACGGAAGGTTTGCTAGGTTGTGTACTAGTGCAGCTCTCTCCATATTTCAAGAACGAGGGGAGCGCGATCAAAGCTCTCGCATCTCTTCTGGATGTCGTATCCTGTGACAAGTATCCCTACGCGGTAGAGTTTCGTCACAGATCGTGGCTCGACGATTCCGGTCGCGACATAGTCCCAGAGGCGCTGGACCTCCTTCAGAATCACAATGTCGCCGACGTGATTGTCGATGGTCCAGGTTTCCCTATTACCTCGAGAATCACAGCTGACCACTCCTATCTCAGATTTCACGGCAGGAATTATGATATTTGGTACTCTGACGAGAGTGAGGATGACTATAGGCTCAATCGATACGATTTTCTATACTCTGAAGAGCAGCTCGGACCATGGGTCCAGAGAATGATAAAGGCGGAGGATTCAACCCGGAATGTCAGGGTCTATTTCAATAATCATGGCAGATCCAAGGCTGTCAAGAACGCTTTCCAGATGATGGACCTTTTGTCAATCCCACACCGTGAGAAAGAGATTCAGTTGCAGGACCAGATGACGTTGGGGAGCTTCAACGGTCCCGCCGCTGAAGGGGGGGCGGAGGACAAAAACGGAAACCTTCAAATCCCTAAACCAAATATGCGGTTGGCAAAGTCCAATCGTTGATGGTGTCTGATGATGAAGACTCTGTTCGAGCCTGAGTCAATCGCGGTGGTCGGCGCTGCCAGGGAAGAAACCAAAGTCGGTCACGCCGTTGTGAAGAATCTCGTCGATTCTGGATTCAAGGGTAGACTATTCCCAGTCAACCCAAAGGCTTCTGAGATATTGGGTCTAAAATGTTATCCGTCCCTGACCGCTATTCCCGAGTCCATCGACTTGGTTATCATCGTCGTTCCTGCCGGACTCGTCCCCAGGATCATAGATGAGGCCGGGGAGAAAGGGGTCAAGTCCACCATAATCATCTCCGCTGGCTTCAAAGAGACTGGAAGAGAAGGAGCGGAGCTGGAGAAGAGAATTACCGAATCGGCGAAAAAGCATGACATGAGGATTCTTGGGCCGAATTGTCTGGGATTGATAAACACGTACCACAAGATGAACGCCACCTTCACCAAGAACTATCCCGCAGAGGGCCCAATAGCTATCACTTCTCAATCAGGAGCTGTGGGAACCACGGTTCTGGATTGGGCATCGGAGCTCAAGGTAGGTTTCTCGAAGTTCGTGAGCGTGGGCAACAAAGCCGATATCGATGAGGCGGATCTAATCTCCTACCTGACGGACGATGATCGTACGAAGGTCATCGGAATGTATGTCGAGGGGACCAACAGGGGGAAGGAGTTCATGCGGGCCTCCTATGAGGCTACGAAGACGAAACCTGTGATCGCGCTCAAGGCCGGGAGGACGAGCTCCGGCGCAAAGGCGGCGTCTTCCCACACCGGGGCGCTGTCCGGAAGCGACAAGGTGTACGATGCCGCGATGGACCAGTCCGGCATAATCAGGGTCAAGACGATCGACGAACTTTTTGATCTTCTGCTTGTGTTTGCGAACATGCCTCTCCCAAAAGGCGACGGTGTCGCGATAGTGACGAACGCTGGTGGTCTGGGCGTCATGGCGGCCGATGCCGCATCTGATTATGGTCTTACATTGGCATCTTTCAAGAACGAGACCATAGAGAAGCTCAAGGCAAGACTTCCAGAGCAATGCAACTTCTATAATCCTGTGGACGTGCTCGGAGATGCAGACGCCGCACGGTATGATTTCGCGATCAGAACGCTCATGGAAGATGATAACGTTTCATGCATCGCCGTGATGCTAGCTCCGACCGATTTGGTGGACATACCGTCGACAGCGAGCTTGCTCACATCTTTCGCCGGGAACGTGAAGATGCCTATCGTCGCCGCATTCGTTGGAGGCAAGGACTGCCAGAAGGGCATCGATATTCTTCGGCCTTCTGGTATTCCCAATTACGATTCACCCGATAGGGCGATGAGGGCACTGAGCGGGATGGTGCAGTTTGTCAAGATGAACGCCGGGAGGGATGACACCTCGCCGGTGGTGATTGATGGTGACAAGGACCGGGTCCGTAAGCTTCTAGATCGGATCCAGGCGGAAGGTAGGTTATCTCTAAGCGAGGACGAGGGCAAGGAGATATTCAAAGCCTATGGGATTCCAGTCCCTATTGAGATCCTTGTCAAGGATCCCAAAGAGGCCGTTGAGGCAGCTGGCCGTATCGGTTATCCCGTCGTCATGAAGATAGTATCACCGGACATCGCACACAAGACGGATGTGGGCGGAGTGGCTGTTGGGATCTCTGAACCAGAAGAGGTGAAGAAGCAGTTCAGTCTGATCGTCAGCAGAGGCAAGAACAGGATGCCCGACGCAAGGATCGACGGTGTGATGATCGGCCAGATGCTGAGCGGCCGGGAGGTCATCGTTGGTATGGTCCGCGATCCTCAATTTGGTCCAGTGATCACTTTCGGCTTAGGCGGAATCTTCGTCGAGATAATGAAGGACGTTACCCAGAGAATCGCTCCTCTGACCAGGACGCAGGTGATGAAGATGATATCATCGATAAAGGCCTTCCCGATATTGTCAGGAGCAAGAGGAAGGAAACCTGCAGATATCAATTCATTGAAGAATGTCATTTACAGGGTTGCACAGATATCTCTTGATTTCCCGGAGATATCTGAACTCGAAATAAACCCTGTCATAGTCGGGGATGAAGGAAATGGATGTGGCGCGGTCGACGCGCTGATCACAATCAGGAGGGAGAACAAATGAAATCGTTGTATCTGGGGTCGGTCGTTGAGAAAGCAGGAAAATCGATGGTAGCCCTTGGGATGGCCAAGAACTTTCCGGGAAAGATCGGATATTTCAGGCCGTTCAAGGAGACTCTCATATCGACTCATAATCGTGTTGTGGATCAAGACGCCTATTTAATGAAGAGAGCTCTGAACCTTGAGCAGGATGAGGATACTCTATGCCCGTGCACCTATGATCTCTTCAGGGGGACCACGATCGACAGGATCTCGACATGCTATGGTAAGGCGGCCGTTGACGCTGACCTCATGCTTGTCGAAGGCACGCGCAACATTGCCACAGGGTACACGCATCATGTGTCAGGATTTGCCATTTCCGAGGCGATCGGAGCTGATGTCATTCTTATCTCGACCTCGAAACCATCCGCCCTCGATCGAATTGGAATGCTGAAGCGTCTGATGGAGAATTATAAGGTGAATCTGGCAGGGGTGATCCTGAATATGACCGACGATCCAGCCATTGAGGTCTTCCTTCGGGATAAGGGCGTGAATGTTCTCGGTTCGATACCGACAATCAAGCAGCTGAAGTTCTTCCACGTGAAAGAGATCGCAGAAGCACTTGGCGCCGAGGTGATCGTAGGTGATGAGGACGCCATGTACAAGTATGTCGAGGAGGTCACGATCGGCGCTATGACGCCAGAGAGTGCGATAAAGTATATGCGGAGAATCCCGAGAAAGGCGGTTATCACCGGTGGAGACAGATCCGACATCCAGATGGCAGCGCTCTCGACAGACACATCATGCTTGGTGTTGACCGGTGGTCTCTATCCGGTTAAGACCGTGATCGCGAGGGCATATGAGGCGGAGGTTCCGATACTCGTGTCCAGATATGATACGATGACGACCGCGGAGCTGATAGAACATCTAATAGCAAGGATCGACCCTGACGATGAGATCGAGATCGATCTGATCGCGAAAACTGTCAAAGACCATGTAGATCTGGATAGGATCTGGGAGATCGGCAAGTAATCGCTCGTCCGGCGATATGAGGTTGAGGATCATACCTCTACAATCACCTCGCTGGTCCCATCCTCTCTCTCTTTGACATTGATGACGTTTTCCATAAAATCCTTCACATCCTCGATGTGCGTTATCAGAATGATCTGACGGAACTGCTTCGCTAGCTGGTTCAGGGTCAGCATTATGTTTCTCTTCCTAGTCTGATCCTGGGACCCGAATATCTCATCCAGTATCAGGAAGTCCACGTTGCTGCCCGAACGGTCCGCTATGACCCTGGATATCGCCAGTCTCAGGCAGAGGTTGGCCAGATCGCCTTCTCCTCCGGAAAACCTGTTCAAAGGGTACTTCATGCCTCCGTCGAGTATTTGGATCTCATAGTCTTCGTCCAGTTCCATCCCACCGTATTTGGAATCGGTCAGATCGACAAGAAGCGTCGAAGATATTCCGGACAAAGTGGGAATTATTCGTGACATAACGTTCGCGCGGAACTCCTTCATGACAGAGCTCAACGCCGTGAGCTGCTGCATGTGCGCAGTCAATTCGTCTATGCTCTTCTCACGCAAGATGAATTCCCGAAGCTGTTCCTCTCTGATCTGAAGCTCCCTTTGGTCTAGACGGATCTCTGATTCTTTCGTGAGGAGCTCTCTAGTCTTAGATTCGCGCAGATGCAACAGATCCTCATAACTGGCCTGAGCTCTCTGACTTTCATTTTCATTGTATTCCAGGACCGCGATCTCTCCCTCGATTTTCGCAAGATCGGACTTGACGTCTGCAATTTGGCTCTTCGAAGTTTCAAGCTCCTCTTCGATTTTGGGTATTCTTTGCGTCTCGATTTGGAGCTGATTGTATCTGTCGTCAGCATTCTTCAATTCCGTAATCCTAGCTCTGATCGAGATCAGCTCTCCCTCGTCGTATGTCCGATCCTTGAACAGGTCTAACCTCGCTTCGAGCCGCTCTCGCTCCTCATCAAGTCTTTCAGACGCCAGGGAAAGCTGCTCCAGTATTGAAGTCGCCCTGATCCATTCCTTCTGCTGCTTCTTCACTTCCATCTTCCTTTTCTCCAACATCTCCTTTCTGAGTCTGAGCTGCTCCAGTTCCTTCTCGGACGCCAGTATGCTCCCCTCAATCGTTCTGGTCTGTTCCTCCCTCTCCTTGATCTCATCGGACAGCTTCTCAAGAATGATCTTCTGATGATCTCTCAGTGGTCTCTCGCAAGTTGGACAGGGGCTCTCAGGACCAAGAGTCGATATCTGCTCGATCTTCGCTTTCGTTTGAACTACTTCCTTTGAAATCCTTTTCAGTTCCGATCTGTGCAGCCCAATCTCCTCTCTGACCACGCTGGCATGGTCATCTGTCTCCCCAAGACTATCCTCGATCTTCCTAAGTCTGCCTTCGACGTCCCCCGAGGTCAGGAGGGTCTCCTTCTTCGTCGAAATCTCAGCTGAGATCTCCGATATCTTCTTCTTTGATTCCGTCAAGCTTCTCTCGAGATTCCTCTTTTCCTCGTAGGCCTGAAGGTCTTTCTCGATCTCCTGTTTCCTTTCGACGAGAACCTGATACTCTCTGTGCGCGTTCCCCAGCGCCCCCATCTCATCCATCTTGTTCCTTAATCCGAGAATCTCGGTCAAGATCTCCGCATTCCTTGCGTCAAGGCTCCTGTTTCTCTCTTTCTTCCCGACAGCTCTCTCGTTCAATCGGTTGAATTCCTGTTCCCTTTTGAGTGCGAGATCCTTGATTCTCCTGGCATCTGTCACTTGGGCATCGAGAGATGCGACCTCCTCGCGCAGCGGTGCTAGTTCCTTTTGCGCATTGTCGATTCTATCCTTGAGTGAGACGATTTCGTCTGAGAGAACGTCCTTCTTGTTACTCCCGTCCTCGGCCAACATTGAGCCAGCGGTCATCTCAAGACTCTTCTTCATCACCGAAAAGTCCCTTTCTATGTCGCTCACTACTTTGTCCAACACATCGACATCAAGCATGCGCAAGATCAGTCTCTTTCGATCGAAAGGTCTCAAGGAGGAGAGTGCGTTGAGATCCTTCTGTCTCGCAAAGACGGATATGAAGAACGCCTTGTGATCCATGCCTAGACGCCTCGACATTTCCTCGCTTACGGCTTTATCTCCTTTCGCTTCGGGCTTGTCGTTGACGACCAGGGTGGCGTCCACTTTCAGCTCCTTTCCCTTCATCATTCTCTCAATATGGTAGATATCTCCACCAATCTCGAACTCCAGCACGACCTTGCACTCCTCGTTCGGTCCCGCTCCCATCCATCTGACCTGTTCCTTCGTAGTTCGTACGATTTCGGCCTCGTTTCCGTAAAGTGCCCAAGCAATTGCCTCTATTAGACTGGATTTACCTGCGCCGTTCGGTCCGACGATTCCTATGACTCCATCAGGGAACTCCAGGGAACACTCTCTGAACTTGCGATAGTTCTTAAGCTGCATGAATCTCAATCGGATTCTTCCATCCCCCTGTGCAAGTAACTCAGTCCCATCGTGCGGACGACTTCCTTGTTCGCCTTCTCGACTGGGAAGCGTTCGAGGAAGGAGACGAACTCCCGATCGAGAGAATCAAGGGCAGTGCTTGTCATCTGAACAGAAGAACCTTCCTGGAGTAAGTCATACTTGAGTTCGAAGTGCGTGGCAGTCGTTGTGATATGTCTAATCCAGTTGAAATCCAGAGTCTTGTAGAGCGAAGGCGCTAGATTCTTGATCCTCATCCTCACTATATTGTCCTCCAGGTCGGAAGACTCAATCAGACCCGCTATCTCAGCTCGCAAAGTGAGCGAGTCCAGGTTGAGGGCATCTATGGGAGCCAGGTCGATCATTCTCCTCGTCATAAGCGGCACAAATACCTTACTTCCCTTTTCCAGGTCAACGAGCATGAATCCTTTATCTTGCTGTGCTTCTGCGAATGAGAACCTCTCCGTTGAACCGGCATACCATGCGTTCGGAGCGACCTCGCAACATCCATGATAATGTCCCAAGGCGATGTAGTCCATGTCCTTTCTCAAGTATGAGGATTGGACGAGCGTCTCGTTGAACTCGTTCATTCGAAATACGCCTAGACCAATTATCCCGGCATGGAGCATGCCAATGCTGAACTTCGCGTCCTTGGACCGGATCATTGACTGGAGGTTTCTGATGAGATTGTCCCCATCGGAGTGCGGAATAGCGTGAACTGTAATATCCCCCAGGTCGACGCGCTCATAGGCTCCTTTGTACACTGGATGTATGCCATCCATGTGCTCGAGTATTCTGAAGACGCTTCCTGTCTCTTGCAGTCTTGGCGTGGAATGGTTCCCAGCAATTACCACGGATGGTATCTCCACTTCGGCCAACCGTCTCAGCTGGTCAAGCACGAAGGAAATGGCCCTGTTGGTCGGACGCACGGAATCGAAAAGGTCACCGGAATGAAGGACTGCGTCGGGTCTGATCTGAATTATTCGATCTATGAACCGCTCGAAGGAATCGAATACATCGATTTCTCTCTGGTTGAGACCAGTGCTCTCATCGACCCTAGCATATGCCGAGTATCCGATGTGGGTGTCAGAGACGTGCGCAATTTTCAAATGGTGCCTCCGATGAGTATTCGATCATTATTTCTGTTCCTCCATTATTCCTTTGCTGAGTATCTCTGCCATCTTGCGATGTGCGGACCTTGTCACGTTCCAAAGTAGGTATGCGGTCAACCCGCCTATGACGATGATTGCGATCGGCGGCAGGTATGGTAGCTCCCTCGTAGTTGGGACAAGGGATATCATCACGAGTAGCATGATGATAGCGACGAAGACTGTGAATAGTCTCATGAAGATACTGTATATCAGCTTTCCACCGACTGCATTGAAACTGCCACTCTCGAAGAGTCACCTCATCAGCTCCGTATGCGTCGAACGCGCATCCATAGGTCCGTTTCGCTTGAATTTCCATTCGCATCGAAACGGTCCACGCAAGCTCTTGTATATATAGATTCCATTGCTGGCAACGGTCCCAGCCCCGATGACAGATCCTCGTTGAGAAGAATCCCTCTCCTTGTTACTCCATCTGTTTGTTTGAATCATGCGGTCCCTAGAAAAAGATTTATCAACCGTGTCAGGATAGACTTCTCCAATGCGTCCTGAGCTGCTAGCCATGGGGGGTTTCGAGAAGAAGACACGACCAAGAGTCAAGGTAGTGGGAATCGGGGGTGCAGGATGCAACGCAATTGCGAACTCTGGTTTCGAGAGCATTGGTATTTGCACGGCCGCCGAGCATTTCAAGCGCCTTCGAACTCACAAGAGGATTCTGCTGAGCGATGAACAGATACTCTTCATGAGGGACACTCCGCCACAGACGATTGCCTCCATTGCCTATGATTGGAAGGATGAAGTCATCGAGACCGTTGGCGAGGCCGACATCATGTTTCTCTTCACTGGTCTCGGAGGTGAGACGGGTAGTTTCGTCACTCCGATAGTCTCGCAGATCTGCAAGAAACTATCCAAGATGGTGGTCGCATCGATTGCTCTTCCCTTCTCTGTCGAGGGATCTCAGAGGAAGAAGGTGGCGATGGGAGGCCTGTCCAATATAATCGGGTCATCGGATTTGGCGATTACTTATCCAAATGATGGTCTCCTGAAGATAGCGCCGAACCTTCCTCTCATGCGCGCGTTCAGCGTGATGGACAATATCATGATGATTCCACCGGGCGATATGGAGAAGGTTCTCACGGTCGAAGACCTTCACCATGTTCGCAATAGCTTTTCTGGAGCGAAACACGCTAGGGTGGGAATCGGGATGGGAGAGGGAGATGAGCGAGAGTTGAGGGCCGTAGATGAGGCCTTCTCCTCGCCTTGGTTCAACTTCGATCTATCAAGGGTCGGAGTTGCAATGGTCATCGTCTCCTCGTCCGATATCACCCAATCCACGGTCCAAAAAGTAATTGGAGATGTTTCGTATCGTCTGCCCAACGCAAAGTTGCTTTATTCGGGAAGTGCGGACTCGTCCTTACAGGACAGGTTGAGAATCACTCTGCTGGTCGGAGTGGCATCAGATGTATTCTAGTGGTTGCCATCTAAGAACCGGGTTCACGATTCCTCTAGCATTCGATTAAGATCTCTGCTGGAGCTCTCGCGAATCTGACGAGGGCATCTGCCTCAATGAAATGCAGTTTTCCGGGAACAATTAGAGCATGGAGGGGCGGGCCAAGATCCAAAGTGAGTATGTGATTCGGATATCCAGCTTCGATTCTCTCTGTATTCGAACCGATTCTAGCTCCTGCGCAGATCAGCGTTCTGCTGTCAATGAGGCCCTTGCCTATTCTCTCCTCAGCCTCCATCAGGCATCGGACCCCATCCTGTGCACTCATGTATCTTCCTTCATGCTCTTTTATGTCTAATAGGACCAGAGTGTGCAGTCCCCTGTTCTTATTGTCAAGCACATTGTCATAGGGACTGGAAGGTCGAAAGCCCTCCTCAGGGAAGGGTAGAGTGACGGTCCTCCCGAACTTGTAGGGCTGCAGACCGAAGGCAGTGGCGCAAGCAGTCTGTATGGAAGCGCCGTGGACCAATCTGGTCGGAACCTCGGCTTTGTCGGCTCTCAATCTGATCTCGACATGGGTCGTGGCCACCATCGGATCGCCTGCGGTAATGAAGGCCACGACGCCTTTTTTCGCCGCATCGATGATGACGTCCCCTTCTTCGACATCTCCTCTCGTCAGTAAAATGATCTTCTTCTCGATCAGCTTCTCCAGATCTGGAATCGTCGAATCGATCATCCTCGAGGTGTAGAACTCGGCGAACACCTGATCGCAGTTCTTCAGGACCTTTAGAGCTCTCAGAGTCATGTCCTCCGTTCCTCCTAGTCCTAAACCAACAAATATCAATTCACCCAATGCATCACCGTGCGTTCCTGGTGCGTGAAGGTCTCGAAGGATAGAGGGGAATCGATGCGTAAAAAGCTTTTACAGCTCGGACAGCTCGACAAGTCCCTCAAGATCAAGAGAGAGGGAACCGCTGTCATCATTCCCATAATTGCTTCAGATCTTGTGGCTTTGGATGTCGATTTCGAATACGAATTCGTTGAGGAGGATCTGGAGGAGCGAACACCGAAAATAGTCGATTATCGGAAGAGGGTCGACATCTCAACCGATCTAGTAGCTCTTTTGCCAACTTCCTTCGACGTGATCGGGGACATAGTTGTCATACGCCTGGTCGATCAACTGACACCTTACCGAGAGATGATCGGCAATGCACTCCTCTCCACACATCCGCGACTGCGAACTGTCGCGCTGGATAGAGGTGTGAAGGGGGAAATGAGAGTGAGGGACCTGGAGGTCATTTCGGGAGACGATTCGACCGAGACAGTGCATATCGAGAGCGGTCTCAGGCTTAAGGTCGACCTGCGCAAGGCTTATTTCAATCCTAGGTTAGCTTCAGAGCGCGAGAGAATCGCATCCCTTGTCTCAAAGGGGGAGGTGGTCACGGACATGTTTGCGGGCGTCGGCCCGTTCTCGATAATGATTGCCAAGCATGCCGAGCCAAAGATCATCTATGCGATCGATGTGAACATGGATGCTGTAGAATTCCTGAGAACCAACATCGCAATGAACAGGGTCAAGAATGTTGTCCCCATATGGGGCGACGCGCGTATGATCATCCCCACCCTTCCACCATCTGACAGGATCATCATGAACCTCCCTCATTCTGCTCTGGAGTTCATCCCAGAAGCCTTGCGGCAATTGAAAATCGGAGGCACGATTCATTTCTACTTCGTGTCCGAGAGGTCATCATATCACGATACGCTAGGAGAGGTGACGGCTCGGGCGGAGGAGATCGGGAAGAAGGTCGAGATGGCTCGGATCGAGGAGCTGAAGACCTACTCTCCATCAGCGAGCGTCTTCTCTACCGACATCATTCTTCTCAACGGGAGCTAGGGTTATGCCGCTTTGTCCTTGATAGTGTCCACTTCTCTTCTCATATGTCAGCGATGCGGGGCTGCTCATTCTCTCGAAGACTATCTGGACGAAGCGTGCGCCGATCGGTATCTCCACGCTGGTGTCGGATGCGTTGAAGGCGGTGAAGGTGAGCGATCCGTGAAAACCGGCATCGACCTTTCCGAGACCGACGATGATGCCTTTTCTTATCCAGGTGGTCCTCGTCCAAAGCTGGGCCGCGATCTGGTCCGGCAGTCTCACTCGTTCGAGAGTCGAAACAAAGAACATCTTCTGCGGCGGGATCTTTGCCACTCCTTCGTTCCATGAGTCATTGGGGCTCGAAATCGATATCTGGGAGATCCTCAGGTCATACCCATTAGGGGTCAGTGATTCCATCGAGAACTCGGATATCTCCAATTTCCCGGATTTGATGTGGTCGAGAATCTCGTGATCTGCCAAGACGCACATGTCTGCCTAATAACATTCGGAGACTAAAAGAGATGCGAGGAGTGCTGGTGTTCCTCAGCCGACTTCAGAACTGAGTGCGATCGCACATTGTCCAATCGATATTCCCCCGTCCCCGTTCGGTATGTTGTCGTGACAAACGAACTCGAACCCTTTCTCCGTCACAAGCTGCCGTGTTATCTTGGACACCGTGTAATTGTATGAGACGCCTCCTGTCAGTCCGATCGTTTCGAGACCGCTATCATCCGCTTCATCGCATGCGATGTCCACCAATCCCGAAAGCAGGGCGTAGACGAAGCTGTGGATCGCGTCAACATGTCTATCTTCCATCTTGAAGAGCTGTTCGAAGAGAGGCAACGTAAGAATGGTATCAGCGTCCCTCTGCACCTCGAATTCGAACGTCCTATTTCCTTCATCCATATGTCTTTCGAGTTTCATCGCGGGCTCTCCATCATAGGTTCGCGCGCAACAGATGTCGAAGTAACATGAAAGGGCGTCGAGGACTCTTCCAAAGCTTGAGGTGACCGGGCTTCTCCGGATCATCTTCCTGAGGATCTCTGCTTCCTTTTCATCGTAGTAGTCTGTCTTTGATCCGACCAGCTCGGAGATCGCGAAAACAAGCCTCCTGGGTTCCTTGACCGCCATCTCCCCGCCCAGCAAGGGAATGTTCTGGAGATGTCCTACCCGCTCAAATCCATCGAAGTCAGCACGGAGCACCTCCCCTCCCCATGATGTTCCATCATCCCCGTATCCAGTTCCATCTAGCGTCAAGGCGACAACCTCGTTGAGATGCGCGTCCACCATTAGTGATGCTGCATGGGCCCAGTGATGTTGCACCTCAATCAGATTCGAGCCCCACTCCCCCGCCAGCTTTCGTCCGAGTCTCCTGGTGGAGTATCCAGGATGCAGATCGACCCCGATCGCTTGCACCGCATCCACACCCAGCAGTTTCTTCTGGTATCTCAGAGAGGATTCCAGGAACTCGATCACGCCTACGGAACTTCCGTCCCCTATATGCTGGGTTTGGAACAACTTTCCATTATGTCCGACAGTGCCAGTGATGTTCTCTTGAGCCCCGAGGCCAACAGCATCACCGTTGATCGGCAAGTCTATGCCAGAGGGGATATGACCTCTCGATTTCCTAAGGAAGTAGGTCTTGTCGTCGAATGTTCTCAAGACCGAATCATCGCAACGGTTGACTATTTCTCTATCATGTAATAGGTAGCATTCCGCGTTAAGCGAGAGCGCGTCCTCGTCCCTGAGCATCATCGGTTGACCCGGAACATTGGCAGAGGTCATGACCAGCGCGTCCTCTGGCAAGTGATGGAACAAGATATGGTGCATCGCTGTGTATGGAAGAAAAGCGCCGACGCTCCCAAGGCCTGGGGAAATTAGCTCGGTGATGGAGGAATCCTTCTTTCTTATCAACACCACCGGTCTGTTCGGAGAGGTCAGAAGCCGCCTTTCGAAGTCCGATGGTTCCGCGTAGCTCTCCAAGGCAGACAGGTCACGGAACATGACCGCGAACGGTTTCTCCTTTCTGTCGTACCATCTCCTCAGTCTTGGGAGCGTCTTGATATTGCAGCATATGTGCATCCCTCCCCAGCTTTTGGCGACGCCGATGGCGCCTTTGTGCATCTGTTCAGCGAACGATCTTATCGGATCGCCTTCGATCCTCTTTCTATCCCTGTCCAGGAAGTAGTAGCGAGGACCGCATTTTGGGCACGATATCGTCTGGTGATGGAATCTGAGGTCAGAAGGGTGTTCGTATTCTGTCCTGCATTCCTCACACATCTCGAATGCTTCCATCGATGTGTTGATTCTATCGAATGGGAGATCTCCTATCACCGTGAACCTGGCACCACAATCAGTGCAGTTGATGAAAGGGTACATATGGCGCCTGTTCCCCTTTTCAAAAAGCTCCGCCCTGCATCTCTCGCAGAGCGCGACGTCGTTAGGAATTGACACACCTCTCTGACCTGTCCTGCTCTTGACTATCTTGAATTCGTTTTTCTTGCTGGATACTGTCCCCTTCGTCGCACTAATCTCCACGGAGTCGATTCTTGCTAGAGGAGGGAGTTTCTCTTTCAGTCTCCTCACCAGATCCTCTGCGTCTCTGTCCACCACGATCACGACGCTTGATCCATTGTTCTGCACGTAACCGGAAAGCCCCATCGATGTCGCGATCCTCTGGACCGTAGGCCTGAACCCAACGCCTTGAACGACACCTCGGACAACTATCTTCATGCGTCCCTGTCCAAGTAGCGGAGGATATTTATCTTTTTGTAGTCTGAAAATCAGCAAAGATATAAGGAATCGATGATGGATATTGGGAACGGGAGTTGAGGATATGAGCCTCGTGCCTGACGGTTTGCGTTACACCAAGGAGCATGAATGGGTGAAGTCCGAAGGTGGAATGGCAAGGGTAGGGATCACGGACCACGCCCAGCATGAACTCACAGACATAGTATTCGTTGAGCTTCCGAAGATCGGCAAGAAGGTCAGGAAGGGCGAATTGCTCGGTGTCGTCGAAAGCGTGAAGACTGTGGCGGACGTCTACAGTCCCGTGACTGGAGAGGCGATCGAGGCGAATTCGATCCTCGACGACAACCCTCAGCTCATAAACGAGTCACCCTACGAGAAAGGATGGTTCGCCATCATCAGAATGGATGATCCTTCTGAGACGAAGTTCCTGATGGACGCGTATGCTTATCGAAAAATGCTCGGCGAGTAGCCGAAGTTCATGATGCCTTCTCATGCAATGTCGGAAGCACACTGAGAAAGAATTGAATACCGTTCCATCCGATTTCACTTCTATGTCCTTCCGTGAACCAGGGCGAATCGAGACCATGATGACCAGACTCGCCACTGCGACAGTAGCGAGCGGCTACTACAAACGCTTGGTTCGCGATATCGGCCTCCAAGGGAATGAGAGGGTCATGGATTTCGGATCTGGCTCTGGCATGGCGTCAAGATACATTGCTGAGCGTCTGACCGATGGGGAAGGCCATCTGACCTGCGTCGACGTTTCCAAGGTGTGGATGGAAGTTACCAAGAAGAGAACAAAGGCTTTCTCGAACGTGGATTTCAAGTTGGGTGAGATCACCTCGTTGGACATTGAGAATGGCTCATACGATGTGATCATCATTTCCTTCGTACTGCATGACGTTGACGAACATGAAAGGCAGGCAATGGTCAATGAGATCGCGAATAAGCTGAAGTCCGGCGGAAGAATCGTCATCAGGGAGCCGACCCGAAGCGATCATGGGATGGACCCAACAGATCTGCGGACCGTGATGATGGGTGCAGGTCTCACAGAATCGGAGGGCAAGAGGGTCGGGTCAAGATTCGATGCCGTGTATCGCAAGTGAATCCTGCCGTTTGCCCGATTGATCATAGAAGGGTTTTATTAGATGTTCCTTCCACTAGACAACGCAGTCGGCAGGTGAATTTGGATATGGAGAAGATAGGCAGAGGGCCGTTGGAGGCGGTGAGCATCGTGCCACCGAACCCGGTCGTGCTCGTCGCAGTAGGGAGCGGAGAGACTGATGTCTTGGCGATCGGAATGTTCAACGTGTTCTCTTTCCAGCCCCCGATACTAGGAGTCGCGGTCACTTCCTCAAGGCACAGTTACAAGCTATTGGACGAATGCTCGGATTTCTCTATCAATATCCCGGGAAAGGAATTGGCCGAGAAGGTCATTTGTTGCGGCTCCAGGTCTGGGAAGAACGTAGACAAGTTCGCCGAGTGCGGTCTCACTCCGGTGCCGAGCAAGAGGATCAAGTCCCCTTCTGTTGGGGAGTGCATGATCAACATCGAATGTAAGAAACTGGAGTTCTTCGAGAAGGGCGATCATGTATGGTTCCTTGGAAAGGTCGTCCACGCCGAGGTCGCCGCCGACTACGACCATGCACAAGGTCTCCTCCACCGGGACGGAGAGTTCTGGGAAATCGGGAAGAAACTGGATTAGGGACTATCGGCTTCACGTCCCTGCCGCTTCCAGGGACTTCGGGCAATCGCACATCTCCCTTTTCTCCGGTATTTTGGGTATCGTCGATGTGACCAGTTTCCTGATCTTGTCCGCGTTTTCCGTCATGGTCCTTACGACCATCGCCGCATCGACCGGTCTATCGGCCCAGACATCATAGTCAGTGATCATGGCGAGGCTTACGTAGCACATCTCCTGCTCGATAGCCAGCTGACACTCTGGGACCAAGGTCATGCCGATGATGTCCCCAAAGGAGCGAAACATCCTGCTCTCGGCCCTCGTCGAGAATCTTGGACCCTCTATGCAGACGTACGTCCCGTCTGGATGGATTGTCATCCTGAGCCTCTTCCCTTCCTTCGTGAACAGTTGTCTGAGCTCACGGCAGAAAGGGTCGGCCGTACTTATGTGCACGGTTTTTGGACCGTCGTAGAAGGTGTAGTCCCTCCTCTTCGTGAAGTCTATGAATTGGTCGACAACGACGATCTCCCCAGGTCTGAATCTCTCCTGGAGGGAACCGACGGCGCAGGGGGATATGACCCTCTCGATCCCGAGCTGCTTGAGCGCCCATATGTTGGCCCGGTAGTTGACCTTGTGAGGTGGAAATATGTGATCCTTTCCGTGTCTAGGTATGAACGCCACCGAGATGCCAGATTGGTCCACTATCTGGATCTCCCCGGATGGATCACCATAGGGAGTCGAGATCTTGATTTTCTCCCTTACTTCGAGCTGTTCAGTATCGTACACGCCAGTACCGCCAATGATCGCTATCTTGGCCTTGTTTCCTTTTTTCATGTCCTGCTCCCGAACGAGTAAGCGCCTTTCATGGTAAAGAATTGTTATGAAGAACGCTACTGAGATCTATCTCGGGATGAGATCCTCTCAAGAAATGCAAGGATTTTTCAATTCCGTTCCGCATTGGTTCCAACAGGTGAACACGATGGAAGCTAAGGTCGAACTCAATTCAGCGGAAGCAACAAAGACATTCCCGGCATTCCCGGCAGTGCTTGCGGCCATGGGAGATGTGGAGAAGAATGTGCTCACCATCGGATTGGTGCAGATATTCTCCTTCAATCCACTGGTGCTAGGGATCGGGGTGGCTCCCGCGCGTCATAGCCACAAATTGCTGCAGAAGTATCCCGATTTCTCGATCAACATCCCGGGTAAGGAGTTGGTGGAGCAGGTCCTGTATTGTGGAACAAAATCTGGAAGGGATACCGACAAGTTCAAAGAGACCAATCTTACAGCCGTCCCGGGGAAGAAGATCAGATCCCCTGTCATCGAGGAATGCCTGGTCAGCTTCGAGTGCAAGAAAACGAATGTGTACGAAATGGGTGATCGCACTTGGTTCTTCGGAGAGGTCGTTCATACCGAGGCGATAAAGGACTACAGCCGCGACATGGGACTTCTCTACTGGGGTGGAGAATTCAGGATGCCGGGCGAGGTGATTAGAAGGCGATAATCTGAGTCTCCCTTCTTTCGATCTAGAGGACTGGTTATTGAGGTGCAAGGGTGCACGAATCATCATGGACCATAGTGGATCGCCGTCACCCTATGAGGACGGATTCTCGCCCGACATAGGATCCTTCTCCTCACTCGATGAGGTCGAGACCGAGGGACGACTCCTCGACACGTTGTCCAATATCTATGGTGTGGAGAGAGAGCGGATTGCTTTGACCTCTGGAGCGCAGAACGCCAATTTCTTGTTTTTCAATTCGTGTCTTGGGAAGGACTCGCTCGTTGCGGTCGAGAATCCGACGTACATGCCAATTAGGAGCGTCGTCGCATCGATCTCCAAGGTCATTGAATTCGAGAGAAGGGCCGCTAACGGATTCAAGCCTACCATCTCGGACATCGTTGGCGTTCTGAATAAAGGATGCAAGCTGATCGCGCTCACGAATCTCCATAACCCCAGCGCAGCGTCTCTCACGGATCTCGAACTCAAAGGCATGCTGGATATTGCCAAGAAAGAGGATGCGGTGATCCTTTGCGATGAGATATACAGAGAGATGCAGTACTCGACCCCTTCCAGCCCCGTATGCATCCTGGGTGACAATGGAGTGTCGACATCGGGCCTGACCAAACTCTACGGTCTGGGAGATCTTCGAATAGGTTGGCTAATCGGGCCAGAGGAAGTTCGAAAGAAGGTCGATCTACTTCGGTTGTACAGCATCTACCGTCTTCCCGCTCGTTCGATCGCGGTCTCGATAGAGGCGCTGAAGAGGAGAGAGTGGTTTCGTGACAGGATGCTTAGGATCGCCAGCATGAATATCAAGGTCCTCGAAGAGTGGCTCGAGGAGGAGGAACGAGTTCGATGTCAAAATCCTGAAGGAGGTTTGATGGCACTTCTTTCTCTTCCTAAAGGCGTGGACGATCTTCAGCTTGGTGAGACACTGATGGACCGCTTTTCAACTTCAGTCTGCCCAGGACGATACTTCGGCATAATGGATCATATCAGGATCACGTTCAGTTGCGGAGCGAAGGAATTCAGAAAAGGACTTGAGAACATTTCGGCAGCCATCGACCAGATGGTCTGATCATCCCTGCGCGGACGGAGGATCGGCCTTCTTATAGGAGCCCAAGATCTTGACGAAGGACGCCCTCTTCACCAGATCGCTGATCGCCCTGCTTACATCTGGATTGTCAAGATGTCCGTCAATGTCGGCGTAGAAGACGTACTCCCATGCCCGGTCCCTCCGCGGCCTTGATTCAAGTTTGTTCATATTGACGTCATGCTCCGCGAAAGCACCCAGACAATCGTGAAGCGCCCCCGCGGTGTTCTTTGTGGCGAATACGATCGAGGTCTTGTCCCCCCTGGGGTTGATCGCAGCCGCCTTCTCGATGACAAAGAACCTCGTATAGTTCAGATGGGAGTTCTGGACGTCCTCCT
>Ga0315274_10003969_pt1 | contig 21867 bp, 20 predicted proteins | sample YL17G02_20_MG_FD_203700 | JGI IMG/M metagenome (GOLD analysis project Ga0315274, IMG submission 203700) | Sediment microbial communities from Yellowstone Lake, YNP, Wyoming, USA - YL17G02_20 | ecosystem: Environmental > Aquatic > Freshwater > Lake > Sediment | place: USA: Wyoming | collected...
TAGAGGGTGGAGGGTAGAGGGTGGAGGGTGGAGGGTGCTGAGTGCAGGGGATTTGTATTTTTTTCTGCGCCCTGCCCCCCGCACTCTGTTTTGCTTGCCCGTCCCCAGTTTTTTGTGCTCGTTGGGGTTCGGGCTGGAGGAATTCGGATCATCAGGCTCGGCGGGATCATCGTTTTCTAATCACCTTCCCGCCCGTCCTCCGCCTCTCCCTCCCGGGTTTTTCTCGGACATGAGTTCCTTCTCAAAAACGGGGGGTGGGCAAGCCCTGTTTTGATCTTGACAAAGAGGGGGTCCATTTTTTAAAATACAAATGCGATCATAAGGTTGAGCGGGAATAACTCAGCGGTAGAGTGCAACCTTGCCAAGGTTGAAGTCGCGGGTTCAAATCCCGTTTCCCGCTCCATTTGAGTTTCATTCATTTATCTATTACCCATGACCCCTGACCCGCTTTATGGCGGCATAGCCAAGTGGTAAGGCAGCGGTCTGCAAAACCGCGATTCCCCGGTTCAAATCCGGGTGCCGCCTCCAAATCAAAGGATGGCTCTTCAAGGCCATCCTTTTTTGTTTAGGCGCTTAGCGCCTCATTGTTACAAACATGTTGGTAAGAATGAAATATCCTTCACAGCGCGGCAGAGCCGCAACCAAAAGGAATCACCCCCTCCCTCCCCTCCCCGAAGGTGTGAAAAAATTGATTTTCAGCCGTCACCCCGGTGAAAACCGGGGTCCAGTAAGTTCGTAAATCCTTGAAAACACTGGATTCCGGCTTTCGCCGGAATGACGTGAAAAAGAACTAATTCGATTTTTTCACACCTTCCCCCCTCGAGGGGGAGGGTTAGGGTGGGGGGGATGCTTTTTGCTTAATAAAAATTTCAGAAATTGAACGTAAGTAGTATAGGGACCCGTAGGGGCACGATGCATCGTGCCCCTACAAGCTAAATTGACGCTAAAATGAATGGTCATGAATTGTGGGGGCAACCCTGCGTGGTTGCCCATCCTGCATGCTCTGCGTACCCTGCAGGCTCTGCGAGAGACAAAGGCTTTTCTCTCGCCCGCTTCGAGGCCGCAGAGAGCGCAGAGAAAGCAAAAATCTATTTTCGGAGTGGTATGGAAGGGGGGCTTTAACTCTGCGGCCCCTGCGGGCTCTGCGAGAGACAAAGGAAGGTCTTACCCCTTTTTAGCGCGCTTGAGGATGAGACGGGAAACATCTTTCTCCCGCTTGAGGTAACGGTCATTGATCAGTGAGGCAAGCCAGACCAACGAGGACCCCATAATAAAGCCGGCGATAAGCGAAGAACTCCAGGCGTCCATCCTTTTTTCTCCTCCTGCCCGAGTTTAATGCAGGTAGCATGCCAAGAGAAAATCTACCCCCATCGAACGATTTGCATGAAAAACAAATATTTAGACGCTCCATCCGATATCTCAGAAAAGCTGAAAAATTTCAGAGCGACTTTTTGGTTAGCGGAAGGCGCATATTTTCAATGATGGAAAGGTCAGGGTTCCGAAGGGGATTCGTCCTCGTCGGCTTGGAGATTGGACAGGTTCAGCCGATTTAAGAAACGCTGGTTGCCCTGCCGGTTGCGGTGCACTTCTTTGAGGAGTTCTTTCATCTGCGGATCGGGGAAGAGCGTATCCAGGTCCTGCTGGGCCTCAGGAAAGAGTTTACTCAGGACAATCGGTTCCTGCTGAGGTACGGCTGCTTCTGCAGGGGGAGGTGGCTCCTGGGATTGAGGAGGCGTTTCCGCGCTTTGGATTGGGGGTTGGACCGGCGATTGGGTTTCGTTTTCCACTGCTTTCCTCCTACCCGTTAGAATACCAAAGGCCGGTTGTTTTTCCAAGAAAATTAATAAAAAGAAACCCTAATGGGACACAGATAAACACAGATAAGAAAGTGCCTAAAGTTACGAGTGCCTAAAGTGCCTAAAGTTGAAAACAGGGCTTTATCGCCTTTGACTCCGAACTCCGTACGGGCGACCCGGCGGGTCGCCCCTACAAACTCCGAACTTTTTTGGACGCGGATGAACGCGGATAAACACGGATGAAGCGTTAAGCAAAAATACCTTGAAAAAAATCGATGGACCCATATAATAGAATTCATCAGACATCGTGCCTGGGTGGCGGAATTGGTAGACGCAAGGGACTTAAAATCCCTCGGTGGTCCCCCACCGTACCGGTTCGATTCCGGTCCCAGGCACCAATAATTTCAATTACTTAGGGGCTCTTTGGAGCCCCTATTTTTTTGGACGGAAAGGCTCGTCTGAACTATGTCTGAACTTTCATCAGCCTTTTGTTGAACCAATAGAAGATCTAATTTCCGCATTGCTTCGAGAGCATCATCTTGATCCACCGTATTGTACCGGTTGAACATGGAAAGAGACTTGTGACCGGTCAATTTCATAATGACCGTCTGATCGACCCCCGCCTTTCTCATGTTGGTATTGAAGGTGTGCCTCAGATCATGAAAGCGGAAGTTCTTTATTCTTGCCCTTTCTAATGCCTTCTTAAACCCCTCTCTTATGTCTTTTAACGGCCGACCTCTGAAAGTGAAGACGAAACCAGACTTACTTTTCTGAGCATATAGCCGCCTAAAAATGCTCCAGAGCACGTCGTTAAAATACAAGCGTCGCGGCTCCGAGGTCTTCGTGTCCTTGGGTTCAAGGTCTAAAAACCCTACCTGCATATTCACTCTTTCCCAGGTAAGATTTAGGATTTCTCCCCGCCTCATCCCGGTGTAGTATGCCACATAGACCTCCGGGATAAGATGGTCAGGAAGCTCTGGCACCAGCCGCTCGAATTCTTCCATCGTTAGGGTCCTATCCCTCCGGTTGTCTTCTTTGAGCATGGCAACCTTCCAACAGGGATTTTTCAGGGCCATGTCCTCCCTTATTGCGAGGTTGTAAATCCTTTTCATCAAGGCGATCATCCGGTTGACGGTGGCAGGCCGATACTTCCGGCCTCTGCGATTCTTGGTCTCCAGCATTTTATGCTGAAAACTTTCAACCATACTCGGCTTAACCTTGTCAGCCTGCATTGCGCCGAAGTAACGATTGAGAACTTTTGATCTTTCGGCATCCTTATCGTAGGATCGTTTCGTCTTCACCGCAGGGAGTTCAAGGTACCAAGCCATGAGTTCCCCAAAGGTGTACTGGTTTTTGGTCCCTTCCTGGTCAAGCTCTTCGGCGTATTTCTTTTTCTCCCAGGTTGCTTCCCTTTGGACCAAAACCTTTCTGGCCACCCGGGCCGACCTTCCGACGACTTCCGTTTTGTATTTGGGGCGCTTTAGAAGTTTTCCCGGGTTTTCGGGATCGGGAACGTACTTGTACCCGATCTGGTATTGGATTACCTTTTTGCCTGTCCTTTTGTCTGTGTAAATTGGCACTTTCTCGCCTCCTTTTGAGAGGCACGTAACGCAGCGTTCATGAACCACCCCCTTCCATTTTGGGTTGGAAGATAGGGTATCATGGACTGCGATTGGAATCAACCAGGAGGATTGATTTGGGTCTTGAGCCCCTCTATGTATCTGTCGACATCTGATTCAAGCCAAAAGTTTTTCCGTCCTCCCTGCTTAAGTGGCTTTAGGGGGAATGTTTCTTCATGAAGTCGATTCCTAATAGTCTTCGGTTTAAGGCCTATCTTTTCGGACAGCTGATGAATGTCGATTAATTTTGTGCCCATTTTTGCCCCTCTATGATTTTTGACCACAGCCAAAGCCAGTTGAATATCCCGAAACCCTGATCCTTTTTGTTTTCCGTTTTCATTATCGGGGGATTTTGCACGCGCCGGACTCCCGCCGTTTGATGTCGGCTTGTGGCTCCTCTAAGAGAATCCTCGCCATTGGAAAGTGTGTCGCCAATTCGGGGAGTATTTCGGCACCAGGTCCCGGCCCCACGTCGAGAAATTATGATTTCGCTATATTCATATGCCGACCCATTTTCTCCGCCTTCATGACCAGAAGTCCTTTCCATGCGGCGACGCCCATCCTCTTGCACATTATTTCTCGCGGCTTTTAAAAATTCCCCCCTCTTTATGGTCCGGCTTCCCCCATGAAATTATTCCATTGCTCTTCCTCTGCTGTTTCAACGGGCAAGATGGCTCACAAAATGGTTTTATGGCTTCACTATCGCAACCGTAGCCGGCATAGGATTTGCTGTAACCGTCCATGGTTTGCGATACAATCTCTGATTCCCGGATCACACCCTTCCCATTTTCCGGTCTATTCTTCATGGCCCAAGTCTTGAGAGCGGCTACTGCCATATCGGCTGGTAGCCCCAGCCTTCTGAAATGGACTGCTAACCGGAAACAGCAGACTCGTTGCTTTTGTGATACCCCGTCTCTGAGCATCTTACGAGCACAGATGGGGAGGCCGTATCGGAGGCTTCCGTTTTCGGAATTGTGGCTTAGTTTCCTAGGTATTGGCTCAGAAGATAAGTCGTTCAACTCTATGATTTCGTCGAGGGCCGATTCCCCTAATATCGCTGCGGATTCGAGTAACCCCCACTGGTCGGGGTATGGGGCAAAGGACATCAAGTCAACAAAGACGGTTTTCCCTTGGCTGACCAGGGCTCCAAACAAAGGTGCATTAATGAAATTCCCATATTGGGTGTTGGTATCCAGGGCGTCCTGTTTGGGAAAAATCTCTGCGGCAGGTTCTTCAATTTCCTCAAGGAGGTGGCGCAAAACCTGGCGCGCTTTTCTCGCCAGGACCGCCTCTTCCTCGAAAAAAATCCAAGCGTGGTACCCCTTGGATTTGCTGCGCTCGACATAAACGGGAATACCGTAGTGTTTCGCTCGGGTAACGAACTCCATCACTGTCAACTGGTTACCTGAGTCGAAATCAACGGTGATGGCGCGGGTTCGGTCTTTGAAGAGCAGGTAGACTCCATATGGCCGATGGCCCATAAGGTGATCTAAGAGTACCTTGTCGGTCACCGGCGCTTTTACCTGCCATGCGCGACCCGACACAGGGTCATAGGTCCCGTAGGCGTCGGGCAGACCGGTAAACAGCTTCCGAAAAATGGCAACTTTCTCCGCTGTCTTTCTTTCCTTCATTTCCTTTTTCTGATTCCTCTCCCTTTTGCCCAATTAGCGGCAGCATTAGCCCGGCTGTTTCAGAAGTCGCAAAAATCGATGTTGGCCTCCAGCACCTTGCTAACCGTTCTGTCTATGGAGAGCACGACGTTAATCAGTTCAGGCAGGTGGTGGGCAAGCTGTGCTGGAGAGCATGTGCGAACGTTCTCGGGCAGGAAAGGTTGCCAGCGTTGGAGCAGGATTTCGGCAATCAGACACCTTGCGGGCCAGTCTGACAGCTCTATTCGGCTGGCACAAACCCATCGGATGTGTCTTGCCCTCGCCATCAGGGTGATGTGTCTGGCCATCTGGGTCAGGACAGATTCAAGGCCATCGAGAGAAGGATTGGAGGCGTCCAGAAACGCGGCGTAGTAACCCTGGGCGTGCGCGGCTTGATAGCCTTCTTCCAGTATCGCCACTGCCTCAGCCAACGCCTTCTGTGGCGACATTTTTTGCCAGCCCCATAGCGCCTTTTCGTAGACATGGCGCACGAAATCCCCGGTGACTTGGGTAAAGATTTGGTGGGTAACGGGGGCCGTTTGGTCAAACTCAAAGCTGGCGGCTGCCTTCTCGATGGGCTCGTCTATTCTAAGCTGAAGATATTCCTCGCTAATTTTTTCGAAAACCGCCCCGATGATCCCTTCCGCTCGCTTTCTCTCAGAATTCGTCATAGGCTAACTCCTCAGCCCTGCCCCCGGGTTCTTTACGAGGTTCTGGAACGAGACCGGTGAAAGGCTGACGCCATCTGTCTCCCCGACGCCGAATCCATTTTTGTACTTCCGGCACGGGCTTATAGTATTTCCTCCGTGATTCTTCGATAATGTGGTCCCGGAAGTTGGGAGTCGGAATCGGGAAGGGAGGACGAGTTTCGAGTCTCACGATGTCCGTGCCTATACGGGCGATGGCATGATAGACTTTCAGGGATGTCAGATCATCAATGCTCACCAGCCCCCGGAGGTCCTTTAGCAGATATTGGGCGTCCCTAGTGTCTACGTTGAAAATAATGGTCGAGCCCACGCTCGAAAGGGCATCTGTTTTTTTGTGGCCGAACTGGCTCAAGTAGTGGTGGGCCAAACTCAGGCTGACCAGGTACTTGCGAGTTTCTGCGATGAGGTCTTCCAGGGCGTCGGTCAGGAATCGGTGGGCCTCGTCGCAATGGATATGGAACTGCTTCCTATCTGCGATGGGCATGCTGCTCCGGCTGAGCGCTGTCAAATGAAGCATCGAGAGGATAAAGCATCCGAGGATTTCGCGGATCATTGAGCCTATCGTGGAGAGGTTAACCAAGAGAATCATTCCTTCGTCCATGATTCGGCGGAAGTTGAACCGGCTCTCCGGCTGAGACAGCATCAATGAGACCGTTCCGGAGACCAGAAGCTTGCTGAGTTTATTTTTGGGGGGCCCGAAGTCGTCCTTTCCGTATCGGTCATAGTCATGGCACCAGAATTGCAGTGCGTTCTCGTTAGCAACGACTTTCAATATCTCGCGGCGCAGTATTTCGCTCTCCACAGACTTGTTTCTTAGGAGATCCGAGATGTCGAGAAAGGTGCTGCTGGGCAGATGCATCAAGGAAAACACGATATTGCGCAGAAGGTGTTCCAGCCGGTCTCCCCAGCTTCCGCTGGTGACAAAGCTTTGGATGGCCCGCACGATGTCATCAGTTATTCGACCAATGTCCTGGCCCGGAATTCGGTCGAGCGGATTCCAAATGGGCACCCATTCCGGGTCACCCGGGTTGAGGTAGATGGTCCGCTCCACATGCCGTTCGGGGATGAGGCAGAGCAATCGCTCGACCAAGTCGCCGTGAGGATCCAGGACGGCCACGCCATGACCCTGTTCGATGTCACTCAGAACCATGTGTTCCTGGGTTGTACTCTTTCCCACCGCTGGTCTGCCGATGATATGGGTGTGCGCTTCTCTCTGAAGCGAAGGGATGCAAACACGTTGGCTCTCTCCGGCGTAAGAGCACGTCCCGATCCAGGTGCCATCGTGCAGCGCAGGGTTTCGGACCGGCAGCGTTTCGAGGCCCTCCAACTGTACATGTAGGTGTTCGCCGATAGGCAGAGGCGGGACATGAACCGGACCGGTAAGTTCCCAGGAGTTAACCAGGAACCCGGGCCGGTAGGTCAATCCGAGCATGAACATGTCGTGGATCTGCTTCGGTGACCGAATGCTTCCGTACTCCCTTTCGGTCAAAAACCTAAGGGGACGGCCGCCATGCTGAAACAGGCTGGGAAAAGTGGACAAGGAACTTAACAGTTCCGGTCCTTTTTCATCGCCACCGATCACGGCAACACGGAACGCCATAGCGAAGAAAGGCTTGTCATTATGGGCTTTGTTCTCCACCTCCCAGGCCATCTGCCGCAGATCGCCCGAAGGGGTCTGCTGGGAGTACCTTTGAGGGATCTGGAATCCGGCCATTAGCTTTATGGCGTACTCAAAATCTAGCAGTATCTGGACGTTGCGGTGCCAGTTGTTCTCCGGCCGCACTGCCTGAAATAGGGCCTGGTAAAAGCCTACGGCCGGCGCTTCAATTGCGGACATAACATTGATCAGTGAAGTTAGGGGAGAAATATGGAGTTCCGGCGGCCGGGTGAGCAGATGTGAGTATGGGGGATGAGGATAGTAGTCTCGGAAAAGAGCGTTTGCCCACTGCTCTTCGGATAGGCCGGGTAGCTGCTTTTCGTCCATGGCGGTCAATTCACAGAATTCGAATTCTCCCTGAAAAGCCGAGGTGATGACAGGCAGGTCGGAGTGGTGGCTGAGGAAGGCGATAGAGATACCTTTATTATTGCCGGCTACCTCAAACCCTGTCCGGAAAGACATAGTTTGGAGTTGTTTGATAAAGAGTTCGGAGCGAATCCAGTCGAACTTTTGCTCCGGGGAAATCCATACCTGGAGCCTGACCAACTCATCGCTGGGCGGTGTATCCTCCATTGTCCAGGGGTGGCGGTCTCTTTCTTTCAGGTCATTCTTGGTATCCCAGAGGGGCTGAAAGTTAGGCTCGAGGGCAACCGGGATGGTTGAAATCTCCGCCTGGCATCCCTTTACCAACTCTTCGCGAATCAAGGCTTGTGCCCTGGCTGCGACCATAAAAGGATGTACTTGTCCGATTAAGGCGGTTTCAAAGGACATACGACCTCCTTTACGCCTTTATTTCTTCATTTCAAGAAGCGGGGGGGAAAGGGGAATAGTTTCAATAATCAGGGAGGCGGGAGGAATTAGGGGAAGTGTTGATAAAAACAGGATTAGCCAATCTACATCGGAGATTGTAGATCCCGTCTGTAATATCGCTAATTTTCTAAAATCATATATTGAAACCTAAGAACTTGTCCGTAAATAATATCCCCGCCTTTGCAAAGGGGGGCTGGGGGGATTTTTCAAAAACGATCTAAAGCAAATCCCCCTATGTCCCCCCTTTTTCAAAGGGGATTTAAACGCAGACGTTTATTGAAGGATAAGCTCTAAGTCATCAATAGCAACTATTTTTTTAATTCAATATTATTTTTTTGAATCTTTGGACTAACGGGAGCGTTAGTCTCAAGAGATAGGGATTACGCCATTGCCCTTGACAGCTGTTTCCTCTTATGGTTCGCCAAGTTCGACGATTGGCAGCTCAGCAATCCCCCGCCGTGTTATAAGGAATGTGAATAGATATCCACCTACGAACTCCGAATTATGCGATGCTTGAACTACTGAGTCAATTAATGCGGTCCACGCATCCCTAAGGGATAGTGGGTGCGTGGAGACTTCACGAAGACATTTTGCAGCACTATGTGCTCCAGCACCAATGGCGGCAAAACGCGTTTTCGATTGAACACCCCCCTCAGGTGAGATGCTAGCTAAGAAACATTCATCCATGAGGAAGCCACCCACCAAGAGCCCTGTTGGACAAAATACCTGGTTACGGTCCGTGCAAAAACTATGTGAGAGACGATTGATTCGCTGACATTCGTTCGCAGCATGTTTGACCAGCAGCATGACCGAGTCAGCTTGCCGAGAGCTCAATCCGTCCAAGATCATCTCTGCGTCGTATTTCTCGCCAACCCAACCACATAAAACGTTAATGCTTGGGAGGCGATGAATCTTTTTAACTGCTTGGCTTGAGGGCACAAAAGAATCGCCCTGCGGCTGGATGGTAAGGCCGTCACAGCACCAAATTTGGAAGGAATCCCCCATATACCCAATTACCAACGACATCTCCGCTGCTATTCCCCCACGACATTAAATCCGTTACTCCCTGCGTATCCCATCTCGCGCCGTGCTGCTCTTTTACCGGCCTCATACCCGCGATCATAGTCGGACTTCAAGAAGTCAGGGCAAATATGAAAACCCGTATAAGTTTCCCCGCACTTGTAACAAGTCTTCAAGTTTGGTGGAGGCAGAACTGATCTATGCCCATCTTCGTATCCCTTATCGTAATCATTCTTCCATTGAGCCGAGCAGATGTGGGTTCCCATGTAAATCTCACCGCACTTGGGGCATGTCTTCGATAAATCAAACATATGAATCCTCCTTTTTTCCCCTCTCTATTACTCTGCTGCCAAGCGGATGGCAAGGCAGCGCGGGGAATTTGAAAGTTATGCTTCGGCCCCACTGAGATCAGCGCTCCCTCGGTGGCTGAAGCAACAGTTGATCCGACTGGCCACCTCATCTTTTCATCTTTGGCTGGACGTCAGTCAGGGAAACTTGCTTCGCGTTGAAGCCAAATTCATGAGGAGGTAGTCCAGCCCACTTTATCAAAACCTCCAAGAAAACGAATGAATCGTTTGTATGTCTGATGATCTGTTCTCGTACCCTCAGAACTGCACTGCCATCGTAACCCGCGACCAAGACCTCCTACGCCGAGGAAAAATTAGTTTCATCTGCCATAGTCATGCCTCAGAGGTATCTTATTATTATCCTCTACCGATATTTCTCAACTTTCTTATAATACTAGGATGTTCTTGCAGCACTCTGAGAAAGTTGGCCCGGATTCTTGCGGCGCTTCCGCCAGTGAGTTCGGACGGTAACAGGTGGCCATATTTATCCAAGTATTCCTGTGAGACTGCGAGCTGTTCATCGGTTGAGAGGGATCCCCAGAAATTGGAAATCTTTGCTGCGACCTCGTTTCCGGCATAATCTTCTAACATTCGGCCTTCGACTGCTCTCAAGACACCTAAGAGTCCTCCTTCCGCGCCTGTCCGCACCATCTCGAAGGCAGCCTTCTCACCGTTTGCCCCGTATTCCCTCCTCAACAAGTTACAGCAACGCCCCCAGTCAAAATCAGGATCCCCGGAAAATGAAGGCCGAATCCGTAGGACGCCGTTTTCTACATGACGGAGGAACCCTGCCAGGACAGCCTTGAATCCTTGCCAGTCCTCGATGATTCCCGATTTCACCCGGAAGGAGTTGAGGGCTTCATCTACACGAGCGGATACTTGGTCAAGGGTGCGAGCAGGGTCGATGCTTTCGAGCAGCCGGTCCAATTTCGTTATCATGGTGTTGTTCCTCCCTACAGCCGCCGGAAGATGGATGAAGTTCTTTGCAGGGCTGATACGTAGGAGTTTATTAATTCCTTGTAATTGCCAGCGTACTGCTCCGGCCGATCGGTCCGGATCGAAGATCCCAGGAGGCCCCCGCACTGAGCTAAAAATTGGCGAATGATTTCCACTTTTTGCTCCCACGAGTTTGGCTCCACGTAACGGTCAAACGCGTCGCGAATGTACGACCCTACCGACTCGGCCTTCAGGCCTTCGGCGATTGTGTCAAGAATGAGCCGCATTCCGCCATTAGTGCCATCATGCGCATCGTTGTAGGCAGTCACTATGTCTCCACCGCGGCGACGATATTCCCGCTCCAACAGCTCCTTGGCTCGACTAGCGGCCTCGGATGCTGGTAGACTTCCCCCATGGGATACACAGGCGGTGAAATGTTTGGCGTAGTAGTCGGCGATGATCCGATTGAATTCATCGAAGCTTCCGACGGTATTGGACCTTAAGGAGTAACGCATTCGGGCTTCGTCATGGGGGATGCCGATCCTCTGGGCGATAGTCTTTTCTTCTAACTCTGTCAGTAAGTTTTTGATAGAACTCATAACACACCTCCCTTTTTTTAAAGAGAACGCATGATTGAATTTAGTCGGTCCATTGACTGTAGGTAAGCCCTTATGATGTCCTCGTAATGCTCGGCAAAGCGTTCCGGTGGTTGGGATTTGATTTCTGGGTCGAGATGAGGCTCAAGCCGTTTAATAAGCGCCCGCATCAACCCGACCTTGTTTTCAAAATCCATTGGGTCCAGCGCCGTCTTCAGGATGCAGTTGACATGCTCTTCCTGCTCCTCGCGCTTGAATTGCTCCGTTACCATGTCGAGAACCAGTCTTAAGCCGCCGTTAATGCCGGTTTTGGCCTCTGCCAGGGCCGCCTTGTGTCCGCCTTTTTTTGAAAAGGTCCTTTCGAGAAGCTCCATTGCCTCTGCGCTGGCGGCGTTCAGGTCAACTGGGTCCAGCAATTTTCGGATGTGCCGTGCGAGGTGGAGATAGAACGAGGTAATCGTGTCAGTGAACTCTTCGTGGGTGCTGACAGTCACCGTATCCATGGTGTAGGTGGCGCGGGCCGTGTCGATGGGGAGGCCGATACCATTGGCCAGTGCCTCTGCACTTATTTCGGAAAGGATGGATTGGAGGGTTCCTTTGTGGTGGTTAACTTCCGGGGCCTCGTTGGGTCCAGTCAAGGTATCAACCCTGGCAAGGGGTGGGGTCTTTTCGCCGGAGCCAGCCCTAAAAAGGAGCGGGACATCTTCGTGGTCCGTCTCTTTGGCGAACTGACTGAGTTGAATGCATTCGGGCATGGAGAGCAACGGGAAGTGGATCTTGAGGCGGCGAGTTTCGGGTGGCAGGGACTTAATCAGCCGGATTAGGCTGCAGCCCAGTTCTTTGGGATATGTTTTTCTATGAATTTGAAATTGGGCGAGGGCTAGCAAAAGCTCTCTTGCGTCCTTGTCCCGACCTTCGAGTAGTTGGCGTGCAAGTACGGTCCAGAATCGCTTTTCATTGTTTTGAGCCAGGAATTCAACTGCCCTTCCGACCGCTGTTTCTCCGGGGAACGGGGAATCAGCGGCCGTATAGAATCCTTGCCTTAGGCTGGCCAATACTACTTGCTCGTCCGAAAAGATTTCCCGGACCAGGTCACCTATGTCGCGTACGGCAATGGTCCTGATGTCCCGTTTGGCCTTGGCCAGGGCATCGGCAGCACTTTGCCTTTCCCCCGGAGAAAGGGAATCCAGGAAGCTTTCTTGTGCGATTGCGGGATGGACAAATCGGTGGATGGATTCAGTCTTAATGGCCGCTTCCAGTTTGGCAGGCACATTCTTTACCATCCTGATGTCTCCATCAGGCGAGGCGATGTGGCCGGTGGAAACAACATCCTCCGGAACACCTATTTCCAGGCTGGCCGACAGGATTGCCAGTAGTATCGGAACGTCGGCTGAATATCCTGATATTTTTAGGCCGATGTCCATTATGGATGCAGCATCCAGGTTGACCACAGAGACATCGAAGTTTTTTCCAGGGAGGTTCAGGGCTCTCAAAACACCGTCGGCTGAAGGCAATACTACTCCTGCAAGGTGTTCCGCGGTTTTTTCCTTGAAAGTAGCCGGACCCGTGAACCGGACACGTTTTCCTTGTTTCTTCTCACGAACTCGCACAACCACGGTTGAGATGACCGCCTTCGGGCCATCCCCCTGATCAAATGCGAGCACTGTGTTCGCCCGCCCCGCAAATGACGATGTGTTTCCAGAGTCAGCCAAGATTCGAACCCTTGATTTTGACTTCGATACGTCCGCTTTCGGTCTGCGGGAAAACCCGGATGGTCAGCTCACCGTTCAGCAGCGTAAACTCCTGGCTCGTTATTGCCTTTGCGCCCTCGGTATCGGCTGCTAGGTCTAATGCTTGCCCTGGAAAAGCAGCAGGCCAAAGGAGGTCTTGTTCGGTTAGCTCCTCCTGCCAAAGGATCCGGCCGGTATCCATTTTGGCCGTGTATTGGCCGGGCTTTGCGTCTCTGATTTCTTTCGCAACGGGCAGCCGTTCACAGGAGATAGACCCGATTGGTTGTCCGTTTCTTTCTATGATTATTTCCAGCGTCCTTCCTGGCATTTTGGATTTCTCTGTCTCTTTCCGCAGTTTTTCGAACTCTTCTTGCCACCGTGGGCGTGACCCGATCAGGTTCAGGACGGCCTGCGCATCTTTTGGATTTTCTTCCAATAGATCACTGGCCACCTGCAGGGCTAGAAACCGGATTTCTTCCGGAACTGTGTCCGCCGGGCCCTTGGAAAGCTTTTCCGAGTTCTTTTTTACCTCCGCCATGAATCGCTGGAACTGCTGGAACCCTCGCTGGTATTCCGGCCGTTGGCCCAAGGTTTTTATCTCTTCAATGGCCAGCCGGAGCGCCGATTTTGGTTCGGGCTGCCTGAGGGCATCCGCTATTATTGCCAAAAAGTACAAATCTTTAGACATGACTGGCCCCCCCTCCGCTTTGCGGAGCACCCCTCTGCATGGAGCTCTGGACCTGCTTCCAAACGCCCGTGCTTATTGCTATTTCTTTTAAGCTAGGGTGCGTCGATAGTACCTCCGCGGTGTTTCGCCAGAGGTCAGGTATGGCCGATTTCGCTTCGAGCCATCTGCTTCCGGCAAACCGGCTGATGGTAGACTTTGAAAGGCCGCAATCTCTAGCCACTTTTCCGTCCTCGTACTCGTCACAGCTTATGGCCTCGAATATACGCAGGATTAAATGCTTCAGCCTTTTTTTGCCGAGCGCTCTAATGGAACGACGCTGGCGGTTGATATTCATAGCTTTTTTCTGGGCAACCGTTTCGGCCAAGGATTCCCCGAAAGTCTTACCCGGATTGGAGGAAGGCGAGAATTCTTCCCCGTTTGAATCCTCGGTGTCCTCGCCCAAGCCCACAAACTTCTCCCGCACCAACTTTCTGTAGATGATTGACTGGACCCGTTCTCTTTCTCCCTCCCTCAAGGGGTCTGGATCATCTATGTTCTTTTCCAGCCATTCTCGCCGCTTCCGGCCCGCAATGGATACGGGAAGCCAGATGCAGATTGTCCTTCCCCTGATCCTCCAGTTGTACCGGGAGCAGAAAGGGTTGGCCTGCCGTAGCGCCTCCAGGAGCGAGAAATAGAAGTGGCGTCTGACCAGCCCCTGCATGATCTTTGCTGCTCTGGCCTCTTCCTCGATGTGACTACTTGGAGGATTGGTCGCAAAAGAGCAGGCTGCTCGCTTGAGGAAGACATTTAAATACAAGCGGCAGTCAGCTCCCTTGCGTTTCATATTCCCGCCAGTCTCATCCTGGGCCTTGAAGGAGGACTCTTTTTTGCCGGGGAAGTTGTTGAACTTATCCAGGGTTAAGTCGTAGGCCTTGTCAGCGACCTCAAAGACGTTGGGCGCCAGCCATAAATCCCTTGCCGTACTCTCCCGCAGCTCATTTAAGTAATCGCTGAAACGCAATGGGGGCCCTTCACTATAGCGGAACAGCGTACGATTATTGTGGAATTCCTCCAATGCAAGTCTATCCCCTTTGTCCACGATTTTTTGGACCAGTTTCACCAGGGAGAGATTGCGGTACCCCACCTTTCTGCTAAAGTTCCTTGGCGTTCTAATGACCTCAAGAACCTTCATTTGTTCCTCCCCGAAGTGTACGGATCAAATTTTTTCAATTAGCAGGTCTACCAAGCGGGCCTGGCGCAAGGCCTTTCTGGATTCTCCCTGGGCAATGGCCCGATGGATTTCCTGGCGCAGATCTGCAATCTTATTGAGGGGTTCGATTATCTCCATCAGGCTTTTCGCGCCGGGGTGAAGCCTCAGCGCCTGACGAAAACATTCCAGCGCAGTTCCCCAACGCTCTTCCTCAAGTGCCCTAAGCCCTTCCTCCATGGCCGCTCGGTATTGTCTCGCCCTGGCACCGAGTTTTATCTGGACCAGGCGGCCCGCCGGGTGTTCGGGATATATACTGATCGCTTCTTGAAGTAGAGCGACAAGTTCTGATAGGTCTCCCCCATTAAGGCTCCGGTCTATTTCCTGGTAGAGCTGCTCTGACTGACTGAATCTCGTCGAAAGTTCATCTTTTAGCTGCTGGGCTCCGGGGTGATCGGGCTGAGCGGCCAAAACCTTTTCTGTTAACCTAAAAGCCTTGTTGAAGTCATTCTGTGAGAAAAGGAGCGAGGCTTTCTCCCAGGTCTCTTCCAGTTCTCTTGATAATTCCTCGGTGCTCGCCTTTAGCGGAATACCCCGACTAGGCTTATTGCCTGACCTTTCCTCCAGGTCGTCGAGCAAACCGGCCACGCTCTGGTATCGATTGGCCGGGTCCTTTTCGAGGCATTTAGCGATTACTCCGGCAAACTTCTTCCCAGCTTCTTGTAGTCGCGGCGCTGGCACCTCCAGGTGCATCTTCCGGAGTCGTTCGTACGGTCCTGCAAAGGGGGGCCGGCCTTTGGGATTAAGTATCTCGAAGAGAATGACGCCAAGGGAGTATATGTCCGATCTTTCATCCAGGTCGTCCAGGTGGAAGGCGATGAAATGCTCGGGGCTCATATAAACCGGGGTGCCGAACTCTGACGGTAAGGTTTCGCAAAAGAAACCGCTCATTTTTTGGAGCATTTGCGCACAGGTTGCCCCCCCGAAGTCCGATACCTTCAGTACCCCGTCTAAAAAGAGAAAATTTTCTGGTTTCAGGTCGTGATGTATGACATCCCCCTGATGACCGTCCCCGACACCCCAGCATGCCTGTTTGAAGTATTCCATTCCCGCGGTTTGCCGAGCTTCCCGATCCTTTCGGCGATCCATCAGCCATTTTCTGAAGGTGTCCCCGTTGGCGTATTCCATGGATAATACGAGCAGGCCGGTTCCGCCCCAGGGTACAAAATGGAGGTCATAAATTTTAATTACATGCCTAAAGTTTTGGATTCTGTTGTAAATTGCCTTTTCCCGCTGAAGCTGGAGCGCCGCGAGTTCCTCACTTTGGGAACCAACATCCGTTACCTTGAGGGCTACCTGCATTGAGCAGAGCATGTCCTCGGCCAGGTAAACAGAACCATATCGGCCATTGTTAATGTGGTGCGCGATCCTGAAACGCTCCAGCAAGATGGTTCCCGGGGGAAGAGTCACCGCTTTTCCCCCTTTCATGAGTGGCCCTGACAAAAAATGGTTGTTTTCACTTTCGATTTCTAGTTGCGAGCCGCAATCCGGGCATCGGCCTCTTTCAACCTGGGCCATCTTGCCACAGCGTAGGCACAACCGGGACAAGGCGATCATCAGTGTATCTCCCTTTGTGACCGTTTTTGAGTAACCAGCCTTTCCAGTGCCTGTTTCAGCGCAACGTGGACCGCGGAAAGGTATGGGTTCGATAAGGCCTTTTTCTTAATGTGTTTTAACGCCCCGGATGCCCTCTCGTTTCCTTCTTCAACAGTTTCACCGGGCAGGACAGCACGCCAATCAAACAAAACCACCGGGGTTACCGCGGTGTCCAGTTCAACGCAGGAGACCTGGACCGCGAATTGAAGCCCCTTTATGGTGTTAATCGCGCCATCCCCGAAAGGGACGAGTTGGACTTCATCGTATCCCTCCCGGGAGATCCACCACACCCGCTCCGTTGTCGCCCCAGGTAACCCCTTTTTTCCCGATTCCCTGCGAACCCTCTCATATTTTTCTGCGATCATTTCAGGAGTCAAGAGTACCCGGTAGCATGACTGTGGGGGTTCCAGCCTCATCGCGTATCGACCGATGAACCGTTTCCCGATAACATTTGCGGATTCAATGACGTGCTCTATGGGGATATCTGGTTCGATAACCCAGTTCTCCCCCCTTACCAGGTTCGCAGCCTCTCCGAGATTATTGAGGCATGCAGTGAATTGGTAATTCGGATCAAAATCCAGAATGCGCCTCCTCACGGCATCTGCTTCAGGCAGGTGCCAGGCCTTTTTCAGCAAGGCGGCGTACCTCTCCATTGAGGCAAAGATGCTTAGATTATCCTGCGGAAGAATCCGGACCAGGCCAAAATAAAACTCCAGTGCTTCAATGATTTTCCCATTTTTGTCAGCTTGCTCTGCTCGAAGGGCCATCGATACGTGTTCATAACCGAGTTCAGTCAGCCGGGAATGGAGCCGGTCAATATCCTCTTCGGGCACCCGGTCCACGCCCCCCTGAATCTCGTTCACTATCCGCCGGGCTTCTTCTTCCTGCCGCTTTGCATAAAGCGCTTGTATTCGCTCCCGGGATGGAACTACGACCACACGGTAGTCCTCGCCGGGCAGCCGGCCTAAATGTCTAAGCTCGCCATCTTCCAGGGTATAAGCGTTGGCTATTCCCCGCGCATCCACCAGCAACACCTTTGTCGGTTGATCACCAAGCGCGGCAGCAGATATCACTCCTTCAACTCCCTGATAGTCGTTTCTGGGCTTGTCGGAGCCAGCTTCCCAGACCTTGAGTCGGCTATCCTCTTTGCCGACAGTAAAAAGATTTTCCCCGAACGCCGAAATTGCATAGAAAGCTCCTTGGTGGGCGGCCAGTTCTCTGCGGTCATTTGTCTCTAAGCCATTGAGGGTCAGATTTCCTTTGCGATCCGGATAGGCTAGGGCGTGCTCAGCTGGCCAATAAACCATTCGCACCAGAGCGCCAGTGGTCGGTGGCGGGGGTCCATCCATTTTTTGGACCAACCGGCCCTCCCAGGGCTGCCAGAAAAAAAGCTTTCCGTTTGAAGAGATTCCGGCCAACAGCCCGTCAGCAAGATTGACCAGGGAACAAATTGTTTCTCCCCCGGTCGCCAGCGACCGCAGAAATTCTTTTTTAATGGTGTCCCAGAGCAAACAACGCCTTGCTATATCGCTCACTGCCAGAACTGATTTGCAAATCCAGCATGCCGATAGAACGGGCGCTCCCTGTGCCAGTTGCCAATATCGGACTGGCTCATCTGTTTTTTTGGCCGGATTACCGGCCAGGATATAAACCAACCCGCCCTTGGTCCCCACGGCAATACTGCCGTCTTCGGATTCGATGCAAATTGCGTAAGCGCTGTGCATTGGCGGAAATTCGAGCAGCCTCCGCGTTTCCCCCAAACCCATAACTGCATCAAGCCGCGGCTCCTTACCGCCCGCTCCCAAAAACATTAGGTCCAACGGCCACGCCCAGTCCATATCCTAATCCTCTTGTTTCAAAGAAGCCTGATCTACCTATCCTTCCTCCCGAGAGGCCCTAAGGATATGAGGCGGTCGATCTCGGTTTTGAACGAGGGCCGGGCGGCGGTCGCCCCATTCATAGAGCTGTTACCTCCCCAACCCCCCAACGCGCCAGCCGGAGGGCGAAAACTCTTCTGGGGTTTTCTCCCCGGGAAAGTTTTGGCCCGAGCCAGGGCGAGTACCTTTTCTGTCTTGGAGATTAATTCTGTGAGCGCTCTTCTTTGCTGGATGGCTTTCTTGTATTCAGCCTCTTGGGCCCGCTGCGCTATGGCGTACTTCTCTTTTGCCTCATCGCTGTTAAGGGACCTGCTGTCAGCACTGATCCGTTCAAGATTATTGCTGCACCTGTCAATTTCTTGATCCACGACCTGCAAGAAACGCTGAATTTTCTTTGATTCCTTTTCCACTTTTTCGCTGAATTCTTCTTTTTCGGCGTAGAGGTCCTCGGCGAAGGGACACTCCGAGTTGCCTTCTTGGTCAACTTTGGGACACACCTGGGCCTTGCTCAAAAGCTGTTCCAGGAGTCGATTCATGTAACTGATGAACGAATCAACATCTTTCAGGCTGAAATCTTCCTGCCTTTTCGTCTTGCCTTGATTCATATTTTCGTTTGATGGCATGCTACCTCCCCCCTTTCCCTTTATGAACGCGGGCTTGAAGCCTTTCCTGGGCGGCATCACTTTCCTTTCTGGCATCGATGGCCCTCCGAACCTGTTCAGCCAGGAAATCCATATCCCGCAAAACCGCTTCCCTAGCCTTTTCCAATTCGCTGACTGTCTCTTTGGTCTCGATTTTGGCCCTCGAGTCGGAAATCTTTCCCAAGTCTGACTCCGAAGACCCGCGATGATCTTGCAGCTTGCCCTCAACATCCTGGTTATCCCTCTGGATTCGCTCAAGGCCCTCATCTTCCCTCTCGAATACTTCCGTCGTCACATCCTCCGCGCCTTTAATGGAGTTTTCAACCTCCTCACTGCCTTCGGCAGTCCCCCCAAAATCAAGCTGTTCAAGGGTCTGCCTCACCGTCTCGACATCCGAGGCTATCTTATCGAGATCGGTAACCTTTCCCTCCATCTCCCTTTTGGTAGTCTCAATTTTTTCCGTAACTTCGTGCCGCGTCGGCACGTCTTTTCGCCTCGCCATGGTTTTCCCTCCTGGCTTTAAGCCGGGCCACATCGCCGGATGAATTCGCCGAAAACCTCCAGGCATTTTTCCACATCCGGCTTTGTAATTGATTCAAAACGATTGACCAGGTTCTTCCTCATTTCCTCAAGCAGAGCATCCTGCGCCTCACATCCGGCGTCGAGGCGAAGGTAGCGCCTGTATGAATTTCTCAAGAAGGAGCGGTAGGCATCCGACAGCCGCTTTTTCAGCCGGTAGGCTGTATCTCTCAACTCCGCCATTCCTTTCGACCTGTCGCCTGACCTGGAGTGAGCCATGATCCGAGATTGCCGGGCCAGCAGAGACGCCATCTCCGGAATCAGTCGAAGCCTTCTATTGTCAAAGCTGTCCATCCTATCTTTAAGCTCAGCTAATTCGTTTATGGTTCTCTGCAGGGCTGCTTGTCGGAACCAGGAATCCTCCCTGATATAGGGGAGGATTCTCTCATTCACGACATCGGAACTGAAATCGTACTGGGCATGAAGATTCACCGTGGTGATTCTGCGCGGCCGGTGGTAGCGTTCCGGGCAAATGAACGCCTCGCCAGTTTTCAGGCGGCCCAGTTCCTCGCCTTCCATCGTGCTCATTAACATGGAGGAACCCATGACTTCACGTTCCTTTTGATCCATGTGGCGAAAAGAAATTTTCGTCGCCGTATTCTTAATGACCTCAGCGGCAACAGAAGATGGGAGTTGATCCACAATCAGGATTGCGACCCCGAGGGCCCTTACTTCAGCTAGCATGCGGCAAAAATACTCGGCCGCGAAAACTTTTGGGTCGGCAATATCGGGAGAAGCTCGGGCCTCACCAAATCGCCCAACCATATTGTGTGCCTCTTCTATGATGATCACGTACCGGGGGATTTTATCCGGGTTGGGAAGGGTCCTCAGATGCTCGCGGAACGCCGTCAAGAGGAAGAAGATCAGGATGGAGGCTTGGTCGAGGTGAAGAGCATCGAGCTCAATAATTGCCGGGACCTTCATGAGATGCTCGATAGACGGAGTACTATGGCGGCACTGGAAAACCCTGCCGATCGAGCCTCGAGTCAGATCACCCAATCGAACATCCAGAGCTCCCCTGATGTCTGAATTCGTATCAGGTGAGTAGCCCTTCTCTTTCAGGACGCGCTCGGATACCTCTGCCAAGTCAGCCATGATGGGTGGTTTATCTGGTTCAGGATAGTATTCGTAAACCCGTTCCAGGGATTCGCGTAACAGAGCCGGCATTGGCCCCAAAAGGGGCATCGTCCCACGCAAACATCCCATTATGTTGTCGATCCGCTCATCTGTGGATATTTTGGATATACGCCCCAACGGGTTGAAGCGAAATGGCGATACTCGTTCGTTTCCGGGAGTGTAGACCTCAAGTTCCCCGGCCAGCCGCCTCACTCCTTCATCAGAGTGCTCCCGGAACGTCTTCAGACGCCGGTACTCTGTTTTAATCGTTTCAATCACAAGAAATGGGATCATGTTTATAAAGTTGCAGGACAATGTTTAACATGCCTGTGGTTTTACCCTCCCCGGGCATGCCACTAATAAACAAATGTTTGACCAGTGCTGCAATGCGGATCCCCCTGATTAAACCAGGATTCTCCTGGTCGTAGCCGACAATGATGAGGTCCTGTTCGTTTTCATGAGGTGGGTCGGTGTTTTTTCGGATACATTGTGGGGACGAAGTGGAGGCCACCGGCAAGCGGAATGCTCCCGATAACTCCTCGACGGTGGCAAGGTGGCTGAGACGGGCCAGCCCGGAATAAAGAGTGCGGTCCTTTCCCGAAAACAATGATTCATCAACCGGCATGGCCGAGACACGGTTTCCCTTCACGCTCCGCAACGCCTCATCGAACAATCTTTTCCCTTTGCTGTGAATCAACAACCGATAGCTTCCCCCCTCAAAAGCGGAGTCAGCCACCACTGATCCAATTAACTGGGCAACGGCCGGGGTTTGCGCCATCACGAGGATTTGAAACAGGAGATGGGGTTTACGGAGACTCTCGTGAAGGCGCTGTTGAAAACGGAGGATTTCTTCTGCCAGAGGGTCCGGGAAGCGAAGGGGTCTTATACCCTTCTTCCAAGTTGAGCGCCAATCCGAATCTCCCAAGTAATCCTGGATTCCCACCTCCTCATCTTGGTCCCGGTCCCATGACCGGTTGATGGACTGCAAGCGAGACAGGTACCGGGTGTGTTCGAATAATTCCGAAGAGACGTCGGCTGGCTCGACGCAGACATCGATGGTCACAGGCTCTCCAATCCCTCCGAATACTCTGTCCAGATTCGTGTAGTCATTTCGATTACGGGGTTGAAAATGCTATCACCGGCTAAGGATGGACCCTCCCCCCACCGAAATGCGGACCCGTTAATCGGTTTTTTCTAAACGGAAGGCTCACCGGAAGAAGGACCCACCCCTAATCGTTTTCGTCGGTCATGCTTTTA
>Ga0315274_10003974_pt1 | contig 21847 bp, 12 predicted proteins | sample YL17G02_20_MG_FD_203700 | JGI IMG/M metagenome (GOLD analysis project Ga0315274, IMG submission 203700) | Sediment microbial communities from Yellowstone Lake, YNP, Wyoming, USA - YL17G02_20 | ecosystem: Environmental > Aquatic > Freshwater > Lake > Sediment | place: USA: Wyoming | collected...
CCAGACTCCCTTGCTCCAGACTCCCTTGCTCCAGACTCCCTTGCTCCAGACTCCCTTGCTCCAGACTCCCTTGCTCCGGACTCCCTTGCTCCAGACTCCCTTGCTCCAGACTCCCTTGCTCCAGACTCCCTTGCTCCGGACTCCCTTGCTCCAGACTCCTTTGCTCCAGACTCCCTTGCTCCGGACTCCCTTCCTACCCCCCAGCCCCTACACACGCGCGGGACGCACGCCTCAGCTGTTGGCGGGGCGATGCCCCACCCTGCGCATCCGTCGGAGAAAGGCGAAGACGCCGACGGTCGTTCAGTAGGAGATGCCCTTGTTGGAGCAATGCAAGTCGCCGTTAGACCTGGTTCCGTTCGTTGGATCGTACAGATTGTCCAGGAAATAGGGGGTCCGGTGAATGACATCGTAGGCGACCGGAGCAAGAGTGGATATCCCGTCAGGCCCGCAGGAAGTAATCTGAAAAGCCACGTCGTATTCCTTGTCCATCGTCGGATCGTTGCCCCAGTACGAGTAGTTGCCCCTGCCGGAGCCTATCTTGAAGTCAAAAAAGGGATTCAGAGGGATGGAACTCAGATAGGCGATCGGCGTGGTGAGCGGCACGAAGCGTCGGTAATCGAGGTCCCAGTTCCCGTACCCGTCGTCCGCGTAGTAGTCCGGAGGATAGGCGTTGTTGTCAACGCGGTAGGCTTCCATCGCCACAAGGATGCTGCGAAAGTCGTTTCTCACGGTCACGACTTTCGCCCGGATCTGGGCTTCGAGGAAATTCGGGACGGCGATGGCCGCCAGGATCGCGATGATGGCCACCACGATCAACAATTCAATGAGAGTGAAACTTGCGCGTCTTCCCATCATGCGAGACCTCCTGTCTCAGGAATACAGCCCATGCCGGCAATTCCGGCAATCCGGGGTTGCCCCCGGCGAATCGTTGCCCCCCGTGTCTCACGGGAACCGAAGGTGCCAAAGTCTCAGAAGGAGATCCCGATATTGGAGCAGTGAAGATCCCCCGCGGATCTCGTTCCGTTCGTCGAATCGTAGAGTGCGTTGAGGAAACTGGGCGCGCGGTTAAAGACGTCCACGGCCACCGGTTCCATCTGGTATGTTCGGTCCGGGCCGACGGAGGTGATGGCGTAGAAGATGCCCAACTCCTTGTTCTCGTATCGAGCGCCCCAGTCGCCGTAGTCGCGCCAATAGGAGTAGTTCCCTCGCGGCAAGCCATCCGGCAGCCTGTTGTCGAAGAAAGGGTTGGTGGGAATCGACGTGATGTACGCCAGGGGGGTCGTCAGCACAATGAAAGGATACCAGTCGTTATACCACGAAGTGCCCAGATTGTCCGGCGGATAGTCATTGTGATCGATGCGGTAGGCCTGCATCGCCACGTTCATGGTCCGGAAATCGTTGCGAACCGCCGTCACCTTCGTCCGAACCTGCGCCTCGAGGAAATTCGGGACGGCGATGGCCGCCAGGATCGCGATGATGGCCACCACGATCAGGAGTTCGATGAGGGTAAAACCAAGCGATCTTCTCATGTCCGGCCCCATCCTTTCAATGAACTCTAACCCCTCACGAGTAGCACTGCCCTCATCATCTTGCAACAAGAAAAAACACTGCAAAATGCCCTCCATTCTCCTATGATCCTCTCGGAAACAGGAGAGCCCGGTCATGCGTCCCGGCGAGAACGACACGTGCGCACGATTCGTCATCTTTTCCCTCCTCGCGGGTTTCGCGTTGGGGACCGCAACCGCCTCCTGCAGCCGCCCTTCAGCCAACCCGCCCGACGCGCGAACGGCAGTCGAATTCTGGCACGCCATGGGGGGCCAGGAACACGAGGCGCTGCTGGCGGACTTCGTCCGCGAGTTCGAGGAACTCAACCCCGACGTCCGCGTCGTCCCCATCTACCAAGGCAACTACGGCGCCTTGAGCCAGAAACTCATCGCCTCGGTCATCGCCCGCTCCAACCCCGTCATGGCGCAGATGTACGAGGGATGGACCGCCCGCTTCCTGACGCGCGGACTCCTCGATCCCGTGCAGAACTACCTGGACAGCCCCGACGGCCTCACCCGCGAAGAGATCGAAGACATCTGGGAGCCCTTTCGGCTCAACAACACCTGGGACGGCAAACTGGTGACGCTCCCTTTCAACAAGAGCTGCTACGTGCTCTATGTGAACAAGGACATGCTGAACGCCGCGGGCTACGATCGGCCGCCCGAGACGTGGGACGAGCTGCGCGAGGTCGCGCGCGCCCTCACGGTTCGCGAAGAGGGGCGCTCGAGCCCGAGCGTCTACGGCTTTCTCATGCGGTCGCAGATCGAAGCCTACAGCACGTTCCTCTTCCGCAGCGGCGAGAGCTACCTCTCGCCCGACTGCCGGTCGGTAGAGATCCCGACGCCGACCGCCGTGGCCGCTCTCGAACTCCTGCGAAACATGATCGTTGCCGACGGGTCGGCTTACACCGACAACAGCAGTTATCCCCCCATTCCCTTCGGCGCGGGCCAGGTGGCGATGTACGTGCACAGCTCGGCGGCCTTCCCCTATAACGACCGCAACGCGGCGGGGAGATTCCAATGGATCGCCGCCCCTCTGCCCCATCCCGAGGGGCGCAAGGGAGGCATCCTGTTCCAAGGGACGAACATCGGCATTTTCAGCCGTCCTCACCCGCCCGAAGCGCGTCGCGCGGCGTGGCGCTTTCTGAAGTTCATCACCAACACGCGCAACGCCGCCCGCTGGAGCATCACGACCGGCTACGTCGCCATCCGCCGCTCGTCGGCGGAGACGCCCGAGATGCAGGCTCTTCTCAGAGATCATCCCAACTATATCGTGCCGATCTCGCTCATTCCCGAGGCGACTTTCGACCCGCGCCCCCCCTACTGGGACCAGATGCGCCCCCAGATCGCCACGTACGTGATCGAGGCGATGAACGGCCGCCGCACGGCGCAAGAGGCGCTCGAGATCATTCGGGAGAAACTTCAGGAGATCATTGATTATGAGGTGACCGAGGAGTAGACAGAAGGATGAAGGCGGAAGGATAAGGGGTAAAGGCTCAAGAGGGAAGCTGGGAGGATGAAAGCGCATAGTGGGCAAGCGCCGGCGGACTTGAAGGTTCGGACGAAGGAGTCTGCCCTGCGGATCATCCGCCTCGACTCAAGCATGCCCCGGACGAGCGTTTTTCGGAGGAACGCATGCCCCAGGAAACTTTCTACACCACCACCCCCATCTACTACGTGAACGACAAGCCCCATCTGGGCCACGCCTACACGACCATCATGTGCGACGTCCTGCGGCGTTACCACGATCTGCTCGGGAAGGACACCTTCTTCCTCACCGGCACCGACGAGCACGGCGAGAACATCTTCCGCGTCGCGAAGCAGGCCGGGCGCGACGTGCGCGAACTGGTGGAGGCGAACTCCCAGCTCTTCCGCAATCTCTGGCCGCCCCTCAACATCTCCAACGACGATTTCATCCGCACCACCGAGGAGCGCCATAAGAAAGTCGTCTCGGAAATCCTCCAGCGCACGTACGACGCGGGCGACATCTACGAAGCCGAATACGGCGGCAACTACTGCCTCAAGTGCGAACGGTTCTACACGGATAAGGAAACCGAAGAAAAACCCGGCTTTTGCCCCATCCATGAATCCGAGCTCGAGTATATCAAGGAGAGAAACTACTTCTTCCGTCTGAGCAAGCGCCAAGACTGGCTCCGAGAGAAAATCGAGACGGATCCCGTTTTCCTCGGCCCCGCGCAGTTCCGCACCGAGGTCCTGGCCTTGCTTCGCGACCCGCTGGAGGACCTCTGCATCTCGCGCCCCGCCGAGCGCATGCGCTGGGGCATCCCGCTCCCATTCGACCGCAACTTCGTCACCTACGTCTGGTACGACGCCTTGACGAACTACATCAGCGCCATCGGCTATCCCGACGACGAGAAGTTCAAACGCTATTGGCCCAGCTCGATGCACCTGATCGCCAAGGACATCTTGCGCCAGCACGCCGTCTATTGGCCCTGCATGCTGCGCGCCGCCGGCATTCCTCCCTTTCGCGCCCTGCGAGTTCACGGCTGGTGGACCGTTGAGGGGAAGAAAATGAGCAAGAGTCTCGGCAACGTGGTCCAACCCCTCGAGGAGGCCGAGAAATACGGGCTGGACGCGTTCCGCTACTTCCTCGCCCGCGAGATGTCCTTCGGCTCGGACGCGGATTACAACGCCAGGGGCTTGGTCGGGCGCAACAACGCCGAGTTGGCCGACGACCTCGGCAACCTCCTCTCGCGCGTCACGGCCATGATCGGCAAGTACTGCGGCGAACGCATGCCGCCGCTCAAAGACCCGACGCCCGAAGACGAAGCGCTTCTCGCGCGACTCGACGGTCTGCTGGAAGACCTGCCCCGACACCTGGAAGAGACCACGGTGCACGCTTTCCTTGAGAAAGTCATGCAAACCGTGGCCGCGACCAACCGTTACGTCACCAACCAAGCCCCTTGGGCGCTATCAAAGAAAGGGGAGAGCGAACGCGTCGGGACGATCCTGGCCGTGGCTTCGGCCATGCTGGCTGGGGCGGCGCAGGTGCTTTGGCCCGTCATGCCGGGCAAAATGGAGGAGCTCCTCGCCGCCTTCTCCATGCCCCGGCCCGAACGTCTGCGCCTCTGCCCCGTGGAGGAAGGCGCCGCCGTGAGACACGTGCGGTCGCTGTTCCCGCAGATCGCTCTGGCGGAGACGGGGGCGGAGACGGGGGAGGCGAGCGAGGGGGCGGCGGCCAAGAGCGGCGTCGCGCCGATCAAGAAAGAGATTGCCTTCGAGGACTTCGCGAAGATCGACCTGCGCGTCGCCACGATCCTGGAAGCCCAAAAAGCGCCGGGAACCGACAAACTGCTCCGCCTCCTGATCGATCTGGGCGTCGAGAAGCGCCAGATCGTCGCGGGCATTGCCGAGCAGTACGACCCGCGGAGCTTGGTGGGACGTCAGATCGTCGTCGTCGCGAATCTGGCGCAGCGCAAAGTGCGCGGGCTCGACTCGAAAGGAATGCTCCTCGCCGTTCCCTCGGGCGACGGTTTTGCTCTGCTCGGGCCGGACGGGGAGGCAGCCCCGGGCGCGGAAGTCTCCTGACGCCTTGTCGGAAGGCACAGGGAATCGTCTTTGGAAATTGAGTTGCCGCTCCATTGCCGATTCGGTTTAATGCCGGAGAAGTATGAACCCGGCATTTGACATCGCCGCCCCTTCGCCTCCCTTTGCGTCAACGCGACGCTTCGCGTTCTTGGGCGGCGGATTTCTTCTCCTTGTTGTCGCCCTTCTCGGCTGGCCCCTCCTCTTTGCCGGGAAAACGCTCTCGGGCGGCGATATCGTCAACCACTACCTGCCCCTCAAGTTCGCCGCCAAAGAGCAAATGGCGCGAGGGGAGTTTCCTCACTGGAATCCCTGGATCTTCTGCGGCCGGCCTCTTCAAGCCGACGTTCAGGTGGGGCTTTTCTATCCTCCCAACCTGCTTTTCTGGATCTTGCCCCTCGAGTGGGCTTTCGATCTGACGGCTCTGTTCCATCTTTGGATCGGCGCCTGGGGGATGGCGCTCTGGGTCGGGCGGCGCGTCAGGCGCGCCGCCCCCGCTCTGCTCGCCGGAGCGCTCTTCATGCTTGGCGGTTTCTCCACGACTCGTCTGGGAGCGGGCATCGTGGTCTTTCACGCCGCCATGGCCTGGACGCCCTGGCTTCTCTACGCCTGGGACGCCTTGCTCGACGCCTCGCGCCGCGGCGCGGCGAACGTCGGGCGTCGCGTGGCCGCGCTTGTGATCGTCGCCTCCTTGGCCATTCTCTCGGGGGCGCCGCAGATCACATTCTACTCGTTCGGCGCACTGGCGCTTTACGTCTTAGTCAAGGCGTGGCGTCCGCGGCGGAACCGGCAAAGCGACGGGTGGGAAGAGCCATACGAGACGTCGGAGGAGACGCCGCTTGAGGAATGGGGCGGCCTTTTGGGCGGGCTTCTTCCCCTTCGCCCCGGGCCGGTCCTGGCCTTGGCCGGCGTCCTGCTTCTCAGCGGCGCGATCTGCGCCGTGCAGATTCTCCCGACCAACATGTTCATCTCTCAGTCGTGGGATCGCGCAACCGGGGGCGAGTGGGACTACATCGTCGACGGCTCTTTCGAGCCTCGCATGCTCTTGACCTTCGTCGCGCCTTTCTTCTTCGGGGACCCGAAGGACGAAGCGACCTATTGGGGAGGCACGGCCGGCTACCACGAAACGACCGCGTACTGCGGCGCTCTTCCGATTCTGCTGGTCCTCCTGTTCATCTTAGTCAGGTGGGGGCCGCTGCGTCGCTCCTGGCTCAGCGGCCTTGACGCGAGCGAGCGTCGCGACGCCGTGCGGTTCGAGATCTTTCTCCTTCTCCTTCTCGCCGTCGCCGCCCTGTTTGCCTGGGGCCGCCATTCGCCGTTCTTCTGGCTCGCGTACCACCTGGTTCCCGGCTTCGATCGCTTTCGCGTGCCCGCGCGTTTGCTCCTTTACGCCGTTTTCGCCGGCGCCGCCTTGAGCGGGTGGGCGCTGGATCGCGTCATGGAAGAAAGGCCGGGGTCGGGCGGCCCCGCGGAGCTCAGCGAGGAGGACCGGTCGAGGTCGCCCGCGGCGGTCCTGGCGGCGCTATGGATCGCCGGGCTGGCGTGCGTCGTCATGTTGTGGCGGGCGACGCCCGTCCTGACGCACCTGATGGAAATGCCGTTCCATCGGCTGGCCGACGGGGGCGACCGCGGCGCCGGTCAGATCGCCCAGGGCTTGATCGCCCAGGCCCGCCGGAGTGTGGCATACTTCGGTTTCCAGTGGTGTCTCTGCGGGTTGCTCGTCGCCTGCGCGCTCCCCCCGCTTCCGCGACGCCCGAAGAATTCCTCCCCGCACGCGGGATCCGCCCGGCGTTTGATCTCACGGGATGCCTTCCGCACGGCCGCCGCGCCGGCGACGCGGCGGGCGGGCCTTTGGCTTCTGACGGCGCTCTGCCTGGCGGACCTTCTGGTCTACGAATGGCATTTCCTGGAGACGAAGCCGCGCGCGAGACTCCGCCGCTTGGAGTACCCCAACACCCCGCGCACCGACTTCCTGCGCGAGAAACTCGCGACGGGCGGACGCTTCCTTTGGTTCGACACGGTGCAGAGCTGGCAGTACGACCAGAATCAGCCGGAGCTGCACGGCAACCGGCCCGTCATGTATCGCCTTCCCGGTTTGCGCGGATACGACCCGGTGAACTCGCGCCGCTTCGGTCTGTTCATGAACCAGATCACGCGCCGCCCCTTGTTCGAGAATCCCGGCGGCTTCATGATGGCGCCGGACCTCGCGCCCGAGAACATCGACTGGCGCCTCATCCGCCTCTGGGACTGTCGCGTGGCGCTCTCTTACAATGTCCTGGAGAGCCCGTCCATTGAGGAAGCGGGGCGCTGGGAGTTCCCTTCGCCCGCGGGCCTCCAAGTCCTGCGCGCCTATCGCATGAAGGACCCTGCCGGGCCGGCGCGTTTGTGCGAGCCCTTTTTCGCTCCCCCCGAGAGTGCGCCGGAGGAAATCGCGCGGCTCCTCTCGCATCCCGAATTCGACGTCGAGAGGTTCGGGATCGTTGCGGCGGACCCTTTCGCGGCTGCACTCGCGGAAGGCGAAGCGGGAGAGGAATCGGCGAAGGGCCTCGAACGATCGGTCCGGCTCGTCGAGGCGAACTCCGGCTCGCTCGTCTTCGAAGTGTCCACCCCCGCGCGAGCGCTTCTCGTGGTCGCTCAAAGCTGGTATCCGGGCTGGCGCGCCCGGGTGGACGGGCGCAAGAGCGCCGTCATTCCCGCGAACCTTGCCCAATGCGGGGTGGGCGTCCCTGCGGGGCGGCATCGTGTGGAGCTGCGCTATCGTCCGCGCGAATTCCGCCAAGGCGCCGTCGCGAGCCTGGCGGGCCTGGCGCTTCTGGGTCTGATCGTTCTTCGTCTGAGGGAGCGTGAAAACGTCTTTGGCTGATGGATGGCGGATCATGAGATCCCGCGGCGCCGGCCCTTCCGCCGGAATCCGCCGGGAAGGGGAAGGTCAGAAGGCCGCGCCCGTCGACTCGAGCTTAGTCGCTTTGCGCACGACCACCGACGCGTTCGCGCCGGTCACGCCGAAGGAGTTGACCAAGGCCGTTTTCACTTCGACTGGACGGGCCGCGTTCGCCACGTGGTCCAGATCGCATTCGGGATCGGGGGCGTCGAGATTGATGGTGGGCGGCAAGAACTTGTCGCGCATCCCGAGCATGCCGGAAGCGCCCGCGGCGTGGCCGATCATGGATTTGATGGAACTGACGGGGAGTCGGGCGGTCCTGTCTCCGAAGGTCCGACGGATTGCGCGGCTCTCAACCAGGTCGTTGATGTGCACCGAGGCGCCGCTCGCCTGAACGTAGCCGATCTCCTTTTGCGGCGCCTTGGCATTGAAAATCGCCGACTTCATGGCTTGGACCTGGAAATCCTCCCCCGGGTTGGTCAGGGCCTCGGGATCGTAGCTGAAGCCTCCGCCGAGGAAGTCGGCGTACACCTCCGCCCCGCGCTCCGCGGCGACCTCTTCCCGTTCCATAACCACAAACCCGCAGCCTTCCGAAAGGACCATTCCACTCCGGCCGAGCGCAAAAGGCCGGGACGCGCTCTCCGGGGCATTGTTGAAATCCCGCGTGAGGAGCCGTAGCGAGTCCCACATGCGGAAACTGTGCTGCGTGAGAGGGCAATCCACGCCGCCGACCAGGAGAATGTCGGCCATGCCCATGCGGATGTAGGAGTGGGCGACCGTCAGCGCCGCAAGCGAAGAGGCGCAACCCGCCGACACGGTCTGCACGATTCCGTCGATCCCAAACCGGGCCGCCACTCCGGCGCACGGCGACGCGAACTCCGCCTTGCCCAGCGTCGAAGGCCGAACGTAAGGCGTTCTCTCGAGGAAGCGCTCTTCATAGAATCGTTCGACCGTATGAAGCGGACCCGAGCCGGTTCCGATGATGATTCCCTTCTTGTAGGAGAGGGTCGCGGTTTTCTTATCGAGCTGCGCATCGGCGAGCGCCATCTCCCCCGCGATGCGGGCGAACAGGGCGGTGCGGTCCAGATCGGAAGCCGATTCCTCGCCCGGAGAGAGGGATTGGAGCGTCTCATCGTCGATGGAGCCCGCGATCCGGCTGTGGAGGGTTGCCGTGTCGAGGTGGGTGATCTTTCGAACCCCGGACTTCCCGTTGCGGATGGCGTCGAGAAACGCGTCCTTGCCCACGCCGTTGGGGCTCAGGACTCCGATGCCGGTGATCACGCTCTTTCCAGCCATCTTTCCGAGTTCTCCAATTCGTCCTCCGACGCCTATCGCCGCCGCACGAGCCGAGAGGAAAGCAACTAGCGCCGGGGTCGGCTTCGGCGGTCTGCCTGAAGTCTCTTCCCGCAGCCAAGCCGCCTCAAGCCATAGCATGCCCCCCGCGCCGGCGTCAAGGCCGATGGCCCGTTCTGCGAGCTCTCAGATCCTCAGATCGGCCGGCGGCCGGCGCGAGGGGAAAACTCCTGTTGATTCCGAGGCGCGCTAGGGCCTATATTCGGGGCCGATCGCCCCCGGCGGCGACACCTCATCGGGAACGGGCCCACCGCCATGGCGACCTCGCCTTCGGGTTCCTATATCGGTCTAGCGCGGCGCTACCGTCCGCAGGTCTTCTCCGAGCTGGTCGGCCAGGACCAGATCGCCCACTCCCTCTCGCAGCAGGTTCTCCAGGGCAGAGTAGCACAAGCCTATATCTTCAGCGGACCGCGCGGCATCGGCAAGACAAGCACGGCCCGCATCCTGGCCAAGAGCCTGAATTGCCTCCAGGGTCCCACGCCGACCCCTTGCGGGAAGTGCGCGCAGTGCGTGGCGATCGCTTCGGGCAACTCGATGGACGTCATCGAGATCGACGGCGCGTCGAACAACAGCGTGGAGAACGTGCGCGATCTTCAGGAGACCGTCAATCAGAACCCCTTTTCGGCGCGCAGGAAGATCTACATCATCGACGAAGTGCACATGCTCAGCCGGGGCGCCTTCAACGCCCTGCTGAAGACGCTCGAGGAGCCGCCTTCCTTCGTCATCTTCGTATTCGCCACGACCGAGCCCGAGAAAATCCCCGAGACCATCAAGTCGCGTTGTCAGCCTCTTCAGTTCCGTCGCATTAGCATCGAAGACATCGCGCGGCGGCTGGACTACGTGGTCGAACGCGAGAAGATCGAGATCGACCCGGGAGAGCAGCGCGCCGTGCTCGAAACGATCGCCTCAGCCGTGGACGGGGGGCTTCGCGACGCGCTGATGGCGCTCGACCAGATGGCGGCCCTCAGCGACGGCGCGATCCGACTCGACGAGACGGTGCGTTTTCTCGGCATGGTGGAACACGACCTTCTGATCCGCACGGTCGAGATGCTGCATCAGCGCGACACGCAGGGCTTGCTCCAGATGGTCAACAATCTCGTGGAGCGTGGGCGCGATCTGGAGCGCTTCGTCAAGAACCTGGTTGGTTTCCTGCGCGACCTGATGATCCTGAAATCAGGGGGGGACGAAAGCCTTGTGCACCTGACGGGCGAGAAGATGGAACGCGCCAAAGCGCTTCTCTGGACCCAGAGCGAGACGGGACAAACCATCGACGCGCTCTCTTATCCCGCGTTGCTGAACACCATCAATGTTTTCATGGGTCTTCAGGCGCAGATCAAGGAAACGGTCCAGGTGCGCATCCACCTCGAATTCGCGTTCGTCAAGCTGACGGCCGTTGAGCCGGTCGTCGACATCGCTCACCTGATTCGGAATCTAGACAGCATGGCCGCCGGACGCTCAGGACCGGGCGTCGGCGCCTCCCTGCGCGCGGGGCCTCAGGCGGCGCCACTTCCTCCAGCTCAGGCGGAGCCCATGGGTCCGGCGCCCTCCGCCGTTCCGCCTCCTCCGGAACCGGCGACGCCGGATCTTTTCGGCGGAGGCGTGCAACGCGCGGCCGTGAGCCTCGACCACGCTGTTGCGGGAGACGCCGTGGGAGCGGCGCAGCGGCGGCGGGTTGCCGCCGACCCGCAGGCGCTCTGGGAGGCCGTTCTCGCTCACCGCGAGAGGCTGGGAATGCAACTCTCCCTCGCCCTGAGCGACTGTCGCGTTGCCGCGGTCCGGAACGAGTGCGCCGACGGGGTCGGTGAGTTGGAGATCGAGATCTCGAAGAGATCGTTGTCCCGCGGCGCGATCGAGAACCCGGAGAAGCGCCGGCGACTCGAAGCCCTCGTCGGCGAACTGGCGGGGAGGCCGATGCGTCTGCTTGTGCGAGCGGCGGATCACTCTTCCCCCTTTTCCGGCAACCCCGCGGTCGTCGCTGGAAGAGTCCGCGACCCGGCGTCGCCGAGTTACTCGGGGGCGCCCGTCGCGGAACCCTCGTCCCCCTCTTTGGCAGAGGTCGCGCCCGCGCCCGTTTTCCATGAGGAATCGCCGGCGGAAGCAAACGGCGCGCCGACCGCAAGCGGGCCGACGGGGTCGGTGAGGCCGACGGGGTCGGTGAGGCCGACGACTGCCGGCGCGAGACGACGGCAAGTCTGGGGCACGTCAGAAGAGGCCGACGGGATCGGTGAGGCCGACGGGGTCGGCGAGGCCGCCGCCCGAGCGCGCTACGGCTTGAAGCACAACCCACGCTTCCGCGAGCAGGTGGAGACGGTGCGGCGTTTCTTCGACGGGCGCCTTTTCGACAAGGCCGGCGCCGAGATCGTTCTCTAGTCTCCCGCCGCTCAGCCTCACCGACCCCGTCGGATTCACCGACCCCGTCGGCCTCACCAACCCCGTCGGCCTCACCGACCCCGTCGGCCTCACCGACCCCGTCGGCCCTTACCCCCGCACGCGAACGCCAACGGGAATAGAACGGAGGGATCACCGTGAAGGTCTCGAAATTCGGCGGCACGTCACTGGCCGACGCCGACCGGGTCCGCAAAGTCTGCGAGATCGTCGCGTCGGACGCCGACCGTCGGATCATCGTCGTATCCGCCCCTGGGAAGCGGCGCCAAGGGGACATCAAAGTCACGGATCTTCTGATCGCCTGCGGCCGCGCCTTCCTGGAGCGGGGCGAGGCAAAGGCGGAGCTTGACGCCGTCGTGGACCGCTTTTGCGAGATCCAGCGGGACATGGATCTCGCGGAGTCGATCGCGAGCGAAATCGCCGAGGATTTGGAGCGGCGTCTGAGGGGCGATGCATCCGACCCGGGGCGTTTTCTCGACGCCTTGAAGGCGGGCGGAGAGGACAACTGCGCGCGTCTAATGGCCGAGGCTCTTTGCGCGCGGGGCCTCAACGCCCATCGCGTCTCGCCGAAGGACGCGGGCATGATCTTGAGCGACGAGTATGGGAACGCCTGCGTGCTGCCCGAGTCGTACAAGCGGCTCGCGAAGCTGCGCCACGCTCCGGGCGTGTCCGTCTTCCCGGGCTTTTTCGGCCACACGAAGGACGGCGCCATCGCCACCTTCCCCCGCGGCGGATCGGACATCACGGGCGCCATCATCTCCGCCGCGGTGAAGGCGGATCTCTACGAGAATTTCACCGACGTCGATTCGGTCTTCGCCGCCGATCCCCGCATCGTCGAGAATCCCCAACCCATCAGTGAGCTCACCTACCATGAAATGCGCGAACTGTCCTACTCGGGTTTCGACGTGTTCCACGACGAAGCGGTTCTTCCCGCCGTTCACGCCCGCGTGCCGATCTCGATCAAGAGCACGATCCGCCCTGAAGCGCCGGGGACGATGATTCTTCCCCAGCGCCAATATACGCCGGGCGAGGCGGTGGGCATCGCCGGCACGGACGGCTTTTGCACGATCTTCCTGGAGAAATACCTAATGAACCGGATGGTGGGCTTCGTGCGGCGTCTGCTCCAAGTCCTGGAGGAAGAGAATCTGGCCTTCGAACATGCGCCCTCAGGGATTGACAACGTGTCGGTCATTCTGCGCGAGGAGGCCTTCACGCCCGAGGTCGAGCAACGCGTTCTCGCCCGCCTGAGCGCGGAGCTGACCCCGGATGACGTGCGGGTCGAGCGAGGCCTGGCGTTGGTCATGATCGTGGGCGAGGGCATGCGCCATGCGATCGGCGTGGCGAACCGAGCCGCCAAGGCCCTCGCCGACGCGGGAGTCAACATCGAGATGATCAACCAGGGCGCGTCGGAAATCAGCATGATGTTCGGCGTCAAGAGCGAGGATTGCCCGAAGGCGGTGCGGGCGCTATACGGGGCCTTCTTCGGTCAGGCCTAAGTTCAATTCACGCTGCTGAGCCATCCACAGTCTGGGCGCTGGCGAACGCGGGCTTCTAGGACCTGGACGCCAGGATTCCCTCGATCACGTCGGATCGCCTCATCGAGATGATGGCGCGGTAGCGCGCGGTGCGGGGATCGATGCGGCAGACGTCGCCGAAGGGGCAGTGATCGCAGGGCTTGCGGCCGCCGTGGCGGCAGGGGCGGACGTCGATCCGGCGGTCTCGCATCTGTTGCGCCAGACGGGTCGCTTCGCGGCGCGCGCGCAGACAGACCTTCTCCAGAACGCCCGGCGGCAGCCAGTCTCCCCGATCAACGTGAACCGGTTCGCCGTCCCTCTTCAGTTGAACGTGGATCGCCGCGGACCGCTCGCCCGGCGCCAACGGGCCGAAGAGCGCGATGGCATCGCGGTCAACCAGACCGCGCATTCGGATCATGGCGGGCGGCGTGCGCCCCTCACCCGCCCCGCGGACCTCATCCGCCCCGCGGACCTCATCCGCCCCGCGCCCCTCATCCGCCCCGCGCCCCTCATCCGCCCCGCGGACCTCATCCGCCCCGCGGACCTCATCCGCCCGGCGGACCTTCGCCTCGTTCGGCGGCGCGGAAGTGGCGTCCACGTCCTGGCGAACGGGGAAAAAGAAAGCGCCGGCAAGGCGAAGGGAACCTTCCCCGCAAGCCGCGATCGCGGAGAGGTAGAGGGGAAGCTGCAGATCGAGACCTTGGATGATCTTGAAGAGGGGCAAGTCGCGTTGCGAACTCTTGAAATCAATGATGCGCAACGCCATCCCGCCCCCAGGCGACTCGGCCAGATCCAACCGGTCGATCGTTCCGCAAAGCGCGATGTTCGCCCCATCATCGAGAACGAGGCGCAAGGGGGGCAACGGCCCACGGGGCGGGTGAGGCCCGCAGGGCGGGTGAGGCTCTCCGGCCGGGTGAGGCCCGCGGGGCGGGTGAGGCTCTCCGGCCGGGTGAGGCCCGCAGGGCGGGTGAGGCCCGCGGGGCGGGTGAGGCCCGCCGGGCAATCCGAAATCGAGCTCGGCGGCGACCTGGACGAAGGCGTCTTTCTCGCCGTGTTGCAGCATGGAGTCGATGGCTTCCAGCAGAAGACGGCGGGAACGGTCGGCGAAGAATCGGATCTGCAGATCGCCGAGCGGACCATCGACGAGGAAGTCCTCGCGGCGTTTTTCGAGGGCTTCGTCCAAGGCCGCCTCGGCCTCGTCTCGACTCACGCGTCCCCAGTCCAGCGCCCGTCCGGCGATCATCGTCCGCGGCCACGTTTTCGGAGGGTCCCAGCCATGCCGAGCGCTCAGGATCCGGTGGACCTCGCACAAAAGGTCGTGGTGGAAAGCGCCGACGTCGAGGGCTTGGACCTGGAAGGGTTCGCGTTCCTTCAGGCGGAGCACATAGGTCGCGAAATACCGAAAGGGACATTGGGAGTATGTCTCCAAACGGGAGACGCTGAGGGATTCGACCGCGTCGAGGCCTGCGGGGCAGGTGAGGCCCGCGGGGCAGGTGAGGCCCGCAGGGCGGGTGAGGCCCGCAGGGCGGGTGAGGAGCGAAATGCTCCCTCGAAAGGCGTCGTCCAGCCGGGCGTCCGCAGGGCGGACAAAGTCTCTTGATCGCCCGAGGGAGCGCTCGACGCGGCTAAGGGTTTCCGCGGCAGCGGGGATTTCGCCGATGCGATCCGCCAACCCACGCCAAGGCGCGGATCTCGCGTGGGAAGCGGATCCGCCGCGGCGGTCGCGGGCTTCATCCGCCCCGCGGACTTCATCCGCCCCGCGGACTTCATCCGCCCCGCGGATTTCGTCCGCCCCGCGGATTTCGTCCGCCCGGCGGACGATTCCTTCCACCGCTTGCTCGGGGCGTTCAACGGCGTCGATGTCGCCGTCGAGCCACTCGCCCCCGATCCGGACTCTCGCCAGGGCCGGCGCGCAGTCCATGCTAAGCAGCGTCCTGACGAAGGAGGAGGGCTCCAGGGCGGCGCCTTCCTCATTGGCCGTGGCCCAGCTGACCCACAGATGACGCGATGGACGCGTGAAGGCCACGTAGCCCAGGTAGCGCTCGCGCAGGAGTCGAACGCTCGACACGGGCGCCAACTCCAACGCCGCGCTTTCGGCGAGGACTTGGCGCTCCGCGTCGGAGAGCATCGTGTCTTCTGCGGCGATGCGGGGGAAAACGCCCTCATTCACCCCCAAGACGAAAACGGTCTGCAGACTGGGCTGGCGCGAGCGCTCGATGGTCCCGACCAGGACTTGATCGAGAGAAGGGGGCGCCAGTCCAAGCGTGAGACCGGCCAGGCCGCTTTCCAGAATGTCCGCGAAATCCTCCACGGGCACGGGGTCCTCGCCGAGCGCCAGGGCGGTTTGCTCCAACAGCGCCATGACCGCGCTCCAGGTTTGCTCGTGCTCCTCGGCCTTTTCGAACGCGCCCCGGGCGCGCTCTTCGATCACCCAGGCCCGGATCCTCGTTCCGCACTCGAGGCGGTCCAGGAAATCCAGGAGAGCCTGAACGAGTGCGCGCGGACGAAGTGCGGCGGAACTGGTCCGCGGGGCGGATGAAGTCCGCGGGGCGGATGAAGTCCGCGGGGCGGATGAAGTCCGCGCATCCAACTCGCCCGGGGAGCGTGTGAGTTGTTCTTCAAGGCTCACGAGGGGCGCCAGAGCGAGGGCGCGGATCTCGTCCAGCGAACGCCGTGCCCCGCCGTTCCGGCCTTCACCCGCCCCGCGGGCCCTCTGCGCTGCCGATCCCGCCCCCGGAGGCTCTTCGCCGTGGGCGTCAGCCGACTCCGCGCGGGCGCGCGTCCCAGAGCGTGGCTGCCACGTCCTTTCCGTCCACCAACGTCGGCCTCGCACGCCGCGCTCCAGGGCGTAGTTCTCCGCCTCATCCGCCTCAAAACGGTCGACGGGGGCGAAGTCCGTCTTCAGATAGTGGACAACGTCTTCCGGCGGCCAGTTCTTCGTCACGACGCGCAAGGCCGAGCGGATCACTTCGACCAGGGGATGGTGGGCGATGCCGCGGCGCCGGTCGATGAAGTATGGAATCTCGTGCCGCGCGAAGATGGAACGGATCAGGGGGTGGTAGCTCTCGAGGTCGCGGAGGATCACGGCAAGGTCGCGATAGCGGCTTCCCTCCTCGCGGCAGAGACGGCGGATCACGCGGGCGACGGCCTCGACCTCCTCGCGGCGACCGGCGGCCTCGGCGCAGACGATGGGGGGGAGAGGCGCCGGCGGGAAGGGGGCGATCGGGATTCCCTCGACGTTCCGTGGATCGCGCCTCCCCGCGGGCGTCACCCTCCCCGCGGGCGTCACCCGCCCGGCGGGCTTCATCCGCCCCGCGGGCATCACCCGCCCCGCGGGCATCATGGCCGAATCGCGCAGGCGACACTCCAGCGATTCGAGAGCGGGCGCGTTGCTGAAGCGAGTGGCTTGGCTCTGGAGAGGGAAGCAGATCGGGTCGGCGACCTCCATGCCCAGGTCCGCCGCAAGACCGACCAGTCTGAGGTGCGTCTCCTCAGTCTGGCTGAACAAGCGCGCGGGGTCCGCCGGCGGCGAAGCCTCCAAGCCGCCTATGTTCTCCCCGCCAGAGGAGTGGAAGTCACGCGGCTCAAGCAGCAGGGCCACATGCGCCGTCCGGGCCCGCCGGAGAATCTCCTCGAGGACCTTCATCTCCTGGGGCATGAAAGAGGCGAAGCCGTCGATCCATACTTCGGCGCCGTCAAACAGTCGGGATTGACGGAGGCGACGCGCCAACTCGTCGAGGAAATGATCGGGGTCGGCGAAGCGCTCGCCCAGCCTGGCCTTCCATGCCCGGCCGAGAAGGGCGATATCGCGCAGCTTCCCGGCCAACGCCGAGTCGCCGCGGCCCTCGGCCTCCAGGCGCTTGGCGAAGGTCTCGACGTCGTCGAAGGAATGCCGGAACTGGGCGAGTTCGGTGAGAGTCGCCGCCAGGCGGGAGACAAAGCCGCTCTCGCGGGCGGAACGAGCGAACACGCGCAAGCGATCCCGATGGCGGGCGACCAGGGCGCGGAGCATCATGAGCCGTCCCTGGTCGTCGAGGAAGTCGTGCGCGGTTCCGCCGGTCTCGCGCAAGACGATCCACGCCAAACGCCGAAAGGACAGGACATGAGCGCGCGCGTATCCGCGAACGCCCGGCGCCCTAAGAAGCGCGGCCTCCGCCTGGGCCGTCGCCTGCTCGGGCAGGAGCCAAATGAGGGGCGCTCCGCGCGGGGTGGGGTCCTCGCGCAGGCGCTCGGCGATGTCGTCCAGGCACCGCTGTGTTTTTCCGCTCCCCGCGCGCCCGAGATAGAACTGCAGTGTCATGTTGCCGCCGCCCTGCGTTGACAATGAGGCCTCCAAGATCCTTACGCGCGGCGGCGACTCCTTGCAACAGAACTTTCGCCGAGCCGAGAGCCCGGCCGGAATGGCCAGCCGGAATGGCATTGACGGCTCCCGCGCGATGGGGTAGCGTCGATGGGTTGGCAACGTCCCGCACGCCCAGGATTGCGTCATGCTCCTTTCGGTCATCATGCCGATCTACAACGAGAAGGCCACCGTCGAACGGATCATCTCCCAGGTCGAAGGCGTGGACCTCGGCGAGATCCGCAAGGAGATCATCCTGGTGGACGACGGCTCGACCGACGGGACGCGCGATTTGCTTCGGCCCTACATAGGCCGCGAGAACTTCCAGGCGCTTTTCCACGAGCGGAACAAGGGCAAGGGCGCCGCGGTCCGCACGGGGCTGGCCCACTGCGCCGGCGACCTCATCATCATCCAGGACGCCGACCTCGAATACGACCCGGCGGACTATCCCGTCATGCTGGCGCCCATCCTCCAAGGCAAAGCGGACGTCGTTTTCGGTTCGCGTTTCAAGGGCGCCGGACGCGCGTTCCTGGCGACCCACTATTACGGCAACAAGTTCATCACGTTCCTTGCCAACATCCTCTACAACACGAATCTCACCGACATCGAGACTTGCTACAAAGCCTTCCACCGTCGCGTATTCGACAAGGTGCGTCTGCGCTCGAACTCCTTCGACATCGAGCCGGAGATCACGGCGAAGGTCTTCAAGAACCGCTTCCGCGTCTTCGAGACGCCCATCTCCTACAGCGGGCGCGATTTCTCCGAGGGGAAAAAGATCACCTGGCGCGACGGGCTGACCGCCATTTGGGCGTTGATCCGGTTTCGGTTTTTCGACTGAGATCCCAGCCGGAGTGAGTCGCCCCGCCGAGCGACGGGCCGCGACGGACCTCTCGAGGGCGAGGGACGGGGAAAGACCCGGCCCGCGGGGGAGACGGGCCGGGCTTGGGGAGAAGGAGGGCGTTGGAGCGCCGTGGGGTCAGGACAGGTACTTGATCATATCGAACAGCGGCAGGAACATGGCGATGACGATAAAGCCGACAACGAGTCCCAGAAAGACGATGAGCAGCGGCTCGATCAGAGACGTAAGGCCGGCGACCGTGGCGTCCACCTGGTCCTCGTAAAAATCGGCGATCTTGGCCAGCATGTTCTCGAGCGAGCCGACGCGCTCGCCCACGTCGATCATGCGGGTGACCATGGGGGGGAAGATGCCGCTCTCCGTGAGGGGGTGGGCGATGCTCTCGCCGCTCTGAATCGAGACGCGAGTCTCCATGATGGCGTCCTCGATAATGATGTTTCCAGCGGTTGCCGCCACGATGTCAAGAGCGGAAAGGATGTTCACTCCCGACTTGATCAAGGTGCTCAGGGTGCGCGAGAACTTCGAGATGCTCACTTTGAGAAACAGCGGCCCGAAGATGGGGATCTTGAGTTTCGTGCGGTCGATGAAATGCCGGCCTTGGTCCGTCTTCTTCCACTGCCAGACAATCACGACCAATGCGCCGACGACCAGAAGAACCTTGAGCCAGTGCTCTGTGAGGACGTTGCTGATCCCCATGACGATCTGCGTGGGTATAGGCAGCTTGCCCTCGATCGACTCGAATATGTCGACGAAGACGGGGACGACTTGTGTCAGGAGGAAGATGGTGATAAGGGTCGCGACCGTAGCGACGGTGGATGGGTAGACGACGGCGGATTTCACTTTGCGTTGCAGTGAGGCGGTCTTCTCGAGGTAGACGGCCACCTGGTCCAAGATGGCGGCGAGCATGCCGGCGGCCTCCCCGGCTTTGACCATGCTGACAAAGAACGTATTGAAGGCCTGGGGGTGCTTCATCAAGGCCTCGGTGAGGGACGCGCCCGCTTCCACGTCCTTCTCCACCTGCCGCAGGACGTTCTTCATGGCGACCTTCTCGGACTGCTCGGCCAGGATGCTGAGGACCTCGATGAGCGGCAGGCCGGCGCGGATCATGGTGGCGAACTGCCGAGAGAAGACAACGAGGTCCTCCAACCGAACCCGTCCGGTCTTGCCTTTCTGCCTCCGTCGCGCCCTAGCGGCCGTTGCGGGGCCCTCCTGGATGGCCGTGGGCATAAGCCCTTGTTCGCGGAGTTGACGAACAACCTCTCCCTGGGCCGCGGCCTCGATGATCCCCGAGACCACCTTGCCCCGGGAGTCTCGCGCGGAGTACTGAAAGGCTGGCATGCGGGCGTCCCTTCTTCTCCTGATTGGGGCCGTTGCGAACCGACCACAAGGGCTCTACGGCTGCCGCGTTCGCTCGTGCAATTCCCAAGCGACTGCGGGCAACGTATACACGCTTTTGGGGGGGGCGCGCAAGGATATTTGTCCCCTACGCCGAGTCGCTGACGGTGGTGGAAAGGACCTCCTCCAGGGTGGTGACTCCCTGGACGATTTTCAGAATCCCCGAACCCCGCAGGGTGCGCATGCCTTCTCGCATCGCCATCTGTTTGAGAGAGGTCGTGGAGATCCCTTCGATGATCTTGTCGCGCATGGCGTCGGTAAGGACCATGATTTCGTAGAGGGCCACCCGCCCCTTGTACCCCGTATCACGACATTCGGCGCAACCGGCGCCCCGGTAGAACTCCGTGGTCGTGTCCTCTTGCATGCCGATCTGCCCAATGAGTTCCGACGTGGGCGTGAAGGACTCTCTGCATTCTCTGCAGATGCGGCGCACAAGGCGCTGGGCCACAACCATGTTCAAGGAACTCGTCACGAGGAAGGGCTCGACTCCCATGTTTATCAGTCGGGTAATGCTGCTGGGAGCATCGTTCGTATGCAGGGTGCTCAACACAAGATGGCCCGTGAGAGCGGCTTTGATGGCCACTTCGACCGTCTCCGGATCGCGGATCTCGCCGACCATGATGATGTCGGGATCCTGGCGCAGGAAGGCGCGCAGCCCCTCGGCGAAAGTCAGCCCGATATCGTAGCGCGCCTGCACTTGGTTGATCCCGTGCAACTGGTATTCGACCGGCTCCTCGATGGTGGAGATGTTCTTGGTAGGGGTGTTAATGGTCGTTAGCGCGGAATAGAGGGTGGTGGACTTGCCGCTTCCCGTGGGGCCCGTGACGAGAACCATCCCCCACGGCTTGCGGATCTGCTCGGTGAACTTCCTCTTCTCCTCTTCGTCGAATCCCAGGTCCTCCAGGCTCATCAGGCTCGCCTTGGCCAGGATTCGGATGACGATTTTCTCCCCGTTGGGCGTCGGTATGGAGTTGACGCGAAAATCGATGTCCTGCCCGTCCATGCGCACCCGGAAGCGGCCGTCCTGGGGCATGCGCTTCTCGGCGATGTCCATTTCGGCCAGGATCTTGATGCGCGAGAGAATGGCGTTCTGAAACCGCTTCGGAGGGCTGGGCTGTTCCTGGAGCACGCCGTCCACGCGGTAGCGCAAGCGCAGGTCCCTCTCGTAGGGTTCGACGTGGATGTCCGACGCCCTGCACCGGATCGCCTCGCTGATGATGGCGTTGACGAGTTTGATGATAGGGGCTTCGTTGACCTGGACGCTCAGATCCAGATCGTCGTCGTCTTCGGAGCTCTGGACGATTTCCATGTCGTGGTCCGACATCTCTTTCAACATGTCGTCGAGGGCCGTGGCGCCGTCATCTTTCCCGTAATACCGCTGGATGGCTTCCTGGATGTCGGTCTCAAAACTGATGACGGGCACGATCTGGCATTTCGTCAGCAGGCGCAGCTCGTCGAGAATGAAGATGTTATTGGGGTCAGGCAGTGCGACCGTCAGGGTGTCTCCGGTCCGATCCACCGGTACGATGTTGTATTTCATCACGATATCGCGCGGAATGGACTCGAGGACTTGGCGCTCGATTTCGTACTGCGAGAGCGTTATGAAGGGGACATTGAGCTGTTTGCCCAGAGCGGCCGCGATCTCCCACTCGCTGGCCGCGCCGGTTTCCATCAGGATTCGGCCAAGGCTTTGGTTCGTCTCCTTCTGCTTCTTGACGGCGCTGTCGAGTTGATCCTGGGTGACGATGCCGTCCTTCACCAGGAGGTCCCCGAGCTTGCGCTCCATTACCGTTCCCATATCCCCAGACTCCAGCTTGGGCTCGCCGTGGGCGATCGGTCGATTGGAACGACAGCCTGGCCTGCGGCCAACGCCGCCTTTGCGTGAGGCCAGTACGACTAGTAACCTACTTCAGCTCTCTGGTCAAGTCAAGTCCTACCGGCGACCTCGTCACGGGCGATCTCGAGCTGCCTCATAATAAAAGCTACCGAAGGAGGGGGGGAGGAAGAGAGGGGGGTGTCGGGGGGAGAGGCGGG
>Ga0315274_10003975_pt1 | contig 21846 bp, 18 predicted proteins | sample YL17G02_20_MG_FD_203700 | JGI IMG/M metagenome (GOLD analysis project Ga0315274, IMG submission 203700) | Sediment microbial communities from Yellowstone Lake, YNP, Wyoming, USA - YL17G02_20 | ecosystem: Environmental > Aquatic > Freshwater > Lake > Sediment | place: USA: Wyoming | collected...
AATCCTTCCGAATCCGAAATGTATCCCGAAGGCCATCTCTCGCATGTGGATGTGGACGTCATCACGGACAGGCTGTGCGGTGCCTCCCGGCCGGGGCATTTCCGGGGAGTGACGACGGTTGTCGCCAAGCTGTTCCTCGCGGTGAAGCCGCACCTGGCGGTGTTCGGGCAGAAGGACGCCCAGCAGGTAGCGGTCATCCGGAAAATGGTCCGGGATTTAAACTTTGATGTGTCAATCATCATCGCGCCCATCATCCGCGAACCGGACGGACTCGCCATGAGTTCGCGGAACGTCTACCTGTCCCCGGAGGAAAGGGCGGACGCGCTGGTGTTAAATCAATCCCTTCAGAAGGCGGAATCCATGATCCGCCGGGGCGAACGCAAAACCGTGACGATCATCCGCGCGATGGAAGATTTAATCCGAACCAAAAAGCAGGCCAAGATCGACTATATTGAAGTCGTAGATCCCGACACGCTCCGCCCTATCGCGACCGTGGAATCCAAGGCACTGATCGCCCTTGCGGTGTTTGTGGGCAAGACACGGCTGATCGACAATCTCATCGTGGAGTAAAGAAATTTCGGATTGAAAAGAAGATTAACGATTGAAGATTAACGATTGAAAAAATCCAACTGTCGATTCCCGATTCACGCCTCGCGCCTTACGATTCACGAAGTGAGGCATTTCGAATTTCGAAAGTTGATAACTTTATTGACTTTTATCCGTATATCCATACAACCGAGATCGAATCATCCATTCACGATAGGGGGGTATTTGACATGAGATTCCTTCAATGGCTGAGCTTGGCGCTGATCGTCCTTTTCATGGGCTGCAATGTCAGCGTCAATAAGAGCGTGGACGTTCCCGACGGAAGCAAGACGCATCACGGGTACACGTCGGTGAACGGAAGCATCCGGATCGGATCGGATTGCGACATCCGGGGCACCTGCCGGAGCGTGAACGGGTCCATTGAAGTCGGGAGCCGCTCCACGGTCCGGAAAGTCCAGTCGGTCAACGGCGGCATCCGCGTCATGGAATGGGCCAAAATCCGGGAAGCCGTGGAGGCGGTGAACGGCGGAGTCGAGATGGAGCAGGGGACCGAAGCTGTGGACGTCAAAACGGTAAACGGTCCGGTGAGTCTCGACAGCGCGGCAGTCACGGGCGGCATCGCCACCTACAACGGGAACATCACGCTCGATAACAATAGCGTCGTGAAGGGCGATATCCGCATCAAGAAGAGGAAGCACGGGCAGCACCATGCCGATCAGAACAGGGAGGAGACGCTCGTCATCGAGATCATGAACAGATCCTCCGTTGAAGGGGATATCGTTGTGTACGATTCCGAACAAAAAGTCGACGTGATTCTGTCCGGCGGTGGAAAAGTCAAAGGAAAAATCGAAAAAGCAAACGTAGTTCAGCGTTAGTTTTCCCGCAATCCTTTTTAAAGCTTCACAAAGAATCCAATAAACAAGGATTTCCGTGAAGCTTTTTCTTTTTCCCGCGACCTTTTTCGTATGTGATTCCATCCTTGCATTTTAAATCAGAAATACCTAAATTTAATTGAATTGTTTTAAAAGGAGTTAACTCGAAGCCTTGAAACCGGAAGTGACTTTCGTCCGCGCAAGCAGAGACGAAAAAATCGAAGAGGTTCAGCAGAAGATACGGGCCCTTTTTCAGAAGGCGGATTTGGGTTCCTGCATCCGCGGGAAGGATCTGGTTGCGGTCAAGATGCATTTCGGAGAAAAGGGGAATGAAACCTCCATCCCGCCCGCGTACGTCAAGCCCGTTGTGGAAGAGGTGAAGAACCGGTCCGGCAGTCCGATGCTCACCGACACCTGCGTCCTCTACCGGAGCGTCAGGGACAATGCCGCCGACCACCTTCGGTTCGCCCATGATCGCGGATTTACCATTGCGGACACAGGTGCGCCGGTGGTCATCGCGGACGGGATTCTCGGATCCGACGAGAAGTCAGTCCAAATCCCCGGTCTGATTTTCAAAGAGGTGTCCATCGCCGCGGCAGCGCGCGATGCCAACGCACTGATCGTCCTTTCGCATGTCACGGGCCACATGGTCACCGGGCTCGGCGGCGCGATCAAAAACCTCGGGATGGGATTCGCCAGCCGAAAGGGCAAACTCCGCCAACACGCGACGATGAAACCCAATATCGCGAAGAAATTCTGCACGGGATGCGGCGTGTGCGTCGAAAACTGTCCGGAGGACGCGATCGCAATGATCGACGGCAAGGCGGTCATTGACGCCGGAATCTGCATCGGTTGCGGGGAGTGCCTCACGGTATGCCGGTTTGATGCCGTGAAACACGACTGGAACCGCGATTCCGCGGATCTCCAAAAACGCATGGCCGAGCACGCCTTGGGGGTCGTGATCGGAAAACAGGACCGGACTGGATATTTCAATTTCATCATGTCCGTGACCAAGGACTGCGACTGCCTGCCTATGAGGCAGAAAGCGGTGATCGAAGATGTCGGAATCCTCGCGGGAAAGGATCCCGTTGCGCTGGACGCGGCAAGTCTGGATCTGATACAAAAACACGCGGGGAATCCCCTGTCCGAATCGACCTATCCGCAGTTCGACCCCTGGATCCAGATCCGTCACGGCGAGTCCATCGGGCTCGGAACTACCGGTTACCGGCTGAATGAATTATGAAAGAGAACTCCGCGTTAAAACAATCGCTCTTGCTGCGGTTCGGTCTTCTTGCCGGGTTCAGGGTATTTCTGTGGAGATGAGGATTGAATGGCAACACTGCTGAAACGTTTTTCGAAGTTTCCCGGATGCAAAGGCCCATTACTGGCCGTGGTGATGGACGGCGTCGGCATCGGTCCCGACAATGAAGGCAACGCGGTGCGGGCCGCCCGGACGCCGACTCTCGACTGGCTCAACGCGAACTGCCCGCACATGCAATTGAAGGCCCACGGCATCGCGGTCGGCCTTCCTTCTGACGAAGACATGGGTAACTCCGAAGTCGGGCACAACGCGATCGGCGCGGGGCGCGTTTTCGCCCAGGGCGCGCGGCTCGTGAACGCGGCCATCGAATCGGGCCGGATGTGGCAGACCGAGATCTGGAAAAAACTCATCCAGAACGTCCGCGACCGTCAAAGCGTTCTGCATTTCATCGGACTGTTCTCGGACGGCAACGTGCACAGCCACATCAGCCACCTGAAGGCCATGCTCGTCCGCGCCAAAGAGGAAGGCGTGCGGACGGTCCGCGTGCACATCCTTCTCGACGGCCGCGATGTGGGTGAACGGTCCGCGCTCGAGTATGTCCACCCCTTTGAAAAATTCCTCGCCGAGATAAACGCCGCGGGCGCCGACTTCGCCATCGCGAGCGGCGGCGGACGCATGAAGGTCACGATGGACCGTTATGGGGCGGACTGGAACATCGTCAAGCTGGGCTGGGAAACCCATGTGCATGCGAACGGCGAGCGGTTTCCCTCGGCCGAGAAGGCCATCCAGGCCATCCGGGACCGCGACGCCTCTGTCACCGACCAGTTTCTGCCGGCGTTCGTGATTGAACGGGACGACCGGCCGCTGGGGCCGATCCGAGACGGCGACTCGGTCATTTTCTTCAACTACCGCGGCGACCGGGCCATCGAAATCAGTCGGGCCTTCGAGGAGGACGATTTCCCCAAGTTCGACCGCGGCGTCCGTCCCGCCGCCGAATACGCGGGCATGATGCAGTACGACGGGGACCTCAAGATTCCAAAACAGTTTCTGGTCCAGCCCCCGACGTTCGAACGCACCATGGGACAGCTTCTCGCCGACACGGGCGTGACCCAACTCGCCATCAGCGAGACCCAAAAGTTCGGTCACGTGACCTATTTCTGGAACGGTAACTGGAGCGGAAAGTTCAGCGAGGAACTGGAAACGTACATCGAGGTACCGTCCGACCTCGTTCCCTTTGAACAGCGGCCATGGATGAAAAGCGCGGAGATCACGGACCGACTGGTCCAGGCGATCAGGACGGGGAAACACCGGTTCAGCCGGGTCAATTACGCGAACGGCGACATGGTTGGGCATACGGGTTTTTTCCAGTCCGCGGTGATCGGCGTGGAATCGGTTGACCTCGCGCTCAGCCGGCTTCTCCCGGTGATCGAACAGATGGAGGGCGCCGCGTTCATCACGGCCGACCACGGCAACTCCGATGAAATGTTCGAAACCGACAAATCCGGAAAGAGCAAACTGGACAAAACCGGTAAGCCCGTCCCTAAAACGAGCCACACGCTCAATCCGGTCCCTTTCATCATTTACGCCCCTTCGTTGAAAGGGAAATTCAGACTGTCCAACGTTCCCAACGCCGGACTCAGCAACATCGCGGCGACCTGCCTCCAATTCCTGGGGTACGAACCGCCGGAGGATTACGACAAGAGTCTGGTTGAGTTTGGTTGATTGAATGATGCGGCTATACGCATGATCATGAAAGAGGAACATCGAAATAAGGAATCGCGAGAAAACCGCTGGAATCCGGCAAATAGGCGATTGCTTTTTGTGAAGGCCCTCGCCCCGGGAGATCGTGAGCCCTACTCAGAGGGGCACACGATGACAAGGTCGCATCGATGCTGATGAAAAAGACATTCACCGAAGTGTCGAAAAACATCGGGGAATTGGCGTATCTGTGGCGTGACACGCTGAAATACGGATTTCGAAGGCCCTCCGAATTTCGTTCCCTGATCACGCACATGGATGAGATCGGCGTACGGTCCCTTCCCATCGTCGTGGTTTTCTCCTTTTTCGTCGGTATGGTTCTTGCCATCCAGGTCGCCTATTCCGAGGCGAACTTCGCCGGCCGAGCCATGGTCGGAATCGGCGTGGGAGTGGCCATCACCCGGGAATTCGGTCCCCTGCTGACCGCGCTTCTCGTCGGCGGGCGCGTGAGCGCGGGCATCACTTCAGTGATTGGATCCATGGCCGTCACGGAGCAGGTGGACGCCATCCGGCTCATGGGCGCGAGCCCCGCCAAGAAACTCGTGTTCCCGCGGGTGTTCGCCGCGATCCTCGTCTTCCCCCTGCTCACCGCCGTGGCGGATTTCGTCGGCATCATCGGGGGACTGGTCGTGAGCCTGGCGGACATCCACCTGACACTGACCACGTACGTCTCGCAGGTGGAACGGTCCGTAAGCCTCGAAGATTTTTTCGGCGGAATGTTCAAGGCGGTGTTTTTCGGATTCTTCATCTCCCTGATCGGCTGTTACCAGGGGCTAAAGGTCTCCGGCGGAGCGGAAGGTGTCGGCCGAGCCACTACGCAGGCCGTGGTGCTGAGTTCCATCTGTGTGATCATTTCGGATTTCGTACTGACCAAACTTCTCGTGATCCTGTGAGCCGCCATGGCGCCGTTCGTGTTCTTTGACGAGGTCCACAAGGCCTTCGACCGCAAGGAAGTCCTTCGAGGGCTGACGCTGCTTATCCGCAAGAACGAAGTGCTTGTCATTCTCGGAGGCAGCGGCACGGGAAAGACGGTGATTCTGAAGCACATCGTCGGCATTCTGTATCCCGATTGCGGCAACGTTTATCTGGAAGGTAATAACATCAAAGATTTCACTGAAGGGGACCTACTGGCGTGGCGGCGCAAGACCGGATTTCTTTTCCAGAGCGGCGCGCTGTTCGATTCGATGAACGTCCTCGAGAACGTGGCGTTCCCCCTGCGGGAACACACCCGGCTGTCCAACCGGGAGATCGAGGATCGGGTGCGCGAGAAGCTCAAGCTGGTCGGGCTTGAGAACGTGGATCGGATGATGCCCGACAAGCTCAGCGGAGGCATGCGGAAACGGGTTGCCCTGGCGCGCGCCATCGTGGCGGAACCGGAAGCCCTTCTGTATGACGAGCCGACCACGGGGCTCGATCCCATCACGACGAAATGGGTGACCAAGCTCATGCGGAGCGTGCATGAAAAACTCGCCATCACGTCCGTGATTGTCACGCACAACATCCCGAGCGCGCTCGCGGTCGCGGACCGGATTGCGTTTCTGTACCGGGGCCGCATCAAGTTCCTCGGCACGCCACAGGAAATAATGGCCTGCGACGACCACGTCGTGCAGGAGTTCATGAAGGGCTGATCCATGAAAGCATCCAAGGAAATCCGGGTCGGGGCGTTCATTCTGGCCGCGATCCTCATCGTGCTGTTCGTTGTGTTTTCAATCGGCGGATCACAGAAACTGTTCGGCGACAAGGTCCGCTACAAAATCCAATTTGCGTCCACCTCGGGCCTTTTTGATGGCGATCCGGTCCTTTTGACCGGCGTGGAAATCGGGAACGTCAGCCGCATCGGGTTTCCCGACAACCTCAGCGAACGCAAGATCATCGTGGAAATCTCCGTGCAGAAGAACGCAGCCCGGCGCATCCGCAAGGACTCGCGCGCTCGGCTCGGCTCGGCGAGCATCGTGTACGGCAAGGTCGTCCAGATCACCATGGGCAGCCGGGGCCAGCCGGCGATCCCGGCGGGCGATTTCATCCCCGCCGACGAATCCTCCACCATGTCCGCCATCGTGGACAGCACAACCTTGGTCATCGAGGGGTTGCACCGCGTCATTTCCAAGCTTGACCGTGGCCAGGGAGCGTTCAGCACTATCCTGAACGAACCTCTCGAACTGCGCCGGACGCTTCACAATCTGTCGGTCGCCTCGGACCGGCTGGTGAGCATTCTCAATCGGATCGAACGGGGCAAGGGCGCCCTGGGCGCTCTCACGTCCGATAGCACCGATTTCGGAAAATCGCTCCGCGACATACAGACCGTGGCGGCTGATCTCAGGGCCGTCACGTCCAACCTGCGAAACGGGGAGGGGGCGCTCGGAAGGCTGATCAACGATCCCCGGTACGGCCGGGAGACGATGAACGATCTCCGTAACGCGGTCCGGTCTTTGGCCAGCGTCACGGCCAAGATCGACACGGGGGCCGGGACTCTCGGGCTTCTGGTTAACGACCGCGAATTGTACGACGGGCTGCGGGACGTGGTCGTCGGCACCAAAAACAACAAGATTGCCAAATGGATGATTCAGAACCGAAGGAAAGCCGGGGAGCAGGAGCGACGCGACGCCGAAGAAGAAAAAAATGAAAAACGAAACGCTCCGTAACGGATACGACCTTGTGGTTCTCGGCGCCGGCACGGCCGGGTATACGGCCGCGATCCGCGCGGCCCAGCTCGGAGCGAGGGCAGCGCTGGTCGAGTCCCGCGAAGTCGGCGGCACGTGCCTCAATCGGGGATGCATTCCGACCAAGGCGCTGATCGGATCCCTGGAAGCGATGGAAAAGGCGGGGAAATCTTCGACCTTCGGATTTTCGGCGTACGACGTCGCGCCCGACCTGCCCAGGATGATGGACAGAAAAAACCGGGTTGTGTCACAGACTGTGCTGGGCGTCGAGAAGCTGCTCCAGGGAAACGGCGTGCACCTGCTGCGCGGGAAAGGCGTTCTGGACTCCGCGCGCAGGGCGCGGGTCGTCCTGTCGGACGGCGGCGAAATTCTCCTCGACGCGAAGGCCGTTCTCGTCGCGACCGGTTCGGAGCCGGCGCGTCCGGGAATCTTCCCGTTCGACGGAAAGCACGTGATGACCAGCGACGACGTCCTCCAAATGAGGGACATCCCCCAAAGCATTCTGATCGTCGGGGCTGGGGCCATCGGCGTCGAGTTCGCCCGGATCTTCCGTTCCCTCGGTGCGGAGGTCGCCCTCGTCGAAATGATGGACCAAGTATTGCCGGGGATGGACGCGCGCTCAGCCCAGACCCTGTCCGCGTCAATGCGGAGAAGGGGCGTCCAGATCGTGACCAAAACCGCGGTGGAGAGGATGGAAGTCGGCCCCGGCGGCGTGGTCGCCACGCTCTCGGACGGAAACACGGTCCGGACCGAAAAAGCGCTCGTATCCACCGGACGCGTCCCCAATTCCAAAGGCATCGGCCTGGAAGCGGCCGGCGTCGAGACGCGCAGGGGTTTCGTCCTCACGGACGAAGCCGGCCGTACCAACGTACCGGACGTTTACGCGGCCGGAGACGTCGCGGGCAAATGGCTGCTCGCATACACGGCGGCGCGCGAGGGCGCGCGGGCCGCGGAGCACGCTCTGGGAAAGGGAGTCGCCGGCGACGATCCGGTCGTGCCCCTGACGGTTTTCAGTGATCCCGAAGTGGCCTGCGTCGGTCTCACCGAAAAGGAGGCCTCCGAAAAGGGAATGGACGTGCGGGTCGGACGGTTCTTCTTTGCGGCGCTGGGCAAGGCCGCGGCCATCGACGAAACCGAGGGATTCGTCGCATTGGTCGCGGACAAGGCGTCCGACCGGCTGGTCGGAGGGCAGGTCGTGGGGCCGCACGCATCCGACCTGATCGCGGAGATCGCATTGGCGATCCGACTTCACGCGTCCGCGAGGGACGTGGCGACCACTCTCCATTCACACCCGACGCTCGCCGAGGCGGTCATGGAAGCGGCTTACGATGTGCACGGCGAAGCCATCCATAAAATGAGAAAGTGATATCGCAATGGCCACTTTGGCGAACCTTTTTCCGCAACTCATCATTCTGTTCTTTTCAGTGATATTGCATGAAGTCGCGCACGGCAAAGCGGCCGGATGGTGTGGAGACGGAACTGCAAAAGAAAGAGGACGGCTTACGTTCAATCCCATCCCGCACATCGATCCCATGGGAACGGTCATGCTTCCGCTGCTGCTCGCGGTTACGCATTCGCCCGTGATGTTCGGATGGGCAAAGCCGGTTCCCATCAATCCCCTACGGTTCAGGAACCCCAAACGCGACATCGCGATCGTTGGGGCGGCGGGTCCCCTGAGCAATCTGGCGCTGGCGGTGCTTTCCGCGACTGTTTTCAAACTGCTTGTTCCGGTTTGGGGCGTGGACCATCCAATCGTCCATTTTCTGCTCTATGCCGCGGCAATCAACGTGGTCCTGCTCGTGTTCAACCTCATCCCCCTGCCCCCTCTGGACGGATCACGCATCGTGATGGGACTGCTGCCGAGGCATCTGGCCGTGCGTTACGCGCAGTTGGAGCGGTACGGCTTCATTCTTATTTTTCTGCTGCTGTTTTTGGGGTTGAACCGGTGGGTCATCTGGCCGGTGGTCAAACTCATTCTGCGTTTGCTCATGGGGTAAAAACGGGAACGGCATCCTGATGGGAATATTCAGACGGTCTTCCATGAAAATCGGCCTCGCCTTCGGCGGCGGCGGCGCGAGGGGGCTTGCGCACATCGGCGTTCTGAAGGTGCTCGAACGGGAAAAGATCCCCGTCCACTGCATCGCGGGAACCAGCGCAGGATCCCTCATTGGCGCGATGTACGCGCAGCAGCAATCCGCGTGGGATGTGGAGGAACGGGTGCGCAATTTCTTCGCGAGCGACCGTTTCAGGGAAATGGCCAGACGGTTCTCGGCCACCCAAAAAAAGGACATGTCCAGCCAGGGCTGGCTGGACCGCGCGATGACGTTCGTCAAGCGGCAATACATCGTCACGCGCGCCTTCAGTCAATTGGGGTTGATCGACCGGTCGTCCCTGGATTTCGCGATCCGCGCGCTGATCGATGAAGAAGACATCCGTGACACGAAAATGCGCCTCGCGGTCGTGGCCACCGACCTCTGGAAGGGAGAGGACGTCGTGATAACCCGGGGTTCCATCCGGAAGGCGGTTTCCGCCAGCGCCGGCATTCCCGGCACGTTTCCCCCTCTTGAATTGGAAGGCCGCTGCCTCGTGGACGGATGCGTGATCAACATGGTTCCCGTTCATGAGACGCGCGATCTTGGAGCGGACCGGGTCATCGCGGTGGACGTCACCCGCGAACTGATCCGGCCGCCGGCTTTTCAAAACGGGCTCGAGGTCATGTTCCGCGCCGATGAGATCACCAATTACCGCCTGAATGAATTCCATCTGAAGGCGGCCGACGTCATCGTGCGGCCGAAGATGGGCGCCACGCACTGGGCAGATTTCGGAAGGCTGGACGATCTCATCCGCCTCGGCGAGGAGGCGGCCGAGGAAAAGCTGGGTGACATCCGGCGCCTCTTGCTTCCTCCCGGAAGGCGCTGGTTCCAATTTTTCCGAAGAAAGGCGAATTGAAGGGATGGACCTGAAAACGGAAAATTCCGAAGGACGCATCCGGGAGCTCACCAGCGCCTCCACCCAGCCGAGCAGTTCGAGGGCATCGGAAGCGGACTCGCCATCGCCCGGCGGATCGTCCGGTGTCATGGAGGAAGGATTTGGGCCGAGTCTCAACCCGGCTCTGGCGCGGCGTTTTATTTCATTCTAGGTTGAGGTGGATTTGGGAAATTCCCTGCGCATCCTCATTCTCGAAGATTCCGTCCTTGACGCAAAGCTGATCGAAAAGGAATTGCAGGGTACCAGCCTCTCGTTCACGGCCGTGCGCGTGGACAACCGCAAGGATTTTCTGAAAGAATTGATCACTGCGAAACCCGACCTGATCCTGTCCGATTATTTCATGCCGCTTTTCGACGGAATGACGGCGATGCGCCTGGCCAAGCAGTACCATCCGAACGTCCCCTTCATCGTCATCACCGGCGCCATCAACGAGGAAACGGCCGTGATCTGCCTCAAATCGGGCGCCGAGGACTACGTGCTGAAAAGCCATCTCGGGCGCCTGGGTCCCGCGATCGAGAGCGCGGTCCGGAAAATGCAGGCGATGGAGGAAAAGCTGAAGGCTGAAGAGGCCCTGCAGGAATCCGAGAAGCGGTACCGGCGGCTCTTCGAGTCGGCGCAGGAAGCCGTTCTGCTGCTCGACACCGAAACCGGAACCGTCACCGACATCAATCCTTTCGGGCTACGGCTGATCGGCGAGACCAAGGAGCGCGTATTGGGCAAGAATCTTCTCGAAACAGGATTCGTTTCGAACCCCCTGCTGTTCCGGCAGATCCAGGACAGGCTCCAAACCACTGAAAACGTCTATCTCGACGGGCTGACGCTCGCCTCGAAGGACGGCCAGGTCTGCGACATCGAAATGACCTGCAACCGGTACCTGCTCGGCAACAAAGGCGTCATCCACTGCTACATCCGTGACGTCACGCAGCGGAGGCAAGCGGAGGAAGAGAAGGTGAAAATGCAGTCCCAGCTCTTTCAGGCCCAGAAAATGGAGGCCATCGGCGCGGTGGCCGGAGGGGTGGCGCATGATTTCAACAACCTGATGACGGCAATCCAGATCAGCACCGACCTTGCCATGATGAAGATCGATGAATCGCACGACCTGTTCCGGGAACTGAAGGAAATCCGGAATTCCGCCATGCGCGCCACCGGCCTGATCCGCCAGCTGCTGCTTTTCAGCCGTAAGCACCCCATGGAATTCCGGACGCTTGACCTGAATCCGATCATCGAAAACCTGCTCCGCATGCTCCACCGGCTGATCGGCGAGGACGTCGAAATCAGGGCCGACCTCGATCCGGCGCTCGAGCCGATCCGCGCTGACGTCAGCAACATGGAGCAGGTGATCATGAACTTCGTCCTCAACGGACGGGACGCCATGCCGAACGGCGGCACCGTGATCATCCGGACCGCAAACGTCGAGCTGACCGAGCAAGACTACCGGAACTGGTCCGACCTGAAACCCGGCCGGTACATGTGCCTTTCCGTGTCCGACACCGGAATCGGCATGGACGCCGGGACTCTCGACCACATATTCGAGCCTTTCTATACCACCAAAGCGCCCGGCAAGGGGACCGGTCTCGGTCTTTCCGTGGTGTACGGCATCGTCAGGCAGCACGAGGGCGCGATACGGGTGCAGAGCGAACCGATGAAGGGATCCACGTTCAGCGTATACCTGCCCACGGCCCTGACACCGAGCGAAGCGGCAGCGGAATCGAGGGCTTCCCATCTGGAATTTATCGGAAACGGGCAGAAAATCCTGCTCGTCGAGGACGAGGACAAGGTTCGCGAGTCCGCGGCCAAAGCCATGCTCAAGTGCGGGTACCGGGTCGTGATCGCCAGCAACGCGAAAACGGCCATGGACATCATTGTTCAGGAGAGGGGGCGGTTCGATCTCATGTTCACCGATGTGGTGCTGTCCGACAGGACGGGCATAGACCTTGCCGACGAGATATTGCGCGACTATCCGGAGATGAGAATTCTTCTCTGCAGCGGTTACACGGATCAGAAGTCCCAGTGGCCGATCATCCGCGAGAAGGGATTCCGTTTCCTGCAGAAACCGTACGATCTGACCGGACTTCTCCGGGCGATTCATGAGGCACTGCAATAAAAAAATAGAACACGGAAATACACGGAAAGAACGGATCATAACGGATACCAATAAGGGATAAAAACCAATGAAAAAAATTAGATTTGGTAGAACAGCAGAGGGTCAATCCGTCGAATTGATCACGTTGTCCAATTCGAACGGGTGTGAAGCCTCCATCATCACCTACGGCGCGACGCTGGCCACGCTGACGATGCCCGATCATCAAGGCAGATTTGCGGATGTCGTCCTCGGATTCAAGACGCTGGAGGAATACCTGAGAAATCCCTTTTTCATCGGGTGTACGATCGGACGGTATGGAAATAGGATTTCGGGAGGCAAATTCCTTCTGAACGGAATAGAAGTCATCCTTTCCCTCAACAACGGGGAAAACCACCTTCACGGCGGGATCAAGGGTTTCCACACTGTGGTCTGGGAGGCGAAAGAAAACCACTCCGCGGAAGGGGAGGGGTTGATGTTGTCCTATCTCAGCACGGACGGCGAAGAAGGTTATCCCGGCAATCTCTCAGCCGAAGTGACATACTGTCTGACAAAAGACAACACCCTTCGCATTGATTACCGGGCGACCACGGACATGGACACGGTGGTGAACCTCACGAACCATTCCTATTTCAACCTGGCCGGGGAAGGTTCAGGCGACATCCTCGGCCACAGGATGATGATCAATGCCGACCGGTTCACGCCTGTGAACGCCAGTCTCATCCCAACCGGCGAGATCCAGCCCGTCCGCGACACGCCGCTCGATTTCACGAAGCCGGCGGGAATCGGTGAAAGGATCGACGGTCCCCACGAACAAATCCGCCTCGGCGGGGGATACGACCACAACTTCGTCCTGAACCGGAAGGATGACGGTCTTGTCCCCGCGGCCTGCATGCTCGATCCGGGTTCGGGCCGGGTCCTGGAAGTTTGGACCACTGAACCCGGAATGCAGTTTTACTCCGGCAACTTTCTGGACGGATCCATGTCCGGGAAAAATGGGAATCCGTACAATCGCCGAAGCGGATTCTGCCTCGAAACCCAGCATTTTCCGGATTCGCCGAACCAGCCCAAATTCCCCTCCACGGTGCTGAAGCCGGGGCAGGAATACCGGTCGACAACGGTGTATAAATTTTTAACGGAGTGATTGCAACCGTGTCCATTCTCTCCGCAGTCGTTCTGCTGCTTCTCGTCCTTGATCCCGTGGGGAACATCCCGCTCTTTCTCACGGCGCTGAAGCACGTGCCCCACGTGCGGCACAGGCACATCATCATCCGCGAGTCGTGTATCGGTCTCGCGATCCTGATATTTTTCCTGTTCGCGGGGCGGTACATCCTGACCGTGCTCCGGATTTCCCAATCCTCCCTTTCCATTGCCGGGGGCATCATCCTGTTCATGATCGCCATCAAGATGGTTTTTTCCGGATCGGAGAAAATGTTCGGAGACAAGGCGGTCGGGGAGCCGTTTATCGTTCCGCTCGCCATCCCGCTGATCGCGGGGCCATCGGCCATGACGACCGTGCTGCTGCTTATGGCCCGCGAACCGTCCAAGTGGCCCGCATGGTTTGGAGCCCTGGTCATCGCATGGCTCATTTCCGTCGTGGTCCTGCTTTTTTCAAGTCGACTGAGCCGGCTGCTCGGAGAGAGGGGCCTCACGGCCATCGAGAGGCTTATGGGCATGATCCTGGTCACCGTGGCGGTGGAGATGTTTCTGTCGGGAGTGAAATTGTCGATGCAGTAGGATGCGTTCAGAGGGTCTCCACCTCGGAGGTGGAGACCACCTTCTGAAGAGAAAAAACCCCGGGGTCCTCAAGACCCCGGGGTTTTTTTAATCATGTCTCAGCGCCTCCACCGGATTGACGCGGCTGGCGCGCACGGCTGGATAGAGTCCCGCGAGAAGGCTGACGCAAACCGAGAAGGCCATCGCGCCGAGAATCAGCCATAGGGGGATGTAGAAGAAATCCATCGGCGTTCCGCCCTCCTTCGCGACGTAAATATTCGCGATCGCGTTGGCGATCCGGGTAACAAGCCACCCGAGGCCCAGTCCGAAAACGCCGCCGACGAATCCGATGACGCCGGCTTCCACGAAGAAGATGCCGCGGATGTCGGTTTCACCGCCGCCGACGGCCTTCATGATGCCGATCTCCCTCGTCCTCTCGAGAATCGACATCACCATGGTGTTGATGATCCCCAGCGCGGCCACGATGAGCGCGATGGTGCCGACCGCGCCGAGCAGCGTATCGAAAATCAGGAACCCTTTCTTGAAGTCCTCCAGCTGATCCGCGATCGAAACCACGCCGAACCCCATGTCCTCAATCCGTTTTTTAACGGGCGCCAGGTGTTCCATTTTTTTCACGCGGACGTACAGGGACGAATAGGCGCCGGAATCCGGCTTTCTGTTGAGGATGTCCCAGACGCTTGAAAAATTGAAACGGGGCAGGCTCTCGGCGGCCTTCATGGGAAGAATCAATCCGCTTTCAAGGAATCCATGTTCAAATCCACTCGCTTGTTTTGCGATGCCCGCGACGCGGAAATGCGTCGATTTGTCCGAGAAAGGGAGCCCCGACGCGCCTGCTTGTCCCGCAACGGCCATCGGATTCCGCATCACCTTGCCAAGGTCGAGCACTGAGGTGATGAGCTCGATGTCTTTTCCCATGAGCGAATCCGCGCGGACTGATCGAAATCCCTTCAGGGTGTCCTCAATCGTTGTTTTCTTCGGATTGGCCGGGTCGATGAGTCGGATTTTGAGATCGCGAAGGAGGCGCGGACTCAGAATCGCCACTTTTTGCGAGTCGTTCAAATAAAAAGCTCCCGCGGCCAGATTGCTCAATGGTTTGAATTTTCCCATGACCGCGGGCAGGGCTCGGAGGTTGGTCGTGGCCTCCCTGTCCTGAAACCGGACCTTGACGGGGAATCGGATTTCGGGGAAGGCGATCTCCACCTCCGGGATGGCCCGAATTTTTTGCAACGCGGCATGATCCAGCGCCACGGAATCCTTCTTCGCCTGCTGCAGCAAGGCCTGTGGATTGCCCCGCATGGCCTCTTCCAGGTTGATTTTCCCGGGCAGCACCTGCATGCTGGTGAACACGTCGTTCTGAAGAAACGCCTCGGTGATGTTTTTCTGCATTCCGGTGCCGAACGATACCATCGAGACCAGGGCGCCGATTCCAATCACGACGCCGAGCACGGTGAGCCCGGTCCGAAGCTTGGTCTTCCACAGGTTTTCGAAGGCCATCCGGGTCATTTCATCCATATTCATGCAAGCCTCCGCAGACGGACTTCCTTCGCGATTTTTCCGTCAAGCAGTTTCACCATGCGGTGCGACACGCGCCGGGCCGAACCTTCGTCATGGCTCACCATTAAAACGGTCAGCCCGCGCTCCCGGTTCAGGTTCAGCAGAAGATCCAGTATTTCCGCGGCCGTCCTGCTGTCGAGGTTTCCAGTGGGTTCGTCCGCGAGCAGAATCACGGGATCGTTCACCAGGGCGCGGGCCACGGCCACGCGCTGCGCCTCCCCGCCCGACAGCTCGGAAGGGACGTGATGGAGCCTGGATTTCAATCCCATTTGAACGAGAATCCGGGAGGCCTTGGGCCTGCGGTCTTTCCGGGGAACGTCCGCGAAAGCCAGGGGAAGGGTGACGTTGTCGAGCGCGGAGCGGGAAGGGATCAGGTTGAACGATTGAAAAACCATGCCGACCGTCGTCCTGCGGTGGTCGGCGAGTTCGGAGCGTTTCATTTTTGAAAGGTCCCGATTGCGGACGATGACGGCTCCGGACGAGGGACCATCAAGCCCGCCGATGACGTTGAGCAAAGTGGACTTGCCGCAACCCGAGCGTCCGACAATGGAGACGAATTCGCCCTCGGCCACGTCCAGCGAGACGCCGCGCAGGGCCTTGACGTGCACTTTCCCCTTGTCGTAGGATTTGTGCAGGTTGCGGATTTGAAGGATGGTTTTCAAGGAAATTCCTTTCTTCATACATGACCTTTTAGGTTACGATCCGGAGGAGCAAAAGGTTTCTCGGCATTTATTACTCAGAGCGCTTTATAAGTTGACTAAAATCGATAATTTTGAGCCTAATTCGATATAGTATTGTCAAATTGTTTTGCGCTCTGAGTAATAACTTATGGTAAAACGGTGAAAAGATCAAGGTGCAAAATTCAGGCGGATGCAATCTCCAGCGATGAAGCAAACGTACAATGCGGGCTATCTTATTAAATAACCGGCCCTTGATTTATCCTTGACATTCGAATCAATTTCCGTTAAATTGCCACGGTCTTTATGGATCTCTTTTCAGCAAACGAGAACCGGGGCGACCCGGCTCTCCCTCCCCTGGCCGAACGCATGCGTCCGGCCGGACTGGATGCGTTTGTGGGTCAGGCGCACCTGGTCGGCCCGGACCGCGTTCTCCGGAAGGCGATCAGGAACGGCGAGCCGATTTCTATGGTCCTCTGGGGGCCCCCGGGCGTGGGCAAGACCACACTCGCGAGAATTGTGGCCTCCGAAACCCGCGCCGATTTCATCGGCATGAGCGCGGTCACCGCCGGGGTGAACGATCTCCGGAAGGTGATCGACAGGGCGAAGACAAACCGGAAGGCGTCCGTCAGGCGGACGATCCTGTTCATCGACGAAATCCACAGGTTCAACAAGGCGCAGCAGGACGCCTTGTTGCATTCGGTTGAGGACGGCACCGTCACGTTGATCGGCGCCACGACCGAGAATCCTTCCTTCGAGGTGATCGCACCCCTGCTGTCGCGATGCCGGGTGTTCACGCTCGAACCGCTGAAGGACGACGATGTGCGAGTGCTGGTCGACCGGGCACTCCAAGAGGACCGGACGCTCCAGGGCAGGCATCTTGACGTGCCCGAAGACGTGAAGGACACGATCATCGGATACGCCGGCGGAGACGCCCGCGTGGCGCTCAATGCACTGGAACTGGTCGGGTCGCTCACTCCTGAAGAAAACGGCCGGCGTCGGGTCACCGCAGAAATCGTCGTCGAGGCCCTTCAGAAGCGGACGCTTCTCTATGACAAAAAAGGCGATTCGCATTACGACACGATATCGGCCTTCATCAAGTCGCTGCGCGGCTCGGATCCCGACGCGGCGGTGTACTGGCTCGCCAGAATGATCGACGCGGGCGAGGACCCGCTTTTCATCGCAAGGCGCATGTTGATCCTCGCGTCCGAGGACGTGGGGAACGCGGACCCCCGGGCGATCGTCCTCGCAACCGCGGTGTTCCAGGCGGTGCACGCGGTGGGCATGCCCGAGGCGAGGATCATCCTGAGCCAGGGGGCCACCTACCTTGCCTCCGCGCCCAAGAGCAACGCATCCTATGTCGCCGTCAGTGAAGCGCTCGATCTGATCAGGATGTCCCCGTCCGAACCCGTTCCCCTGCACCTGAGGAACGCGCCGACGCGGCTGATGAAGGACATGGATTACGGGAAGGACTATCGCTACGCTCATGATTTCGAGGGGGGGCACGTGCAACAGGAGTATCTTCCCCCCCGTATAAAAGATAAGATCTTTTACCGGCCCAAGGATATCGGCGAAGAGAAAAACATCAGGCAGAGACTGGAAACCTGGTGGAAGAAAAGACGCGACAGGAGCGGAGGGTAGATCCGGTTTTTACGTGCCCGTGATCAAGAGGATTCATCATCAACGCAACACGAAAGGGTTTAGATGACTGGTAATGAACTGTACATCGGAATTGACCTTGGAGGCACTAATATCAAAGGGGGCCTGGTCACGGGCGCGGGACAGATCCTGGAGGAAAAAAACGTTCCGACGGAAGTGTCGGGCGGCGTGGAACACGTGCTCTCCCGAATGGCCGGCGTGATCCGGTACCTCATTCAGTCCGCGGGGAAGATTCCCGTCAAGGGCGCGGGCATCGGATTTCCGGGACAACTCAGCGTGAAGAAGGGTTTGTACTTCTCGGGTCCCAATTTGCCGGGATGGAACAACGTTCCCGTCGTGTTCGAGCTAGAGAAACGGGTCGGAATCCCGGTCGTGATCGACAATGACGCCAATCTGGCGGCACTCGGGGAATACGCGTTCGGGGGCGGAAAAGGCGTGAGAGAAATGCTCCTCGTCACCCTCGGAACCGGCGTGGGAGGCGGAATCATCCTGAACGGCCATCTGTACCACGGCGTCACGGACGCGGCCGGAGAAATCGGGCATACTTCCATCCACATGGAAGGATGGCGGTGCGCCTGCGGACGCGCCGGATGTCTCGAGGCCTATGTGGGAACCCAGGGGATTCTGCGTCGGTTGAAGGAGCGGCTTGAAACGGGCGTGGAGTCGGTGCTCAGGAAGCAACCCCTCGAAACCATCACGCCTAAGGATATCGGCATGGCCGGCGCAGCCGGAGACGCGGTGGCGGTCCAAGTGCTGAAAGAAACCGGCGAAATTCTCGGGTTCGGTTTGGCCAATCTGGCCAACATTCTCAACATCGAAAAGATCGTCATAGGCGGCGGCATCGCCAATGCGGGCGCCCTGATCCTTCGGCCCGCCGCGGAAAGTCTGCACCGTGAATCATTGCCGGTTGTCAGTCAGGGCTGTACCCTGGTCAAGGCGGAATTGGGGAACAAGGCGGGTCTGGTGGGCGCGGCACGGGCATCCATGATTGCATTTTCAAATGCCTGATCCGAGAGGCATGTGAACATACACAGGAGACATCTTTACTCTTTTTCCCTCTTGTTCACCGTTTATTTTTCGGCCTCCCTTTGTGGACAGAGCACTGTCCCACCGCGGGCCGACACCACAAAGCAGACGCAAAAGCCCCTTCGGAAACAGGATCTGGAGGGGCCCGTTCTTTATGAGGCCCAGCACATCCTCAATCTCATGGATGAGAAGAAGACCGTTCTCACCGGGAAGGCCAAAGTCAACTATCAGGACATGACCCTGACCGCGGCCAAAATCACGGTGGATTGGGACAAACGCCTCATGCTCGCCGAAAGTCTTCCGGATTCCGTGTGGTCCAAAAACGAGGAGGGGGATTCGGTGAAGGTCCTCGGTCTCACCGGACTGCCCGAATTCACGCAGGCGGACGACGTGATGAAGGGCGAAGTGATGACCTTCAATTTCAAAACCAAACGCGGCCGCGTGCTGCGGGGGCGGACGAAATTCGAGGACGGGTATTATCACGGCGACTCGCTCAAGATGATGAATTCCAAAACCCTGAACGTGGCGGACGGCCATTTCACGACGTGCGACCGGGACACCAATCCCCATTATCAGTTCTGGTCCAAACAGATGAAAATTCTCGTCAATGACAAGGTCATCGCTAAACCCATCGTGCTTTTCGCCGGCCATATCCCCGTGCTCGCCCTTCCCTTCGGTCTCTTCCCGGTGAAGAAGGGCCGGCATTCCGGATTTCTGATTCCGCGTTACGGGGAAAGCTCTCAGGAGGGCCGGTATCTTCGCGGGATCGGTTACTACTGGGCTCCGAGTGACTACTGGGACGTCAAGCCGACGCTGGATTTTTTCGAGAAAAGCGGATTTCTTTTCGGGGCGGATCTGAATTACAACCTTCGGTACAAATTGAGCGGCAGGGTGTACGGCTCATGGACGCGTAAAAATTTTTCAATCGACAACCAGAAGGAGAGACGCTGGGATCTGAACATCCAGCACCGCCAGCAGCTTTCGCCCAAGGGAGATCAACTCATCGTCAGCGCCAACCTCGTCAGCTCCGGCAACTTTTACCGGCAGCTCAGCCCGAGCCGCGAGTACCGGCTTCAGCAGCAGATCCGTTCCGACGCCACGCTGACCAAGCGTCTGGGCGGCTCCTGGAGTGTGACCGCGAACCTCAACCAGACCAAAAACATGAAGAACGACGAGGTCACCCAGAGCCTGCCTCGGATCTCCATTCGCGGAGGCCAGACTCCCATTTTCCCGAAACCGAAGGCGAAGAAGGGCGGTAGAGCCGAGACCCGCTGGTACAACCAGATTTACCTCTCCTATTCCTCCGAGATTCTTTCCAAGCGCAGCGTACGGCTCATGGATTCAAACAACGACCTCTACTCCGAATCCAAGGGAAAGGGGTGGGACCACTCGATGAGGTTTTCCAGTTCCCAGAAGGTGTTCGGCTGGCTGAACCTGACCCCGAGCATCAACTACCGCGAAACCTGGTACGACAGCCGTAAAGTGGTCACGCTGGATTCAAAAAACAACAAAGTCCAAACCGGGTCGCAGAGCGGATTTTTCGCCAGGCGGACATACGACGTCTCGGCATCCTTCGGCACCAAGATATACGGTACTTTTTATCCCGCATTTTTTAAGGACGTGATTCTACGGCATGAAGTCAGGCCGAGCCTCGGCCTTACTTACCAGCCAGACTTCGGGGACGACCGGTTCGGTTACTTTCAGGCCATTGAGGACACGACCGGAAAAATCACGTCCTACGACAGGTTCGACAACTTCCTTTTCAGCGGAACGCCCAGAGAGGGGCGAAAGGGGCTGAACATCGGCCTTTCCAACCTGTTCCAGATGAAAATCGGGGAGGGAGAGAAGGCGAAAAAAATCGACCTGTTCAACTACGATATGTCGACCTCCTATAACTGGAAAGCGAAGGAGTACAAATTCAGCGATCTCACCTCCACGTTTCGGGCGAATCCCTCGCAGAACATGGACGTGAGCTGGAGCGCGCGATATTCGTTCTATCAGACGGGTTCGAGCGGATCGCGCATCAACCGGATGTGGGTCGATCAGATTGATTGGGGGAACTGGAGAAGCATTTTCGGGTCCCGTTGGATGAGGCTTACGTATCTGAACGCAGATGTGAGCTTCAGGTTGGCCGGGAAAGCGGGGACGGGCGGCGGGGCCTCCTCTGCCGGGACGCCGGAGGAGGAATCACCTTTCGGTTCCGGCACAGGGCTGGAATCCCTTCACCGCGTTCCGGGCGACCGTTTCGATCCGTACGCCGGAACCGGATCCCAGTCAGATTTCAACATCCCGTGGACCCTGTCGGGTTCGCTTTCCTATACCGAAGACCGCAGCAATCCCCTCAATCCCCAGAAAACCTACTGGATCCGTTCAAACCTCGATTTCAACCTGACCCGGAACTGGAAGGTGTCGTACCAGACGCAAATCGATCTCAAGCTGAAAAAGGCGGTCAGCCAGGACATCAGTCTGTTCCGCGACCTCCATTGCTGGGAGGCCCAGATCCTCTGGACGCCCACCGGTTACAATAAACGGTTCTACTTCCGCATCAACATCAAGTCGCCCATGCTCAAGGAACTCAAGTACGAAAAGGGCACCGGGAGCCGGGGGCTTTACGGCTACTGAGCGCGAACGGTTTTTGCATTTTTATTAAATCTTGCCAAGATCCAGATTTTAAGTTGAATTTTTCCTGAAATTAAATTCAGTGTCGTTCCGTGAGCTTCCGTGGTAAATCATTATTCATGGGTGACGGAATAAGGATAAAAAAATATCAACACGGAAAAAGCACGGAAATGCACAGAATGGAATACTAATGAACAATTCAGGTTAAAATAAAGATTTTTTTACTCCACCGGCGGATTGGAGGGAGGGGATGCATGGCTCTCATGCGTCCAGACCGTTTTCATTCCACGTTTTCCGCATCCATCACACACTACAAACGAGGTGGCGCATGAATCATTTTGCGGTGGTACGGCGAATTCCCGCGCGCCCGGCGTTGGGGATTCTATTACTCTCGGTTGCGCTCATGACG
>Ga0315274_10003976_pt1 | contig 21845 bp, 17 predicted proteins | sample YL17G02_20_MG_FD_203700 | JGI IMG/M metagenome (GOLD analysis project Ga0315274, IMG submission 203700) | Sediment microbial communities from Yellowstone Lake, YNP, Wyoming, USA - YL17G02_20 | ecosystem: Environmental > Aquatic > Freshwater > Lake > Sediment | place: USA: Wyoming | collected...
GTTGTGTGTGTGTGCCCCCCCCTCCCCCCCCCTCCCCCCGCCCCCATTGCATAAAGCCGCACCATGGTGGCTGGTGCACGAAACGCAGGAGTGTTTTTTGATGAAGCTAATGAGGAAACATGTTTTTTTATGGCCCATCTTTTCCCCCCCATTTCATTTGACGTCTCGTGTAATGCACCACCAAATATTGCACGGCTCTCCAAACAAACAGCTGTCTCTCTTCCCTCAGGTGGGGGGGGTGCTTGGCTCGGGCGTGGTGGTGGTGGCGGTGGTGGTGAGTTCGTGGTCTTATCAACCCACAAACCCACCCACCCTCAAAACCCGCTCTCTCCTTCTCCCTACCTCCTCTCTGACCCCTCCACGGGCGCCTCATACCACGCGCCCTCCTCCCGCCCGCACAACCGCGCCCGCCCCACAAACCAGCCCGCGTACGCCGGGTCGGCGCCCAACCAGGCTGGCGACGCGTGCGACCCGACGCCCACCACCGTCGACCCGGACCCCGTCATGAAGACCGCGTCGAAGCCCGGCTCAGCCGCCAGGCGGGCCCGGAACGCCTCCAACCCGGGCATCAAGGTGAAAGCGGGCCGCTCCAGGTCATTCACGCACAGGGCCGGCGATGCCTTGCCCGCACGCGCCAGCCCGGCCGCCAGGGCAAGCGGGTCCGCACCCGACCGGGTCCCCAAGTCGAGCGCCTTGAAGACGGCCTGCGTGGCCAGGCCGGCCGGCGGCTTGACCAGCAGCAGCGGCGTACCCAGCGGCAAGGGGGGCGCCACATCCTGCACCACCTCGCCCCGGCCCGTGCAGTAGGCGGCTCCCCGCGAGAAGAAGACGGAGATGTCGCTCCCGATCTCGCCCGCCCAGGCGGCCAGGTCGGCTGGGGACACCGGCCGGCCGGCCAGCTCGTTGGCCGCCCACAGGGCTGTGGCCGCATTGCCGGACCCGCCGCCCAGGCCCGCTCCATGTGGGACGCGCTTGTCAAGCGTGACGCGGTAGTGGGCCGCCGACCCGGCCTTGGCCCGGAACAGGTCGAGCGCTTTGATGGCCAGGTTGGTCCCATCCGTCGGCACGCCCGGCGCGTCGCACAGCAGCTCGTCGGCGGTGGCGGTGGACGGCAGGACCTCAAAGGCCATGGGCTCGCCCAGGTCGATGATGTGGAAGAGCGAGGCCAGGTCGTGGTAGCCGTCGGGGCGGCGGGCGGTGACGCGGAGGAAGAGGTTGATCTAATGGCGGATATTGGAGAGAGATTGCGTGAGAGAGGGATGAGAGAGGGGAATGAGGTTACAGGGATGAGAGAGAGGGATGAGGTTGAGAAAGTGGTGGGAGGGGTCCGATTTTGCCAATCGCGCACTCTCTTCCACACCACGCCTCTTTCTCCACACCGCAGGAGCGCCATTGTCTTCACTTGTCATACATACCTTGGACGGCGAGTACAGGTCGACCTTGGTGCCGGCGGGCGCGGCCGCGGGTGCTGCCGAAGAAGTCGAAGGCAGCGCAGCCGGCACTCCGGCTGCCTGTTGTTGTGCCGCCCGCCGTCGGGCGGGGGCGATGCCAGGCACGGCCCGCGCGCGGCAGGGTTTAGGGTGGATACTGGACGGCAACATAGTTACGCAGGTAGAGGCGGTCGCCATGGAGTGTTTGAGTGGCGCGCCGCGTGAGGAAACGGAAACTGTGGTTAGGTGACGTTGTCTTTCCACACGCACGAAAAAAAGAAAAAGAAATGCGGCCGCCGTCGCATGCGCTCGCCCGCCAGGCCGCCGCGGCACCGGCGCGCACGCGCAGACCCTGCCTGACCCGGGCCTCCACCACCCCACCCCCCGACGTCAGCCGCAACGTGGTCCGCCGGGCGGTGCGGGCGCCGCCCCTGTCCCAGGCCGCGGCCCGCCCGGACCTGCCCGACCCGGCCGCCCTCTGCCTGGCCTTTGTCTCCGAGTCTGGCTACTGCCGGGCGCCGCTGGCGGCGGCGGCGGCGCGGGCGGCGTTGGGCCGGTTGAGGCCGCCCCTGTCCGCCCCGGTCGTCGTGTGCGAGGCCCTGGCGTCCCGGGATTATTGTGCCGGCCGCGGCCCGTCCCCCGACGCAGCCCGCGCCGCGGCGAGGCTCAACCTGGCTGACCCCCTCTTCTCCGCCTCCACTGCCACGCCCTTCCTGCCCGCCACCCACGCCGTCCGGGCCGACCTGCTCGCCGTCGTCGACCGGTTTGTCGCCGCGGACGTGCTGCGGGAGGTGACCGTCTTCGACACCGTCCTGGCGGCGGACACCCCGGCATTCGGGGCAAAGGTGCGCCTGCTGGGCGGGTTTGCAGGGAGGAAGGTGGGCGAAAACCCTGGTGCCTCCTCTCCCTCCTCGTCCGCCGTGGACGCCCTCCGTGCCGCGTCCGCGGCGGGCGAGGGCGAGGATACCGACATTGATGACCCCCTGTACGGCAATGCGGGCGGGCCCGCCCAGGCGGCCGCGGTGGAGGCCGCCGCGGTCGCCTGTGAGGCCGGCGCGGCCGGCCTCGTGGCCTGGCTGGCCGCCCTGGACGTGGAGGCCATGGCCGCGGGCATCCCCCTGCGCACCGCCCTCAGCGCGGCCTTGGGGGCGGCGGGCGAGATCGTGTGGCTCATGCCTCCGATGCTGGCGCCGCGTGGATAGGGATCGAGGACGGTTTAAGTGGGAGGGCGCGGGAGAGACGGGGGTTGGCAGGGAAAAATGACCCCCCCCCCCCCCTGGCCCACCTTTCCTTTTCACACGCCCACCGCCGCCCGCCCCCTAGCCCCAAACATGCCCCCACCCGCCGCCTCATTCAGGCGTTCATGGTAAGCCCTGACCTCGGCCTGCAGCCCCTCGAACGCCGCCACCGCGGCCGCCGCCCGGGCGGCCGCCGCGGCCCTGGCATCGGCCAGCCGGGCGGCGGCCGCGCGCGCGGCCGCGCCCGCCTGGGCCCGCCGGGCGGCGCCCGCCTCGCCCGAGGCCAGAACTTCCGCCCGGGCCCGGGCCCGCTCCTCCGCTGCCGCCTTGGCCGCCTCCAGCTTGAGGCCCGCCTGCGACGCCGCCCGGGCGGCCCGGTCCTGGAGGGCCGCCACACTACGACCCAGGCGCGCCTGGGTCGCAGCCAGCTCGCCCGCGCGCGCTTCCGCGGCCGCCACGTCGGCACGCAGCCCCTTCACGCCAGCCGAGACCCCTTTCTTGCGGGCCAGCTCCCCCGCCGCCGCGGCCACGGCCGCCGCGGCCTTGGACACGTCCCGCCGTACCTTGGCGACCGCGTCGGCCCGCGCCGCCAGCTCCCGGCACCCCCGCTCCGCCGCCTCCACCGCCGCGCGCTCCCGGCCCGCGTCGGCGGCGAGGGACGTGAGGCCCGAGCGGAGGGCGTCCGGGTCGGCCACGACCAGGGACCGCAGGCGGGCCGCTTCCGCCGTGGCGGCGTCGGCCGCCGCCGTCGCCGCGGCCGCCGCGCCGGCCGCCGCCCCCACCCGCGCCTTGAGCCCGCGGACCTCCGCCCCCAGCCCCGCCTGGGCCGCGTTCAGGTCGGCGTTTTCCGCCACCGCCGCGTCCGTGGCCGCGTGCACCGCCGCCGCGGCCGGCTCCTCGGCCGCCCGGGCGGCCCGGGCGGCGGCCAGGGCCGCCTCCAGGCGCTGGCGCTGGGCTTCCAGGCCGGCCGCCGCCTCGGCCGCCGCCGCCGCGCCGGCGGCCAGGGCGTCATAGCCGGCGATGGCTTCCTCCCGGTACATCGCGAAATTGACCAGGGCGGCCAGTTGCGTGCGCAGGCGGGCCGGGTCCGGGCGGGCGACGTCGGCCAGGGAAAAAGCCTCCACGCCCGCCGCGCCCATCAGGCCCCCAAGTTCCGCCACCGTCGCCGCGTAGGGCGCGGACTCTTCATGCAGCTCGGGGTGGGCGCCCAGGGCCGGGGCCGCGTCGGGGGAGATGGTGCGGAGGGAGTCACTGAGGAAGCGGGGTGTGTGGGGTGAGAGAGTGGTTCGAGAGAGCAAAACGAAAAAAAAGCTGTCGCCATGTGGCTCTGTGTTCCGAGCCCACAGCGCAGCTGCTGCTCCTCTCACGCGTGTCAGGTGTGTGCATGTGAGAACCAAGCCGCGCCTGGGGTGTCGCGCGGCGGCCATCAGCGAGGAGCAGTGCGTGCGCTGGCCTGAGACGGGAGCTGTCGGCGGCCGGGCGCCGGCGGCGGGGGGGTGCTCCCTCTCCTGCGGGCGGGGCCCGGGCACTGCGCGCCAAAAATACACCTCATGCACGCACGCACAGGCGTGTGCGTCCTCGCCCAAGCTCTCCTGCGGACGTGGCAGGTCAGGGCGCGAGCTTGCCCCCCACACGCGCGACGCGGCACTTTCTCGGGCGCGCCACATTCAGCGCGCGTTTTTTTTTTTTTTTTTGCGCGCGGCCGCGCACTCATCCAATTTCTTTCTCGTCAACAACTCACCGCGACACCCCGGCCAGCGCGACCAGCAGGGTCTCAAAGGCGGCCCTCGCAAACTCGGGCGTCGGCTTGTCCAGCAGAGCCGGCGTGAGCGTGACGCCCAGGGGCGCAAGGCGGGCGATGAGGGCAGTGTCGGGGAGGAGGGGGAACGAAAAGGCGGTGGTGGTGGTCGTGTCGGGGGCGGCCGCGGTGGTGGTGGCGCCGCCGTCGGGTGCGGTGGAGGCCGCCATTGGCTGACGTGTGTGTGTGTGTGTGTGCGAAGCGTGCGTGTGTGCGGCAATAAATTGAGAGAATGAGGGGAGGAGACACAAAAAGCTCAAGCCGCGCCGTCTCTCTTCACCCTTTCTCTTTTCCATGCAAAAGGGCCAAACTCCTCCCGCTTTTCCGACAACCCCGGCGTGGGGGTGGGGGGCACAGCGCAGGCCCGTGCCCCTCTTATTTGGTTTTTTGGCGCCTGGAGTGTGCGGCGAGGCCTCTGTCCTCACACAGGGCTTCCCAAACATCTCAAAACTAATACATGGTGGGGGGCGCGCGTCACACAGGGCGCGCCCTCTCCCAGGAAAAAAAAACGAACGCCCTCAATCAAATCATCTCAAATCATTTCCCGGCCGCCGCGCCGGCAGCCGCGCCCCCCCCGCCACCCGCCGCGGCGCCGGATGCAGCCCCGCCACCGCCGCCCCAAACAGGGAAGCCGCCGCCCCAGTAGCCGCCGCCCCAGCCGACGGGGTAACCGAATCCGTAGCCAGGCCACCAGCCGCCCCCGCCGCCCGCTGCGGCTGAGGAGGCGGCTGCCCCGCCCTGGCCGCCCCAGCCGCCCCAGCCGCCGCCGAAGCGGTTACCGCCCACCCACTGGCGCAGGGCGCGGCGCGGGACGGTGACCATGCCGTCATCGTCGGGTGTGGCAGAGGCGAAGGCTGGTGTGTGAGGGGGGAGAGAGTGAGCGCTGTGCGCCCGGTCGCCCCGCGCGCCCCTTACGGGCCCCGCGCTGGCCGCCCGACGAGGCTGGGTTTGGGCGCGCCACCCCCCGTCACAATCCCAGGGGCGACCAGCTCCCCCCCAAAATACCCACCCAGCAGGGTTAACAGCAGGGCAATGAGCAGGCGGGCCATGGTGAGCGATAGCAGTGGGGGGGTGGAAAAAAAAAAAGAGGAGGCGAGGTGATGATGAGCGAGAAGCGAATGTGGAGGGCGAGACTTTTCTCTCCGCCCCTTTCTCCCCACACCCCTTTTTTATATGATACGGCGCTTTACCCGCCTCCTTTCACCCGCGACCACAGCCCTCCGGGACCAGTCCTCCACACACTCCTCCTTCCTTTTCCGCGCTTTCATGGCGACCGCGACCGCCCCCGCGCCGGCCGCGACGGCCAACGGCGGCGCCGGCGCTGACGCTGCTCGGCAGGTAAGAAAGGGAAGAGGGATAAAGAGCCGCGGTGCTTGCTCCGTGTGCCGCGCACGTTCAGGGCTTGTTAAAATCACAATGCGTGCTCCGAGCGTGTCGAATCGCGAATCAGCCGACCGCACGCCCGTGCGCGCACGCCCCAAAACAGTCTGGTTGTTGCGCCGATCGACCCTGCGGCTAGGATTTCGCTCCCCCACGCTTTTTCCCTCTCCCCGTCTTCCTCTCAGTCCTTCCTCTCCGTCTACGAGAAGTTGCGCGACCAGCTGGCGGAGGACAAGCTGCTGGGCGACCAGCCCGTCTTTGCGACGGCCTACGTCAAGGAGGTAAGGGAGAAAAGAGAGAGCAAAAAAAAATGCACACTTGCTCTTGTCAACCCCGCCCTCAACCCGCTTTTTTCTCTTTTTTGTTTTTGCATTTCGCACAGATGCTCGACTTCAACGTGCCCGGCGGCAAGCTGAACCGGGGCATGGCCGTCGCCGACGCCTTGGCCGCCCACACGCAAACCCCCGGCGGTGCGGCGGGCCTGGCACCCACCGACAAGTTCTCCGCGGACGCGCTGGGCTGGTGCATCGAATGGTTGCAAGCCTTCTTCCTGGTCGCCGACGACATCATGGACAACTCCGTCACCCGCGGGGGCCAGCGCTGCTGGTAGCGCTTGCCACACGTGCGTGGGGTGGGGAGATAGAGAGAGAGAGAGAGAGAGAAGAGAGAGAGAGAGAGAGAGAGAGAGAGAGAGAGAGAGAGAGGATGGGGTGGTGCGCACGTATGGTTCTCTCTTTCCATCCCACCCGTCCTCAACCCTCATCTCTTTCATATTATCTCTCCTAGGTCGGCATGGTCGCGTGCAACGACTACATCATCCTAGACACCATGATCTACCGCATCCTCCAGGTGAGATACGGAGAAAGTGAGAGAAAGAGCAGTATGCGCGCAAACGCCGTTCCCTTCATCATCCCCATCCATTCTCATCATCAAATCATTCCCTCCCTCCCCCCCTTAGATGCACTTCCGGTCCCACCCCGCCTACGCCGACCTGGTCGACCTGTTCCATGAGACGACCTACCAGACGGCGCACGGCCAGATGCTGGACGTGAAGACGGCCCCGATCGGGACGGTGAGAGCGTGGAGAACACGGAGAGAGAGAAAAGGCGGATGGAGAGAGAGTGTCGTCCCGTCACCTCTCACCACCTCTCACCCTTGTGTCATCATCTTCACAGGTCGACCTCAACAAGTACACTCTAGACACGTACAACCGCATTGTCACGTACAAGGTGAGGGTGATGGATAGACAGAGAGAGAGAGAGTGACACCAACCTCTCTGCCTCCATCCCCATTCCGTCCCCCATCGATCCTCAACCCACATCATTCTCTCTCTCTTTCCGCCACCCCTTTTCTCACGATAGACCGCCTACTATTCCTTCTACCTGCCCATCGCATGCGGTCTCATCCTGGCAGGCGCGCCCGCGTCCGCCCTGGAGGCCACCAAGGGCATCGCCCTGGAGATGGGGCGGTACTTCCAGGTGAGAGAAAAAAGAGAGAGAGAGCCTTTTTTTTCACTAGGCATCCTCTCCGTTTTCTCTCCGGCGCGTCCTCACGCACACACACACACTCTCCCTTCTTTTTTTCTACCCCTCCCCATTCCCGTAGGTCCAGGACGACTACCTGGATGCCTTTGGCGACCCGGCCGCCATCGGCAAGGTGGGCACCGACATCCAGGACAACAAGTGTTCCTGGCTGGTGTGCACGGCCCTGGCGACCGCGACCCCCGCCCAGCGGGCGGTCATCGAGGCGCACTACGGCAAGGAGGAGGAGGCGGCCGTGGCGGCCATCAAGGCCCTGTACGTGGAGATGGACCTGAAAGGCGCATTCCGGGCGTACGAGGCGGACTCGTACGCCAAGCTGACCGCCGCGATCGAGGGCCAGGCCGACGTGCCGGCTGGCGTGTTTACGTCCATGCTGGCCAAGATCTACAAGCGCCAGAAGTGAGCGAGACCGCTTATGTGTGTGCACGTGTGTGTGTGTGTGAGCGAATGTGTGCGGTGTTTTGGGTCGTTACGTCGTGAGAAGAGTGAGCGTAAGTGTTGAGAGAAAAATGGAGAGCTTGATGCGAACACACAGACGGGCTCCTAACAACACGCCCCGTTGTCCCCCGCCCCAACGGACACACACACACACACACACACACACACACACACACACACACACACACACACACACACACACACACACACACACACACACACACACACACACACACACACACACACACACACACACACACACACACACACACAACACCGCAAGGGAGCGGCGAGTCGCGGAGGAAGGGACCCCAGAAGGGAGCCGCGCCCCCCTTGCCCGCGGACGTTTTTTTTTATTCACGCCCCGCACCAACACGCTCACACAGCCGCGCGCGCACACAGCCGCGCCCTCACCCATTTCCATGGCTCAATCTTCCGACACCAGGGCAAACTCGGAGATGGCGCCGATGGACGTGATCTTGGCGATCAACTCCTCGGATGGCCGGTCGTCCAGACCGACCGCCATGATGGCGTCCTCGCCCTTGCCCATCCGGCAGACGGTCATGTACGAGATGTTGACGCCGCCCGCGCACAGCACGCCCGCCACGCCCGCGATAATGCCGGGCTGGTCGATCTGGCGGGTGAGAAGGAAGATGCCCTCAATGCCCAGGTCGACGTCAAAGGCGCCGATCTTGGTGAGGTAGGGCGCGCCCGCCTTCACGGTGCCCGAAACAGAAATCTGGCCGCCCGGGCCCACGGCCGCGGAGAAGCGGGTGGCGCCCGTCCCCAGCCGCACCGTCATCTCCGTCAGGACGGGCGCGCCGTCTCCGCCGTCGGACCGGACCGTCTTCTCAGAGATGCGCAGGCCGCGGGCCTTGGCCAGCAGGTCCGCGTTGACAAGGTTGACCTGCGCGGTCGTCGTCTGTTCCAGGATGCCCTTAATGACCATCGCCCGCAGCAGGCGGGCGTCCAGGTCGTCCCCCCGCGGGGAGGCGTACTCGATGGCGATGTCGGAGAAGCCGCGGTCACCCTCGCCGACCAGCTGGACGGCGGCCCGGCCGAGGCCCTTGAAAGGAAGGAGTGTGGAAAAAAGGGTGAGACAGCAGGTTGCGAGCTCGCGGGGGGGGGGGGGGGGGCCTCTGCCTCTCACCCTCCCAAGGCCTCGTTCGAGTTTTTCATCGTCCCGCCGCCCGCACACACAAATTAGCGGGCGGATACGATGGTTGATCCATTTCCCTTCTCCCTGCCTCTGCTTACGCAGGGACAGGAATAAAGGAAAAGTGTGTGTCTTCATTGGCCCCACGGAAAAAGCGGGAGAGAGGGAGCGAGAAAAAAGACGCTCTTGTCCTGTCCATCCATATCCCACTCTCGCTCATCCCTCCTCCTCTTATTACCTGCGCCAGCGTCGTGTAGGGCGCCAGCTCCGCCAACACCTCGGGCGACATCATGGGCGCGTTCACCGCCGTCGCGGCCAGCTTGCCCTGAAGCGCCTCGATGACGGCCTCCGCGATTTCGACGCCCACATCCTCCTGGGCCTCGTGCGTGGACGCGCCCAGGTGAGGGGTGACGATCACGTCCGGCCGGTTGATCAGCGGGTGGTCGGCGGGCGGGGGCTCCTTGACAAAGACGTCCAGGGCCGCGCCGGCCACCGTGCCATTGTCCAGGGCGGCCGCCAGGGCGTCGTCATCGATGACGCCGCCCCGGGCGACGTTGACGATGCGGGCCCCCTTTTTCATTTTCGCAAACGCGGCCGTCCCAAACAGCCCCTTCGTGTCGGGCGTCATCGGCATGTGCAGGGAGAAAAAGTCCGCGGTCGCCAGCGCCTCGTCCAGCGGCACCAGGCGCACGCCGACCGCGGCGGCTTTCGCCTCGGACGCGTACGGGTCGTAGGCGATGACGACAAAGCCCAGGCCCTTGGCGCGGCGGCCGACCTCCGACCCGACCTTCCCAAAGCCGATGATGGCGAGCGTCTTGCCGACCATGGAGACGCCCACGTACGTGTTGCGGTCCCACTTGCCGGCCTTCATGGATGCGTCCGCCTGGGCGACGTTGCGGGCGAGGGAGGCGAGGAGGGCGATGCCGTGCTCGGCGGCCGCGACCGTGTTGGCGGTCGGCGCGTTTACGACCAGGCAGCCGTGCTGGGTCGCCGAGCCCAAGTCCACATTGTCCACGCCCACGCCCGCCCGGCCGACCACCTTCAGGCGCCCGGCCGACGCCTTGAAGACGTCGTCCGTCACCTGGGTGGCGGACCGGATGATGAGCGCGTCCGAGGTCTTCACCTTTTCGCACAGCTGTTCGGGGGTGAGGCCCAGGGCGACGTCTACCGTGCCAAACTCTTCCAGCAGCTTCATGCCTGGGCAGAGGGGGAGCGGGGGGGAAGAGGTGTGGGGGGGGGGTAGGGGGAGAGATGGAGCATGAGAGTGTGTGTGGAAGGGTGCGCCAGAGCACGGCCCGGAAAGGAGGGGCAGGTTGGGAAGACTGGGGTGCGCGCGCGCGCGCGCGCGCGCATTTCTCCACTCTCCCTCCACCAACTCACCGGGCCCGACCAGTTTCTCGGACACCAGGATGACGAACTTGCCCTCGCCGGCCTTGCCTTTGCCCATGGCTATGAGAGAGAGAGAGAGTGTGTGTGTGTGTGAATTGGTGTGGAGAGAGTGTGTGAGGAGTCGAGGGGTGGGGTGGTGAACGAGGGAACCGGAGCGGCGGCCGCATCAGTTTCTTCGGGCCGCCGAGGGGGTCGCCCAGAGGGGCGAGGCGGGCGCCGCGTTTTTTTTCCACCTCCATCGCAACCAGCGTCAAGCGTCACGCTAGTAGCTTGCCTGACCCGGCCAAGGGTGCGGCGGCATCGAAGGGCGGGCGCCACGCCCGGTCAGCGGCAGTGTGTGGAGAGAGAGCCGCCGAGAGTCTTTCTCTTCGGAAACGCGCGTCGCCGCGTGCCTGTTCGACCTTGCGGTCCCTGGTGGACCCGACCGGGGGCGCCAACCACGATGCCGCGACTTGTCAGGGCATTCCCATCGGACGCCCTCGCCCGTGGTGAGGGTATGGGCGTGGGCAGCGGCGGCCTAGGGGGCCTGCCGCAGGTGGAGAAAGAGCAAAGGCGGCGCGATAAACGGCTCTTCATCGGCTCGCCCCATGCCTCTCCTTTTTCGCGTGCAGCCGCGGCTCAAAGGCCCACCACCGCCCACGCGGCCCTTGTCGCCCGTGAAGGAGCGCACGCTCCCCGGACTAACGGACCTGCAGGTGTTGAGTGTGTGTTGAGTGTGTTGGAGGGTGTGGAGGAGAGAACAACTCAAAAGAGAGAATGAACAGAGCGACTGCGGCCGGCGTGCGCTTCGACCTCACTTCTCTTTTCCCGTCCGGCTGCTCTCCTTTTGCCCCACGCAACAACAACTTCAGCCCAGCAGCAGCACCTTCACATCATCCATCAATCAGAACACCCGCACGCACCCTTGGGGCCAGACACCCCACCTCCTTCTCTCTTTTTCCCTCCGCACACACACAAACAACAACAACAATGACCGATGACGCCCTGCCCGACCCCACCCTCCTTAACGTCCTCCACGCGGAGCGCCTGCGCTGGATCTTTGTGGGGGGCAAGGGGGGCGTCGGGAAAACGACTACCAGCTGCGCGCTGGCGTGTCAGGTATGGGAGAGGCGGAGAAATAGAGAGAGAGAGCGCGCACACGCAAGGCGCGTCAAAAAACCCATCGCACTTCAACCCACTCGCACTCTCCTTGCTTCCCCTTTTCTCTCAGCTAGCGTCCGTCCGCAAGTCCGTCCTCCTCATCTCCACCGACCCGGCCCACAACCTGTCCGACGCCTTCCGCCAGAAGTTCACGCGGTCGCCCACGCCCGTCAACGGGGTGCCCAACCTGTTTGCGATGGAGGTGGATCCCACACCGGACGACGCGGCCGCGGCCCTGGTGGGCGCGGGCGGCCCCGCCGCGGACGCGGCCGCCTTCCTGGGCGACCTGGCCACCGCCGTGCCCGGCATCGATGAGGCCATGGCCTTCGCGGAGGTTATGCGCCAGGTGACGGCCTTGGACCACGACGCGATCGTCTTTGACACCGCGCCGACGGGCCACACCCTGCGCCTGCTCCAATTCCCGGCCACGCTGCAGAAGGGCCTGGACAAGCTGATGAGCCTGCGCGGGGCCATCGGCGGGGCGCTGGGGGCGTTGGGGCCGCTCATGGGCGCGCCCGCGGACGCGCAGGCCGCCCTGATGGGCAAGCTGGAGGAGTTGAAGGTGAGACGCGGACAATGAGAGGGGTGGTGGCCTCTCCTGCGTGCTCGTGCGCGCGCGCGCCTGGAGGGAGAAACGAAAGAAAAAAAGAAAAAAGCCGACTCTCACACACCGGGCTCTCCTTTCCTCTTCCCCTCCACTTCCCTCCCAGTCGGTCGTCGACGAGGTCAACACCCAGTTCACCGACCCGGACCGGACGACCTTCGTGTGCGTGTGCATCCCTGAGTTTTTGTCGCTGTACGAAACGGAGCGCCTGGTCCAAGCGCTGGCGGGGTTCAAGATCGACTGCCGCAACGTATGCATCAACCAGGTCATCGCCCCGGGCGCGGCGGGGACGTCCGTCCTCCTAGCAGCCCGGGCGCGCATGCAGGCGACGTACCTGGCCCAGTTTGAGGAACTGTACGAAGACTTCCACCTGGTGCGCACGCCCTTGCTGGCGGAAGAGGTGCGGGGCGTGGACGCCCTGAAAGCCTTTTCGACTTTCCTGGTCGACCCGGCGGCGGCGGCGGCGGCGGGGGCGGCCCTGGCGGCGCCTGGCGGAGGGGGCGGTGGCGGCAGCGCCCGGGAGGCGGAGCTTTTCGCCGAGGTCGCGGCGCTCAAGGACAAGGTGGGCAAGCTGGAAGGCAAGTGCGCGCGGTGGAGAGAGCGGTGGGCGGTGTGCGGGCCGGACGATTATGACGGGTGGACGACGCCCAGTGATGAGGAGGGTGGTGGTGTGTGATGTAGAGTGAGGAGAATGAGGGATGAGATGTCAATCGATGACGGATTCTACACACACGCGAATGAAATGGGCACGGCGGGACGGGGCGGGGCTGCTTTTAGAAAAAAACGCCGGCGCTGGAAGAGTCTCCCCTCTTCTTTCTCTCATCTCCTTCACGCCGCCCCACCACCCCCACCTCCCTTCCCGCCACTCGTCTTCTTGTCCGGGTTCTTCACCCCGCGCGCGATCGTGCCCGCCGGCGCCACCCGGGGCGGAGGCGGCGCCACGCCCGCCCGCCCCAGGAGGGCCGCGACGGGTTTTGAGGGCTGCGCGCCCAGCGCCAGCCAGGACCGGACGCGGCCGATATCCAGGGCCAGGTGCTTGTGGCCGTCCTTGCCCGGGGCCGGGTCGTAGTGACCGACCACTTCCAGGTGCTTGCCATCGCGAGGGGCCCGGGAGTCGGCGACGAAGATGCGGTAGAAGGGGAGGTTCTGAATGAAGGGAAAAAAAAAAAAAATGGTGAGGTCGAGGAAGAGATCGACGAGGGAGGGGGGCCCGTGCTGCAATCCCGCTGAGCATTTTTGGCACGCGATGGCACGGCGCGCTGTGACACACCCTCACACCCCTCTCATCTGCACTCACCCGGCGCCCGAAACGGGCGAGGCGGATGCGGACGGGCATAGAGGAGGCGGGAACTTTGTCGGCACACTGCTCAGGGGGGAGAGGTTGGCAGAAGGACGTGACGCGCGCTGCTCTCTTTTTCTGTGTTGCGTGTGTGCAGCGCGAGCACAGGCAGGTGGAGAGGCGGAGAGCCAGCGAGGAGATATCGTTGTCAGTGTTGAGCGGCAACGCGAAACAGAGGGAGCCGTCGCGGGCCGCCCGGGAAGTGAACAATTGGCGGAGCGCTTTCCTCTCCTCACCACGTTTCCCCTTTCTCGTGCCCGCCCCACCCCGCAGGTTGGCACGGGGCCCACCCAACTGGCACACGCACGTGGGTTTGGCAAAACCTCATAACACTCACACATGTTGCTCCCCACTACCCACACCGCCCGCCCCTTCTGCGCTGGCGTGGTCCGGCCCGCACCGCCCCTCCCGACCCGGGTCGTTGCCCCGCCGGCTTTTCACTCGCTCGTCCTCTTGCCAGGATTTTGCAATGCATCCACGGACTACACGGCTCCCAAGCATGGTGGCGAAGCCATGGTGGACGTGCTGGAGGTATGAGTGTGAGGATAGAGAGAGGGAGCGCCGGCTCTTTTCGCATGCTGCGCCCCAATGCGTAAACGCGGCGTTTTCAACCCCGACCACCCCTGGGTTTTTTTTTTTCTCGCTCTCTCACAGGCCCGCGGCTTCGCCGCCCACACCACGCCCATCGCCCGGTCCGACTGGCTGCGCGTCGCGGCCTGCGCCCTTGACCCGGACTACTGGCGGTCCGCGGCGTGCGTGTCGCGCGCGTACGGCTGGTACCTGGCCGCGGCTGCGGCCGCGGTCTCGGGCGCGGCCGCGGCCTCCGCGTCCGGGAAAGTCGTCTTGGTCGGCCACTCCGCGGGCGGCTGGCTGGGGCGGGCCCTGATCGGGCGCGAGCCGGCCGTGCGCGCCTCCGTCGCCGGCCTGGTCTCCCTGGGCACGCCGCACGCCCCGCCCTCCGGCGCCCGCTGCCCGACGGGTGGGGCCTTGGCCTCCATTTGCGATGCCTTCCCGGGCGCCTTCTTCGCGGGGGAGGGCGTCGCCTACGTCACCGTCGCGGGCCTGGCCGTGCGCGGGGATGCCCGGGCGGTGCGCGGGTCGGCCGCCCGGGCGGCCGCGGCCGCGTACGCGACCGTCTCCGGCGCGCCCTCTCGCGGCGCCGGCGGCCATGGCGTGCTCGGGGACGGCGTCGTCCCCGCGGCGGCCGCGGGCCTGGCCGGCGCGGTCAACCTCGCCCTACCCGGCGTCTTCCACTCCCAAGCCCGCCCGGGCGGGCGTGGGCGGGGCGGCCGGGCGGCCGCTGAGCGGCTGAGGCGGACGGGCGGTGGCGCGCAGGAGGTCGCGCCCTTGCCCTCCCGCCTGCCATGGTATGGATCGGAGGGCGTCGTGGACGCCTGGCTGGGGGCGGTGGTAGAGCAGAGCAACAGGTGAAGGAGGAGGAGGCACTGGCAGACCTGGGCAGGCCGGAATGGCCGCTGTGCGTCCTCCCACGGGACGAGCAAACAGATGAAAGGAGGAGGGATGGGGTTGATGAGGTTGCGAGAGGGCAGTTTTTTTCTTTCTTTCTTCACGCGCGCGGAGGGCCACGCACGCACACACACGCAAGCCACCTGTATACCCTCCTCTCGACGCGCGCGCGCATGTGTGCGTGTGTGTGCGTGCGTGTGCGTGCGTCGAGTGTCGTGTGCGGTTGGGGTGTTATTTCTTTGGGCGCAGATAATTTTTGTTTTGTGTATTTCAGGTTTTCCAGGTTTTGTGTATTTCACCCTTCCACAACTTTGACCCGGTACCCCAGGGGCGAGTTTTTAATGCTCAGCAGCTCCACGTCAAAGATGAGCGTCGCGTTGGGCGGGATCTCGCCCACGCCCCTGCTCCCGTACGCGAGGCCCGGCGGCACACGCAGGACCCGCCGCCCGCCGACCCGCATCCCCCTCACGCCGAGGTCCAGCCCGATCAGCGTGCCGCCCGCGCCCCGGGCGCCCACGTCCCACCCCAAGGGCGTGCCCCCCGTCACGCCCATCCCCTGGCGGGAGGTCTGGAAGGTGATGCCGCCCAGGGACTTGGCTTCGTAGTGGACGACGACCCGGTCGCCCAGGACCGCCTCAGGGCCCGCGCCGACCTTCAAGTCCGCGATTTTAAGCCCGTCCGGCCCGTCCCTGAAGTCGGAGTCAGGGACGGCCAGCTTGCGCTTGGATCGCAAGTCCTTTTTGAAGCCGGGCAGGGCGGATGCAGGAAGAGCGGAGAGGAGGGTGGCTGTAATGGATGGAGAGGGGCGGGTGGCTAGGTTTGGAGCGAGCGAGCGAGCACGGGAGGAGCGCACGGAAGGTGTGTGTGGCCCCTTCCTCTCTTACATCCCATCGTCTCTTCTCACCTGCTGCTCCCGCCACAAGCGCCGCCCGGCGGGTGGGCGCGGGCGCTGCGGGCGCACGCGGCGGCGCTGAGTCGGCACGCCGAATCGGCGCAGCCTCGCCGATTCCTGCTGCCTGGGCACGCGTAGTTCCCAGGGCCCTGGGAACTACGCGCCGAGACATTGGGCTCGTTGATAGGGGCATACGAGGAAGAGGATTGCTACGGGGGCGAAGTAAGGAAGTGAAAGAGGATGTGCCACAGCGCGCAAAAAGAAGAGAGGAATGCAGGAGAATGAGATGGAGACGAGAGGGTCGCGTTTCCAAACCACGCTCTCTCTAATCTAAACAAACACTCCAAACCGCCCGCCCTGCCAATGCCTGCCCTTCCCGCCTGGCCCGCCCCACATCCAGGCTGGGCGCCGCCTCGTTGACGGTCACAACTTGCGCAGCGGCGGCCGCCCCAAGGCCCAACGCCTCCGCCAACCCTTTTCCTTCCACCCCGCCCACCAGCAGGCCGCCCGCCAGGGCATCTCCGGCGCCAACAGCAGAGACGACGGCCACGTCCGGGACGGCCGGGACGTAACATACGTGGAGTGGCCCCAGGGATGGCGGCGGCGGCGGGGCGCCCGGCCCAAAGGGCAGGGTGTGAGTGTCCGCTTCCCCAGTCAAAAATGCGACCCCATGCCCGCCAAGTGTCACGACCAGCCCTCGCGCCCACCGGGCGGCGAGCACGGCCTCCGCATCGTGCGCCAGGGTAGCGATGGCGGGCGCGATGGCGGGCGGGAGGGAGGGGTGGTGTGAGGTGGCTACGCGCCGCCAACCACCACCACCGCCGCTGCCGCCGCCACCACCCACTGCGCGTGCGGCCGCGGCCATCGCCCTCAGCTCCGCCGCGTTGGGCGTCGCTATGCCCACCCTCACCCCTGCTGCGATGGCCCGGCCCGCCTTTGCCACGGACACGGGCTCGAACAGGTCAGGCCCGCGCGGGGGCAGGCAAGCCGCGACGGCGGCCAGGGCGGCCCCGGGCAGGTTTCCATCAAGCGCCACCACCGTGGCGTGCGCGACCCGGGCGGCCGCCAGGGCGGCCGCCGCGCCTGCCCGGGTCCCCAACGCAGCACCCAGCGCACCCTCCGAGGGAGGCGGGGTCTGCGCGGAGGGGCGACTAGTCGCCCCTCCACCTCCCTCGAAATCTGCGACGGACGCCGCGACCTCCCCCCTCCCATCCAGTACCGTCACCACCGCCGGCGTGTCGAAGCCCTGCACGGCCGCAATGGCGCAGGCCGCTGGGTCCAGGCCTGATGCACACAACGACCCCAGCAGCGCCGCCCCCAGCGCATCGTCGCCGACGGCGGAGATGAGGGACACCGCCGCCTGGCGCCCAGGCGGCTCGCCTGGTGGTGAGGTTGAGGTCAGCAAGCGGGCCGCGGCCGCCGCCACGTTCCGCCCCACCCCACCGGGCGTCAGGCGCACACCGCCCGGGACAGACCCGCCGGCGAGCAAGGACACTCCGGCGGGCGCTGTGGCGGTGATGTCGGCGACGGACCCGCCAACAACCGCGATGAGGGGCGGATGGTTGGGGAGCGCCGCCGAGGCTGCAGGGCAGGGAGCGAGGCGGCAGCCATCGCTGCCTGCGCCCACGACGTGGGCGGCCAGCACGGCGAGGCGGGCGTTGGACGCCGGGGTGGGCATGCGTGGCAGTGCGAGGGAGGGCGCGGGGCAGGGCGTGCCGGGGCTCTCCCCCAAAATCATCGCTCTGCAAACACTCTTTCATAGTCCATTGCCCCATTGTCTTTCTTCTTAGCCCCGCCGGCCCCGCTCCTGAACCACACACGCACGCCTCACCCACACCATGGGCGTCCAGGAGGTCCGGGATTGGCTGTCTGTCAACAAGCTCAAGGCGATTGGTATGAGGATAGGGCTGCGCGTTTGAGAGAGGCAAGAGAGGGGGGGACTCGTCGCACAAAGTAGCGCGACACGCCCTTTTGTTGTCAACCTCGATGCCTTTCTAACGCCGCTCACTGCTTTCTTTCTCTCTCTCACTCTTCCTCTCTCTCCTCGTCCGCAGGCATTTTCTGGGCCTCCTCCGTCGCGGGGTCCCTCGCCTGGGAGGCCCGCAAGCCCATCCCCACCTCCCTCCGCATCATTCACGCCCGCGTGTATGCCCAGGCGTTCACCCTGGCCGCCCTTTCCATGGCGGCTTTGGAGGCGTCCACCCGGGACAGCCCGCCACCCGCGCCAAAGGACGTGGCGGAGTACGAGCACCGGCGGTAGACGAGGAGGGAGAGAGAGAGAGGGCGTCGTTGTAGAACAAGTGTGTTGTCTTGCGGTGTCGAACTTTTTTTCCATCCCCACTCCATTCTCACCGCCAAAACATGCACCTCACGCACCCCCACCCCACATGTTTCCGCTCCCCACCCGCGATGACCGCCTCCCGCAGCCGCCCGCCCCTAGCCCACCCTCTCCCCTGTTCGATTCCTCACTTCTCAAACGTGTCGCTGAAACCGGTGACCCCGCACACCCGCATCACATTCGCGTACCCTTTCCCCTGCCACTTCTCGCACCAGTTCCACGCGCTCGTCAGGCGGCCGTCGATGCAGGAGCCCGCGTCAAACCAGCTGTCCGCGCCCGACCCATCAAAGGCGTGGCGGAAAAAATCGGCGAGGATAGCCGTCGCGCAGCCGTCCACCCCGCCCCACTTGGCGGTGACGTAGGCCAGGAAGTCGGCGTCCTTGCCGCACTCCCGGGGCAGGGCTTCCAGGGCGGAGGTGATGGGGTTCAGGATGGCGGGCACGCCGACATATTTGTGGATGAAGAGCAGGGCGTTGGGCACGTTGTGGTCGCCCAGGTGGACTGGGAGGGGAGGGTAGGAGGGCGTGTGCATGAGATGCGCGCGCGCGCGCGCGCGTGGCCAGACCGACCCACCTCTCGCTCTCTCATGGAAGTGAAGCAGCGCCGCGCCCCGCCCCTCTCTCGCTCCCTCTCCCTCTACCCCGACACATCCACCCCCCCACGCCCCCCGCTCCACATACCCTCTCTCTTTAAGAAAAGACTCACCAACCGACGACCCCACCCACTGCCCCGGCCCCAGTCGGGCCTGGACGCGACCCAACAGAGCCCCCATCGCCCGGCCCGTCGCGGGCGCGCCCTGCACCCGGTTCAGGCCCTGGCCCGTGTCGCACAGGCGGTAGGGGTTACCGGGGGCCAATAGGTCGGCCTCCGCGGCCGACCACAGGGCGTACAGGTTGTCCATCAGCTCCCGCCACAGGACGAGCGACTGGCGGACGTAGGCGCACTGGCGCGCGTGCGAGTGGGTGAGGCGGGCGCCGTCCGTGCCGCCATGGATGGCCAGGGAGACGGAGGGGGAGGCGGGAGGGGCGCCCGACCCGTCAAAGGTGGCCCCCAGGCGGGACAGCACGCGGTCCACCGGGTCCCGGGCAAACCCGAGAAAGGCGGCCGCGTCGGAGAGCGAGTACAGCGCGCGCAGCACGTCCGCCTCCGGCAGGCCCCCGCGCGCGTACCGGCGGGCCAGCGCGTTGCGGGCGGCCTCCTTGGCCCGGATGTCCCGCTGGATGGCCGGGCGGGGGCGGGCCGAGGAGCCGTCGATCTCGGCTGTCGCGGCGGGGAGGAGGGGGTCGTCCAGGAGGGCCAGCCCGCCGCCGCCCTCCAGCAGGGTGAACACCGTGCGCAGGGGGCGGACGCAGTCGAAGCCGAGGAGCTCCCGCACGGCCGGGTCGACCGAGTCCTGGAGGAGGTAGATTAGCTTCCCGTACTCGCCGCGCATCGCTGGAGTGGAAAAAAAGGTGAAAAGAGAGCATGAGGTGATGAGGTTGAGAAAAGCAAACACTGTGCATGCACTCCACATGGTGGCCACCCCCACCCCCCCCAACCCCTCACCCTCCTCTCGTCTCACCTTCCGGGCACGCGATCTTGTAGCGGCGCCCCACCTCGAACACGTCCGCAAACCAGGGGCCCAGGGCGGCAAAGTCCCGGTCGGCCAGCAGGGCCTTGCCCGCCTTGAAATCGGATGCGACGACCAGCCCGCACAGCGTGGCGCACACCTCCTTGATTTGGGTGACCACCCGCCCCGTCTTGGACCGCCACGACAGGATGTCCACTTTGTCAGTGTATTGCGACACCGACAGGGCGGCCGTCAGCAGGGCCAGCGTGCGGCGCTCGTCCGGGGTGAGGCGGAGCGGGATGGAGCGGGCGCGTGCGCCGATGGCGGAGGAGGCAGGCGGGGGCGGGGGCGGGGTGGAGGTGGTGGAGGCGTGGGGAGGGGCGGCGGTCCCCTCCTCCTCGCCCGCCGCGGCCGCGCCCCGGCGTCCGCCGGTCCGCCCGCCGCGGGCGCGCTTGGTCCCCTCGCCGCCGGCCTCGCCGTCGCTGTCGCCGTCGCCGTCGCCACCACCCCCACCATTGGAGAGGTTGGCAGCGGAGAGCGAGCGTTTCGCGCGCTCCGCGTCCGCGACGGCCAGCGCCGCAAAGGCGGCCGCTTCCTTGGCCGTGGCGGACAGCCGGTCAGCAAGGGCGGACGCCGCCGCCACGGCCGCGTCCGCCGCGGGCGCTGCGGGCGTCCCGGCGACCGCGGCAGCGGCAGCGCGCGCGGCCCCCAGCGCGGCGGCCGCCCCCGCCGCCGCCCCCGCCGCGTCCGCGTCTCGGGCGGCGCTCCACTCGCCCATCTGGTCCTGAAAGACGGCCAGGCGGGACAGGGCGTGGGCGGCGGCGCCTTCCGCTTTGACGCGGGCCTCGTGTTCGGCTGTGGAAGAGAGGAAAGAAAGGAGTGTGATGAAGAGCCGAGGGAGGGTTGAGAAAGCGCGCAAAACCGCCTGCTCTCCCGTCTCTCCCCCGTCTCTCTCACCTGCCGCCACCGCCACCGGGTCGTCCTCCACCATTGGGGACGCTTCCTGGTGAGAGCCGGCCTGCTCCTCCGCGTCCAGCATGGCGTTGAGGCGGGACGCGCCGTTGGTGGGAGGAGCGGTCGCGCCGCCGCCACTTCGGCGCAGGGAAGCCGTGAGGCGTTCCATGCTTTCTCTCTCTCTCTCTCTCTCTCTCTCTCTCTCTCTCTCTCTTTCTAGAAGCACGCGCGCCCGTGCGTTTGTGTGTGCGGATAAAGAAGGGGGAGTGCGAGAGGACCACCTGGGAGTTGCGCGAGCACGCGTACGTGCGTATTGTGCGGCGGAGTTGCGCAATTAAAACAGAAGTGAAACTCGTTCCCTATTTTTCCCTTTTACCACGCAACGATGCTCCACGCCGCCCTCGCCCGCTCCGCGCCTGCCGCGTGCAGCAGCGCCCGACCAGCTGCGCCAGCGTCCCGGCGACCCACTGCCGCCGCCCGGTGAGTGTTCAGTGTGTTGAGAGTTGAGTGTTTCTTTGCTTCTCTCTTTCGCCCAACTCCCTCTCACCCTTTCTTCTTATCCCATCCCTCTCTTTGCCGCAACACAGCCGCCTTCCCCTCCCTCCCCGCGCCTCCCCGGACGAGGAGCTGGAAGCTCAGATGGAGGAGTTCCTGCGCAGGCAGGCAGAAAAGGAGGGCGGCGCCGGCGCGGTGGCGGTCGGGTCGACGGGTAAAGCGCTGGCCGACACGGCCGCGCCGGCCGCGCCCGCCGCCGTCGCCCCGCCTCCGACCGGCCTCAACGTCTCCGGCGCGGACGCTGTCACCGACGCCGACGCCAAGCGCATGTGCCGGGAGGTCGTCGACTCCCTCACCCGCCTGCGGGCAGCCCGGGACATGACGGTGAATGAGGTCCGGCTGACGCTGGCGATTGAGTCGCCCATCGTGCGGGAACAGCGCGAGTATTTGGGCGTGGAGGCCGGCGGCACGGGCGGCGTCGCCCGGGACGACATTGCGGCCGCCCTGGGCGAGGTCGCGGGTGGGCGGGTGCCCCGGGACCGGCTGGCCCTCAGGGAGCTGCACCGGGAGATGGCGGAGTGGCCGTTCATGGACGCGGCGGACAAGGGGCGGGGGGGAGGGGGTGGGGTGAGGGCGGGCAGTGCGCCCGCGGCCGCGGCCGCGGCCGAGCCCCCCCCCCCCCAAATGTGGGCGGGCC
>Ga0315274_10003977_pt1 | contig 21844 bp, 18 predicted proteins | sample YL17G02_20_MG_FD_203700 | JGI IMG/M metagenome (GOLD analysis project Ga0315274, IMG submission 203700) | Sediment microbial communities from Yellowstone Lake, YNP, Wyoming, USA - YL17G02_20 | ecosystem: Environmental > Aquatic > Freshwater > Lake > Sediment | place: USA: Wyoming | collected...
AGGTGTATGAGAAAGTCTGGGCGCCGTTGACGCTGGGGACTCTCGCGCTCGAAAAGGGGCGAACGCAACTCGTCGTCAAAGCGTTGACCCGGCCCGGCAAGGCGGTCATGGAGCTCAAGGCGGTGCGCTTGCGACGGGTGGAGTAGAAGCCGCGCCCCAACAACAGCGTGGAAGAAAGGGCGAACGGGAATTGGGCCAGGATGCCAATTTCCGGGTTCCTCGGGCATCCGTCCGTGCGTTGACTAACTCGTATCCTGTCTCCGATTTCCGTGTCCCCGATTTCTGTCGCGTCGGCTTGGAAACTGCCTGGAAACGATGATGGGACACAGGTGTTCCCCTGGAATGTTCACCCATATCATAGTGCCGAAAGCGCGCGGATAATCCTTTCCTTGGTCTTGTTTCTGTCGCAGACCTTGCGGAGTTCTTCGCGCGTGAGCGTGCGGAGTCCCCCCAGCTGGAACTCAGCGAATTCTTCCGTAAGGATAAGGTAATCTTTCGCAACCGTCGTGGCCGTTAGCCAAATGGCTCCCGGATTTCCCGCAGAGCGCCACATTGGTGGCCGAAAATACGACGCATTGAGCTTCATACCGCGTACCCCGAGTGTTGCCCAGATCCGTGTTCTTCTTTGAAGCTCATCCACATAAATCGGCACCGACACCCGTGTGTCCACTGCCAGATCAGGGTCGGAGAGCCAGTTACTGAGCCATTGGGTTGCGGTGTCCTTGCAGCTGGTCGGATCAGGAAGCTCGCCGTCGAGCAAGACTGGCCTCATGCCGATGTCTTCGCAAGAGATTAGGTGAAAACCGTAGAAGAGGTTCTTCGTCCACTCTAGTTCCTCGCGCAGCGGCTTGTCGCGCTGCCCCCCTTGTCTCTGTCCTCTGAGGTTCTTCCAGATGTCGTCGGGGATGACCGATTCGAGGTATGTCTGGAGGAAAGCATACGCTCGCGCCATGCGGATGTAGAACGTGGGATTTGGTTCAACGCGGAGCCGCGGAGGCAGCCCGGTCCGGGGCGGTCTCGGAGATGGCGCCGCCGTCGCATGAGACAACTGCCTCAAGTGGGTTTCACGCCGTTTCACGAGAGCGACCTGGAACGCCTGAAGCATTCGCTCCTTGTACGATTTGGAAAGAAGGAGCTTTTCGTATTCCTTGCCCTTCTTGGGAAGGAGGAACGTCTCCAGTGCATACACCTGGTAGTCATACCACCCGCTGTTGTCGTGCGGCGCCAAATCCACTTCTCCACTGCGGATCGCCTTCACCAATTCCATCATCAGGTCGGCGTAGGGAGATAACCCCGAGGGGAAAAGACGGTTGAAAAGCGCAACTTCCTTCGAGGATGAATACGGGAGAAAGCGGGCTGACTCTGGACCCGACAATCTCGATTGGCCCTTGTTCTCTTCCCAAATCTGACGTATGGTTTTGTCTCGGTTACGGGGATCCGTGAGCGGCTTGAACGACAGCGAGTCGAACGGGTTGGTCACGTGAGCGTAAAAGTCCAAAAGGCGGTCGTATTGTGACATGAGATCGGCATTAGACGCCAACACGGCAGCGATTTGGTCCGGAACGCCATCACGTTCATTCCAGGCCTTCTGGAAATACCGCAGAAAACGGAAGGTCCTTTTCAGATCAGGCGACCATGTGTAGAACCCACTCGGCTTGGACTCCACCTCGTCCTGATCAAAAGCGGCGATGAAGCCTTGCGCGCCGGCAGGAGGGTTCTTGGCCTGGCTTTCCGAGAGGAACTCGCCGACTTTCAGCCCTCCCCAGACCCAGGCATAGGCCGCGCTGTTGGGGTCCAACTTGGCCAGGAGCGCTTTGATGAATTCCGATGTATCGTGGAGTCCTTTCATCTTGTAAGCCGTAAAGGCCGAGTCGAGTTCCGCATACAGGCCATCGTCAAACTGTTTGGCCTTGCCGCTAATCAAATCGAGCGAGGGCAGAATAGTCTTCCCGCGCTGGGAGATTTTCCTCGCTGCCTCGGCATAGGTGGCGTACAAATTGACCAGACGCCTGTCGGACCAACCCTCCGTCTTCTGAACATCGAGTCGCATCACGGCCGCGCTGGCGTTAATCTGCCACATGTTGGCCGGATCGTCGCCATAAAGACGGCTGTCAACCAATGCGGGATCAAACTGGGGGTTCTTCTCCGCGAGGTTATAGTCGTCCTGGAAAAGCGCAGACAGCGTTTTCGCACTCTCCGACTGCTCGGCTTCTTTGGTGTAGAAGAAAGGCCCTGCATAACCGAATCGGCCAAACACTCCCAAGAGCCACAAGGCGACTATCCCGACGACCCCAGCGGCAACAATCCACCCCGCTCGCTTCAGTCTGATCTTTGCCATGACGATATCCCCCGGCCCGTCGTAGTCAAATCGTAGATCCGGTGACAGGAAACAAATTTCTTTGACCGGTATCGCGGTTGCCGCAAGAGAAAGCGATTTTGGCTCGACTGGCACGCGTCGCCGTAGCCGGAATCCCATGCCATGTCACGCGCCGCGACAACCGCCGTCCGGACATTCTTTTCCCGCCTCCCGGAATTCGGAAACAGGATACAGAAACCCAGTCGAAAGTCAAAGAAAAAAAGAGATCAGAAATTCGGCGGGTGCATGTCTGAATTCCAACGCCCCCGTTCCGCCGTCCGATGCGTTGGTCTAAAACCAATGGAACCACGGATGCACACAGATTCACACCGATTGCATTTTGAAAGGGCCATCCGTACTACTATCATCCAAAATCTGCGAAGGCTTCGACGATTTTCCGATGGACGACATGGACACGATGGACGACATGGACGCGGGTCGAGAGTTGAGGGTCGAGAGTCGAGAGTCTCTTTTGGTTGCGGCTGTGCTGCTTCAGGTAAATCTGTGTGCATCCGTGGTTCAGTGTCTTTCTCGATACCACTGTCGTCCACGGCAGACCGGCGTGGCGAGAGCAAATCCATCGGAGGCCGTACTGTTGGAATTTGGACACGCACCCAGAGTTCACTTCCGTGCAAAAAACCTGTTGAACCGGGCAAGACCGGTGATGTAGTCTCGAAAAGACTCTCCAGAAGGCCAAGGCGGGGGGCGAGCCATGCTGAAAATCGCCAGCTACAGTCTGCGGGGACAGGTGGTGCGGGTCAAACTGAAATGCACGTGCGGCAACGGGCGGATTTTCGAGGTCCACGAAGACGGTGTGGTGGTCTATTTTTGCAGCAAATGCCGTGGTCGCAAGACCCTCGATGAGCTCAAGAAGGATGCCTCGAGCTATTGGAAGGCGCGCAGCTGGATCATCGAGTGTGAGCCTGACCAGCGGGCCCAGCCGCGCACCCGTGTGGACTTTGCCGCCGACGTGACGATCAAGGCCTCGCGCTATTCGCCTCCCTATTGCCTTCTCCACGGCCAGTGCGTGATGCTCAGCGGAACGGGGATGCTGATCGTCGTCCGTGATTTCACGGAAGCGTATTTCCAGGACATTACCTCGGCCTATCGGTTCGGCGACGTCACCCTTCCCCAAGCGGTTGAGCATCTGCCAACCTCGCTGATGGGCCGGATTGTCGGCGTCCGCTATCGCCCCGAAGAGCTTCCCCAATGTCGAGTCGGCCTCGCCTTCGAGGGATTGGGCCAGGAAGCCATGGAAGGGGTCCGTCGCTATCTCGCGGCGCACCCCCACACGGTTTCGGAGCAGTCCAGCGAGATCATCCCGCCGATTGACAAGCGCCCGCCTGCTCTGTAGGCAGTGCGTCGTCTGGTTTGGAAATCCCAGGACACTTGCGGCGGAAAGGAGCCAGCGTGAGTGCGCGCATTCTTGACGGAAAGGCGATCAGCGAGGCCGTGCTGGGCGAAGTCGGTCGTCGCGCCCAGACGTTGCGCGAGACCAGGGGCGTTCAGCCGGGGCTGGCCGTGATCCTGGTCGGCGACAATCCGGCCTCGCAGGTGTACGTGCGGTCGAAGCACCAGACGTGCGAGCGGATGGGGTTTCTCTCGGTGGTCCATCATCTTCCGGCCGATTCTTCCCAGGAGACGGTGGCCACGCTGATTGCCGAACTGAACGCCGACCGGCGCATTCACGGCATCCTGCTCCAAACCCCGGTGCCCGACCATCTCGACGAGCAGGCCCTGCTGGAAAGGATTGACCCGCGCAAGGACGTTGACGGGCTTCATCCGGCGAACGCCGGACGGCTGGCTTTGGGGCAACCGGGGTTTGTCCCCTGCACGCCGCTGGGCGTGCGCGAGCTGCTCGCGCGAAGCGGCATAGACCCGGCGGGGCGATTGACGGTCATTGTCGGGCGCAGCACCCTTGTGGGGCGGCCGCTGGCCCTTCTGCTCCTGCGCAAGGAACCGGGGAGCGATTCCACCGTCTGCGTTTGCCATTCACGGACGCCGGACCTCGCGGCGCTGGCCCGTCAGGCCGACATTCTGGTCGCGGCCATCGGTCGGGCGCGCTTCATCACGGGCGATATGATCAAGCCCGGCGCGGTCGTCGTTGACGTGGGGATCAATCGAATCGAAGATTCTTCGAAGAAAAGCGGCTATCGGATCGTGGGGGACGTGGATTTCGAGGCGGCCTGCGAAGTGGCCGGCGCCATCACACCCGTCCCGGGCGGCGTCGGGCCAATGACCATTGCCATGTTGTTGAGCAACACGGTCCAAGCCGCCGAAGCCCAAAGCCAAGGTGGAACGGGTTGTCAACCTGTCCGGATTTGAGAAGGTCAGAACTCAATGGAAGTGTATTGCGATCATTGCGCGACCACACCGCTCGACCCGCGCGTCGAGCAGACGATGCAGCCCTATTGGCGCGACCAGTTCGGCAACCCCTCGTCGGTTCATCACGTCGGCCAGCGCGCCCGCGCGGCTGTCGAACAGGCCCGCCGGACCGTGGCCCGCGCCATCGGCGCCCAGCCCGACGACATCGTTTTCACCTCCTCGGCGACCGAGGCCAACAATCTCGCGATCCGGGGCAGCCTCTCTGCCGCGCGGAAGAAACCCGTCCATCTGGCGACCGCGTGCATCGAACATGCCTGCGTGATTGAGACTTGCCGGCAAATCGAGCGGCTGGAGACGGCCTGCTCAGTCACGGTGATCGCCTGCCGCGACCGCGGCGTCATGCGCATGGAGGATGTTGTGGCGGCGCTGAGGCCCGAAACCTGTCTGGTGGCCTTGATGCACGTCAACAACGAGACCGGAATGATCCAGCCCGTGACCGAGCTGGGGCGCGCGCTGCGCGACCGCGGCGTTCGGCTCCTGTGCGACGCCGTCCAAAGCCTCGGCCGCGTGCCCTTCTCCGTGGACGAGTTGGGCTGCGATTACCTGTCGTTGAGCAGCCACAAAATCTACGGGCCGCAAGGCGTCGGAGCGCTCTGCGTTCGCCGTGGTGCGCCGCTTGAGCCGATGCTTGTCGGAGGCGGGCAGGAGCGCGGGTTTCGCGCCGGAACCGAGAACGTCGCGGGCATCGTGGGCTTCGCGGCGGCGGTCGAACTCGCCGTTCGCGAGCAAAGCGCCCGCCGCGCCCATCTCGAACAGTGTGAAGCGGCGTTTCTGGAGACCCTGGAACGCGCGCGGATTCCCTGGGCCATCAATGGCGCGATGTCGCTGCGCGGTCCCGGCATTCTCAATCTGAGCTTTCCCGGATTCTCAGGGGCCGACCTGGTGATCGCGCTCGATCTCGAAGGCATCGCCGTGTCGGGCGGCGCGGCGTGCGGGTCGGGCGTTCCTGAACCCAGCCACGTTCTGGCCGGCATGGGACTGGAGGGCGATCGCCTGCGCGGCGCGGTGCGGTTCTCGTTTGGAATGGGCAACACGCCGGATGAAGCGCGCTGGGTGGGCGAACGGGTGGCGGCGCTGGTTCGCCGCCGAATCCTGTGCCGCGACTGAGACATCGGAATCATGGAGTCCGCCTACATTTTGAGTCTGTCGTGTCTGGCCCTCGGCTGCGTGATTGGCTTGGTGGCCTGGACGATTGTGCGGGAGCAGAAGCGCCGGAAACGGGAACGCGAAGAGACTCTCAAGCGCCGAATCCGCGAATACACGGGGCAGGATTTCGTCAAGGGCCACACGACGGTGAAGGACCTTGAGGATCTCTATAGCAAGAAAGGCTGACATCGGGATTCAACACCCTCAACGCCGCTCACCTAAGAAGGACGAACCTGATAGCTGGGCGACTCATCCTTTGCTTGACCTGGCAACAGCCGAACGATAACATCAGGTGCGTCTACGAAGTCGGAAAGACTGGAGAGGAGGCCGACAATGAAACAGAAGAAACGGGCACCCTTTCTCGAGATCAAGATCTATGGGCCGGAGGTTAAGCCCGGCCGCATTCGCCTGGACGACTTGCTTTGCTTGGTGGAACACATCGAGAACGCACTTGAGCGTACCGCAAAAGTGCTACTAGGCAGTAGCAGTCTGAAGCCCGGTGCGCGTCCCCATGATCTGAAGACCGCTTGTTCACTTGAGCTGGTCGGTATCAGCCAGGGCAGTCCGGCCACCAGTCTTGGGTTCGAGAGAACGGATCTCCAGACGAAAGCGCCTAACATGGATTTTGGATTAGAGGTTATAGAGAAGTGTTTCGGGGGATTGCCTCAGGCAAGCAGAGAAGCCGCTCCGCTGCCGGCCGGATATGACCCGGGGGTTCTAATGGCATGGAAAGAGGCGGGGCGTATTTTTTCCCGAGGCATCTCGCACATTGAAATCACCCTGAACCATCGCCCCGCACCCTTGCGTGTCCGCTACGATCCAAAGGCTCAGAATCAGATACGCGCCCGGATTCTTGGTCCGGAGAAGCGCCTTCGAACAATCGAAGGCCGCTTGCTGATGGCCGACTTCAAGGAACACGGAACACGATGTCGGATACATCCTTCGACCGGCAGCCCGGTCATCTGTCTGTTTGACGATACGCTGCGAGATGACGTATATCGAAACATCCTGAAATTCGTCCGTGTCACCGGCGAAACGAAAGAAAACAGCTTCACAGGAAGAATTGAGGCCGTGGCAATCCTGGACATTGAACCCATCGAAGTTGGAGATGACGAGGTTGCCAGATCGCTCCCATCCGGGGCGCCTTTGCCCACGGACTTCTGGAATCCCCCGACTTTCGAACAACTGGCAGAAGCTCAGGGTGTCAAGCCGGTAACGGACTTTGAGAGCATTCTCGGCGGTTGGCCCGAGGACGAAATAGACGATGGCTTCGAGGAGGCAGTGGAAGCCTGGCGTCAGGATGAACTTGTTCGGGAACGGTAGCCCATGAACCGCGTCGTTGTGGACACGAATATCGTATCGTATGTCTTCAAGAAGCATGCGATAGCGGATCGCTATCGCCGTCACCTTCACGGTAGGGTGTTGAGTATCTCGTTCATGACCTTGGCAGAGCTTTATCGCTGGGCCTACGAGAGGAATTGGGGAGAGAAGAGGCGGGAAGAGCTCCAATTCCATCTCCGAAACTACGTCTTGATCCCGTTTGAAAAAGACCTGTGTGCCCTGTGGGCCCGAATAGTGGCCGAAAGCAGGAAAGCGGGACGTTCAGTTTCCCATTCTGACGCATGGATTGCAGCCTCCGCGCTGAGATACGAAGCGCCGTTGGTCACTCACAATCCGAGGCACTTCGAAAGTGTCCCCGGCCTTGAGTTGATCAGCGAATCTCCGTGAGGGGCACTTTTTGGCTTACAACGTCTATGTCACGCGGCGGATTCCCGAACCGGCGCTCGACCTGCTTCGGCGCGAATGTGCAATCGTCGAGGTCAATCCCGAGGATCGTTGCCTGACGCGCGCCGAACTGCTCGACCAGGTTCGCGGGCGCAACGGCATTCTCTGCATGTTGACGGACATCATCGGCGAGGACGTGTTGCGGGCCGCTGAAGGCGCGCGCGGCTTTGCCAATTGCGCCGTCGGCTACAACAACTTCGACGTCGCCAAAGCGACCGAACTCGGATTGGTCGTCGCCAACACGCCCGGCGTTCTGACCGATGCGACCGCCGACCTCGGCTGGGCGCTCCTGATGGCCGCCGCCCGGAGGATCGCCGAGGGCGACCGATTCATGCGCGCCGGCGGGTTCGAGTCGTGGGCGCCGATGCTACTGCTGGGCGCCGACATCACGGGGCGCACCCTGGGCATTGTGGGCGCGGGCCGGATCGGCGCCGCCGTGGCGCGTCGTTCGCGCGGCTTCGACATGAAGGTGCTCTATTGCGATACGTCGGCCAACCCCGCGATTGAAGAAGAACTGGGAGCGCGCCGCGTCGGCCTGGACGAACTGTTGGCCGAAAGCGATTTCGTCTCGGTCCACGTCCCTCTGACCGAGGCCACTCGCCACATGTTCGGCATCGAGCAATTCCGCCGCATGAAGCGAACGGCGATCTTCATCAACACGGCGCGCGGGCCGATCCACGACGAAGCGGCGCTGGTCGAAGCGCTACGGTCGGGCCTGATCGCCGGCGCCGGACTCGATGTCTATGAGGACGAACCAAAGATGAAGCCGGGTCTGGCCGAACTCGACAATGTCGTTCTTGTTCCGCACATCGGCAGCGCGACGATCGGAACTCGCACGCGCATGGCCACCATGGCCGCCGAGAACCTCATCGCCATGGTCAAGGGCGAACGCGCCCCCAACTGCGTCAATCCTCAGGTGTACGAAGGAAGGTAGGGAAGATCATCGGTTTCCGATGAATTCGCTTTTCATGTGGACTGCGGCACGCTTGCTGCCGCTCTGATCTTCTCGAAAAGCCATTATGCGTGGGAAAGTCCGATCAAAGCAGCGGCAGCAAGCATGCCGCAGTCCACATCAAGAACACGCAGAACGGAAAAAAGTAGGTTCGGTCTTACCGAGTGAAGGGGCGGCCGATTCCCTTGAAGACCTGCTTTTCGGTCAGGCGACCGTCGTAGAAGAAGTACTCCTCGCCCACATCGTAGTACGTCCACGTCTCGCGAAGCATCCCATTCTTGGTCTGCTGATCGCGCGCCTGGGGGTCGCCCCGCAGACACAGCACTTTCAATTGGTCGGACAAAGGCGCTTCGACGGATTTCGCCAGCGTCGGAAACTGAATCTCGAATCCCTTGGCCTCATAGATCCACGAGCGCGGCAGGTCGGTCAGTTTCTTGGCGCGGATGATCGGCCCGGCCTCGCGGCTGGCCGAAATATCGCCGCGCGAATTGTACCAGATGCGAAAGTAGTCGGGCCGACCGTGCTTCTCATAGGCCTCGATTTCGGCGGGCGACAGCTTGTCGAGTCGCGGCCACATCGCCGCCGGACGCACCAGGTTCACCGAGAACTTCTGATCCACGTTCAACGCCATCTCTTTCGTGGGACACGACGCCGCTCCGAGAGCGAATGTCGCGGCCACAAACCATCCCAGCACCCGCACCGGCGCGCTGTGTCGTCTGGTCCCGCCCGGCATCTTCAGACCTCCGCATACTCCTCGTCGCTGTCTTCATCCCAGCTTTTCGAGCACGCCCACGGAAAACGCAATGAAAAACCGGAATGTTCCGATCACTCTCTCACTTGGCCGACGAGACCGCCGCCGAAAACCAGTCGGCGAAATCGGGCCGAAAGCGGCGCTCGACAACCCGGCCATCGGCCAGCGTGAACCGCACGGCGACCGATTCGGCCTGCGAGGGATCGCTAACGAATTTGAGCGACGGCCTGTAGGCAAAAACGTGGCACTTGCCGTCGGCCACTCGCGCCCGCCAGCGAATCTGCGGATCGGAAACCGCCGTCACGGCCTGCGGCGCGTCGGCCGCCGCCAGCGCCGGTTCCAGCGATTTCAATTCCTGCGTCACCTTCAACAGCCGCTGCCAGTACTCTTGCTGTTTTGCCCCCGCATCTAACAAGCCGCGATGTCCCAGACTCCAGAACCACACGCCTCGCGCCCCTTCGACAATCGCCATCAAAGACATCGTCCGCAGTTCCTCCTCGGTCGGCCAGCGGTCGGTGCTCCACCCCTGGAAGAACTGGATGACGGTCCAGACGGGCCGGCTTCCGTGCGTGGCCTCGACGCCCGCGCGCGTCCAGTCGGCCACGGTCGTCAGCGGATTGCCCGCCTTCATGTTCATCAGCGGATAGGGATCGAGTCCAACGACGTCGAGCGTGTCACGCCACAAGTGGATTTGGTCGGGCCGGTTGCTGACGCCGAAGGTGGGATGAACGGGATCGGCCTTTCGGAGCGTCTGGTATTGGTGAAAATGGCGCGGCACATCGGTGAAGCTTCGCTCGTCCATCACATACCAGCCGAGGAAATTGGGGATTTCACGGCCCATGAATCGCGCAAGACGATCGAGATAACGGTCCACGTCCTCCTGGGTCTTCAATTCGCCCGTCGCGCCGGGAAGCAGCTCGGTCGCGCAAGGTGTCTTTGGGAAAGGCGGGAAAGCGTTGTTCACCGTGTCGAGAAACCAAATGCCGTGCCTGGCCATCTCGCCCAAATAGCGCCGGCGCGTCTCGGCGCCCGGACACCAGAACCAGTAGTTGATGTTGGCGTTGAGCGGGGCCTCGGCGATCCGGTCGAGCCGCGCCGACTCCTCGACCGCCTGGAAATCCTCATTGCGCGAACAGAACTGCTTCGTCGTGTTGTAGAAGCCCATGAGAAACGTCGGCCGGCCTTTCAGGTGGAGAACCTGATTCGCGTCGAACCACACGGCGAGCTGCTGGCGTTGTTCGGCGGAAATCTTGTGAATGAGATACGGCGGGTGGCGATAGGGCCCCAACTGGACGTCAACAAGGTAGCGGCCAGGCGGCCAGGATGCGGCGTCGAGTTCGACAACCTGCTCCCGCTCGCTCGAAAGAACCTTCGCAACAACGCTGCGATTGTCTTCCACTCGCCTCGCTTCGATTCGGGCCGGCTCGGTCGGCTGACGTTCATTGATTCGCACCCACATTTTGACCGCACTCGGGCCGTCGGCGGCGAGGAAGCCGCGATAATTCGGAAAAAGCAGGAACGCCTCGACGGGCGGGCTTGCGACAAACCCCAACGCGAAGTCGTCGTAGAACGCCTCGCCGGCGCTCGGCGGGCCATAGCGCCCGAGGCTCACGGCCACAGTGCCCGGTTGCAGATCGGACGGAATAAAGACCTTCAGTTCTTCCTGACACCAATCCTGTGTGCCGCGAAAGATCTCGGTCGTGGCGTTGGCCGTTCGCCCGTCGCCGCGCTTCCAGTCCACGCCGACGCGCGTCCCCAGCGACTTGTTGCCTTCGGCCCCGAGTCCCTGGGTCTTGATCCAGAATCGCAGCACATAGACGCCCGGACCGACGTCGCGGACGCCCTGGCGCAGATAGGGGTAGTACGGCGTTCTTTGGCCGCAATCGAATCTCAGGCAGGCTTTTCCCGAATGAGCGAGACCCGGTTGAGCTACGATCGAAAAGGCGTCGGCCTTTTTCCAGCCGTTCCAGTCGTCCTCAAAACCGGGATTGGTCAGGGCGATGGATTGCGTTGTTCCCGTCGCCAAAGCCGTCAAGCCGCCGGCTTCGGGAAGACTTTGCGCGGCAGCGGAAGGAAGAACCGCCGAAACCGAGAGAGCTGCAATAATGAATAGCCGCATCGCGCTTCCGCCCCTCGTTTTTTTCTGAAGTGCGGCACCTCTATCGCGGCGTCAGGCAGCGCCGTCGCGCGACCGGATGCCAGATGAACAGACAGCGGCCATAGATTTCGTTGCGCGCCACCATGCAGGCCGCGCCCCAGTCTTGCGACGCGCCCTCGCGCGGCGATGGCGCCCGCAATGTCCCGCCAAGACCGCCCAGCACTTTCTCCTCCGGCCCGTAGGAGATCAAGACCAGATAGTGTCCCTTCGGCACTTCGAACGAGAAATTAACCGGCAACCCGGCGGGATTGAGTGGCTGCAACTCGGGCGGCACCGGCTGGCCATTGCGGGAGAAGTTGCCGCCCTCGCGAACAAACGTGTCGCCTTCCAGCGCGACCACACGCTCGATCGCATTGGCCATGTTGACGACGTAGAGGTTCTCGCCCTGCCAGATGCTGTACCGCCGTGGATTGTAGAAGACGATTTCGCCCAGACGCGGCTCGCGAAACCAGTAGGTGAAACAATCCACGTAGAGAAAGTCGCCCTTGCACAGCGTCGGGGCCAACACGTCCTGTTCCCAGTAGATCCACCGATGAATGACGGGGTTGCCTGATTTCGCCAGAAAGCAACAGAGCAGAAGAATGCCGAAAGCCACGCCCGCCGTCGTCAGAATCTTGGCCCGGTTGACTTCTCCCTTCGGCCACGTCGCGCTATAGAGACAATAGAGAATGAAGCTGATGAACAGCCCGACGAGGAAGTACTGGCTGAGCGAGATAAAAATGCCGAGATAAAAAAACAGCGCGCTGAACGAAGCCAGCGTGTAGCCGGCCGTCCACTCCTGGCCGTCTATCTTCGTCGCCGTCACCAGGGCGTCGTTGAACGAAAACAGCACCCACGCCACCAGCAGACCGATGAACAGATAGCTGAAGGGATTGAGGACCGTCGTCACGGCCAGCCAGAACGCGGCGACGAAACCGACAAGAAACCAGAACGCCTTTCGATACTGTCGGTTGTAAAGTTGCCCCAGCCCCGGCAGCAGGCTCAGGAATCCGGCCATCCACGGATAGCGATAGGGACAGCTTTCGGGCAGACGGAAGATGAACTGCCGCCGGATGACGTACCAGACGTTCCACCCGGCCGCCCCAATCGGGTGGAAGTGGAATCGGCGCAGCCGGACTTTCTGCTGCGCCGCCGCCCAGTCGTGTTCGAGGATCGAGCTGCACTTGAGGCACCGCTCGCGCTCGTCGGTGTTGTAGAAGCCGCAACGAGGACAGGCTTTCATCGGCCCTCGCTCTCAAAACTGTAAGGGCGCAGCATGCTGCGCCCTTATAGCTTCAATACATTCGATGTGAACCGAATCCGCCCGATCAGCCCCACTCGTACTCCTTCTCGATGTTCGAGTGGAGCCGATAGGTGCGCTTGACGTTTTCGGGCTTCTCGCCCTGGATTTCGATCTTCGCCAGATCGGCCTGGCCCATGCCCGCCTGGTGGCAGAAATTCAGATAGCCGACCTTGGCGAAATCTATCCCCATGCACTCGACTGCAATCCGGTCGGCAGCCAGAAAATCGGCGCTGGCGATGGCGATCTTGTGGTCCACGGGCGTGCCGCTGGTCGGGCCGTTGCCTTCCATGGCGCGGAACCCGTCAATGACCGACAGGTTGGGCCGCAGCTTCTGCGCCATTTGGAACAAGTTGTAGTTGACGCCGCGAATCGTATTGCCGCCGTGGGTGATCGGCTTGTCGTTCCTGCCGCTCCTGCCGGCGCCCCATCCGGCGGTCGTGTCCTTGATCACCGAGCCGACCAGGAGATTCTTGAGCGAAAGCGTCGCCACGACGCGGTCGTGGGTCTTGATGACCGCCGCCGAGATGACGTAGGTGTCGGGATCGAAGACCATCGTCGTCGTCCGCGCGGGAATCGGACGGAACTTGTCGTCAATGTGATAGGTGTAGAGGAAGGGTTCGCGGTCGAAGTCCACGAGCTTGACGGGGTATTTCTTCGCCAGATCGAGATAGCCGTAGTTCTTGAAGCCAACGTCGGCGCCGGAACTGGCCGCCGATTCGCCGATGATGATCTCGCCCTTGAAAATCGGCTTGAGGAACTCGACAATGCCCTCGGCGGCGTCCGCCTGGGTCGCCGCCAGCGGAATCTCGGTGTGAACGAAATTCGGCTTGATCAGGACCCGCTTCTTGCCTTCAAGGCCGCGGCGCACGTCGGCCTCGATCGCCTTGAGCGCCTCGATGACGTTGGTTCTTCGGCTCTCGCCCTTGATCAGCGCCGCGCGAGAGTTGCCGACGGGAACCTTCGGCGCGTAGCTGAGCGCGCTCGGCGGCGCCTGGCCGATTGCGGCGCGATCAGCGCCCAACAGCGCCACACCGCCGCCGGCCAGCAAGACGTTTCTCAGGAAATCCCGTCGCGAAGTCCCTTCATCCAGATGCTTCATGATTCTGTCTTCTCCTTTTCCTTCCATTTTCAACGCATCATGAGCAATCGCGTTGGCATTTCAAGTTCAAAATCTGGCCAAGGGCATTTGAGATTCTCTGTCCCAGAACTCACGCTTGGGTGCAGAGCGTGTTTCTTGATCTCACACGGAGGCACAGAGCACACAGAGGAGAAGTTCCGTGCCATCCGTTGCCGGGGAGCTTTCTCTGTGCGCTCTGTGCCTCCGTGTGAGATTCGTTTCCTTTACGAACGGAATTCTCTGAGCGACAGGGCAAGAATCTAGCGACGCGGCCCGGTGGTCGCCGCTTCGCGCTCGAATTGAGCGATCTGTTGCTCAAGCGCCTTCCGCTTCGACGGGTCGTCAAACATCCTGGCGGCCGAGCGGAGGGCCTCGATCGCTTCCTTGTAACGCCGCTGCGCCGCGTAAGCCTGCGCGAGCTGTTCCAGAACGTCGCGCGTGTAATTGCCGAACGGGTCCAGCTTGGCCGCCAGCGCCAGTTCGTCGGCCGCCTCGTCATAGCGCTGGAGCAGGATCAGACAGCGGCCCATGAGGAACGACCAGTAGCCGCCGGTCTTTTCGATGGGGAATCGTTCGGCCCATTCTTGCAGTTTCTCCATCGCCTCCGTCTTGTCGCCGCGATCCAGAAACGATTCGACCGTCAGTCCGTAGGACGACCGCAACTGGGCGTCGTCGCGCGATGGCAATCCCAATTGCTCGGCCTGCTGATATTCTTTGCGCGCCTCGTTGCGGGCCAGCTTGCCCCGATAAGCATCGCCCAGCGCGATGGCAATCCGCCGCTGATAGACCTGGTTTTTGGGCTCGACTTGTTTGCGCGCCGTTTCGAGCGAAGCGATCGCGGCGTCGTACTTCTTGAGCCGGCGCACCCGCAGCTCGCCCAGCGCCAGATGAACCTGATAGCCGAACTGGTCGCCGGGACGAAGGCGGCGCGCGGCCTCCTCATAGGCCGCTTCGGCATCCGGATACTTCTTTCGCACGTCGGTCAACACGCGGCCCAACTCGAGGACCATGTCCACGGGCACCGGGGCGTTCTTTCGATAGACCTCGTCGAGCCAGGCGCGACAGACCTTCTCGATGGCGTCGTATTTCTCGCGATAGGTCAGCAGCGTGAGAAGGGCCCGCCGGTCCGCCTCGCTGAGTCCCCCGATCGGATAGTCGCCCATCATCTGCGCGGCGCGGTCGAAAGCGTCGGGTTTCGATGAGGCGTCCAGCTGGAGCAAATCCGAGACGCGAATCCACTGCGTGACGGTCCGCACTTCGCCGCGCGCCAGACCGCTCCGAAGCGTCACTTGATAATCGCCCGGATGGAGGAACCAGACCATGGGGCTGCGCGCGTTGCTCGTCATCCCATTGCCGAAATCCCACTGGCTGGCCACCGCCGGACTTCCCGGCACTCCCGCCAGGTCGCCGAATCGCCACAGGATGTAGTGATAGCCGCCGTATTCGAGCGTGCTGACCGGCACGGCGCCGAATTCGAGCGTCCCGGGATCGTTCTGGAATTGCGCCAGTCCGGCGTCGGCCTCGAAGGCGGGCAGATAGTCGTTGGGCATCATCACATGGGGTTCTTTTTCGCCGGGCAAAGTCCAGACCAGTTCCGCGCAGGTGGTGGCCACGTATTGGAGGTGATAGTACTGCACGCGGTGGGCGCCCGTCGCCAAGTCCACCGGCGCATTGTGCTCGCCGCGCATGCCGCCGCCGACCGTGTGGAGCCCCGGCCATTGGACGGCCATTTTGCCGTCTATGAAAACGAACGAGGCGTCGTCGGAGATCGTGGCGATGCGATAGGCGCCCGTGCGCGGCGCATAGAACCAGCCGTCATAGTAGGAAACAAAGCCCACCGAGCTGCCGAACGGATTGTAGCCGTCGAAGATCGAGGCGCGAAAGCCGGCGCCGTCGGGGTCGGCGAAGCCGGCGCGCACGGTCTCCTGCATTTGCGGCCAGTTGTTGAAGGGGCCGCCTTTGTGGCGATAGGTTCGCAGCAGCAAACCGCTTTGAGGCTCCCAGGAGTTTTCGATCTTGGGCGCGTTGGGATTGCCGTAATAGACAAAGCCGCGCCAGTTCACGTCCGCAGGCTCGAAGGCCGCCAGACAGTAGAGGCGCGGATGATAGAAGACGACGCGGAAGGGGACGGCTTTTCCCTGCTCGTTGACGACGCGAACGTCCGAGGCGTCGCTCTTGAGACGGCCGAAGTCGCGAAACTGAAAGTAGGCGACCAGCGGAGCGCGCCCGGTCCGCCGCGCGCCCTTGAGCTCGATCGGCCGGCGCACTGTCCACTGCGCATCCCACCAGGCGGGCGACGCCGCCAGCGGTCGTTCGCTGTATCGGAGAAGAATCAGACAGAGCAGAAAGGCGAAAGGCAATCTCTGCACTGTCGCGGTGGTCCTCATGGCCCCTCGCTGCCGTTGCGCTCGCCTCGGCTCGAATCGCCCCGCGCGGCCTCAGAGAAACAGTCGCTCGACACCGGCGCGGTGTCAAGTTGCCACGAGCCTTTGTGCGAAGTGCCGCCGCCACGCGGCTTGGAGCCTGTCGCCCCCCATTGCGACCGTCTGCCAAAAGCCAGAAAAGTGAGCTGCGGAATCAAAAGAAGAGGCGGCCACACGGGGCCGCCTCGTCCCAAATCTCATCTCCCGGACATGGCACCGGGACGCTATGGTTACTTCTCGCTCTTCGGAGCCGGTTCGGTCTTCGCCGCCGGTTCAGTCGCCGCGGTCGGAGCGCTCACTGCAGCCGGCTCCGCCTTCTCCGTGGCCGCGGGCTTTTCTTTCTTCTCGAAGAACTGATTGTCCAAATCGGCATAGGCGACCCGCGAGACGTCGTCGCAGCGCGGATCGAGTCCCACCCAGCCGACAAAGAAGTCCGCCAGCTCGCACAAATAGAACTGAATGTCGGGCCCGCCAAAGCAGAAGAACTCGAATTCGCCGCCGAACGAAATCGGCCGCCCCGTCCCGTCGCTCCAGAAGAAGCCGTTGCGGATGATCCGCCGGTCGCGCACCTTCGCCCAGTCGGTGTCCGTTCGCAGAAACTGATTGCCAAACTCGCCCGCCTCGCGGATCGTGGTGAAATAGACCGGGAAAATCCCTCCCTCCAGCTTCTTCTGCCGGATGATGCCAACGCCCCGGCGTTCCATGCCGACTTTCTTGCCCTCGAAGTACACGAAGCCCGCCTGCGCCAGAACGGTTACTTTGGCCGTCGCCCCGAACGCCTTGAAGTCGCGCGGCGAGCCCCACTCAAACCGCGCCAGGTCCATAAAATCGTACGCCCGATTCAGCCAGAAGTTGGAAAAAACCGGCGCCTCGGGCGCCCCGGGCGGACCCACGCTCTCGTTGATCCGCGCACAACCGCTCAGCACCGTCAACGCTGCCGCCACTGCCGCCAACGATAGCCACGGAGACCTTCTGCTCATGGCCCAACGCTCCTTTTCCGCCTCAAGAGATAACGTTGCCGCCTCGCCTCTTATCACTCCGCACTCGGCATTCCGCACTCCGCATTCCGCACTCCGCATTCCGCATTGGAGAGACTCAGTCCTGCGGCCGCCGCATGGGTCCGGGCGGCTTGACCCCGCTGACTTCCTCTTCGGTGTACACCCGGATGTCCGGCTCCTCTTCCTCGGGGATCGGGAAGATGAACTTCAGATTGTAAGCCTTCATGATCATCCGCAGTCCAAACCGGTCTATCCGGTCGGGCACGTCCTCGACCTCCATGTCCGTGAACCGCCGCAGGCTGAAAATCTTGGCGATGTTGCCGATCGGGCGGATGACCCCGTCGCTGATGACCGTCACCGGAACCACGACGAACGTATAGGGCCGCAGATAGAGCCGCGTCTTGAAAATGACGTCGTCGTCAACGTACTCCTCGCGATCCGGCACGATGGAGATGTCGTCCAGTTCGTGCGTCATCAACATGATGCCCTTCGCCTGGCGGAAGGGGAAATAGGAAATCTCTTCGATCGTGTCGCTGACGATTCCGCGCAGGAACGGCCGGATGAAGATGTTGTCGTCGGCGAATCCGACGACGTCGCCCGCGAACACGAGCACTTTGCCCGGCAGGATCAGCGAGCCCGCCGCCACGCCCGTTCCCAGCTGCCAGACGTTCTGGATCAGCCCCAGCGAGCCGTCGCGGAAGTTGTAGAAGACACTGCGGACGCCGCGCGCGAACTTCGTGTCGTAGTACTTCACTTCCTTGTCGTCCTTCGACGTGATCTTGATCGGCCGGTCAAATGAGCCGTAGGACATCGTCACGGCCGTCAGCACCAGTCCCGCCAGAACGCCTCGCACAATCGCTTTTGCCCCCATCGCCGTCACCTCTGCCTTCTGGAATGATCCACTGCCTCTTGTGGCCGCGGTCTCGAACCCTACTCGAACAAATCCTGCCAAATGAATTCGGGCTGCACCATGTTGCGGTACTCCGAAGGAACCGGAATCGGGAACGTGACCACTTCCCAGACGCCCCACGACGTGCGGACTATGGCATGGCCGACGCCCTTGAACGTCCCCACAATCGTCCCCGTGAAGGGATCCAAATCTTCGATGGAAATGTGAATGTTGCGCGGAATCTCGCACCACCCGAACGTTACGTTCCCTACGCCGCGAAGCAGCTTCCGGGTGATCCGCGCCATCAGCGACGTCTCATAGTACGGACCCTGACGCGCCCAGCCATCGGAACCCAGCACAACAACCGTCGCCAATACAACCGCTGCCAGCAGCTTGCCGAAACCGAAACGCCTCACCATCGTCCGCCTCGTTTTCTGCGTGGAATCCGGCACAACCTTTCCGTTTTGCTTCAATCCACCACGATTGCGCCTATCGTCACCAAAACTGCACGTATTCTGAATATCCTCAATGACGTAACCCGAACCGCGCCAAACGTGTCAAGCGAAAAGTCGCCGGAAACAAGGGGGCAAGTTGCCAAACGCGAGTAGGGCACGCCGCGCACTCGCCGCCGCTGCGGGCAGGTTGGCAACCTGTCCCGCTTCCTTCTCCCAATTCTCTCCTCCCGATTGGGCGAACGTTTGCACTTGATCGTCAATGGAATTGCGGTCAAACTCAAGGGCGGACGTGTGGAAACCAGCGCGAATTCCGTCGCACCCGCGACGGCTCACCGTTCAATGCCTTGTCGGCCGACCGCTGTCGAGAAGACGTGAAAGCGCACGCGCCATGGCCCCGCCTTTGCTCGAAATGAAGCAGATCACCAGGCGCTTTCCCGGCGTGCTGGCGCTCGACCGCGTGGATTTCGATCTTCGCGCCGGAGAAGTTCACGTTTTGCTGGGCGAAAACGGGGCCGGCAAATCCACGTTGATCAAAATCCTGTCGGGCGCCTACGCGCGAGACAGCGGCGAAATCCGCCTCGTCGGCCAGAACGTCGAGGTTGACTCGCCGCGCACCGCCTTGCGCCTGGGCATCAGCGTCATCTACCAGGAGCTCAACCTCGTGCCGGGCCTCAGCGTGGCCGAGAACATCTTTCTGGGCCGCGAGCCGTCGCGCGCGTCGGGTCTCCTGGACAACGCTGCCATCCGCCGCGAGAGCCGACGGTTGCTCGACGAACTCGGCATTGATCTCGATCCCGCGCGGACGGTCAAGTCGCTGGGGGTCGCCGAACAGCAGATGATCGAGATCGCCAAGGCCCTGTCGTTTCGCTCGCGCATCATCGTCATGGATGAGCCGTCGGCGGTCCTCGGCGACCGCGAGATTGACCGCCTGTTCGAGATTATCGGCCGCCTCAAGGCCAAGGACACCGGCATTATTTACATTTCGCACCGGCTGCAAGAAATCTCGCGCATCGGCGATCGCGTGACCGTGCTGCGCGACGGCCGGCGCGTGGACACGATGGACGCGGGCGCGAACGGCGGCGGCTTCGATCATGCGGCTCTGGTCGAACGAATGGTCGGCCGAACGCTGAAGGCGCAGTTTCCCAAAGAGACCGCCGAACGCGGCCCCGAGGTCCTGCGCGTCGAAGGTCTTCGGCGCAAGGGCGTTCTGCACGACATCTCCCTCTCGCTCCACGCAGGCGAAATCCTCGGCGTCGCCGGACTGGTCGGTTCGGGCCGAACCGAGCTGGCGCGCGCCATCTTCGGCGCCGACCCCGTTGACGGTGGGACGATCTATCTTCACGGCAAGCCCGTTTCCATTCGCTCGCCTTACGAGGCGGTGCGGATGGGGATCGGTTTGCTGACCGAAGATCGCAAAGCGCAGGGGCTGGTCATGCCGCTCGACGTGGCGCAGAACATCTCGCTGGCCAATTTGGGGGCCTTGCGGCGCGGGCCGTTCATCTCGCGGAGCGCCGAGCGCCGTTCGGCCGCCGAACACGTCGCGAGCCTGCGCATCCGAACGCCCTCCGTCTCCCATTCCGTTCGCACCTTGAGCGGCGGGAATCAGCAAAAGGTCGTTCTGGCCAAGTGGCTGTTTGCGCGCGCCAGGGTTCTGATCTTCGACGAACCGACGCGCGGCATTGACGTCGGCGCCAAAGTGGAAGTCTATCAATTGATGAACGAACTGGCCCGCCAGGGCGTCGCCATGATGATGATCACGTCGGAATTGCCCGAAGCGCTGGCCATGAGCGACCGCATCCTCGTGATGCGCGAAGGCCGCATCACGGGACGATTGGAGCGCGAAGAGGCAACCCAGGAGGCGATCATGCGGTGCGCGGTCGAGGGGGAAGCGGCGCATGTCTGAGCAACTTCGGCCCCGGAGCGGGTTGTGGCTGCTGCGCGAATTGGGGACCGCCGCTTTCCTGGTCCTGTTGTGCGTCATGCTCGCCGCGATCCAGCCGGCGTTTCTCGATCGGGAGAATATCAAGAACGTCCTGGTGCAAGTCTCCTACACGGCCATCGCCGCCGTCGGGATGACGCTGGTGATCCTGAGCGCCGGCATTGACCTGTCGGTGGGAAGCGTCCTGGCGTTTTCGGGCTGCTGCGGGACGCTCGTCGGCCTCCAACTGGCCAATAGCGGTGTCGCATGGATCGCCAATTCGGGGCTGGCCGTCGTGCTGGGCATCTCGGTTTCGCTGGCCGTCGGCGCGTTGTGCGGATTGGTCAACGGCCTGCTGATCACCCGGCTTTCGCTGCCGCCGTTCATTATGACGTTGGGGATGATGAGCGTGGCGCGCGGCCTGGCCTTTGTTGTGTCGAACAGTCAGCCCGTCAAGGTCATTGACGGAATGCGCCAGATTGCACGCGCGCGGCCGCTCGACCTTCCGCTGCCGATCATCCTCATGACCGCCACGTTTCTGATCGGCTGGGCCATTCAGCGACACACGCGGGTGGGCCGCTATGCGACCGCCATCGGCGGCAATGAGGAAGCGGCGCGCCTCAGCGGCGTTCGTATTGACTTGTACAAGATCGCCGTCTATACGATCTGCGGGTTCTTGTCGGCCATCAGCGGCTTGATCATCGCCGGGCGTCTGGCCTATATGCAGCCTCAGGAGGGCGACGGGTTTGAACTCGAAGTGATCGCGGCGGTCGTCATCGGCGGCACCAGCCTCTACGGCGGCGAAGGCTCGATCATCGGCACGTTGCTGGGGACTCTGATCATCGGCGCCGTGCGCAACGGCCTCGACCTGATGGGCATGCAGTACAACTTGCAGAAGATCATCATCGGCGCGATCATCATCGCCGCTGTCTCGCTCGACGTGCTGGCCAAACGCATTGCCGAACGGAAGTCGTGAGAAGGGCATGAGGCGTTATGGCGCTTTGCGCCGCCGGAAAGGGATGAAAGCGAGTGGGATAGGTTGGCAACCTGTCAACGACCAGCCTCTGGCCCAAGCCGGCGGCTCAGACAGGTTGCCCACCAGAAGCGTTTAACAGCGATTTTCGCAGAGTATTTTGCGCGCAAGAGGTTTGATGAAACGTCCTCGGTCTGAGGCGCGGAAACGCTGTGTTTCGGCGGTTTCGGTTCTGTTTCAATCTTATAGGATATGA
>Ga0315274_10003978_pt1 | contig 21840 bp, 45 predicted proteins | sample YL17G02_20_MG_FD_203700 | JGI IMG/M metagenome (GOLD analysis project Ga0315274, IMG submission 203700) | Sediment microbial communities from Yellowstone Lake, YNP, Wyoming, USA - YL17G02_20 | ecosystem: Environmental > Aquatic > Freshwater > Lake > Sediment | place: USA: Wyoming | collected...
CAGGTAGCCCTTGACCAACTCCCTTGGGGGAATGACCAGCGTGTCGTCGCGCTGCGCGACGACCGAGGCCGTCGGGCTGCGGGGCGGGAGCTGGGGTTGGTAGGAGAACTGGACGAACGACCCCTTGACCGAGGCGAGGCACTCCGCTATCTGGTCGAGGGTCGGGAGATGGATTAGGCAAGGTTTCATTGGCGTTCTCTCCTAACTCGCTCGCCCGACCTAACTTGCACCTAACGGGCGCAGGCTAAAGGATTCAAACCTGCCCACTTGACAGGCTAGATATTCGCGGTCTAACTGATGTCCTTTAGGCGGCACTCCAACTTGTCGCCCTTCTTCGTCAATATCTTGGCGACCAGTTCGCTGCCCGAATAGGCGTACTCGATGGAGTTGATGGTTACGACATGGGCGTCTATCTCTACCTCGTCCCCGGCCTGTAAGCCATACTTCCAGAGTTCGCCCCTGCGGTCGGCCTTGAGCGCCAAGTCATGGGCGATGCTTGCTACAATCTTATGGAACTTGGGATGCTTGATGGCCGGGGCGGGGATGCTCTCGGCCTTTAACCTCTCCTCTAACCGCCCCATGATCAGAACGAGCAATCCCTTCGGGGGCAGGATGGCATTAACTCCGACCACCGCCAGGACCTCCTCTATCGTAATCAGCGTCTCGCTCATCGCGCTCATGCGCCTAAGTCCTCACTTTCGGGAGGGATACTCCTCCTCCTCGCCAACCGCCTTGAACGTCGCGAACATCCCCAGGTCGTCCAGCCCGACCTCGACCTCCCGACCCTTGAGCGCCCGCGCCGTATCCCGGCAGGGACGCCAGTCCCCGATGCACTCGACCAGCCGCTTGTCGCCCTGGGAGAACTCCCGGAAGGTGCCCTCCTGGGGGATCTTGGCGTCCGCGGTGACCTCGATGACGACCCCGCCGCAACCGCTCATCCCCATCATCGTTGAGCCAAGAACCGTTCCCTTGAACATTCGCTCTCTCCTTTGGGTTGGCCGGGCGAACTTGCACCTAACTGGCCTTCGCCTCGGCGTCCCCCAGGGCCTCGATGATCTTGTCAAGCTCGTCGCTGGCCCGCTCCATCGCGTGCTTGGCGGCGAACAGTTGGTCGGCGGGGTGCTCCCGGCTGTTGTAGGCGTCCTTCAGTTCCTTGACGATGAACTCGGCCAGCGTGTCGCCCAAGTCGGCGATGGCCTCCAGGTCGCGCTCGGCGGGATCGCCGCGCAACAACTTGTAATGCTCGGCCACGAGGCCATCCGGGTATACCTTGTCAGCGATGGCCACTATCTGGGCCAGCGTCAGGGACTTCCTTTGCCTTGGCATGTCGTTCTCCTTTTCAACTTGAGCCTGACCTAACTTGCACCTAATGCCATTTCCCCTCGTAAAGCTCGCCAGTTGCCTTGTTTACTATGCCTACGGCCCCCTTGTCGTCTGGATCATCCTCGGTATTCAAACTCCCATTCCTTGCTGCATTCTGGGCAAAGCTCTCCGTCCTCGCAACCCTCGGTATCGTTAGCCCCCTGGCACTCTGAGCAGAAATGCCTTCCGCACTTGGTACAAGTAGCGGCGTGTCCTTGGCCGTCGGACTCCTTCCGCCAAGTCTCGTCATAATTCTCGTGGACGAACCTCGTCCCGCATCCATCGCAGGTCAATACCTCGACCTCGACCTTCTTGGTGGAAAGCATGTTAGTCTCCGGCGTTCAGCTTCTCGCAGAGGGCGTCAACCTCGGCGGGCGTCAATGGCTTGGCGTCCTCGAACTGAGGAAATGCCGTCTTGATTTCCCGAAGGGAAAGCTCGTGCAGGCAGCCTTCCTGCCAGTTGCGAAGCGCGGCCAGGATGGTGGCCAGTTCCCGCTTGTTCAGGTTGGGGTTTGACGTGGGCATGTCGTTTTGACTTCCTGGTCTGACCTAACTTGCACCTAACTCGAACAAGAAGTGCCGCTTCTTGCCCTTTTTAGCATCAGGAACCCGTCCCTCGAGTTGGCGTCCGTTACCCTCCGGGCTTCTTCGGATGATGGGGGAGGTCGCTCATGCCGTCCTCGCCGGGCCTATCTTGCACCTAACTTTTTTAAGTCGGCGGTAGCTTCCTCTAAAACCGCATCTAGTTTAGCGACGGCGTCTATGGCCTTCTGGATGGCTTGGACGGAGTTGGAGAGGTGCTGGTAGGCTTGCCGGATGTTCTTGTCCGTGTCATGGACGAACTGTTCCCTTCCGTCCTTGACCATCTCCGTCATGTTCAGGGCGTCCTGGGCCTTGCGAACGTCCACCAGGGCGTCGGCCAACACGTCAACGATTACCATGTCCTGTCCTCCTCTTGGGCCTTGTTATTTTGCATCTAACCCGTACCCAAAGGCAGCAGGGGTCGTTGTCGAACTTGGCCATCAACTTGTCCTACCCGAAGCTGACGAAGAACTTGCGCTCCCAGTTCTTCTCGCCGAGCTTCTTGGCCCCATCGGAGAGACGCCAGAGGCCGTCAACGTGCCAGTACGCGCCGTCTACCTCGTCGTAGCGGTCGCCGTCGTCCTCCTGGTTATGGAAGCCCAACTCGAGGGCCAGCCCGGGGAACTTGGCGGCGAAGGCGGACTGGAGGGCCTTGAGGGCCTTCAGGATGGCCTTGTCCCCCTTGTCCTTCTTGCTCATGTCCCCCGCCTGGATGGCCTGGGCCACGCCGTCGAGGACGGCATGATTGCTGTACTCGATGGCCTCCTCCAGGTCGGCGTATTCCTTGGGGAACAACTTGCGAATGGCGTCCGGCGTGATCATGTCGGCGAAGTTGGAAGCGTAACCCATGCTCATCGGCGTTCTCCTTTGACTTTTCAGCCTGACCTAACTTGCACCTAATCGGTGATCTTGAGCGCCCCTACGGGCGGGACTTTGTCGGGGAGCAGATTCTTGACGGCCCGCAGGAAGTCAAGTGGGACTCTCTTGTTCTCGTCTCTTGGCGGCACGACGCCACGGTCGAGGAACTCCTCCGATTCCCATGCCTGCTCGACGAGGGGCCGGAGATCACTGACCAGGACGAAGTCGTCCCCGTCGGCGGTAGCCATGTTGACTTGCGGTTCCTTCATGCCTGGTCGGAAGCTGACGTTCTCGGCGTTGTAGTCGTACCTGGCCTCGGAATGGCGGTCGAAGGCGACCTGGTTCTCGACGCAGAACCGCTCGATGGCGTCAAACTCGCCAAGGCGGGCCTCGTCGTCCTGCAATACCAGCGTGCCGGAGTCGCCTACTCCCTTGAGCAGGTCAGCCTCGCCTTGGGGCCAGGTAAGAAGGCCCCTCAAGCATGGCCGGTCAACCCCGATGGCCTCGCAAAGCCCTTCCACTAATCGGCGGGGGATGTCGCCCCCAATCTCGATGGTCGCCGGAATCAGATCGCTCATCGTCGTTCTCCTCCAGCCTCGGCCAGCCTAACTTGCACCCAACTTCTTTTTGCCGGGCCAGACCATCTTCTCGCCCGGCCCATTCCGCTCTAGCTTCGCGACGACCTCTACCCTTTTAGGGTTGCCGATGCCGAACGTCATGTTGCTTGTCTTCCTAATCCCAGCGCCCGACCTAAGTTCCACCTAAGCCGTGGACACGGCGAGGACCGCCTGGCGCTCCTCGACCGACCAGTTTCCGTTGTCCCATTGGACGAGCATCGGTTCCTTGACGGTAGTATGAAGGCGCGGGTCGGTGGATATGTCCCGGCCCCAGCCCTCCCAGGCCGCGAACAGGGTACTTCTGACGCGCCGGAAGCCGTTGTCCTTGTAGAACTGGACGGCCCTGGCCTTGTAGAAGTCCTGGTAACTCATGCCTCTTGCCTCCAATTCTAATCCCCTGGCCAGCTTGAAGCTGCCGACGAACTGAGTATCATAACCCATCGTTAGCCTCCCTTGAGTTCCAGTTCCTTGTCCACCTAACTCGCTCGCCCGACCTAACTTGTACCTAAACAGGGACGCAAGGGAGACGGGCCTCGACGACGGCGACGTATGCCTCGCCGTCAACCTCCCAGTAATACTTGCCCAGGAGCGAGTCCCCAGGCTCAATGACGCTGACCTCGTTGCCGCCCTCGTCGAACAGGACGGGATCGACCCAAGGCCCGCCGCCCGAGGTCTCGGCGTTGCAGACCTTGATGTCGGCCTGGAACCCGTTCCTGAAGCGAGCCGTGAAGGTCTCTATGACCCCGTCCGGGGCGGTCTGGTCGTCCATCTTGCAAGCCTTGAGGAGCTTCCGGTAGAAGTCGGCCTTGTGCCTGGGGATAACGACCTTGGCCCGGTGGATCTTGGCGAAGCTGCCGGGGTAGCCTTTGAGCGTCCTTTTCATCTTCATCCCTATTGGTCTCCTTTGGAGTTCTCGCCTGACCCAACTTGCACCTAATAGGGACGGCTCGGCGTTTTGAAAGGAAGGATGAGCCGGAGGGAGTCCCTTGCCCTTAGTCCCTTTCGTCCCCTCGACGGGGCGGGTCAGGAGGGCCGTCGTTTCTCAATCGCCTCATCCCCTTGATTATCCTTCGGTGAACTTCGTCCTGCCAATAGCCCCCGCAACGCCTGCACGTCCGGCGAACGGAACAGCGTCCCTTCTTCTCCCCGTCCCCGTCCGCGACTTTCCGCTTGGCCTCCTTCTCGTCCTCGGCCTTGATCTTGACGGTCTGGACGTGGACCTCGCGGACAAACACCACGAACTCGCTTGCCATGTTTTCTCTTTCCTGCTCGCCCTTGGCTTTCCAGCCCGGCCTAACTTGCACCTATTCCTCGTCCTCAATCTCGTTCTCAACCGCCTCGATGATGTCGCCGCCGTCGTCCAGCATGAAGAAGCCCGGCTCAGAGCCAACGTCATAGAGGGCGTCGGCGGCTTGCTTCCCGTCCAGTTCCCGCCGCCCCTTCTCCTCTACCGACCCGACGCAATCGCCGTCCCTGATGGCGAAGGCCATGTCCTCAAGGGAGCCAAGGACGAATGGCTCCTCGGATAACACCCGCACCTCGATGATGGTCTCGTGGAACTTCCGCTTCGTCATGGCCTCTCCCTGGGAATTGGTAGCGGGCAGGTGAATCGCACACCTGTTGTTTGGGTATGAGCCAAACCAGAGCACTAGCCCTAGCCGCCCGCGACCTCGTTGTTCGCCTGCGCCCGTCCTTCAGCGTTGATGTTTGTGGGCGTAATAGTAGTCCGACCCCTCGCCCAACATCTTTTCCTCTCGGCGTCTCGCGTCCCTCGACGGCTTACTGGTCATGGCTTGAAGAGCCTCGCAAGTAGTCTTGAGCTTCAGGTTGACCTTCTCCTCGACCGTCAACTTGGTCTTTTTGGCCTTCTTTTTCTTCATGTCTTGCTCCTTTGCCTGGCTCGCCAGACCTAACTTGCACCTATCGGCGTTTGGCGGGGAGACCGCGCCCGCTTTACCGAGTCCCCCTCCGGGCGTTCATGGTAGCGGCCAACTCTGGCAAGTCAAGCAGCTTCTCCCACTTGGCCCACTGGTTGATCCCGCCCTTGTAGTCCTTGCGCCCCTGGCAGGTTCGCCAGTACCAGTAGAAGAAGAAGCTCGATTGCTCCAAGCAGACATAAATGTGATCGCTGTGCAAGACGACTTCCCCGGAACAGGCGATCCCCGCGCGGTTGCCCCGAATCTCACATTGGCCGGGGGCCAATCCCAACTCCCCCGCCAAGTCCTTCAAGGCCAGCCGACAAAGCTCCATGAAGCGGGTCTTTCTCGCCGCCGCCTCGTTGGTATAGGCGTTGATGCACCCGCCCGTCGCCAGCTTGACCAACTCCTCGACTTGCTTCTTGTTGGACTCGCAGGCCGCAATTCCCGACCCCGCCCGAACAGGACTAGCACCCGCTGGGTCGCGGGCCACCGCCGCCGCCTGCCGGCGCGCTTCCAGCGCCGCCGACCGTGCCGCATCCGCAATTTTCTTGAAGTCAGTCATTCTTCCCGCCTTTCCTTTTGCCTATCTCTCCAGCTCCCTCGCCCGGCCTAACTTGCACCTAAGAGACGTTGGGCATGGGCGGCGCGGCGCTCGCTCCTTGGAACGACCCTGTCATGCCGCCGCCTCCAATGTCCGCCCCGCCGCTTCTGGTGGCGGGGACAATCAACATGCGGGGCGACCAGGACATCGGGCTGATGGTCGAGTTCGGCGTCAATCTCGGAGTTGAACTGCGAGGCGCTGACGTCCACGACCAGGGCGGGGCGACCAGGGCGGCGAACCTCGACCCAGTAGTGCAGGGGGTTGAGCTTCGCCTGCTCCATCTGCTCCTCGCTGTCCCATTCGTCCACGTCCCAGTCGTCGTAGAACTCCTCGTTGGGGGAGTCTACCTGAAACATCCCTCGAACGACCCGGCACTCGTATTCCCGTTCCAGGTGCGAATGAAGGACGGTCGAGGCCTCGAGGCATAGCCCTATCAGGCGGTCGTTCTCCCAGTCCTCGTCCTCGTCGGGTTGCAACCCCCCGCCACCCAGGAGGGACTTCCTGACTTGGGCCGCGATGGCCTTGATTCGCTGGATTACATCGTCGCTCATGCTGGCCTCGCCCGGCCCAACTTGCACCTAAGAGTCGTTGGGCATGGATGGCTCGTCGCCGCTGCCTCCACAATGTCCGCTCTCCCGGACTAACTTCGCATGGCTGCCTTCCTTTGACTTGGGACGGGTTTATGAATGAGGCTCTAGCCTGTAACGAGGGGCGGGCCTGGCAGGCTTCAAGTTGTTCTTGAGGATGAAGGCGTCCACGAGGCGCTTGCTCTCTATCAACCCCAGGTTGGTTTGCTCCCTGACCCATTTGACGGAAGGAAGCAGGCCGTTTTCCTCTACAATTCGCCTCAGCATGGCGGGGGCGAGGACTTCGGCGGAGAGCAGCGTCCAACCCTTGAGACCCGAGTCGTCCAACACGGTAGCATAGCCCACTGGCTTCCCGTTCTGGTCAAAGAGGTCTTGGTAATGGCCGGGGCTGAAGTGTGGGTGGCCATCCAGCCGGGTCGCCAACTCCCGCAATATCCAGGCGGTCTCGCCCGATCCAAGCACTTCCCTATGAACATGGATTATGAGGTTCATGGTTGACCTTTCTTTGTTCCATTCGGCGGGCCAGCGAAGCACCTAACTTCTAAAAACAGGGAGGGCGCGCTCGGAAAGCCCGCGCAGCGCCTCCGGCCTGACGCGCAGTTCGGCCTTCGTGTTGACCTTGTTGACATTCTGCCCGCCCGGACCGCCAGAGCGCGCGAAGTGGAAGCACAGTTCGCCGACGCCGGCATACACGCCCGGCGCAAGTTCGACGCCGGGGTTTGGGGTTTCGTTCATATCTTTTCCCCGAAACCCGGACCCCGGAACCCCGCTACGTTCCTTCCGGGCGCATGAGGGGGAACGGGATCACGTCGCGGATCGAGTCGGCGTTCGCCAGGAGCATCACCACGCGGTCAATGCCGATCCCCAAGCCCCCCGCCGGCGGCATGGCGTGATCGAGAGCGTTGAGAAAGTCCTTGTCTATCAAATTTTCAGGCGCTTCAAGCTTTTCTCTCATGCGCTTTACTTCCGGTCCAATTTGACCGGATTCAGCCCCCTTCAAAACCTCATGTGCTTCGTCAGACCAGCTCTTAGGAGGCAAACCATCGGCTAGACCTTCGATTTTCAGCAGTAAAGCGTTTAACTGATTAAACAATTCGCCCGATTTACCAACCTTTGCCGTGCGCAAAACATAGCCCCAATCCTTGCGATTTTGTGTTTCAAGCCGTCGCCGTTGCTCAGTTGAATCGTTTAACTCCGAATACGCGTTGGCGATTTCCATGCCGGCGGCGAAGGTCTCGAAACGGTCGGCCAGCTTGGGACTCCCCGGGTGCGCCTTGCAGCCGGTCTTTCCATCCATCGTCACGGAGAAGTCAGTTTGGCCTTCATTCTTGGCGAGCGCCTTGCAGAGCGGACTCATCTCGATTGGCTGGTTGATGACAAAGCAGGCGTCCTGCAAGTGCTCCTCGCAATACTCGCTAAAGACAGTATCTATTCTCTCGACAAGAGACATATCCTTGGCGCTGATTCCTCTTTCTAAAAGTTTTTTAACCAAACCTGAAGAATCATTTGTCTCCACGCTTGCGTATTTCCGCATTAGTTCGGAATAATCGAGGCGCGGCCAGGGCGCGCCGAGTTTCACCGGCTTCCCGCGCCACTGCACGGTAGTGGAGCCGGTCAGTTCCTGCGCGAGGCCGCTCACCAGCGTCTCGGTCAGCGCCATCATGTCGCGCAGGTCGGCGTAAGCCTGATAGACCTCAACCGTGGTGAATTCCGGGTTATGCCGCGCGTCAATGCCCTCGTTGCGGAAGATACGGCCAAGTTCGTAAACCTTTTCCAGGCCGCCGACCATCAGCTTCTTGAGCGGGATTTCCGTGGCGATGCGCATATACATCCGCATGTCGAGCGCGTTCAGTTTGGTCTCGAAGGGCCGCGCCGCCGCGCCGCCGGGGATCGTCTGGAGCACCGGCGTCTCCATTTCGAGGAAGCCGCGCCCGTCGAGGAAGCTGCGCACGCGCGAGACGGCCTTGGCGCGCAGGATGAACGTCTTGCGCGAGTCGGGATTGGTGATGAGGTCCAGATACCGCTGGCGGTAGCGGAGTTCCTTGTCGTGGAGGCCGTGGAATTTATCCGGCGGCGGCGCGAGGCACTTGCTCAGGATTTTTACGCTCGTCGCCCAGACGGTCGGCTCGCCGCGCTGCGTGTAAGCCAGTTCGCCCTCGATGCCGAGGATGTCCCACAGGTCGAGCGTCTCGCGCAGGAGCGGCAAGGAAGCCGAAGTTTTATCCGCCGGGATTTCCTCGGGCAAAAGCTGGTTCCAGAGCGCGACCTGGATTTGCGCGCCCTGGTCCTGGACGGTGAGGAAGATGAGTTTCTTCGACTGGTCGCGGCGGAGCATGACGCGCGCGGCCAAACGAAAGATTTTGCCCCCCTCAATTTTATTCTCGTGGCTGGGCGTCTCGCCCTCTTTGAGCAGCGGGAATTTCTTACGGATCTCCTCGATGGCAACCGTATCGGGGAAGCGCCCGCCCCAGGCCGCGCCCGCCCCCATTTTATCTTCGTATTTTTTGAGTTTCTCCAGGCGCTCCTGCTTGAGCACCTCCAAGCTGCTCTTGGTGGCCTGTTGTTGTGGCACGGGCTTATTAGCCCGTGATTCATTTTCCTGTGACGCAGGCGCGGGCTTGGCCGGCTGCGGAGGCGGCGCTATGCCCAGGCGTTCGCGCGCGGCTTCGAAGGCGGCGTGGATTTCGGCGCTGAGTTCGTTGGCGCGCTTGCCGGTGACGGGGCGGTCTTCCTTGGGAATCTCGCCCATGCGCCCCAGCAGGGCCTTAAGCTTGCCGCGCGAGCCGAGGTACTCGACGCGCGCCGCTTCCATCGCTTTCGCGTCCGTGGCCGCCGCAAAGGCCGCGACCGCCGCCGCGCGCAGTTGTTCCAAGTCATCCAGCAAAGCCATCTTTTCTCCCAGCCCCAGCGCCACCTCGCGGAAGTTCTCGGCGTAGGTTGCCGCTTCCATGCTTATCATCTTCGTTCTCTCCTTGTCCGGGGTTGAAGGCGGGCCAGCGAAGCACCTAACTTTCCTGGCGCATGACCTTTCTCCTAATGCTCGCTCGGTAGAAGGATGACCATGCAAGGAGCGTTCGTCTCGCCCCGCTCGACCCATAGCTTGACCTCGCCCAGGGGGAAGTCCGTATGGGGAATCCCCTGCCGGATGGCCACGTCCCCCGAGTCCCGCTCGCACTCCAGGACGGCGGACTTGTCGGCGTTGACCTTGAGCGTCCAGAACTGCATGTCCCGCAACATCGAGTCCTTGAGGCACCTCGGCTGATGGCTGGCGATGGCGTCCAGGAGCCAGAAGGCCCCGGCGCTCTCGGCCAGCCAGATTGCCCCGTCCGTCGCGACGATCCGCTTGCCGAACAGGATGCTCCAGACGTGGTATTCCATCGTCCCCGTGAAGCCATTCATCCCAGACTTGAGATCGGTCGCGCTCAACATGGCTTTCCTTTCGAGCTTAGAACCTGCCAATCATGCCTGCAAAACAAGCTCATCAACCATCGCATGTTCTCTCTCCTTGACGTTAGAGCCAAGCCAATCAAGCACCTAACGGCCTCACTTCCGCTTCGTCAGCCATGCTTGTTTCCCCTTTCGGCACTGACGGCGGGCCCTTGGGCTACTTCTTGGCCTTGGCTTCGGGGACTGGCGTGGGGCGCTTGATGTCCACGCCGGACTTGGCGGCCTTCTGGTAGCAGTCCTCCGCAGAGAAGCTGGACACGACGAGTTGGGCGGGGGAAACCACGCCTTCCCGTGTTTCCGCCTTCTTGAGGTCGTAGCGACCAGTTTCCTCGTTGAGGGTCATGGTCCAGGCGACGCCGTCCTTGTCGGCCTTCTGGGTCACGAAGTCGGGCTTCTTGGGTTCCTTTTGCACTTGCTTCCCCTTTCGGGAGCTAGAGTATCCGGGACTATTCCTCGTCCTCCACGCCGGTCCTTTTTCTCCTTTGCCCTTGAATGGCCCTTCTACTCGTCCTCGTCTCGCTCGGCCCCGCCGAAGCGGGCGCCATTTCCCGGGCCATCTCCTTGCCGGTCTGGATTGCGTAGTGCCGGAGCCGCCGCAAGCCAACCCCCTCATGGGGCTTAACCATGAGCTTCGTCCGACAAAAACCACACCAACAAAACCCCACCTCTCCGTTCTCATTCGGCCTGGAAAAGACATATCGTTCCAGGAATACGTGCCCGCACAAACATTGGGCCGGAAAAGAAACCTCCAACGGCGCTTCGACTCGCTTCCCGTCCATGACTCGCCTCTCTTTCCGCTCCTGACGACCAGCCAGTCAAGCACCTAAAATGAAATAGGGGAGAGGCCCTTGCCTTGTTTCTCGGGTTCCAGCGTCAATTCCTCGGCGTTGACCATCCCGCCGACCCGCAGGGCGCGAGCGCAGAGCCGGGCTATCGCCTCCTGGTCACGCGCGCTCGCCGGGGGCAGACCCGCCCGCCGCCGCTCGTCCAGGACCAACAGCCCCAGGCGGACTCGCTGATGCGAGCCAGCGCCCTTGTAGTCATGCGCCTTGCCCCCCACGACGACGGTTGCCATGACGTTCCCTCCGGCGTCCGGCCAGTCAAGCACCTACCGGCGCTTGCCGGGACAACGCCCCTTGATGTGGTTCCGCCCCTCGACCTCGTACTCGAACCAGTCCATGAAAGAATACCACATGTCAGTATGAATGGCGAGGTTCGTCGGCGTTTGCCCGTATTCTGCGAACGAGCCTTCCGGGTCTGGCAGGCCAACCAGCCGCCCGGCGTAATCCTCCGGGTGATGCGGCCTCCCATCGGCCTCGGCTATCTTCTGCGCCCATCCTTCGCTCACGGCGTTATGGCGAAGGCCCTCTCCAACCGGCGGGCCTCGCGCTTGCGCTGCCAATACTCCCGAACCCTGGCCCGCCAGGCGTTAGAGAACTCGTCCCCAGGCGGCGGAACCATGTCCAGGTACTTCAGCGGGCAGCCATGATGATACGGCCCGCAACTCTCGTCCATGTCCTTGTAACCCCACTCCCCCCCGGCCCGGCGGATCATGGCCACCAGGATGAACCGCTTGCTCTCGGGGGCCTTGTCGGGGGCCTGGGTCTCGCTCTCGAGGACGGCGTACAGGACGCCCGCCCAAGGGCTTCCCTTGAACGTCCTGGCGAGGCAGCGGAACAAGCGCCTGCCACCACCAGCGAGAGGCTCCTGGTCGTCCTTCGTCAACTCGTCAATGACCTGCTTGCGGGTATGGCCTATCGGGAATGTCCAACCCATGACTCGCCTCTCTTTCCGCTCCTGACGACCAGCCAGTCAAGCACCTAAAATGAAATGGGGGAGAGGCTTGACGCCCCTCCCCCGATGCGCCCGGAACCCCAGGAGGATATTCCACTCCCGTGCGCCGGGCTTAGCGCAACCCAGGGCCAGGAACGACCTCAACCGCCAACTCCGCCCTCACGTTGATCTTGCCAGAGCGGGTCTTGGGGGGCAACGTCGCCAACATGCTCCTGACCTTGTCCTCCGCCGCCGCCGACCTGCGGAGCAAGTCCTTGAGATGCTCGTCGCCCTTCTCCTCAAGGGCGATGGCCTCGGTCATGGCCTCGGCCACCAGGTTGATGATGTTGTCGCCGACCGCCCCCGCCTTCTCCAAGGCGAGCATGAGCGCCGGTATGACCGGGATGGAAGTCGTCGGGACGTACTGCTCGTCCTCGGACTTCAGCAACTCCCCGTTGACCTCGATGACGACCCGCGAGCCGCTCACGTCATAGCGGCCAGGGGGGATCTCGCCGTCCGCCGCCAACCGACGGCGGATCGCCTCCAAAACAAGCGTCCGATGCAAGTCCATGCTCGTCCTCCGTTTCCAGGTCGCCTCGGCCAGCCTATCAAGCACCTAACCTCCCGGCACGCCAGCACTGGACGGGATTTGCCCCCCATGCCCGATATTTCCTCTCGGGCTGGAGCCTTGGCAGGGCAGCCTCGGGACGTGACCCGGCGAGTTTGGACCTCGCCAGCGGGGGGCTTCCCGCGCTTGGATTCCCGTCCGCTCCCCCCGGCCAGCCTAACTTGCACCCAACTCGAGTTAGGTGCTTGACTGGCCCGCCGCCAGGGATGGAAGGAAGAACGAAGATGGCCACCGACTACAAGATCGAATGGCGGGACGGGCAACCCAACCTTGTCCCCCTCGCCCCCCTCTCCGAGCGGCAGGCCCAGGCCCACAAGTTCCTGGCCGATGCCCAGCGAGCCGCCGCCCGAGACCTCAAGCAGCAACTCAAGGCTCCCTGGGTTCGACAAGCGGCCCAGGCCGACCTCAAGGAGTTCTGCGCCCTGGACGAGCAGGAGGCCGAGCAGGTCGTCAGGGAGTTCTGCGCCGCTTAGGTGCAAGTTAGGCCAGTCCCCTCGGGCGGAAGGAGAAGATCCATGATCAACATCAGCAAGCCCGAGAACCGCTACTGCGGCCCCTGCCTCCAGACTACCCGACACGAGCCGTACCTCGTCAAGGGAGTGGCGTTCTTCGTCTGCTCCCAATGCCAGCGGGAGAAGTTCCCCGTCCGGGCGCTCCCTGCCCCGCCCCCGGTCAAGGGATTGCGCCTCGTCGTCGCTTAGGTGCAAGTTAGGCCGGGCGAGCAAGGAAGGAAAGGAGAAAAGCCCAATGAACAAGCCCAAGAAGGTCGTGACCGGCCAATACAACCGCCTCGTGTACGAGGTGTTCCTGGACGGGCAACAGGTCTGCTCCTGCGGGAACGCCCACGGGGACAGCACCCTGGTAGTCCCCGCCAACGAGGGGATCGGCCTCAAGACCCTGCGCCGGTTCTGCGCCAAGACGACCCGAGAGATCGCCAACGAGAGCAAGGCCAGGTACGGCGGGATCGAGCGGGTGGCGGACTCCCTCTCGGACGCGGAGTTCGGACAGGTGGCGGACTCCCTCTCGGACGCGGAGTTCGGACGGGCCAACGATTAGGTGCTTCGCTGGCCCGGCCTGGATGAATGTAAGGGTTAGGTGCTTGACTGGCCCGCCTGAGACTAAGACAAGGACAAGGAGAACCAGACATGGCAGCCAACAAGATCGAGAAGCCCAGGTTCGCCCCCCAGGAGGCCGAGAAGGACGGCGTCCTCTGGACGCTGGACTTCGACGAGGGGAGCCAGCGGTACGACCTCAAGACGAGCATCGCCAGCGGCGCGAACGAGAACTTCCCGCCCCCCCCGCCGAGAAGCCCAAGATGCCCCAGATGTTAGGTGCTTGACTGGCCCGCCTCGCAAGATGAAAGGAAGGCCAACCCATGAAAAACCAAGCCGAGACCCGAACCGCCGACAAGCCCGGCCTGTTGGACTTCCACCTGATGAAGTTCCAAGAGGACGGCTGGCCCCAGGAACTGCTCGACAAGGCGGGCAGGATATTCACCGTCTGCCTGTACGACGCCTCGGAGTGCACCCATTGTTGCGAGATCACCCCTAGCCATTGGCTCGTCCCCCTCTACCATACGACGGAGAAGCCAATCCCCGAGGAAGTCCAAGACCAGATAGACGAGGCCGACCTGGAACCCTTCTACGTCCACTGCCAGGACTGCCGGAGCGATTTCCACATCGGCAATCCCCTCAAGGACGAGGATAGGAACAAGTCCTGGAAAGAACTGTCCATGTCCTATGACGACGTGATGGAAGGACTCAGGGAATACGAGGCTTGCAACTGGAGATTCTAGGAACATGACCGCCGTCTCCGTCGTCGTCGGCGATTAGGTGCTTGATAGGACAGCCATGAGGGATGAAAGGAATACCAACCCATGAGATTCATAATAGAAGTCCCCGAGAACCACGTCCAGCTATACGAGGTCGAGGCCCAAAGCTTCAAGGAAGCCCAGGCCAAGGCCAAGGTCCTGGCATCTGCCCCAGATGCGGGAAAGCCCTGACTTACCCCAACCCGGCGCAATTCACGGATTATGCGACCATAACTTACTACTGCAAGTGCAAGTATGGATTCAAGGACCAGGAAGTTCATAACCTCGAGACTAACGGCTGGTGTCAAGATTAGGTGCTTCGCTGGCCCGGCTGATAACCCAAGGAAAAGAACGACATGCGGACAGAAAACAAGAACAAGAGACGGAAGCTGACCCAGGAACAGAAGGCGACCTACCTGCGGAAGCGCAGCGTCCGCCATGACCCCTCCTGCCCGTATTGCGGCAGCGACCGACTAATCTCCCGGGATCCCCAGGAGAGGGACGCCGCCATCGTGCAGCGGTTGATTACCTGCATTGACTGCGCCCGCAAGTGGTACGACCTCTACAAGATTGCCTTCGTCGAGGAAGAATAACCCGAGTTAGGTGCTTCGCTGGCCCGCCTTCAACCCCGGACAAGGAGAGAACGAAGATGATAAGCATGGAAGCGGCAACCTACGCCGAGAACTTCCGCGAGGTGGCGCTGGGGCTGGGGCTAAACCTGCCGCTGAGGCTGCCCCTCAGAAGGCTCCTGTACGCCGCTCGCCAGGCAGCCCTCGACCAGAACCACGCCCAGGCCGGCCTGCTCGTCGGCCAAGTCCTCGCGGCCCTGCCCAAGTCCTGCCGAGAGGAACGGGAGAGGCTCGCGGAGACGGTCAAGGGACTGGACGAGGTCTCAACCCGGGAACGCCAGGAGAACGAGATCAACCTGGCTTGCAAGACGCCCATTGGTCGTTAGGTGCTTGACTGGCCCGCCAGCTTGATCCCACGCAGGAAGCCCCGATGCGGGCCGCAACAAAAAGGGGAAGGAAGCGGGCCGAGAGGCTCCCCCCATCTCAACCCAGGGCCGAGGGGAAGAAACGAAGGTTCCTTCCCCTCCCTGTTTTTAGAAGTTAGGTGCTTCGCTGGCCCGCCGTCAACCCCGGACAAGGAGAGGCGATCATGCCCGGATGCTTCAACAACGAGGACGCCCCCTGGCTCGACGAGGACCAGTGGCTCGAGGACGCCTACTTCCTCTACATCATCCCCAACCCCAGGCACGGTCACGCCGAGGTCGAGGGGCCGGACAACGAGACCCTCGACAAGATCAACGCCATCCTCCGGGAGAAGCCGGAAGGAGAATGGGAACTGACCCCTGACGAGGTCAAGAGACTGGGCCTGACCCAGGTTGACGATTGCCTCAAGCGGTTCAACTCCCATGACGGCCATTATCACGCCTAGAAGTTAGGTGCTTCGCTGGCCCGCCGAGAACCCCATGAGAGAAGATTAAGGATCGCCAGGGGATAAGGGAGGAGCGGTCGAGGCGCCGTGTCTCCCCCCTCCCTTTCCCCGAATACCATCAAGCAAGAGGCCAACATGATACCTCACAAGAAAGGGGCCAATAAACCATGATGACTTTTGAGATTCGAGATGGAATTCTACATTGTAAGAATGGCTGCACTTGGGATTATACTTGGGCGGAAGTACACAATAAATATGAACTTATGCGCTATGTAGCTAAACAGCAAGGACGGATTATTCAAGGTTTTGGTTATCCTACTTGCGGATTTTGCCAGAAGTATTTTGAGGCGCACTGTGTAGGCTGCCCTATTTTTGATTACACGGGCCAATCGAGCTGCCGGGGAACGCCCTTTGATGCCCTTGACAATGAGAGGGATTTTACGCATTGGCTTGAGTTGCTGGATAAGTTGATTGCGTTCCTGCATAAAGTTGAGGACGGCGGAAGGGAATAGTTCGTCCATGACACGGACAAGAACATCCGCAAGCCTACCTTCGTCGGCTCGTCTTGACGACCATCGCCGCCAACGCAAGCAAGAGGCCAACATGACAAGGCTCGAACGCCTCAAGCAACTGGCCCGCGAGTTCGCCGAGGAACAAGGCCATCGCCTCGGCCAGTTCAACGAGGTCGCCATCGCCGCCCCAGGCCGCATGGGAAACCCCTTCCACGTCGCCTACTGCCAGGTCTGTTGCAAGCAAGCCCTCATTGACCCCTGGCCCCCCAACGGAACCCCAATCCGAGGCGAGGCCGTCCAACTGGATTGCGCCCAGCAAGCAAGCGCCTGACGTTAGGTGCTTCGCTGGCCCGGCTCCAGGCTGAACGACAAGGCAAAGGAGATTGAAATGCCCAAGCTGGAAGACGTCCAGGATTGCCAAACGATCGGCGACCTTCAGGCCCTGAAAATCGGCAGGCTGGAATACGACGTCGGAAGCCGGGGGGGAACCCTGGGATTCGCCGCCGTAAACGTCGCCGAATACGTCGGCTGCGACCCCTCCGCCCTGCCCCGGAAGTACGGCTGCTTCTGTAACTACCTTGGAGGCGGAGTCCGGGGATCGGTAATGATGAGCCGACACGACCCGAGCTTGACCGGCCCCATCGCCGACCTCCTCGACGCCCTCGCCCAAGCCTGCCAGCGGGCCTACCTGAACGCCGAGAACGGGCTGAATGACGAGCATGACGAGAACGATGAGCCGAATTGGGACGCCAAGGCCACCAAGGCCGCGAGAAACGCTGGCATGACCTCGGCTTATTAGATGCTTGACTGGCCCGCCGTCGAAACGAAAGGGGAACGAACAATGTTGACCGCCCAGAAGACCAACTTCGGCTTCGTCGTCATCAATGACGCCCAACGGCTTGTCAAGACGACCATCGCCGCCAACGGCCAGGCGACCCAAGAAGAAGTCTCCATCCCGGGCTTGACCCCGGAACGCTTCCCTGTTCTCGCCGTCGCCTACCAGGGAAACAACTCCTGTGACTGCGACTGCGCCGCCGGGATTCAACGCTGGCATGGCCCCAAGAGCGTCCAGGTAGTCTCCAAGGCGCTCCGTAAGATGGGCTTGGATTACGAGAAGCTCATGGCCCATGCCCGCAAGGTCAAGGGCGGCTTGGCCCCCCGCTTCTGGTAAGAAGAACAAGTAAGTTAGGTGCTTCATAGGCCCGCCTTCATTCCCGGAAGGAGACAAGCATGAAGAAGAACCTCATCGAGAAGGACAAGGCCAACGTCAACCGGGAGAAGGCCCGGGAGAACATCCTCCAGGCGGCCCTCAACCCCGTTACCAGCCCCGCCGCCAAGAAGCCCCAAGCCCAGGCCGACTGGGAACAGGAAGTCCATCCGTAGGACATCAGGGAGCGGAAGCGCCGCAGGTGCGGCCCCCAGAGCGCCGCTCCCCAAGTTAGGTGCTTGACTGGCCCGGCTCAGGACAGAGAGAGAGGAAAACAAATGAGGAAAACGACCAAGAAGGCAAGGACGACCCCGCCAGGGGCTGGACAGCCTGGCATCTGCCCCCGGTGCGGGAAAGACCTGACTTACCCCAACCCGGCAGGCCAGCCCGATGGGGGCACCTTAACTTACTACTGCAAGTGCAAGTGCGGGTTCAAGGGCCAGGAAGTCCATAACGTCGAGTTCTCCCACTTCGAGACGGCCTGAGTTAGGTGCTTGACTGGCCCGCCAAATAGGACAAAGGAGAACGCTATGGATCCAACCGCCCATTCAATCGCCACCCTCATCGGCACCGTCGCCCTCTGCGATGACCTGCCCCAACTCCAGGCCGTCGCCAAGGCCGTCAAGGACAGGCTCGCCGCCCTCGCCTGCCGGACGCTCCGCCCCGGAGTCCTCGTCCATTACGCCCACAAGAGGGGGACGACCTACAACGCCATCGTCCAGAACGCCCCGTCCGGCCCGACCGGGCGAGTCAACGTCCTCATCGTTGACCCGTCCTTCCCCGGCAGAGGGCGCTCCTGGCGAGCGCCCTCTGCGAACATGACCCCCATGACCGACCCCGCCAGTAAGGTAATCGCCCAGGCCCAGGCCGACAAGCTCCGCAAGGAACAGCCCTTCCTGTTCCATTAGGCCAGAGTTAGGTGCAAGTTAGGCTGGCCGACCGGGTTAGGACGATGCCCAGGTCCACGCCAGGAACCAACCGCTTCCCCGCCAAGTGAGCCGTCGGGGACTGCTCAGCCGGGAGGCTGGTCGCTACCCACCCGGCCCTGCCAGGGCCGAACCCCCAGGACCGACCTCAACAGGAGCAGCAGGATGGCGCGGATGCTGCTCCTGATAGATAAGTTAGATACGTTCAAAAGGGGTTTAGGAGCAGGGGGGAGGGGTATGTCCCGTATTCTTCTTCCTAAAAAGGGGACCCATTCTTGGGTCCCCTTTCCTTGGCTTAAAATGCGAGAGGTTTTTGGGTCAAAAAAACTGGAAATTTTTGGTTTGGTACAATTTGCAACCTTGGCAGGGACAAGAGTATAGGAAAAATTTGCCCTCATAAGCAAACTCAGACATATTGTTATGGGGAAGGCATATAGCCGGGGGGATCAAAAGAGCAGATGGGACCCATTGAAAAGAAACGCCCCCTCGGGATATAAAATTTTTGGTTTGAGCTTGAAAATAATTGGAAATTTTTAGTTTTGGGGGGTCAGGCCGGACTGCCCGGCCTCCGAGCTGGATAATGGATCCCGGCATGTTCGGGGTCGGACAGTTCATACCCGGCCCAGGGCAGTTGGCAGACGATCTCCATGTCCTCCTGCTGGATGCTAATCTTCCCGCCTGGGGCCATCTGCTCTTTGAGCGGCTTTGCGGACGAGGCCGGGCCGGTCTCGGTGACGACCATGGCATGGGAGAGGGACAGGCGCTTGTCGTCGATCCCCGAGAGCATCCCCCGGTACCAAAACGTAGAGGTCAGGACGCAAATGGGCTGGTCCTGGTATTTCCTCAGGACGTCTACCAGGCGGGCATGGGAGGGCGCGTCGGCCTCTGGGACGGGGTCCAGCCCATCTCCAGCCCACTCGGGGCGATATACCCCCAGGCAGGAGGCCCTCAGCACCAGCAGGTCGCAGGGTATCATGTCCTCTACCCCAAGGACGTTTCCCCTGATGCTGAGGACCGCCCTTGGCTGGCAGAGCCTGACGTAGTCCTCGCCGACCTCCCTTACTATTCCTCGATAGAGGTAGCGAAGGCACCTGAGCAGGACGGGTTGACCAACGAGCTCGGCTCCTATCTCGCCTCGTTCCAGACAAAATGACCCCATCTCACTGATCTCCATGCTGACTCCTCCAATCTTCTCTTTGATGATAACACGACATTGGGGTCTTGTCAAGTGGCTTGGCCCTCAGGGCCAATGGGGCGCTTCCCCAGGCCCAGGAAAGGGAGCATGAGTAAAAAATCACGCTCCTGGTCCCGGAGCAGGCATAGGAGCCTGACCAGGAGAGGGAAAGCTATTGACGAGCCGGCTTGCAGCAAGGCGGGCGTCATGGGTACTCCCTGGCCGTATGCGTTCTCATACTAGATGCTCCAAGACCGTCTGGCGGGGGCGGCCCTCTCTGCAAGGAACAGTCCTTCGGGGGGCCAAGTACTGGACCAGGGGATCCCCGTCCTGGACCGGATCCCATCTCTGGTCCTGCATTGAGAACAAGGATTTTTCCCTCTGGAGGATGCCATTGGCGCGCTCATCAGCGCCGCTGGCCCAATCTGGAGAAGACGCCTGAATGACCCCCATCCTCTCCACCGTCCTCGATAAAAGCCTTCTTTGGGAGGACCAGGAACAATGGTCCCTCTCATGGTCCCAGGGCACCCTTTGGTCCTGGGCCTGGTCCTGGACCGAGCGCTGGTCCCGCTCATGGAGCGCGAGCGCGCATAAGTCATGGGAGGGACCAGGCTCGTAACCCCCATCCTCGCTACCGGCGCCAAGACGTCCAGGCTGGACCAGATATTGTCCTCGTCCTGGATAACGGCGACCTGGTCCTGGTCCAGGTCCTGGTCATGGGACAGGTCCTGGAACCTGTCCTGGGACTCGAACGCGCCCTGCGCCAACTCCTGGGCCGACTCCGTCAGTACCCGCCGCGCTCATAGCTGGAGGACCAGGACCAGATGTTGTTTCCGGACCAGGACCCGGAAAACACATATACCCCGCTCCAGGACAGGGCCTGGGGCCTAGGCGTGGGTGCGAGAGGGGCCATTGAGCGCGTCATGGGGTTGTCCCCTCGGCAATCTCGTCTTTTTCCCAGGCGCGGACCACGGACTGGGACCAGGACTCGGACCAAAACATGGACGCGGCCCATGACTCGGATCGAGGACAGGAATGGGACCAGGATCTGCTCCAGGCGTTGGGGTAGCCCATGCTGGACCAGACATAGCCGCCCCCCCAGGACTCGGTCTCGGCCGCGGCGCTACCGGTGGCGAGGAGGCCAACGTTCGGGGTCATGTTTCTCCTTGGTGGATTGGGTTGCTGGACGGGGGGTCATCGGGAGCTTCCCTCGGACCAGGACCAGGACCCGGACTTGGACCAGATGGCCCGATTCTCCTCCCACCATGACCAGGACTGGACTTGTTCTTGCCTCCAGGAGCGGGACCAGGCCCGGGAGTTGGCCCAGGAATTGGAGTACCAGCAGCCTACCACCCCCCATGAATAAGCCCATCGGGGCCAGGCAAGGGCATGGCGCGAGCCGGAGTATAGGGCGGGGATCATGGGTATCATGGGTCAGGAGTCCTCAGCCTCTCCCTATGTCCTCAGCCTCTCCCCATGAGAGGGACGAGGACCTGGAATTGATTACGATGTCCCACGAGCATGACAGGAACCAGGAGATCGAGGGTCGACCCCACAAGGGCATGAACCACGAGGACATTGGACATCCATCTTCCCATGAATAGGTCAGGGCCCTGGATCTCGGGTACAGGAACGCGGAGTGGTTGGAGAGGATCGCGCCGGTAAACAGGATGGGGGTCATCATTACCAGGTTATCCCCCCAATCCAAGCATGGGCCGGGCCCTATAGGAATAAGGGGCGGACCATGTCCAGGAACATGCGATAAGCCGGCCCCTCCATGCTGAGGCCAAAGGGCCAGGCCGAGACCAATGTTTGGACTCAATCCAGGACGAATGGGAATCAGACCAGCTCCAAGATACGGATTTGAATCCCAGGGAGCCGATTACGAGGGCGGGGATCATAACTCCTCCTACCAGAGCCTCCAGAACCTCATCTTGGTGCCTCCCGGCAGGTCGGAACGCAAGGCGTTCCATGACCAGGACCCGGACCAGGGGAAGGAGAAGCCATGCCGGTCCCTGGCCCAGGAGGTTGGACCAGGGGAAGGAGCAGCCATGCCGGTCCCTGGCCCAGGAGGTTGGACCAGGGGAAGGAGCAGCCATGCCGGTCCCTGGCCCAGGAGATGGCGATGCGGGCCAGGCCCGACCAGGACGAGGAGCTTTGCTGCATGGCTCCTACATACAGGATGGCAATCATGGGTTTTATCGGCGGTCATCCTCCTGGATGCCAGGACAAGGCCATTGATCGGTTCCAGGACCAGGACCCGGACCTGGACCTGGACTCGGACCCGGACCAGGCCCAGGACATGGACCTGGACTGGGTAGCCAGCGAGCCGACATACAGGATGGGGGTCAGGATGGGGGTCATCTTGTCCTCCTACTGGGACCAGGACCTGGACCAGGA